>WBZM01001866.1_pt1 | contig 19413 bp, 22 predicted proteins | sample 5204271 | NCBI WGS metagenome assembly WBZM01 (sample SAMN12344346, study PRJNA552823) | activated sludge metagenome | biome: Activated sludge suspended growth; feature: Nitrification reactor; material: Wastewater; isolation source: activated sludge from nitrification reactor of wastewater...
TGGTGGTACCGCTGGTGTCGTGCGGTGACGACGAGTCGTCGACGGACAGCACCGCAGCGACGACCGACGCACCGGCGACGACCGACGCAGCCGCGACGACGGAGGTCGCGCTGGCCGGCACGCTGACGGTGATGGCACCCGGCCCGTTCAAGGGCCTCTTGGAGGCGGCGAAGGCCGAGTTCGAGGCGGCGAATCCCGGTGTGACGGTGGAACTGAACCTCGGGCACGTGCCGACGCTGCTCACCCAGCTCGAGGAGGGCGTGGTCGCCGATGTGCTGATCACCCCGGACGCCGGCACGATGGGGCAGGCGGGCACGAGAGGCCTGACCGTCGGAGATCCTTCGCTGTTCGCGAAGGTTCCGATGGCATTGGTGGTCCCGGCGGGCAACCCTGCCGGTGTCGCCGACGTGGCGGCGCTCGCGGACGAAGCGCTTCGAGTGGGTGTCTGCGCTGCGGAGCTCCCGTGCGGCAAGTTGGCCGATCAGCTGGCGGGCAAGGCCGGAATCGTGATCAGCGCTGACACGCTCGAGACCGGTGGATCGCCCGGCGTCGTCACGAAGGCCTCCACCGGCGAGATCGATGTCGGCCTGGTGTTCTCGACCGACATCGCCGCCGGCGGCGACAAGGTGGCCAAGGTCGCGATCGCCGACGACGTCAACGTCGCGTCGGATGCCTCGGTGGCGGTGTTGCAGGTGACCGATGATGCCGACATCGCGGCAGCTTTCATCGAGTACCTCACGTCCGAGGCCGGGCTCGCGCTCGCGACGGGCAAGGGCTTCCTGGCGCCGTGAGATGACGAGCGCATCGAACCCCCGGGTGCGGACGCCCCGGGGGTTCGGCGCGCTCGGAATCGCCGCCGCGTTGTTCCTGGCGCTGCCGGTGCTCGGGCTCGTCATCCGTGCGCCGTGGAGCGCGATGGGTGAACGGCTGTCCCGGCCGGGCGTCGGTGACGCGTTGCGACTCTCGGCGCTGTGCGCCACGGCGTCGACACTGGCGGCGCTGGCGTTGGGCATCCCGCTCGGTTGGTTGCTCGCCAACGATCGCCTGCCGGGACGTTCCCTGCTGCGAGCGATCGTGCTGGTGCCGTTGCTCCTGCCTCCGTTGGTGAGTGGGATCGGGCTGTTGTCCGTCCTCGGCCGGCGGGGCATGGCCGGCCGTTGGCTCGATCGCTGGTTCGGCTTCACGCTCCCGTTCAGCACCACCGGCGTGATCGTGGCCGTGACCTTCGTGGCGATGCCGTTCGTGGTGATCACGATGGAGAGCGGGTTCCGCTCGGTCGATCGGCGTCTCCTGGGTGCGGCGGCCACCATGGGCGCCGGACCCGGACCGGCGACCCGCACGATCACGTTGCCGCTCGTCGCGCCGTCGCTCGCTGCGAGCGCTGCGCTCGCATGGGCACGATCGCTCGGCGAGTTCGGTGCCACCGTCACGTTCGCAGGGAATCTGCCGGACCGGACCCAGACCCTGCCACTCGCCACGTTCCTCGCACTCGAGACCGACCTCGACCAGGCGATCCTGCTGAGCATGCTCCTGCTCGGTCCCACCGTGGTCGTGCTGGCGCTGCTGCGCAACCGATGGAGGCCGACACTGTGAGCCTGTCGTTCTCCGGGTCGGTCGAGTTGGGCCGCTTCACGCTCGAGGCCGACTTCGGCTGCGAGCCGGGCGAGACCATCGCGCTCGTCGGCCCGAACGGCTCCGGCAAGTCGACCGCGCTCACCACCATGGCAGGACTGCGACGTCTGTCCACCGGATCACTCGCCGCCGACGGCACGACCTTCGACGACACCCGTGCGTGGGTATCCCCCGAGCAGCGACGTCTCGGGATGGTGTTCCAGGACATCCTGCTCTTCCCCCACCTGAGCGTGCTCGACAACGTCGCCTACGGTCCGCGTCGCAGCGGCCGTCCGGCCGCCCAGGCACGCTCCGTCGCGCTGCAGCTCCTCGAGCGGTTCGGAGTCGCCGACCTCGCCCACGTACGCCCGAGAACGCTGTCCGGCGGACAGGCACAGCGGGTCGCGCTCGCCCGCGCACTCGCGTGCGAGCCGCGTCTCCTGCTGCTCGACGAACCCCTGAGCGCGCTCGACGCCGAGACGCGATTGCAGGTGCGCTGCGAACTGCATCGAGCCCTCGAAGGCTTCGACGGCTACGCCTTCCTGGTGGCGCACGACGTCGTCGACGTCCTGGTCCTCGCGGATCGGGTCGTGGTGTTCGAACAGGGACGCATCGCCCAGATCAGCACCCCCACCGAACTCGAACGTCACCCCCGCACTCGATACGCCGCAGCCCTGGTCGGCACGAACCTGCTGCGCGGCCGGCGACGCGGGGCGGTGATCGAGTTGGGTGACGGGGTGACCGTCGCGGCCGGCCGGGACGGGACCGATGGCCCGGTCGACATCGTCGTGTCGCCGCGACGCGTGACCGTTTCCGCCCACGATGACACCGAGCAGCCGGCCGGCACCTGGGTCGGCACGATCGCGGGAATGGAGGCCGCCGGGGACGACGTCCACATTCGCGTCGGCGCTCCCGTTGCCATCTCCGCGCGGGCGAGCATCGAGTCACTGCGAGACCTCCACCTCGCGCCGGGCGCGCGTGTCGACGTCCGCATCGACCCGTCCGGCGTCTCGGTCTTCGACGACACGTCGATCTTCCTTCCTCCCCCGCGCTCGGGAGGAGCACCGTGACCAACCCCACCACCGCGTCGGGCGAGCGCTGGCGATCGGCGCTCGCCCGCTGGACCATCCCGGACCAGGTGCTCGACCGAGCGCCGGAGAGCCCACATCTCATCCCGCCACGGCTCTTCCTCCCCGAACACCAGACCTGCTCGCCGGCAGCGATTCGCTTCGTCCGCGACGCGCTCGAAGCTGGTGGGACGTTGCTCGACATCGGCTGCGGATGTGGTGCATCGAGCCTTCCCTTCGCGGGCAGGACGGCAAAGATCACCGGCGTCGACGCGAGCGATGCGATGCTCGCCGAGTTCCGTGCGCAGGCATCGTTTCGCCAGGTCGCACACGACGTCGTCCACGGCCGGTGGCCGGACGTCGCGTCGGAAGTCGCCGCGCACACCGTCGTCACCGCGCATCACGTGATCTACAACGTCGGGGAGATCGAAGCCTTCCTCCTCCGTCTCACCGATCACGCCCGGGTGCGCGTCGTCATGGAGGTCACACGCACCCACCCCCAGAGCGCCCTGAACACCCTGTGGCAGCACTTCCACGGCATCGAGCGCCCGACCGAGCCGACCGCCGCCGACATCTTCGCGGTGCTGCACGAGCTCGGACTCGACCCGACCGTCATCGAAGATCGTCGCGGCGAGCCACGCGAACCGACGCCCCGACGCCTGCCGGTCGAGTTCGCCCGCAGACGGCTCTGCCTCGACGCAACCCGTGACGAGGAGATCGACCAACTGCTCCCTCGCGACCACACGGCGCCACCTCGAGACGTCGTCTGCATCACCTGGCCGACGAGCTGACAGGGCCGATCAGGGATGGGTGCCAGCATGCGTTCTCCGGGAGACCTTTCGTCCACCGCAGGATGACGCAGCGATACAGCGATACAGCAGCCCGGAGCCCCAAAACGCAGATCGGCGGCTCCCGAAGGAGCCGTCGATCACTCAGAGCGGATGACGAGACTCGAACTCGCGACCCTCACCTTGGCAAGGCGATGGTCAACGTCCAGGATGTCGTGAACTGCGACGATGTCCGTGCAGTCGTCCGAGGATTCCAGGATTCGCAGGGTTTCCGTACGGATTGCAGAGCGCGATCTACTACGCCGTCGGGCCCCGAACCTCTGATTGATGCGTGTACGCTATCAACATGCAGGACACGGCTGAGCTCGTCAGAGGGGCACGCGAGCAGCGCGGGCTCAGCCAGCGCGCGCTCGCCGAGCGTGCCGGGGTCGAGCAATCGACGATTGCGCGAATTGAGCTGGGCGAGGCCGACCCCGCGTTTTCCACGGTGGTGCGACTCCTCGACGCCGCCGGGTTCCGGCTCCCCGATCCTGAGCCGGCGATCCCGACGCTTGCCGAAGCGGCGACCGGCGACGAGGGCATCGACTGGACGATGCTTCGCTCCGTCACCGACCTCGCCGAGCGAGATCCTTCGTCGGTTCGTCTCCTGATCGGGGGCGAGCCACCACCGACGACCGACACCGTCGCCCGAACCATCCTGGCCGCCGTTGCGGCGCACCTCGCCGACGAAGCTCGGATCAGGGTCCCGACCTGGGCACGCCGAACACCAGCTCTCGATCACCCATGGCATCCGGACGGAACGCCCCGGATGGTCCGCCAGACGATCGCAGAGACGCCGCCGGCGATCGCTCGTTACAACGTCTGGATCCGGGCGTCCGCACTGCACCGGAAGCGCACATGACCGGCGCTGGCCGCCCGCTCGGCTGGTCCGAGATCGAGGCCTACCTGGCCGAGGTCGGTGCCGAACTCGAGCGCCGAGGCCTGGCTCGCAGCATCGTGGTCGTCGGCGGCGCCTACGTCGCGGCCAGAGGCGCCCGTACCTCGACCACGGATGTCGACACCGTCGACGAACTCGACGACGAATTCCGCGAAGCCATCGCTGTTGTCGCCGAACGGCACGGACTCGAACCCGACTGGCTCAACGATCGAGCTCGGCCCTGGCGACCGACGACGTTCGACACGAGTTCGGGCACGCCCCTGCTTCGGTCCGGCGGCCTCGAGGTCGTCGCTCCACCACCGGATGTCATCGTTCTCATGAAGATCGCTGCGGGCGGGCGCAGCCCCAACGATGCGCTCGACCTGAGATCGCTCTGGCCGGCCACCGGCTTCGTCGACGCGGAGCAAGCCGTCGCTGCGTTCTACGCCGCCTACCCCCATGAAGAACCCGATCCGCACCTCGCCGACTGGATCCGCAGCGTCGTCGTTCGCTGAGCGTTCGGTGACCGCGTGCGGGCGGTCGACAACCAGGGGACAGCAGAGCGGGTCAGGAGACCGGCTGGCCAAGAACGCAGATCGGCGGCTCCCGAAGGAGCCGCCGATCACTCAGAGCGGATGACGAGACTCGAACTCGCGACCCTCACCTTGGCAAAGCGATGGTCAACGTCCAGGATGTCCGTGAACTGCGACGATGTCCGTGCAGTCGTCCGAGGATTCCAGGATTCGCAGGGTTTCCGTACGGATTGCAGAGCGCGATCTACTACGAGGTCTGTTCAGGCAGTGAGGTGAACCCAGTTTGCGTGGCCGATCTCGGCGCCTTCGTCGCCGAGCAGGAGCCACTCCTGCGCTGCGGGAGAGTCGAGCACCTGGCGGAGGCGTAGCAGGCGTTTCCGATCGCTTCCGGCGAACCCAGCGACCAGTTCCGTTGGATCGTCGATGAGGCGGACGAGCAGCGCAACGTCCTGGGCGTGACGATCGCGGTCGCGGCTGTCCGCCGCCCAGGCCGCCGCCTTGAGCACGATCGCACCGTGGAGGTTCGGCGTCGGCACGAGCCCGAAGCGCCCGTCCACGAGCCGCACCTCGACGATGGCCGCACGTCGCAGCGCCTGTGTTCCGCCCTCGATCTGAATGGTGCGCCCGCCCACGGTCCACAGAGCGCTCACCTTCTTCCGGTGATCAGGCGCCAGCAGGTCGACGACCACAGAACCGGCCGCGTCGCCGTCGGAGAAGCGATACGCACGACCGCTTCCATCCAGCCGCACTCGCAGCCCGAGTTCACCCAAGGCAGCCGTGCACGCCTGCAGGTTCGACTGCAGCACTTCCATGTTGGCGAGCACGTCGACATCGCGGGTGACCCGCGGGCAGGCAACGCCGGCCAGCAGCGCGTGAAGCGCAACCATCTGACCACCGACCAGTGACCACTGGGTCGGTTCCAACCTTGCCGCCAGCTCGATGACAAGATCCCAGAGTCGGCGCTGCTCGGCCGTCATCGACGGCATCACCACTTCGCCGAGGAGCTCCATCACGCGTCACCCCGGGCCGCAAGCGTGGCGACGCACCCCGACAGGAACTCGGTGGCCGCCGCACGTACCCGAGCATCCTCGTGCGCGCCGAGGAGCACGGCCGTCACGACACGCTGAACGCTCAAGTCGGCGAGCCGGTCGGCGAGATCGGTCAGCACGACGTGCACGACGACGTTGGCCGACGCGCCCGCAGCACGCGCCCCCAACTCTCTACGAACCCGCACGAGATCGATCGCCGCCAGACCGACATGCACGACCTGGACATCCGCAGCGATAGGCCCCAGATCGCTGTCGATGAGCTGGATCGCCGACTCCGCCGTGACGAAGATGCCAGCGACGTCGGTCAACCGGCCGAGTCGCGACACAGGCACCCGCCATGCCTCCGAGGCCAGCAGCTCCCTCGACCGACGCACCACATCCATCGCCTCGCCGCCGCGCACACTGCGCCGCAGGCGCGACAGTTCGCTGTCCGACAAACCACCGTCGGACCGCCCAGCGAGCAAGAGAAGCGCCGCAAACGCGACCCGTGGCGACCAGGCGCGACCTCGGTCGAGCTCGAGCCGCCGCCGCCGATGCACGCTTCCGGCGTCGACGATCCAGGTGTTGCCGACCCGACGGCCATCGAGCAGACGCCCGCGCAACAGCCGTCGCACCTCGGTGTCCGACACACCCAGCAGGGCGGCCGCATCAGCGGTCGTCACGTCCATGTCACTCCTTGACAGAAATACTCCGCCAGCGGAGCATTTCTGTCAAGTCGATCCCGACGAGGCCGACAGTGTGCACGCGAGAGAGCAACCGCGCTGGCCGGAAAACGCAGATCGGCGGCTCCCGAAGGAGCCGCCGATCACTCAGAGCGGATGACGAGACTCGAACTCGCGACCCTCACCTTGGCAAGGTGATGCTCTACCAACTGAGCCACATCCGCAATGCGTGGAGAGATGATAGCGACCTCTCTCCGACACCGGACAACCCGATCCGGAAAAGCGCTCCGACCAGGCTCAGCCGCGCTGGTCGGCGGGACGCAGATCGACCCGCAGCGTGAGGATCCCGTCCTCGACGGTGCCGACGGCATCGCCGATGATCGCGAAGTCCATGAAGTCGGTGTTCGCCTGGGCGATGAACGCCTGGCGCTCCTCCCCCGCGACGGGCGGGAGCGGGCGCTTGCGGACGGCCGCCGCGCGCTCGCGGAAGCGGGCGATCATCGCGTCGATGTCGAGACCTTGAGCCATGTGCCCACCGTACCGCCGGCGGGTCACTCGCCCGCGTTGGAGCGCACCGAGCGGTCCGGGGCGAGCATCGCGACCGTCTCGTCGGCATCGATCGCGGGCAGCTCGTCCGAGGCGGGTGCACGCATGCCGTCGGGGGCGGCGGGCCGGACCTCGACGGCCTCGTCCGGGGCCTCGACCACCGACTCGTCGACCTCGGCTGCCGCTGCGGCGTCGCCCTCGTCGAGGGCGTCGTCTGCTGACGCTTCGTCCGCTTCGTCCGCTTCGTACACGTCAGCCGCTGCGGCCGCTTCCTCCGCGGCGATCTCCTCGGCCTCGGGATCGGCCGCCGGCTCGCGCAGGTCGTCGAACGAGGGCGGCACGCCGCGGGCGAGCTCACCCAGGTCGACCGGCTCGGGTGGGATGAACAGGTTGCTCGGCACGGCCCCGTCGGGACGATGGTCCTCGATCAGCCGGCGGCGCTCGCCATCGGCCGCCTGGCGCCACTTCCGGTCCCCCATCACCTCGAGCGGCGCCAGCGCCGGCGGTTCGGGCTTCGTGCCTCGCCACCAGCGGATCGTCACCCACGACAGCACCAGTCCGGCCAGCAGCAGCCCGCCGGCAGCGAGGAACACCCGCAGTGCAGCCTCGGATTCGGTGAGCTCGGCGCCGAGCGCGCCCGTACCCGGCCTCAGCATGGGCGCGACAGGGAGCGGCGATCGGGCATCGAGCCATTCTCGCGCACGGGCCGCTGGCGAGCGCGGTCAACCCGGCGAACGGCGCAGGTGACACGGCACGTGCCAAGATGCCCGGCGTGGAGTTCGTCTGGTTCGCCCTCGCCGTGGCCGTCATGGGCCTGCTCGCGTGGTTGGGGTTCCGCATCGAACCCCACTGGGTGGCCAAGGACCGCACTCGGTTCATCTGCAACGCCCAGCTCATGACCGAACACGGCGAGCCCGTCGGACGGTTCCGCGAGACCAAGATCCTCGTCGAACCCAACGGCGAGATGCTGGTCGACCAACGACGGCGGTTCCGCCGCCACATGAGCGCGTGGCGCGTGGTCGGCGAGAGCGACGACCCGCCCCGCAACCGGGCCGTGTTCCTGCTCCGCGGCCACGACCCCAAGGGCGTCCCCGCGATGCTGGCGGTGCGCGTGCCGGCCAAGAGCCCGATCATCGCCACCTTGCGCGACGCACTCGCCCGTCGGCGCTGACGGCTCCCGCCCGTCGCGCGCGGACCGTCGTCTCAGCCCTTCGACACCTCGTCGAGGAACCGCCCGATCGGCGCACCCACCTGGTCGAACTCGATCAAGAACGCGTCGTGGCCATGAGGCGAGTCGATCTCGAGGTACTCGACCGGGGTGCCCGTCGCGGCCAGGAGATCACGGATCTGACGCTGCTGGTACGCGGGATAGAGCATGTCGCTCCAGATGCCCATCGTGAGCGTCGGCACCCTGATGCGGCCCATCGCCGCCTGCAGCCCGCCACGGCCGCGGCCCACGTCGTGCAGGTCCATCGCCTTGCCGATCGTGAGATAGCTGTTCGTGTCGAACCGCCGGATCAGCTTGTCGCCGTGGTGATCGAGGTAGCGCTCCACCTCGAAGCGTTGCCACATGTCGAGGCGACCGTTGAGCTCGCTGCCGTCGGCCAACTCGCGCCCGAAGCGATCGGTGAACACGTTGTCGCTGCGGAACGTCACCTGCGCCACCATCCGGGCGACGGCCAGCCCTTCGGACGGCCCCTCGCCCGGTAGCGCGTCGTAGTAGTCACCGCCACGCCAGTTCGGATCGAGACGGATCGCCCGACGTCCGATCGCGCCCCAGGCGATCTGCTGCGCCGTGGCCTGCGCGCAGGTGGCCACCGGCACGATCGAGCGCACCCGGTGCGGGAACGTGATCGCCCACTCGAGCACCTGCATCCCACCCATCGAGCCGCCGATCACGCTCTGCCAGGTCTCGATCCCGAGGTGGTTCGCAAGCCGTGCCTGGGCGCGCACCATGTCGCGGATCGTGATGACCGGGAACCGGCTGCCGTACGGCAGCCCGTCGACCGGATGCGGCGAGGCCGGTCCGGTGGTGCCCTGGCATCCGCCCAGCACGTTCGAACAGACGACGAACCAACGGTCGGTGTCGATCGGCTTGCCGGGTCCGATCAGGTCGTCCCACCACCCGGGCGACGGGTGACCGTGCCCCGCCGGGCCGGCCGCGTGGCTGTCGCCCGTCCACGCGTGGCAGATCAGCACCGCGTTGCCGGCCGTCGCATCGAGCCGACCCCAGGTCTCGTAGGCGATCGTGACGTCGGACAGCGTGGTGCCGGTGTCGAGCGCGAACGGCCGGTCGTGGGGGAACGTGAAGAACCGACGCTGCCCCGGTGGGTCACCCGGGCGCCAGGCACCGGTGACCGGGAGCGGTGTGGCCATCGGTTCGCCTCCTCGTGTTCGAGCCGCAGGGCGCGGCGTGCCGGATCGCGGCACCACGAGCGGGAAGCGCTGTTGCCCCGACGGATCGGGACCACATCCCCGCCGGGGCGGGCAGGCACCGTGGGGCTTCCTCCCCGGTTGCCGGACCTCGCCACCGACGACGGATCGTCGGTGTCGAGCTCACTCGTGATGCATGTCGGTCGGTGATGCTAGCGACGACGGTCCGCTCACGGCCGCCATTTGTCGACCATCGCGAGCACCGCCGTGAGCACGAACGTGGTGTCGACCAGCGCCAGCACCAACACCCGTCGGTCGAGTCGCGCGGTGGTCGGCCGGTCGCTCGCGGCGATCGCGTCCGCCAACGCCGAGCTCGTCGGCACGAAGCCGCGCGCACCCATCACGCCACCGATCACCAGGACCGCGATGCCGACCCACACGAACCCACTGCTCCACGACCAGTGCCCGTGCAGTACGAGCGACACGCCGGTCACGCCGATCAGGGCGCCGGCTGCGTTGTAGTAGCTGCGGGCCATCCAGGTGGTGGCGCCGACCCAGGCCAGGCGCGCCTCGTCGGGCTGGCGGGCGTAGAACCGCACGAGGAACATCTGGGTGAAGTTGGCACCGAGCCAGGCGGCGACGCCGCAGAGGTGCAGGGCGAGCAGGATGGTCCGCATGGAATGGATCGTAGCACTATCCATTCCGCCGCAGCACCGGCCTCACCCCGGGTCAGCGGTAGCGCTGCTCCAGCTCGTAGTGCTCGGGCAGGCCCACCAGGTCACCGAAGCCCTGGAAGTCGACCAGCCGGTCGAGTCGGTTGCGCAACGACCCCTCGTCACGCAGGATCGCCAGGCTGTCCTGCATCGCCTTCACCGCGCTGAACAGCAGGCTCAGCGGCGACACGATCAGCGTGAACCCCAGTTCGGCCAGTTCACCGGGGGTGAGCAACGGTGTCTTGCCGGTCTCGACCATGTTGGCCACCAACGTGATGTCGGGCAGCGCCGCGGCGATGCGCTCCATCTCGGCGATCGACTCGGGCGCCTCGACGAACAGCGCGTCGACGCCGGTGTCGCGCGCCATCTTGGCCCGCTCGATCGCCTCGTCCAGACCGATCGCCGCGCGAGCGTCGGTGCGGGCCGTCACGTGGATCGACTCGCGGTGATCGCACGCGGCTCGCAGCTTCAGCAGCCACTCGTTGCGCTCGACGACCTGTTTGCCGGCCATGTGGCCGCACCGCTTGGGCCACACCTGGTCTTCGAGGAACATGCCGGCAGCGCCTGCCTGCTCCCACAACTCGACCGTACGGATGGTGTTGACCGGATTGCCGTAGCCGGTGTCGGCATCGACCACCACGTCCAACTCGGGCACCGCACGGCACACCCGACGAGCGACTTCCTCCATCTCGGTCTGGGTGAGCAGCCCGAAGTCGGGGACGCCCAGCAACGTGCCGCTCACCGCATAGCCCGACAGGAACGCCGTCGAGCAGCCGGCCTGCGCACACAGCTTCGCCGTGATCGCGTCCCACACGCCTGGCATGAGGACGCTCTCGCCCGCGGCGAGGCGGGAGCGCAGGCCGGCAGCGCTCACTGACCGATGCCCTTGGTGGCGCCGACGGTGTCGATCGCGTGGCCCTTCAGACGCTTGTAGTCGACCTTGCCGTTGGGGGCGCGCCCGATCGTGTCGACCAGCACCAGGTTGCGCGGCGCCTTGTACGCGGCGAGGTGCTGCTTCACGTGCTCGCTCAGCTCGGCGAGCGACGGCGACGCACCGTCCTCGGCTTCGACGACCGCACAGATCGTCTCGCCGAACCGCGGGTCGGGCAGGCCCACCGCCACCGCATCGCGCACCTGCGGGTGCGTCTTCAGCGCCTCCTCGACCTCCTCGGGGAAGACCTTCTCACCACCGGTGTTGATGCACACCGACCCGCGGCCGAGCAGCTTCAAGCTGCCGTCCTCGTTCACCTCGGCGAAGTCACCGGGCACGCTCCAGCGACGTCCCTCGTAGATGCGGAAGGTCGCAGCGGTCTTCGCCTCGTCCTTGTAGTAGCCGAGCGGGATGAAACCGCCGACCGCCACCATGCCCTGCTCGCCCGACCCGGGCTGCACACGGCGGCCGTCGTCGGTGAAGACCGCGCAGTTCGCACCGAGCGCGAAGCGTGCCGTCTGCTCGGCCTGACCGGCGACGCTGACCGAGCCACCCATGCCCACGGCCTCGGACGAACCGAAGCTGTCGAACAACGCCACCTGCGGGATGTGCTTCAGCAGGCCGGCCTTGTTCTCCTTGCTCCACATCACGCCCGACGACACCATCATCAGCAGGCTCGACGTGTCGAATCGGCCGGGGTCCTCCTCGAGCTGGTCGAGCATCGGGCCGGCGAACGCCTGGCCGACGATGATCAGGTTGTTGACGCGGCGTGTCTGGATCGTGTCGAACAGCTCGACCACGTCGAACTTGCGGTTCACCAGGGTCACCACGCAGCCGCCACTCGCGAGCGCGTTGAGCGCCGAGAACTGGCCGGTGCCGTGCATCAGCGGCGCGGCCGTCATCGTCACCATGCCCGCCGGCGCGGCCTTCACGCGCTCGACGATCTCGGGGACACCGCTGGCGGCCGGGATGCCCAGCACCGCGTTACCGCCACCGCCGAGCACGTTGAACAGATCGTCCTGACGCCACATCACGCCCTTGGGCATGCCGGTGGTGCCACCGGTGTAGAGCAGGAGCAGGTCGTCGCCACTGCGGCTCCACGACGGCGACGGTGTGGCACCCGTGGTGACGACGTCTTCGTACTTCGCCGCCCAGTCCGGGCCGGCGCCGGTCTCGTCGGCGGCGACGATCCACCGCTTCACCTTCGGCAGGTTCGCCCGGATGCCGTCGAGCAGCTCGGTGAAGCACGCATGGAACACGACGGCCTCGGCGTCGGCGTTGTCGAACAAGTAGGTGATCTCGTCCGGGCCGTAGCGGTAGTTGGTGTTCACCGGCGCCATCGCCACCTTGAACGCCGCGGTCATCGTCTCGAGGTACTCGACGCCGTTGTACAGGTAGCAGGCCACCTTGGCGCCCTGGCCGATGCCGGCCGCGACGAAGTCGGCGGCGAGCGCGTTCGCTCGCTGGTCGAACTCGCCCCAGGTGATCACCCGGTCGCCGTTGATCTGGCACGGCCGATCGGGCACCGCCGCGGCGACGGCCTCGTAGATGTCGGCAAGGTTCCAGTCGGTGGCCGGAGCTGCAGTGTCGGACATGGTCCCCCCAAGAGACGGTGTCGGTGTCGGAAATCCCCACGGCCGCCAAGCCGGCGGCCCCGACGACCGTAGCGAAGATCAGCCGCGCCGACGCAGGCGGATCGGCCCCTTCGCCGTCGACGGATCGACCGTCCTGCCGCCCTGGGTGATCTCGATCCGGTCGGCCGCCACCAACCGCCGCGCCGCCCGACGCGCCGGCTCCATCAGCGTGCGCCAGTCGTCGCCGCCGACCGCCCGAGCCGCTTCGGACGGGCAGATGGTGGCGCCACGCGGCCGTGCATCGAGCAAGGTCTCGATCGCGTGCTCGAGTCGACGGTCGGTGTCGGAGCGCTTCGAACGCCGGCACGCGTCGCTGCAGTACCGCACCGCGTCCCAGTCGCGCGCCCACTTCGCCCGCCACTCGATCGTGCGCCCACACGTCACGCACGTCTTGGGCTCGGGAACCCCCATGCGCCGAAGGTACCCCCGTTCATGTCACCGAATCCGGTTCCCCGGGGCCGGATTCCGCGACACGAACGACCGAACCCCCTGCGCCAGGGCACCCGCCGATCCCCTGGCTCGTACGGACGCGACCGACCGAGATGCTCTCGAAGACGACGGGCCACCAGACCGCGTCGAAGCGCACACGCACGTTCTCGTCATGCCAACGCCACCGTGGATGTCGCCCGAGCATGACGAGAACGAACAAACCCGTTCACGTCCCACCAACCCCCACGAAATCAGCCGGACCACAGGGACACGAACGGCCGAACCCCCACACGGTCCGCCACCACCACCCTCCAGAGCATGGGTGGAACCGGAACTCGAGGAAGCGTGACCGACCGAGATGCTCTCGAAGACGACGGGTTCCAGCGAACGCCCCCTGGAACGTCTACGCCCGCCGACGTGCCGCCACCACCCCGGATCTCGTTCGTGTCCCCCTGGCGTACCGCCCACCGGTACGCCACAGGGACACGAACGGCCGAACCCGCCACACGGTCCACTACCACCACCCGCTTCCAGAGCATGGGTGGAACCGGAACTCGAGGAAGCGTGACCGACCGAGATGCTCTCGAAGACGACGGGCCACCGCACGGCCGGCACCAACCGCTTCCAGAGCTTGGGTTCACCCTCGGAACTCATGCACACGTGTCCCGTTCATGTCACCGAATCCGGCCCCCACGCACCGGATTCCGCGACATGAGCGCACGGAACGCCTGCTCAAGCGCGCGAACTCGAAACCTGACTGACTCGCAGGTCAGGCTGACCGATTCGCGACTCAGTCTGACTGACACACCAGTCAGTCATGTGATATCGTGAAGCGCCATGAGAGTTCTCGTCGTGGGTTCCGGTGGCGTCGGGGCGGCGTTCGCCAGCATCGCCGCCCGTCGTCCGGTGTTCGAACAGATCGTGGTGGCCGACATCGATGCCGACCGTGCCGCACGTGCGGCCGCCACCGCCCGCTCCCCTCGCGTCACGTCCGTCAAGGCCGACGCCTCGAGCCGCGCCGAGCTGGTCCAGTTGATCCGCTCGTGCCGCGCCGACATCGTCGTCAACGCGTGCGATCCCCGCCTGAACCCGCCGATCTTCGACGCAGCGTTCGAGGCCGGCTGCCACTACCTCGACATGGCGATGCACATGTCGACCCCGCACCCGACCGACCCCTACAACACCCCCGGCGTCATGCTCGGCGACGCCCAGTTCGCGGTCGCCCACGAGTGGGAGGCGCGCGGCCAGCTCGCCCTCGTCGGCATGGGCGTCGAGCCCGGCTTCTCCGATGTCGTCGCCCGCTACGCCGCCGATCACCTGTTCAGCCGCATCGACGAGATCGGCGTCCGCGACGGCAGCGACCTCGTCATCGACGGCTTCGCCTTCGCCCCGACCTTCTCGATCTGGACCACCATCGAGGAGTGCCTCAACCCACCGATCGTGTACGAGCGCGAGCGCGGCTGGTTCACCACCGCCCCGTTCAGCGAGCCCGAGACGTTCGTGTTCCCCGAGGGCATCGGCCCGCTCGGCTGCGTCAACGTCGAGCACGAGGAAGTGCTGCTCATGCCGCGCTGGATCGACGTCGACCGCGTCACGTTCAAGTACGGCCTCGGTGACGAGTTCCTCGACGTCCTCGCCACGCTGCACAAACTCGGCCTCGACAGCACCAGGCCCGTGAAGGTCCGTGGTGTCGAGGTGTCGCCCCGCGACCTCGTCGCCGCCGTGCTGCCCAACCCGGCCGAGCTCGGCGATCGCATGCGCGGCCGCACCTGCGCCGGGTCGCTGGTTCGTGGCCTGGCCAAGGACGGCACGCCGAAGGAGGCGTACCTGTACCAGATCGTCGACAACGAGTGGACGATGCGCGAGTACGGGCATCAGGCGGTCGTCTGGCAGACGGCGGTCCACCCCGTCGTCGCCTGCGAATTGATCGCTCAGGGCGTCTGGCAGGGTGCTGGGGTGCTCGGGCCCGAGGCCTTCGACGCCGTGCCGTTCCTCGACCTGCTGGTCGAGCACCGGGTGCCGCACGTGGTCGAGGACCGCCGCAAGCTCGCCGTCGCCTGACGCCCGCGCCGCGGGCCCACCGATCGCACCCGTGCGGGTGGTGTCCTCACCTCTCGATCCGCTGGCACACTTCTCGGCCGTGTCCACCCTGCGCAAGCGTGACGTCGAGGCCCTGATGGGCAGCTACGACAGCGACCCCGTGGGCGCGCTCGCGATCGCGATGCAACGCGTCCTCGACCTGCCTGGCGAGGTGTTCCCGGCGCTCGTGCGTGCCGCCGGCTTCCCCGCCGAGCGGCAACGACGACTGCTCGATCACGACGTCCGCGCCCTCGACGAGCTCGCCCGCGAGCTGAACGAGACACGCACGCTCGCCGCGGCCGACGTCCACGACCCGACCCAGCCGTAGCATCACCTCCGTGGATCGGCGGACCTTCCTGCGACGAGCCGGGCTCGGCAGCGCCGGCGTGGCCGCCGTCGCTGCCCCGGCCGGCACCTACGCACTCGGCCACCACCTCGGCTCCACGCAGCTCGCCGGCAACTACCAGGAGACCGTCAGGGCCGGCCAGCAACGCGGCGCGGTGAACGTCTGGTGGAGCGTCGAGGCCGACGAGAAGGTGCTCGCGCTCACCTTCGACGACGGTCCCACCGAGCAGTTCACCGGTCGGGTGCTCGACGTCCTCGCCCGGTACGAGGTGCCCGCCACCTTCTTCCTGATCGGCGAGATGGTGCGCCGCCGACCCGACGACGTCCGCCGCATGATCGACGACGGCCACCTGGTGGCGAACCACACCTTCGACCACTACAGCGCCGCCATCCAGTCGGTCGACGACGTGCGGCGCACCATCGAGCAGGGCGCCGACGCGATCGCCGAGATCAGCGGCGACCGCCCTCGCTGGTTCCGCCCGGTGAAGGGTCACGTCACGGGCTCGGTGCTCGCCACGGCTTCGTCGCTCGGCCACGACATCGCGTTGTGGTCGGTGAGCCGCGACCCCGGCATCGGCACGGCGATCGACGACGTCGTCGGCGTGCGCGACAACTACATCGACGGCGTGCACGACGGAGCGATCGTGATCTTCCACGACGGCATCGGCCGATCCGCGTTCGCCACCACCGGACCGGACGACGACCTGGTGCTCGCCCGGAGCACCGAGATCGAAGCGCTGCCCGAGGTGATCGAGCGCTACCTCGCCGATGGCTATCGGTTCCTCACCGCGACCCAGCTGATCGACGGCCACGATCCACGGCTGCGCCGCACGAGCGGCAGCTGATCGCTCGCTCAGCCCAGCGTGCCGATCACCGGCTGCGCCGGTCGCACCCGCTGGTCGAAGCCGGCCTCGGTGGGCAGGAACCCGTTTCGATCGGGCCACAACAGCTGCACCACCTGGTACGGGCCACCGCGGTACCAGGCCGTCGCCACGGCGGTGAGCTCGCCCCACTCGTCCGCGTCGACGGGGGCGAACACGCAGCGCAGGTCGTTGTCGAACAACCCGACGAGCTCCACCCCGAGCGGGATCTGCGTGCCGCCACGCAGCATGTCGGCCACCAGCTCCATCAGCCCGTTCGTCGCCACCGGGGTGAGCCCGAACACGAGCACCTCCGGGAAGTCGAACGCGGCGGGGAATCCGATCGTGTACGCATACCCGGGCACCGGCGGGTCGACGTCGGTGCGGGCGGACACGGGCTCGAGCGCCCAACCGTTCGTCTCGATCATCCACTCGATCTTCTCGGCGTGCGGGATGTGGAAGTCGGGCAGCTCGGCGGCCATGGATCGACCGTAGCCCGGCGGCCCGTCAACGAGATGCCGCGTCAGATCAGCGCTTCGGCACCGACGTCGAGCACGTGGCGCGTGTGCCGCGTGATCATCGCCGTGAACATCGGCTCGGACCGCTCGGTGGTGGCCACGATCTGCGACGCCACCACGGTCATGATGACCCCTGCGTACGCGCCCCGTGCGTACTGGCGCCACAACTCGGCGTCGTCGATCTGCACGCCGTAGCCGCGCAGCGCCTCGCCGTACTCGCGCACCAGGTCGGCCTCGATCGCACGACGATCCTCGGGCAGCGGCCCCGCACCCATGAAGTAGCTCACGTCGTTGAGCCCCGGCCCGTGACCGGGCGACTGCCAATCGACCGCCGCGACGGGATAGCCACCTCGAGGTGACGCGAACATCAGGTTGTCGAGCCGGTAGTCGCCATGGGTGACGGTGAGCGGCACGTCGGCGCGGTCGGCCCAGTCGGCCACGCGATCGGCGAACGCGGTGACCACCCGCTGCTGGTCGTGGTCGAGGTACTTCGCGTACGTGCCCATGAACCCTGGCAGGAACAGCGCGTACATGCCGGCCAGCTGATCGGCGTCGGCCCGCGACGTGCGGCGCCCCAACCAGTCGACGTCGTTCAGCGTCGGGTCGTCCCAGCGCGGCCCGTGCAGACGGGCCAACTCGAGCACCGCGGTGCGGGCCTGCTCGACGCTGCAGCCCGTGAGCTGATCGCCCTGTTCGGCCGGCGCGAGGTCCTCGAGGATCAGCACGAAGTCGCCGCTCGACTCGTCCCAGTCGGCGTGGTGGCAGTGCGCCACTCGGATGTCGAGCGTGCCGACGAGGTCTCGGTAGAACTTCACCTCGCGCTCGTAGTTGCGCAACGCGATGCCGGTGGCACGGCTGGTCTCGTCGGGCGAGGGCAGCTTGGCCACCACCGTGCGGGGCGCATCGCCCACCTCGCCGGCGTACGTGAGCCCGAGCCGCAGGTTCATGCCCACCAGGCCGTCGCCGATGCGCTTCACGTGTACGTCGGCGACCTCGTGGCCGAGCACCTCGCTCAGCCAGGCCGTGGTCATCCAGTCGGGTGCGAGGTGGTGGTCGCTCATCGGGCGAGGACCCTAACCCTCGTCGGCGTGTGCGATCAGATCGAGGGTGCGCCAGATCAGCACCAGGATCAGCGCCGACCCGGCGAACGCGAACCAGAACGGCGCGGTGACGCCCCAGGCGCCGGCGAGCACACCGCCGAGCCCCGCACCGACCACCAGCCCACCGAACACCCCGAGCAGGTACGCCGAGGCCACCCGACCCTGCAGCTCGTGCGGTACGGCCCGCTGGCGGATGCTCATGACGGTCGCGCCCCACGCCGCCTCGTGCATGCCGAACACGAAGAGCACCGGCAGCGCGATCCACGGTGTGCGAGCGGTCGCCAAGGTGAGATGGGTGCCCGTCTCGATCACGAGCCCGGCGCGCATCACGTTCGCGAGGCTCACGCGCGCCGTCACCCTCGGGTACAGCGCAGAGCTGATGAGCGCCCCTACTGCACTGACCGTGGTGAGCACACCGAAGCCGATCTTGCCCATGCCCAGCCGCTCGGTCGCCACCAGCACCAGCACGGACCACGCCGCCCCGAAGGTGACGTTGAACGACACCACCGTCAACGTCAGGGTGCGCACCGGCCCGTGGTGCCACAGCCAACGCAGCCCCTCGGCGATCTCGTGCCGAGCATGCCGCTGCTCGGCCGTGCGCTCGGGCATCGGCAGCGCCACCCGCGCCAGCACCAGCGCGCCGTAGCCGAACAACACAGCCTGTGCGACGAGCGGCCACGCGACGCCGGCAGCGAACAGGAACGCGCCCAGCGGCGGGCCGGCCAGCTGGTTCACCACCACGTGCCCGGCATTGAAACGCGAGTTCGCGAGCCCCAGGTCGTCGGCCTCGACGATCATCGGCATCAACGTGCCGGAGGTGGTGTCGGCGAACACCTCGGCCACACCGAGCACGAACACCGCGACCAGTACCAGGCCGACGGACAGCACGTCGGCCGCCACCGCGAGCGTGAGGCCGAGCATCACCGCCGCCCGGCCGAGGTTCGCGCCCACCACGATCCGCTTGCGATCGTGGCGGTCGGCGATCACCCCGGCGTACAGGCCGAACATCAGCCACGGCAGGCGCTGCAAGAGCGCGGCCATCGCCACCAGGAACGGGCGGTCGGTCTGCGAGGCCACGAGCAGCGGCCCCGCCGCGAGGCCGACGCCGTCGCCGAGGTTGGTGATCCACGACGAGGCGAGCAACCTCCGGTAGGCGACCCCCAGGCGCGCCGGGCTGATGACATCGACGACCCGGCTCATGGGCAGTCGAACCTAGTGCTCGGCCGGTGTCGCCGCCGGGCGCATTCGGCGTCGACGGC
>WBZM01001867.1_pt1 | contig 19410 bp, 19 predicted proteins | sample 5204271 | NCBI WGS metagenome assembly WBZM01 (sample SAMN12344346, study PRJNA552823) | activated sludge metagenome | biome: Activated sludge suspended growth; feature: Nitrification reactor; material: Wastewater; isolation source: activated sludge from nitrification reactor of wastewater...
CGGCTTCCTTGGCGCCGGCTTCGCCCTTGCAGGCGATGAAGTCGTCGAAGGCGATGGTCTGGGCGCGGATGAAGCCGCGTTCGAAGTCGGTGTGGATGACGCCGGCGGCCTGCGGGGCGGTGTCGCCGAGGTGGATGGTCCAGGCGCGGACTTCCTTGACGCCGGCGGTGAAGTAGGTGGCGAGGCCGAGCAGCTTGTAGCCGGCGCGGATCAGGCGGTCGAGGCCGGGTTCGTGGAGGCCCATCGATTCGAGGAACTCGACCTTGTCGGCATCGTCGAGGTCGGCGATCTCGGCCTCGATGGCGGCGCACAGCGCGACCACCTCGGCGCCTTCGCCGGCGGCGTGGGCGCGCACCGCATCAAGATGTGGATTGTTCTCGAAGCCGTCTTCGGCGACGTTGGCGGCGTAGAGCACCGGCTTTGCGGTGATCAGGCAGAAGGGCTTGAGGCTGGCCCATTCTTCCTTGGCCAGATCAAGGGAGCGCACCGGCTTGCCCTGGTCGAGCTGGGCGAAGCACTTCTCCAGCACGGCGACCAGGATTTTGGCTTCCTTGTCGCCCGAGCTGGCCGGACGCCGGTAGCGGTTGAGGGCCTTTTCGACGGTTGCCATGTCGGCGAGCGCCAGTTCGGTGTCGATCACCTCGATGTCGCGGAGCGGATCGACGTTGCCCGAGACGTGGACCACGTTGTCGTCGGCAAAGCAGCGCACGACGTGGACGATGGCGTCGGTTTCGCGGATGTTGGCGAGGAACTGGTTGCCCAGGCCTTCACCCTTCGAGGCGCCGGCGACCAGCCCGGCGATGTCGACGAATTCGACGATGGCCGGCTGGATCTTCTGCGGCTTGACGATGGCCGACAGCTGGGCGAGCCGCGGGTCGGGCACCTCGACGATGCCGACGTTCGGCTCGATGGTGCAGAACGGGTAGTTGGCGGCTTCGATGCCGGCCTTGGTCAGGGCGTTGAAGAGTGTGGATTTGCCGACGTTGGGCAGGCCGACGATGCCGCATTTCAAAGACATTTGTTGTTCCTTAGACGGCTTTGCCGTGCAACTGTTGTTGGGCGCCGGCGAAGTCGCCGGCTGCGAGTTTGGGCCAGGCCAGCAGGCAGCGGGCGAGGGCGTGCTCGATCTCGGGCAGCTCTTCCTTGCGCGGCGGGTGGAGGACGAAATCGACGACCTGTTGCGCCAGGCCGAGGGTGCGCGGGTGGCCGATGCCGAGGCGCAGGCGCCAGAAATCGGGGGTGCCGAGGCGGGCCTGGATGTCCTTGAGGCCGTTGTGCCCGCCGTTGCCGCCACCCTGCTTGAGGCGGATGCCGCCGGGTGGCAGGTCGAGCTCGTCGTGGATGACGAGAATCTCGGCCGGCGGAATCTTGTAGAAGTTGGCTAGCGCCGCCACCGCCTGCCCGGAGCGGTTCATGAAGGTGGTCGGTTCGAGCAGCCAGGTGTCGCCGGCGCGTCCGGCCTTGCCGAAGAACTTGCCTTGCGGGGCGAGCGTTACCTTCAGCCGGTCGGCCAGGTGGTCGACGAACCAGAAGCCGACGTTGTGCCGGGTGGTTTCGTATTCCGGCCCGGGGTTGCCGAGGCCGACGATGAGGCGCGGGGGAGTCATGGCTACAAGTGCGAAAAAGCCGCCGGCGGCATCTTGCCAGCGGCGGCCATTGCAGCGAGGTGCCGGAAATTACTCGGCAGCCGCTTCGCCTTCGGCAGCTTCTTCGGAAGAGCCGCCCTTGCCGACGATGCCGACGACGACGGAGTCGTCAGCGCCGTGGTGCGCCAGCTTGACGCCCTTCGGCAGCTTGAGCTGGGACAGGTGGATGCTGTCGCCGACCTTGAGGGCACCGAGGTCGACCTCGATGAACTCGGGCAGGTCCTTGGCCAGGCACTGGACGTCCAGTTCGGTGATGACGTGGTTGACCAGGCCGCCGGAGAGCTTGACGCCGGGGGCGGTTTCCTCGTTGACAAAGTGCAGCGGCACCTTGATGTGCAGCTCATGGGTGGCATCGACGCGCTGGAAGTCGACGTGCAGGACGAGCGGCTTGTAGGCGTGGCGCTGCGTGTCGCGCAGCAGAACCTGCTGCTTCGTGCCGTCGATGACGATGTTGAGGATGGAGGCGTGGAAGGCTTCCTTCTTCAGGTTGAGCAGCAGGTCGTTGTGGTCGACCTCGATGGCCTGCGGGGCGGCTTCGCCACCGTAGATGATGCCCGGTACCTTGCCGGCGCGACGCAGGCGGCGGCTCGCACCCGATCCCTGCAGCGTACGCGCTTGGGCGATGATTTCGAATTGCATGGTGATACTCCAGAATGTTTCCCGATCCGCGACCAGAACGGGAAGGTTGAAAAAACTTAGTCGATGAACAGCGACGAGACGGAGTCGTCGTTGCTGATGCGGCGGATGGTTTCGGCCATGATTTCGGCGACCGACAGCTGGCGGATGCGCGGACAGGCGATGGCGTCATCGCGCAGCGGAATGGTGTCGGTGACGACCAGGGAATCGAGGTCGGAGTCGTTCAGACGATCGATCGCCGGGCCGGACAGCACCGGGTGGGTACAGTAGGCGACGACCTGTCTGGCGCCATTTTCCTTGAGCGCGGTGGCCGCCTTGCACAGCGTGCCGGCGGTGTCGACCATGTCGTCCATGATGATGCAGGTGCGCCCTTCGACTTCGCCGATGATGTTCATGACTTCCGAGACGTTGGCCTTCGGGCGGCGCTTGTCGATGATCGCCAGGTCGCATTCGAGGCGCTTGGCCAGCGAGCGGGCGCGGACGACGCCGCCGTGGTCCGGCGAGACGACCATCGGGTTCTCGTAGTTCTGCTTGCGGATGTCGTCGAGCAGGATGGGCAGGGCGTAGATGTTGTCGACCGGAATGTCGAAGAAGCCCTGGATCTGCTCGGCGTGCAGGTCCATGGTCAGCACGCGGTCGACGCCGGAGGCGACCAGCATGTTGGCGACCAGCTTGGCGGCGATGGGCACGCGCGACGAACGCGAACGGCGGTCCTGGCGGGCGTAGCCGAAGTAGGGGATGGCGGCGGTGATGCGGCCGGCCGAGGCGCGCTTGAGCGAATCGACAATGACCAGCAGTTCCATCAGGTTGTCGTTGCATGGCGCGCAGGTCGATTGCAGCACGAAGATGTCGCGGCCGCGGACGTGTTCCTGCAGCTCGACGCTGACTTCACCGTCGGAAAAGCGGCCGACGTTGGCGCGTCCGAGATCGACGTTGAGCTGGTTCGCAACGTCCGCCGCCAGTCGGGGGTTGGCGTTGCCGGTGAAGACCATCAGGCTGTTGTAGGCCATTTTCACATCCTCCGGGCTGTTCCTGCTCGCGTTTCGCCCGCCACAATGAAAATCGGGCAGGCTTGTGACCTGCCCGAAGGAATTTGGCTGGGGAAGAAGGATTCGAACCTTCGAATGCCGGAATCAAAATCCGGTGCCTTGACCAACTTGGCGACTCCCCAGCGGGACGTCTGCACGGGTTCGCGTGCGAACGAGGCGCGGATATTACAGGAGTCGCCGCAGGAAATCCAGCATTTTTAATCGGAAAAGTGCAGTGCGCCGCGATCAGAAATCGCCGCGCACGGTGGTCAGGCCCAGCGCTTCCCAGTCGAGCATGCCGCCGCGGTAGTAATAGATCTTGTCGGCGGGGAAGCCGTCGCGAATCATCGCGCTCATGGCGATCGGGCTTTGCGGGCAGACCGGGCCGTTGCAGAAGGCGTAGACCTTCTTGGCCTTGCTGCAGTCCCACTTGCCGGCGGCCTTGGTGCAGCCCAGTTCGTTCAGGCGCATCGAGACTTCGGTATAGGGCATGCTGATCGAGTTGGGGATGGTGCCCTTGATGCGGTCGTCGACGACGCGCATGTCGACGACGAGCGAATCCTTGTCGTTGAGGGCATGGAGAATCTCGATTTCGGTGACCGGATGCGTGCCCTTTTCCGGAACCAGCGCCTGCAGCCAGCCTTCGTTCTTGGCGCACGGGGTCATGACGCGGGTGATTTCGAGCGGGCCGTTGGCGGTGTTCACGACGAACTTGGTTTCCTCGCCGATGATGCGCAGCTTCTTCTTTTCCTGGGCGCCGGCGGTCTGGACGAGCGTGGCGGCCAGGAGGCAGGCGAGGGCGGCGTTGAGCAGTTTCATGGTTTGTCTCCAGTAGAAAATAGTGAAAAGCTGATATAGGCCGCCAATGTAAGCCGGCCGGTACCATCAGGCAAGCCTTTCAGAGACTGGCGAGGGGGTGTTCCGCCAGGCCGGCGGCGATCCAGCCGGCCATGTGCGCCGGCCGGCGGGCGAAGACGGCCTCCGCTTCGGCGCGCGTCGCGAAGCTGGCGAAGACGCAGGCGCCGGAGCCGGTCATCAGCGCCGCCGGGGCGTGCTGGCGGAGCCAGGCGAGGTGTTCGGCGACCGCCGGAAACCTGGCGCAGGCGACCGGTTCGAGGTCGTTGCGGCCGTCGCCGTGACGCCAGTCGGCGGGACGGATCGGCGGCGTGTCGCGGCACAGTTCGGGGGCGCCGAAAATGGCCGCGGTCGGGACGTTGACCGCGGGATGCAGCACGAGATAGCACGCCGCCGGCAGGTCGACATCGGTAAAGGCTTCGCCGACGCCCTCGGCGAAGGTGTTGCGGCCGTGCACGAAGACCGGCACGTCGGCGCCGAGCGCGAGGCCGAGCTTCTCCAGTTCGCCGCGCCCGAGCCCGGTCTGCCACAGGTGGTCGAGGGCGAGCAGCACCGTGGCGGCGTCCGACGAGCCGCCACCGAGGCCGCCGCCCATCGGCAGCTGCTTCTCGAGATGGATGGTGGCGCCCTGACGACAGCCGGTGGCCTGCTGCAGCAGCCGGGCGGCACGGACGGTGAGGTCGCTGTCCGGGGCGACGCCCGGGGTCGGCGTCGCCAGCACGATGGCGCTGTCGGCGCGCGGGGCGAAGCGCAGCGTGTCGGCGCGGTCGATGAAGCGAAAGACGGTCTGCAGCAGGTGGTAACCGTCGGCGCGGCGCCCGATCACGTGCAGGAACAGGTTGAGCTTGGCAGGCGCCGGCCAGACGCTGTCCCAGTCCCAGCGGCTCACGGCGATACCCGCCATTCCTCGATGCGCAGGCGGAGTTCGATTTCGTCGGCGCGGCGCAGCGTGACGCGCTCGGGCAGGGCGTCCGGCGCTTCGTCGGCGTAGGCGTAGTCGACCAGCCAGCCGGCTGCGGCCAGGCGCAGCGGACGTCCGCCGGCGTCCTTTTCGAGCTTGCCGCCGCCGCGGCCAAGCAGCCAGGCCGGCAATTGCCGGATGGGCAGGCGCTGGCCGGTGACCTCCGCCATCAGCGCATCGGCGTCGGCCGCTTCGCGGGTCTGGCCGTCGGCGGTGCGCAGGCGCGACAGAGTGGGGGTAGCGTCGATTTCGGCGACGGCGGCGCCGAGCGGGCTGGAGATCAGGATGCGGTCGTTGCCATTTTTGTGCTCCCAGGCGAGTCGACCGCCGCTGCTTTCCGGCGCTCGGTCGGCCAGGCTGATGCGCAGGGCGAAGCGCGCGTCGAGGGCGAAGTCGCGGACTTCGGCGCGCGCCGGCAACGCCGGCGGCGGCGTCGTGGCGCAGGCCGCCAGCAGGCCGCAGGCGAGCGGCAGGGCGAAGCGCAGGCTCAAGGCAGGAATTTTTTCGCGGCGCCGGCCAGCACTTCGTTGTCCGGGAATTTCCTGACCGCCTCGCTGAGCACGCGCGCCGCTTCATCCTTGCGGCCCATGGTCCACAGTACCTCGCCGAGATGGGCGGCGATTTCCGGGTCGGCCTTGATGCCGTAGGCGGTTTCGAGGGTCTTCAGCGCTTCCGGCAGCTTGCCCTGGCGGAACAGCACCCAGCCCATGCTGTCCATGATGAAAGGGTCGTCGGGTGCCAGCTTGAGGGCACGGGCAATCAGGTCCTGCGCCTCGGCGAGGCGGATGTTGCGATCGGCCAGCGAATAGCCGAGCGCGTTGAGCGCGTGGGCATGCTCCGGCTTCAAGGCGAGCAGGCGCCGCAGGTGCATTTCCATGACCTCGGGCTTGCCCTGGCGTTCGGCGGTAAGCGCCGTTTCATAGAGCAGTTCCGGGTTGTCCGGGTACTTGGCGAGCGCGGCCTCGAGCACGGCGTAGCCCTGTTCGCCGCGGCCGGCCTCGCGCAGCAGCTGCGCTTCGGCAATCGCCAGCTGGGCCTGTTCGGCCGGGCTGCCGCCACGCGTCGCGTGCAGCAGTTCGCGCGCTTCCTCCGGCTTACCCTGCTGCAGCAGGATCTGCGCAGCCCGGGCACGGGCGGCGATGTACTGGTCGCCGGCGGTGACCTGGCGGAAATGTGCGAGGGCCGCTTCCGGCTTCTTCTGCTCCTCGTCGAGCTGGCCGAGGAAGAAATGGACGGTGCTCTTGTCCGGGAAATCCGACTTCAGCAGCCTTTCGAGCTGCGCGCGGCCGGTGACGGTGTCACCCTGCTGCAGCGCCAGCATGGCGACCGGGTAGATCACTTCCGGATTGTCGGGGTGATCCTTGAGCAGGCGGTCGAAGTGCACCCGCGCCTCGTCGTACCGGCGCTCGCTGATCAGCAGGCGGGCCAGGGTCAGGCGCGCGTCGCGGGCGTCGGGGTTGGCGGCGACGAACTCGCTCAGGCTTTCGAGCGCGGTGGCATTGGACTGCCGTGCCTGGAACTGCGCCCGGGCTAGGGCGGCGGCCTCCCAGTCGGGGCGCAGCTGCAGGGCTTTCTGGAATTCGCTCTGGGCGCGCATCGGGTCGTCGGCATTGGCGGCGGCGAGACCCATCGCGAAATGCGCTTCCGGCATCTCGGCGTAGGGGGCGGCCACGCGGTCGATCAGCCGTTGCACCGCCTTCTTGTCGGGGTGACGGCTGAGCATCCGGTTCAGGTGCATCAGGTTGTTGGGCAGGCCGGCCTTGTCCTGCTCGAGCAGCTTGGCGAGCTGCGGCGCGAGGTCGTCGATGCGGTTGGACAGCAGCAGCAGCGAGGATTCGGTCTGCCGGGCCTGGGTCGACTCGGGATCGACCTGCAGCCAGAGGCGGGTCAGTTCGAGCGCCAGGTCGTAGTGCCGGGCGCCGGCGGCGACTTCGGTGGCGCGCGCGATGACGGCCGGGTCGCGGGTGCGGCGGGCGAGATCGGCCCAGGCGCTGACGCCGAGTTCGGTATCGCCGCGCTGCAGCGCCAGATCGGCGAGGATGGACTGGAAAACGGTGCGGGCGAGCAGGTCCTCGGGGCCGTAGGTTGCGGTCGACTGCTTGCGGGGCGGCTTTTTCGCCGGCGCCGGGTCGGCAGCATGAAGCGGCCCGGCAAGGGCCAGGGCGAGGGTGGCGAGGATCAGCTTCTTGGACATGGACTGCTTTCAGTCGTGGATCGCACGTTGGATCGCGCAAAGTCTGCTAAGTTTGCGATGTTATTGGGGATTGCCCGGAGGGACAAGCGATGCCGGAATTGCCGGAGGTCGAGGTTTGCCGGCGCGGACTACAGCCGGAGGTCGAGGGACGGACCCTGCTCGGCGCCGTCGTGCGCGCGCAGCGCCTGCGTTTGCCGCTCCCTGCCGCGCTCGGCGAGACGCTGGCCGGGCAGCGGGTGGCCGCCGTGCGCCGGCGCGGCAAGTACCTCCTGCTCGACTGCCGCGGCGGGGGCGAGGATGGCTGCCTGATCATCCACCTCGGGATGTCGGGCAACCTGCGGTTCGTGCCGCCCGATGCGCCGCCCGGCAAGCACGACCACGTCGACCTGCTGTTCGCCGGGCAGACGCTGCGCTTCGCCGACCCGCGGCGCTTCGGCGTGGTCCTCTGGCAGGCGGCGGAGGCGCCGCCGCATCCGTTGCTGGCGGTGCTCGGCATCGAGCCGCTGGGCGACGAATTCACGGCCGACTGGCTGTTCGCGGCGACGCGGCGGCGGGCCGGACCGATCAAGCCGCTGTTGATGGACAGTCATCTGGTGGTCGGCATCGGCAACATCTACGCCTCGGAAAGCCTGTTTCGCGCCGGCATTTCGCCCCTGCGCGCGGCCAACCGGATCAGCCGCGAACGCTACAAACGCCTGGTGCCGGCCATCCGCCAGACCCTGGCGGATGCCATCGCGGCCGGCGGCAGCAGCATCCGCGACTATGTGCACAGCGACGGCGGGGCCGGCTGCTTCCAGGTCGAGTGCGCCGTCTACGACCGCGCCGGGGCGCCGTGCCGGCGCTGCGCCGGGGTCGTCCGGCAGGTGCGGCAGGGCGGCCGCTCGACCTTCTACTGTCCTGCGTGCCAACATTGAAATCCTGCTGCAAGTCCATGTTTTCGTGCTAAATTGAACCATCTTCCGCGACCGCCGACTGCCATGACCCTTGCCCACCAATTTGCTGCCTATACCGAATGGCGCTCGCGCCTGTCCGCCAATATCGGCGAATTCCAGGGCTGGCTCGCCGCCAACGAGTTGTCGGACGCGCAGACCGACCTCAGCCTGACCCGGCTGCTCGAGCGCCTGCGCGAGGATCGCCTGAACGTCGCCTTCGTCGCCGAGTTTTCTCGCGGCAAGTCGGAACTGATCAACGCCATCTTCTTCGCCGACTACGGTAACCGCATCCTGCCCTCGTCGGCCGGCCGCACGACGATGTGCCCGACCGAGCTGTTCTGCGATCCGGACAAGACGCCGCGCATCGAACTGCTGGCGATCCAGACGCGCGCCGCCAACGGCAGCGTCAGCGAATACAAGCGCTACCCCGAGGAGTGGTTCATGGTGCCGCTCGACGTGGAGTCGGCGGACGTCATGCAGGAGGCGCTGCGCCATGTCAGCGAAACGATCCGGGTGACGCCCGAGGAGGCCGGACGCCTCGGCTTCGAGATCGGCGAGCGGGCGAGCGACCTCTACCGGCCGGGTCCCGACGGCCTGGTCGAAATCCCGCGCTGGCGGCACGCGCTGATCAATTTTCCGCACCCGCTGCTCAAGCAGGGCCTCGTCATCCTCGACACGCCGGGCCTCAACGCCATCGGCGCCGAACCCGAGCTGACCCTGTCGTTGCTGCCCAACGCGCATGCCGTCCTCTTCATCCTCGCCGCCGATACCGGCGTCACCCAGTCCGACCTGACGATCTGGAAGGAGCATATCGGCGATGGCGGCACCGCCAAGCGCGGGCGGGTCGTCGTGCTGAACAAGATCGACGGCCAGTGGGACGAACTGAAGTCGGCCGCCGAGGTCGATGCCGAAATCGGCCGCCAGGTCGATTCCTGCGCGGCGATCCTCGGCCTGCCCGAGCGCCAGATCTTTCCAGTGTCGGCGCAGAAGGGGCTGGTCGCCAAGATCAACGGCGACGCGGCGCTGCTCGACCGGAGCCGCCTGCCCGTCCTCGAGGCGGCATTGTCGGACGAACTGATCCCGGCCAAGCAGGATATCGTCCGCGACAGCACCGACTGCGAATTCGGCGAAGTCAGCCTGCGCGTGCGCGGCCTGCTCGAATCGCGCCTCGCCAGCCTGCGCGAGCAGCTGACCGAACTGATCGAACTGCGCGGCAAGAACAAGGGCGTCGTCGAGTACATGATGGGCAAGGTGCGTTCCGACAAGGACGAATTCGAGGCCGGCCTGCAGCGCTACTACGCGGTGCGCAGCGTGTTCTCGACCCTGACCAACAACCTGTTCGCCCATCTCGGCCTCGATGCCCTGCGCCACCTGACCCATGAAACCCGCAGCGCGATGCTGGAGGCGAGCTTTTCGACGACGCTGTCCGACGCGATGGGCGGCTTTTTCGGCCGTTCGCGCTACGCGCTGGCCAAGTCGGCCGGCGAGATCGGCGAGATCCAGAACATGATGGAGGCGATCTACAAGAAGTTCTCCGTCGAGCACGGGCTCAAGCTCGGCACCCCGGCGGCCTTCTCGCTGCTGCGCTACGAGAAGGAGCTGGATCGCCTGGAAGGCTGGTGCAACACGCATCTCAACACGATGCGCAGCCTGCTGACCACCGACAAGAAGCACCTCACGCAGAGATTCTTCGAGGAGGTCGCGCTGCAGGTGCGGCGCGCCTTCGAGCGGGCCAACAAGGATGCGGAAACCTGGCTGCGGGCGATCATGGCGCCGATGGAAACGCAGGTGCGCGAGCACCAGATTCAGCTCAGGCGCCGCCTGGAAAGCATCAAGCGCATCCACCAGGCGACCGATACGCTGGAAGAGCGCATCAGCGAACTGGAAAGCATCGAGCAGAGCCTGCTGCAACAGATCCAGGCGCTCGAAGGGGTGGTCGGGCGGGTGCGGGAAATGCTCCTGCCGCCGGCGGCGCAACTGCGGGCCGCCTGATCCGGCCGTCTGCGGTCGACAACAAAAAACCCGCGAATTTCGCGGGTTTTTTTTGCGGGGCTGCGCGAGGCTCAGGGGCGCTTGTTGCCCGTCAGCTTCTCGTACTTGACCCACAGCATTTCCTCGGATTCGACGTGGTCGGGATCCTTGGGGATGCAATCCACCGGGCAGACCTGCACGCACTGCGGCTCGTCGTAGTGGCCGACGCATTCCGTGCACTTGTTGGGGTCGATCTCGTAGATCTCCTCGCCCTGGGAAATCGCCTCGTTCGGGCACTCGGGTTCGCAGACGTCGCAGTTGATGCACTCGTCGGTGATGATCAGAGACATGGCTCTCTTTCCTCTCTCAATTAACTGAAGTTTTCGCCCGCAGGCGCTTATTTACACAAGGTTGCACAAACTTGCTGACGTCGCCGCCGAGACGCGCGATTTCGCGGACCATCGTGGCGGAGATGAACATGTATTGCTCGCCTGGCGTCAGGAACACGGTTTCGACCTCGGGATAGAGGCTGCGGTTCATTCCGGCCATCTGGAATTCGTATTCGAAGTCGGAAACGGCGCGCAGGCCGCGCACGATGACCTTGGCGCCCTGGGCGTGGACGAAATCCATGAGCAGGGTGTTGAAGCCGACGATCTCGACGTTCTTCACGTCGCCGAGGATTTCCTGCGCCATCTCGACGCGGTCGGCCAGCGTGAAGCGCGGCTGCTTCGCCGGGCTCTCGGCGATCGCCAGGATCAGCTTGTCGAACAGGCCGGATGCCCGGCGCACGAGGTCTTCGTGGCCGCGGGTGATCGGGTCGAAGGTGCCCGGGTAGATCGCCACGCGATGATTGAGTCTGCTCAAGCTGTTTCCCGCCGCATCAACTGAAAATGAACCTCGCCAGCCTTGCCGTGGCGCACCGCGCGCCAATCGCCCAGGGCCTCGATCCGTGCTTCCGCCTCGACGTAGAGCGCCGCATCTTCGTTCGCAACGCCGGCCAGCAGTGGCGCCAGGCGGGGAATCCAGCCCTTGCCGTAGGGCGGATCGAGGAAGATGAGGTCGAATTTCGACGTATTCGAGGCCAAGTATTGTAGCGCATCCCCGCGCATGATCTCCACTTCGCGCGGGTTTTGCAGCATTTTGGCGTTTTCGCGGAGGGCGGCGAGCACTTTCGGGGCCTGTTCGACCATCACGACGCGGGCGGCACCGCGCGACGCCGCTTCGAAGCCGAGGGCGCCGCTGCCGGCGAAGAGGTCAAGGCAATGCCGGCCGTCGAGATCCTGGCCGAGCCAGTTGAACAGCGTTTCGCGCACGCGGTCCGGCGTCGGACGGAGGCCTTCGCTGTCGGGAAAGCGCAGGATGCGGCGACGATAGTGGCCGCCGATGATGCGGACCGAGTTCAATCGGCGGCGACCGTGACCGTCATCAGGTCGGCCGCCCGTACGCGCCGGGAAAAAGCCTGTTTCACATCGTCGACCGTAACCGCCTGGACCTTTTCCTGGTAGCGGTCGAGCCAGTCGAGCGGTAGGCCGTAGAAGCCGATGACGGCGACGTTGTCGAGGATCTTCTTGTTACTGTCGAGGCGCAGCGGGAAGCTGCCGGTCAGGTTGGCCTTGGCCGCCGCCAGTTCCTCGCCGCTCGGGCCGTCCTTCAGGAAGCCGTCGAGCACGTCGCGCGTCAGCTTGATCGCGTCCTTCGCCTGCGAGCGTTTGGTCTGCAGGCCGATCTGGAACGGCCCGGTCTGCCTGAGCGGCGAGAAGTAGCTGTAGACACTGTAGGCGTAGCCGCGCTTGTCGCGCACTTCCTTCATCAGGCGCGAGACGAAGCCGCCGCCGCCCAGCGTGTAGTTGCCGACCAGCAGCGGGAAGAAATCCGGGTTGCCGCGCTCGATCGCCGGCAGGCCGATCAGCACGTGCGCCTGGCTGGCCGGGTGGGCGAGGGCGACGGTCTTGCCGGGTGCGACGACCGGCGGCGCCGGCAAGGTCGCGGCGGCACCGGCCGGCAATCCGGCGCCCAGCGACTCGGCGATTTTTTCGGCGTCGCCGCGCGAGATGTCGCCGACCAGCGTGATGCTCGCGTTGGCGGCGGTGTAGTAGCGGGCATGGTGGGCCACGAGGTCGTCGCGGGTCAGCGCCGCGACCGATTCGGGCGTCGCCTGCCGGCCATAGGGGTGTGCCGGATAGAGGGCGCCCCAGAAGGCCTTGCCGGCGATGGCGTCGGGGCGCGTCATGGCTTCCTTGAGGCCGGCGACGGTGCGCGCGCGTTCGCGGTCGACGATGGTGGCGTCGAAGCGCGGCGCCTGCAGCACGTTCTTCAGGATGTCGATCGCCGCGTTACGCTTTTCGGGCGTCGCCAGGGTGCGCACGGCGACGCTGGCGCGGTCGGTGTCGGCGCCGCCGCCAAGCGTGGCGCCAATGTCGGCGAGCTGCTCGGCGATGGCGGTTTCGTCACGCGTGCCGGCGCCGAGATCGAGGGTTGCGCGGGTCAGTGCCGCGGTGCCCGATTTGCCGGCCGGATCGAACATCGAGCCGGCGGCGAAATCGACCTGCACGTCGAGGATGGGCAGCACCCGGCTTTCGACGAAGTAGACGCGGGCGCCGCTCGGCGCCACCCAGTGTTCGATCTTGACGCCGGCCAGCGCGGCCTGGGCGGCGAGCAGGGCGATTGCTGCGGTCAACAGTTTTTTCATGGTCATTTTCTTAGTGACGGGGGGCGGCGGACGGACGGCGCTGCTTGCCGTCGAGCGGCTGCGGTTCGAGGACGCCGACGGTCAGGGTGTCGTCGGTGAAATACTTCTTCGCCACCGCCTGCACCTCGGCGGCGGTCACCTGCTGCAGCTTCTCCAGCATGCGGTCGAGCTTCTGGTAGGGAATGCCGGCCGATTCGGTCTGGCCGATCTCCATCGCCTGGCCGAACATCGAGTCGAGCTTGTAGACCTCGGCGGCGACCAGCTGGGCCCGCGCCCGCTTGAGTTCCGGCTCGCTGACGCCGTCCTTCTGGAGGCGGGCGATCTCGGCACGCAGCGCGGTTTCGAGTTCGGCCACCGTCCTGCCTTCGGACGGCGAGCCGGAGAGGTAGATCATGCCGGGGCCGCGCGCCGTGGCGTCGTAGTCGATGTTCACCGCAATCGCCACCTTGTCCTCGCGCACCAGCTTCTTGTTGAAGCGCGCGGCGTCGTGGCCGTCGAGGATGGCGGCCAGCATCTGCAGCGCGTAGGGATCGACGTCCTTGTCGACGTCGCGCAGGACCGGCGCCTTGTAGCCCATGATCAGTACCGGCAGCTCGGCCGGCGCCTTGACGTTGACCCGCCGCGTGCCGTCCTGGACCGGCTCGACCTGCGGCTTGCGCGCCGGCAGGGCGCGCCCTTCGAGTACGCCGTAATACTTTTCGGCCAGCGCGAAGACCTCGCGATGGTCGACGTCGCCGACGATCACCACGTAGGCGTTGTTCGGCACGTACCACGTGTCGTACCAGGCCTTGGCATCGGCGGCGCTCAAGTTCTCGAGATCGCTCATCCAGCCGATGATCGGCCGCCGGTAGGGGTGGGCCTGGAAGGCGACGGCGTTCATCTGCTCGAACAGGCGCGACTGCGGGTTGTCGTCGGTGCGCATGCGGCGCTCTTCCATGACCACCTTGATCTCCTGCGCGAACTCCTTGGGATCGACGTTGAGGTGGCGCATGCGGTCGGCTTCGAGGCGCATCATCTCGGGCAGCTTTTCCTTCGGCACCTGCTGGAAGTAGGCGGTGTAGTCGCGGCTGGTGAAGGCGTTGTCGCGCCCGCCGGCGGCAGCGACCAGCTTGTTGAATTCGCCCGGGCCGACGCTCGGCGTGCCCTTGAACATCATGTGCTCGAGGACGTGGGCGACGCCCGAGGCGCCATCGACCTCGTCCATGCTGCCGATGCGGTACCAGACCATCTGGGCGACGGTCGGCGCGCGGCGATCTTCCTTGACGATGACGCGCAGGCCGTTTTTCAGCGTCATCTCGTAGGGATTGGCGATCGCTGCGGTCAACAGCCAGGGGGCGATCAAAATGGCGATCAGGTGTCGTAGGCGCATGGAAAATCGGGCTTTCTGCTAGAATCAGCGGCGAAATTTTTATTGATTCGGACGGCATCTTAACGGCTTGCCGTCTGCCTGTCAGCACGGCTTCAGACCTCATTCCCCATGTTCAGTTTCCTGAAAAAAACCACCAGCGACGCGCCGCCTGCCGAGCCGGCCGCCGCCGCTCCCTCCTGGCGCGAGCGCCTGTTCAAGGGGCTGGCCAAGACGCGCGCCCAGTGGGGCGGCAAGCTCAAGTCGATCTTTTCGCGCGGCAAGGTCGACGACGAACTGCTCGAGGAACTGGAAACCCTGCTGCTGACCAGCGACGTCGGCATCGAGGCGACCACGCATCTGCTCGACGAACTGAAGAAGGCGGCCAAGCGCGACAAGCTGGAGACACCGGAAGCGATCCAGAAGGCGCTGGCCGACGTCCTGCTGGCCACGCTGCAGCCGCTCGAGCAGCCGCTCGACGTCAGCGGCCACAAGCCCTACGTGATCATGATCGCCGGCGTGAACGGCGCCGGCAAGACGACCTCGATCGGCAAGCTGGCCAAGTATTTCCAGGGCCAGGGCAGGAGCGTGCTGCTGGCCGCCGGCGACACCTTCCGCGCCGCCGCACGCGAGCAGCTGGAAACCTGGGGCGAGCGCAACAACGTGACGGTCATCGCCCAGGACAAGGGCGACCCGGCCGCCGTCGTCTTCGACGCCATCTCGGCTGCCCGGGCGCGCGGCATCGACGTCGTGCTCGCCGACACCGCCGGCCGCCTGCCGACCCAACTGCACCTGATGGAAGAAATCGCCAAGGTGCGCCGCGTGATCCAGAAGGTCGAGCCGGACGGCCCCCACGAGACGCTGCTGGTGCTCGACGCCAACATCGGCCAGAATGCGCTGCAGCAGGTCAAGGCCTTCGACAAGGCGATCCAGGTTACCGGCCTGGTCGTTACCAAGCTCGATGGCACGGCCAAGGGCGGCGTCGTGCTCGGCATCGCCCGCCAGTGCCCGAAGCCGATCCGCTTCATCGGCGTCGGCGAGCAGATCGACGACCTGCGCCCGTTCTCCGCCAGGGATTTCGTCGACGCACTGTTCGAGTAGTTGCGAATTGCTGGTCATTTGTCGCCGGCAAAATCCGCCAATAACCAACGACTAACCACTACCGGCTAAAAATGATCGTCGCCAGCAACCTGAGCAAGCGCTACCCCGGCGGCTACGAGGCGCTCGGGGACGTCAGCTTCGCCATCGAGGCCGGGCAGATGGTGTTCATCACCGGCCATTCAGGCGCCGGCAAGACGACGCTGGTCAAGCTGGTCGCCTCGATCGAGCGCCCGACCGCCGGCAGCCTGGTGGTCAACGGCCAGAACCTCTCGGCCCTGCGGCGTAGCGCCATTCCCTACGTGCGGCGCCATCTCGGGCTGATCTTCCAGGACCAGAAGCTGTTGTTCGACCGCAGTGCGCTGGACAACGTCCTGCTGCCCCTGCAGATTGCCGGCATGCCGCGGCGCGAGGCGGTGCGCCGCGCCCAGGCGGCGCTCGACAAGGTCGGCCTGCTGGCGCGCGAGAAGGCGCGGCCGATCGCCCTCTCCGGCGGCGAGCAGCAGCGCCTGGCGATCGCCCGCGCCGTCGTGAACCGGCCGACCATCCTGATCGCCGACGAGCCGACCGGCAATCTCGACGCCGAATCGGCCGGCGACATCCTCGAACTCTTTGCCGACTTCAACCGCGTCGGCGTCACCGTCGTCGTCGCCACGCACGACCAGAACTGGATCGAGCGCTACCGCCCGAACGTGCTGCGGCTCGACCACGGGAGGCTGGTCGCATGAGCGCCTGGTTCGCCCAGCACCGCGCGGCGCTGGCCGCGGCCCTGCGTCGCCTGTGGTCGACGCCGCTCAACACCCTGCTGTCGCTGCTCGTCATCGGCATCGCGCTGACCCTGCCCGGCTTCGGCTACGTGGCGCTCGACAACCTGCGCGATCTCGGCAACAGCGCCACCGGCGTGCAGCAGATCAGCCTGTTCATGAACCTGGACGCCAGCCGGAAGGACGTCGGCGAAATCGAGAACCGGCTGCGCCAGGCGGCGACCGGCAAGTGGCATTTCGTGCCGAAGGAGGAGGCGCTGAAGCGCATGCAGGCGAGCGAGGGCATGGCCGAGATCGTCGCCAGCCTGCCGCGCAACCCGCTGCCCGACGCCTTCGTCATCGAGCCGACCAACGGCGAGCCGGAGGCGCTGGAGATCCTGCGCAAGGAGATCGCCGGCTGGCCCAAGGTTGCCCACGTCCAGCTCGATTCGGCCTGGGTCAAGCGCTTCGACGCCTTCCTGCGGCTGGCCCGGCTGGCGCTTTGGATGCTGGCCGCCATCTTCGCCGCCGGGCTGGTCGCCGTCACTTTCAACACCATCCGCCTGCAGGTCATGGCGCAGGCCGCCGAAATCGAGGTGGCGCGCATGATCGGCGCCACCGACGCGTTCATCCGGCGGCCCTTCTACTACTACGGCGCGCTGCAGGGTGCGCTCGGTGGCCTGCTGGCGGCCGGGCTGGTGTTCGCCGCGCTCCACCTGCTGGGCGAACCGGTCGGCAACCTGGCGGCGCTCTACGGCAGCAGCTTCGCGCTGCGTGAACCGGGCCCCGTCGAGGTCGCGGCGCTGGCCGCCCTTGGCGCCTTCCTGGGCTGGATCGGCGCGCAGCTCTCCGTCAGCCTGTCGCTGCGGAAATTTGACTAGCCGCCGGGATTTCCTGTGCACGGTGGGGGCCGCCACCCTGGCCGGTTGCGCGCCGCAGGGAAACCCGCCGCTGCCGCCCGGCGAACTGCTCGGCATGAACCACGCGCTCGGCCACCGCCTGCGCGAAGGCGATTTCCCGGCTACGTCCGAGACCCGAAGGACCGGGGTGCTGATTGTCGGCGGCGGCATTTCCGGCCTCTCGGCGGCCTGGCGGCTGGCGCGCGGCGGAGTCGACGATTTCCTGCTGCTCGAAATGGAAAGCGAAGCGGGCGGCAACTCGCGCGCCGGCGAGAGCCCGCTCGTCGCCTACCCGTGGGGCGCGCACTACCTGCCGCTGCCCGGGCGGGAAGCGACGCTGGTCCGCGAGCTGCTGGCTGAGCTCAACGTCCTGCAGGGCGACCCGCAGGCGGCGCGGCCGACCTACGACGAGCGCTTCCTGTGCGCGACACCGCAGGAGCGGATCTGGCGCCACGGATTGTGGGAAGAAGGTCTGCTCCCGCATCGCGGCGTCGCTGCCGGCGAGCGCGCGCAGCAGCGGCGCTTTCAGGCGCGCATGGAGGAACTCAAGGTGGCGCGCGGCCGCGACGGCCGGCGTGCCTTCGCCATGCCGATGGAACTGTCGAGCCGCGACCCGGAATGGCTGGCGCTCGACCGCATTTCCTTCCGCCAGTGGCTGAGCGCCAACGGCTTCGACGCGCCCAGCCTGCACTGGCTGGCCAACTATGCGACGCGCGACGATTACGGTACAGCCCACGACCATACCTCGGCCTGGGCCGGCCTGCATTACTTCGCGTGCCGCGACGGCGAAGCGGCCAACGCTGCGCCCGACACCGTGCTGACGGCGCCCGAGGGCAACGCCTGGCTGGCGCGCGGGCTGGCCCGCCACGCCGCGGGGCGCATCGTGACCGAGGCGTTGGTCTGGCGCATTGAGGAAGGCAAGGCGGTGGTTGCGGTCGACGTGCTGCAGGGGGCAAAAACCGTGCGCTACGAGGCGCGGCAGCTGGTCTGGGCAGCGCCGGCCTTCGTTCTGCCGCGCGTCTGGGGCGCCATCCCGGGCGAACTCAAGGCGGCTGCGCTGGCCGGCGATTACGCGCCGTGGCTGACCGCCAACCTGCATCTCGCCGATTTTCCGGAAGAGCGCCACGGCGCGCCGCCGGCCTGGGACAACGTGTTCCACGACAGCCCCGGCCTGGGTTACGTCACGGCGACCCATCAGTTGATCCGCCGCCGGCTACGCGGCACAGTGTTCACCTATTACCGTGCCCTGCACGAGGTCGCGCCGGCGGAAGGGCGTCGCCTGCTGCTGGAAACGCCGCGCGCCGCCTGGGCCGAGGGCATTCTCGGGGAACTGGAACGGGTCCATCCCGACATCCGCCGCCTGACCACGCGCCTCGACATTTTCCGCAACGGCCACGCCATGCGCCGCCCGCTGCCGGGCAGCCTGTGGGGCGGCGCGCGGGAAAAGCTGGTCAACTTCCGCCATCCGCGCATCGCGCTGGCGCACGCCGATCTCTCAGGGTTCTCGCTGTTCGAGGAGGCCCAGTATCGCGGGGTGATGGCGACCGATCAGGTACTCGCTTCGCGAGAATTCCGGCGGCTTTAAAAAGCCCGCAATTTATCTACAATGAATGCGTATGCTGAGTCGTGCGGCAATGATCTGCCAAAGCGTTTGGCATTTGTCGACAATGAGGAGAGGGAAAATGCGTAGATACCTTGCTGCAGCCGTTTCGATTCTGGCCCTGGCTGGCGTGCAGGCGCAGGAAAGTGGAACGAAGGTTTCCGGTGACGAGTTGCGCACCCTCGTGACTGGCGCCAACGTGACACATCTAAACAGATATGGCAGCCTTCGGCGGTGGACGAATGACCCGGATGGCACCTTTGTGGCCTCGACCAGCAACCAGAAGCATGGGAGCGCGTTGAGCGCCTCAAAGACGGCGTCGGGCAAGTGGTCGATCAATAGTGATGGCAAATATTGCATCCAGATTGACTGGAAAGCCGAGGACGAAAAATGGTGCGCCTTCATTATCAAGGGTGCGGACGGCGGCTATTACCTGAATTCCGTCGATCCGGCGCGCAAGATCGAATTCGCCAGGTAAGGCGGCGGTTCGCCGGGGCCCGCGCCGTCAATAGAGCAGGAACTCCCGGCGTGCCGCCGACCAGGCGGCCTCGTCGGCTTGCGCCAGGATGTCCAGCTCGGCGGGTGTCGCCGCCGCGTCGTCCACCCATTCCCGCAGCAACGGCGAACCGTTGATGAGGTCGATGGCCAGCCGCTCGTGTTCGTATTCGTAGGCGAAGTCGCGCCACAGCGGGTAGTCCGGCCAGAGCCGGCGGATGGCCTTGAAGGCCAGCGCCTGCAGGCGCCAGGGGCGGAAGGCGGCGTGGTCGTAGCGGGCGTCCTCGACGTGGATCTGCAGGCCGTTGCACAGCTGGC
>WBZM01001869.1_pt1 | contig 19404 bp, 15 predicted proteins | sample 5204271 | NCBI WGS metagenome assembly WBZM01 (sample SAMN12344346, study PRJNA552823) | activated sludge metagenome | biome: Activated sludge suspended growth; feature: Nitrification reactor; material: Wastewater; isolation source: activated sludge from nitrification reactor of wastewater...
CGGCACTTTCGGCGATATCGGCACGCTCAGCTTCTATCCGGCCCATCATATCACCATGGGCGAGGGCGGCGCCGTTTTTACCCGCAATCCGCTCTTGGCGCGGGTCATGGCTTCTATCCGTGACTGGGGGCGCGATTGCTGGTGCGAGCCTGGCCGCGACAACACCTGCGGTCGTCGCTTCGATTGGCGGCTGGGGGATTTGCCGGCAGGTTACGATCACAAGTACGTTTACTCGCACTTGGGCTACAACCTGAAAATCACCGATATGCAGGCCGCTTGCGGGTTGGCGCAACTGGAGCGTCTGCCGGAATTCATCGCGGCGCGCCGGCGCAATTTTCGGTTTTTGCGAGAGCGATTGGCCGAGTTGGGCGAGTTTCTGATCTTGCCAGAGGCCACGTCGGGCAGCGATCCTTGCTGGTTTGGGTTCCCCTTGACGCTGCGGGAGGGCGCTGGAGTAGAGCGAGTCGAGCTGCTGCGCTATCTGGAGCAGTGTCGGATCGGTACGCGATTGCTGTTCGCCGGCAATCTGTTGCGGCAGCCGTATTTTCGAGACCGGGATTATCGGGTTCAAGACGATCTCGGCAATACCGATCAGGTTATGCGCAACACGTTCTGGATCGGTTTGTATCCTGGCTTGGGTGAGAACGCACTGGGTTATGCGGCGGAAAAAATGGGGCAATTTTTTGGAGTCGGATTTTAGTGGTCGCTTCTTCGCGGTATACCGAGACCGGAGCCGATCAAGCGCTATTCGAATCGCGGGCTACCTCGATTCCGGGTTGCTTCGAGATTCTGCCGAGAATCCGGCACGATGCGCGTGGCCGATTCGTCAAAGTGTTTCATGTCGATTTTTTTGGGGCCAATCGGCTACAGACACGCTATGCGGAGGAGTATTACTCCAAATCGGTGCGCGGCGTCATTCGCGGCCTGCACTTTCAAGCGCCTCCCATGGGCCACGCCAAGCTCGTGTATTGCGTCGAAGGCCGGGTGCAGGATGTCGCGCTCGATTTGCGAAGAGGTTCCCCGAGCTATGGGAACTACGAGCTGTTTGAATTGAGCGCCGAGGGAGCGAACATGGCATACCTGCCCGAAGGGGTCGCCCACGGTTTTTGCGTGCTGAGCGATACCGCCACGCTCGTTTACAAGGTTTCGACCGTCTATTCGGCCGAGCACGATGCCGGTCTACTGTGGAGTTCCGCCAATATCCCTTGGCTGGTGGATGATCCGATCGTGTCGGCGCGGGATCGCGCGCATCCGCCGTTCATCGATTTTGTCAGCCCTTTCGTTTACCGGGGCGAGCGATGAAGGTTTTGGTCACAGGCGCTTCGGGCTTTCTCGGCTCGCGCTTGGTTCGCCGATTGTTGGAGGAAAGACATGAGGTTGCTTGCCTGTCGCGGGCGAGTTCGGCCCATAAAAGCGAGTGCTTCGCGCTGCCACGGTGGACGGCGGGAGAGGATGGTTCCGGTTTCCGGGAGGCGCTAGAGGGTTTCCGGCCGGAAGTCGTCGCGCATCTGGCGGCGCATTATGTGGCCGAACACGGCTACAAGGATGTCGGCTCTTTGGTGCGCTCAAACGTTTTGTTTGGCGCCTACCTGCTGGATGCCATGCGGGAGGTCGGCTGCGATGCCTTGGTTTATGCCGGAACTTCGTGGCAACACTATCGGGATCGGGAATACTGTCCGGTCAATCTGTATGCCGCGACCAAGCAAGCGTTCTCGACTTTGGCCGACTATTATCGCGACGCGGCTGGATTGCGGTTGCTGGAGCTGCATCTCTACGACAGCTACGGCGCGGATGACCCGCGAAAAAAATTGATCAATCTGCTCAAGTTTTCCGCCGGGTCCGCCGATAAATTAGCGATGTCGGCGGGCGATCAGCGGCTTCATTTAGTGCATGTCGACGACGTGTCGCGGGGGGTCGCGCTGGCGTGCCAGCGAGTCCTGGAGTGGGCACCGGGCGAAAGGAATATTTATCGGTTGCCTTCGCAAAAAGCGGTCAGCTTGAGAGAGCTTATCGCGGCATTTAATGCGGCTAACCCTAAATGTCCGGTAAAGGTCATTTGGGGTAAGCGGGATTATCGGGAGCGAGAAGTTTTTCAACCATGGGAAAAAGCGAACATTTTACCTGGGTGGCAGCCGGCGATACCCCTTTTAGAAGGCCTGAAGATGGTTTGCCGAGATTCGGTAGAATTTGAGGTGGGTATAAAGTAAGTATTATGGATAAGAAATATATAAATAACAATAACCTCGTGTATGACCTTGGCATGCATAATGGCGATGATACCGATTATTATTTACACAAAGGATATCGGGTAATCGCAGTAGATCCAAATCCTGATTTTATAAAAAAAGCGTTGATTAGATTTCATGAATTTATTGAAAAAGGGCAACTTGTATTAATAGAAAGCGCAATTTGGGAGTCAGAGAGTACACGAGTATTTTATATAAGTCCAAATTTTCCACATCTGGCGAGTCTCCATAAAAATTGGGCAGCACGTGAAGATGTTAATTTAACTGAAATCGAAGTATGCTGTTTGCCAATAGAGCATTTATTTGCGCTTTATGGGGTGCCGATGTATTTAAAAATAGATATAGAAGGGTCTGATGAATTAGTTCTCGATCAATTGGCAATGCTCCGCTATCTGCCGTGTTATTTGAGTGTAGAAGACTGCCGTTTTGGGTTCCGTTACCTGGAAAAATTGATGGCCTTAGGCTATAGCAGCTTTAAGCTCATAAACCAAAAACATATCGCTGATTCGATCGATACGACCATCGGTTATCGGTTTTCGGCGCATGCTTCTGGGCCGATGAGCGAAGATGCTCCCGGGTCGTGGATTCCGGCCTGCGACATTGTCCAACACTATTCGGAGACCGTGCGCACGGTCGGCGGGCAGCGCCTGTCTCCGTTCGATACATGGTGGGATATCCATTGCCGGGGTCCGGCGGAGTTCCGTATCTGAAAGGGGTCTGCGGTTATGAAAGCAAAAGTCAAACCACGTATCAATTTGGATAATCGGGTACCGCTCCAAACAGTGATTCCGCTGTCCACGCCCTTCGTGCTGTTTGTAGACCCAGTCAATACTTGTAATTTTCAATGCAAATTTTGCCCTACCGGCGACCGTGATTTAATTAAAAAAACTGGCCGCTGGCAAGGAAGAATAAATTTTGATTTATATAGAAAAATCATTGATGGTTTAGAAGAGTTCGAGCAACCACTTAAAGTGCTTCGTCTTTATAAAGAAGGTGAGCCTTTGTTGCATACTCGATTTGCTGACATGGTCAGTTACGCTAAAAAAAGCGGTTATGTCGAATATGTTGATACGACCACAAATGGGTATTTGCTCACTCCTGAAAAAGTTGGGCCTCTCCTCGATGCAGGTATTGATCGAATCAATATTTCCGTCGATGGAATGTCCGATGAACAATATTGGGATTTTGCTCATGTCCGAGTTGACTTTGATCGCTTTGTGAATAATATCCGCTATCTTTACCAACATAAAGGCGATTGTGAAATTTGCGTCAAAATACCAGGCGATATTCTTTCATCTGAAGACAAAGCGCGTTTTTTTGAAACCTTTGGTGAAATTTCGGATCGGGTGTTCATCGAAAATATAGCTCCCTGCTGGCCAGCGTTTAACGTAGAGGAGTATATGGATATCCAAATTAGCGAAGGTATCTACGGTCAGCCTATTGGCGAGGTCCAGTCCTGTCCTTATATCTTTTATTCTATTGCTGTGAACACTGATGGTACGGTCAGTCTCTGTTTTTTGGATTGGGAGCGCACGTTAATTATCGGAGATACCAAAACGCAAACTATCAAGGAAATCTGGGAAAGCCAAACGTTGCGCGAACATCAAGTGGCCCATCTGCAAGGTCGGCGTAAACATAACGCAACGTGTGCGGAATGCGGGCAACTATCCCATTGTTTGCCGGATAATATCGATGCGTACACCGGGCAGATAATGGAGCGTATGGCCGGGCGGCCAGGAAGCCATGAGCGGCGGGTTGCCCGATTGGAGCGCGTATGAAAAATGAAAGAATTTTGTTTGTGATTCCTCCCTACTTTAGCGCTGACGACTATATAACCAGCGACCGGTCCAGGGTATTGCCGCCGTTTACTGTTCCTTATGGGATTCTTTCGCTCGATGCCTATTTGAAGCGGCAGTGCGGGCATCAGGTTAGTTGTTATATTGTTGATTTAAATATTACGCTAAAAAATATTGTTGACTCCGTTGAGAAACAGGATTGCTTTACCGCGTTTAGCGCTTCGTTAACCGCAGCGATCCATGATTTCGAGCCATCCATGATTGGGATATCAGCGCTATTTAATATCTCGTTCCAATATATTGAAGAGATCGCCAAAACTGCAAAACAAGCGGATGACCGGCTTTTAATCCTGACGGGCGGTGGTTTGCCTTCGGCCGCCTACCAGCAAGTCCTGCGTCTTTGCCCGTCGGTAGATGCGGTGTGCAAGGGTGAGGGCGAGCTGCCGCTGGCCGATCTGGTGATGGCCGACGATAGGGCGGCCCTGCTCGAATCGCATCCCTCGTGGATTACCCGTATCGGGCTATCCTCCAACAAAAAACCCGAACCCCGGTTTATAAAAAATCTCGATGAGATTCCGATGTTGAACTATGAAATGATCGATCTCGACAATTATAATTCAAGATCGCTCGATAAAAGGTATTCGGGAATCAAAAAAAGAGAGATGGCGATTCACACCTCGCGCGGCTGTCCATTTTCATGTGTGTTTTGCTCGAACCCATTCTTGCATGGAAAAAAAATGCGCGCCATGAGCGTGGAGCGCGTCATCGATGAAGTGAGGGTTATGAAGGAGCAGCATGGGCTAACGGTTTTACTGATCGAGGATGATCATTTTTTGTTCGATACCCAGCGTGCGAAGAAAATCCTGCACGGATTATCTGAACTGAACATTCGAATCGAATTTCCCAATGGGATCGCAGTTTACGCGATCGATGAAGAGCTGGCGGCTTTGCTCTACCAAGCTGGCGTGTCCACGGTCGCGCTCGCCATCGAGTCCGGCTCGGATTATGTTTTGAATAAAATTATCAAAAAGCCGCTGAAAACAAATATCGTCAAAAGCAAAGTTGAAATGCTCAGAAAGCAGGGCGTTTTGAGCCACGCTTTCATCGTGGTTGGCCTGCCGGGAGAACAGGCGTCCCATCGGCGGCAGACCCTTGAGCTATTGCTCGATATCGGTGTTGATTGGGCGCACGTTTTTTGTGCCGTGCCGATATTCGGCAGCAGACTTCACGAGATTTGCGTCGAAAACGGTTATATTGAGAACAGCAATTTTCTGGATCACATCAATACCAAATCGGTGATCAAGGCGCCTGGCGTCGATCCGCAGGAGATCGAGAAAACTGCCTATCAGATCAATTTGCTAGTCAATTTTGTGCATAATTTCAACTTGAAAACGGGCAATTACCAAACGGCGATCCAATATTTTTCCAACGTGGCCGAAAAATATCCGCAACACGCTTTCGCCCATCATGCTCTGGCGCGAGCGTACGCCGGCGCGGGAAGGTCGCACGATGCCGATGCGTCCCGAGACCGATTTGAGCGCATCCTCCTCCACGACCCGTGGTGGCGGGCTCAAGCGGAGGCGTTCGGGTTGATCGGGGACGCTACGCGCATTGGCCGCGAGAGCCCGATCGTCGCGTGAGCGTCGACACCTCTCGGGCGCTGGCGTTGGCGCGAGGGCGATGCCCGTGATCGGGTTGCTGCACGTCACGGCGCATCTGGGCGGCGGCGTCGGTAAGGTGCTTTCGCGCCTGGTGGAGGAATCCGGCCGCCGGAACGATGGCTTGCGACACGCGATCATTTGTCTGGAGCGGCCGGAAAAAGACCAGTTCGCCGAGCGCGTTCGGGCTTGTGGCGCCGAGCTGCTGATCGGCCCGTCTCGGGAGGAGTTAAACCGGCGGATCGCCGAAGCCGACATCGTGCAGCTGGAATGGTGGCACCATCCGCGCGTGGCCGAATGGCTTTGCTCCGGCGTTTTGCCGCCCATGCGCCTGATCGTGTGGAGCCACGTATCGGGCTTGCATCCGCCCGAAATCCCCGCCGGGTTTTTGACCCTTCCCCACCGCTTCCTGTTCAGCTCTCCCTGCTCTTGGGAGCATCGGTCGGTGATCGGCTTGAGCCCGAGCCAGCGCTCGAAAGTGGATTCGGTCTTCAGCTCGGGCGGCTTCGAGGATTTGCCGGAGCCGCCACCGCGCTCGGCGCGCGGCCCTTTGCGGGTCGGCTATGTGGGCACGCTCAATTTCGCCAAATTGCATCCGCGGCTGCTCGACTTTCTCGGCGCCGTTTCGCTGCCGGGGTTTCGGTTGACGCTGGTCGGCGACCCCACCACCGGCGCCGAGCTGCGCGCTCGGGTTGCCGGCCAAAGCCTCGCGGTCCAACTGGAGTTTCGCGGCTACCGGACCGATGTGGCCGCCGAGCTAGCCCGGCTCGATGTCTTGGCGTATCTGCTCAACCCCCTGCACTATGGGACGACCGAGAACGCGCTGCTGGAGGCCATGGCGATGGGGGTGGTGCCGGTCGTGCTGGACAACCCTGCGGAGAGATGTTTGGTCCGGCACGGCGAAACCGGCCTGGTGGTCGGCGATCCCGCCGCGTTTGCGGAGGCTTTGGCGTACTTGGCCGATCACCCGGCCGAGCGCCGCAGACTGTCCGCTCGCGCCAGCCGAGAAACGCGTTTCCGCTTCTCGATCGAGCGCACGGCGGATGGCCTCGAAGCGCATTACCGCGCCGTGCTGGCGGAAGACAAGCGCGCTTTCGATTTGCGGCCGGTATTCGGGTCGACGCCGGCCGACTGGTTCCGAGCCTGCCAGGGAGACCAAGCGTGGCGCTTTGCCGATGGCGGGAGCGCGACGCGGGGGCCGGCGGCCGAAAAAGCCGGGCGTGGACCGCATTATTTGTACGAAAAAACCAAAAGCTCGGCGTTCCACTATCGCGATACGTTTCCGGACGATCCGAGATTGCGGCGTTGGGCCGAGCGGCTGGAGGCGGGCCGGTGAAACGCTTTGCTCTGCCTGACAGGCGGGTTGCGCGCCGGTTGTTCCAGCGGCTGGCGGAGCGCCCCCCGGCGGTCGAGCCATGCCGGACCGATAAGCCCTTGGTTCTTTATGGCGCCGGCAATCTCGGCGCTCTGGCGGCGGATATGCTGGGGCGGCTGGCGTTGCCGGTGGCCTACGCGATGGATCGCGCGCCATCGGGCGACCGGCTGTTGGCGGGGCGTATCCCGGTGCTGGAGCCAAGACAGCCCTTTCCGGAAGAGCGGGGCGGTCACACGGTCGCCGTCTGCGTGGTCAACGCGCCCTACCGGCCGATCCGCGACGCGCTCGCCGAAATGGGCTGGGGGCATATTTGCCCGGTTTACGACCTCTTGGAAGCCTATGCCGACCGGATGCCCATCAAGAATGGCTGGTTTGCGGGCCCCTTGAGCGAGCGAGATGTGGCGGGCATCGAAGCGGTGCTTGCCCGCTGGGAAGATGACCGTTCCCGCGCCGCTCACTTGCAGTTCCTGGCTTGGCGGCTCCACCGCCGAGAGTGGTGTTTCGCCGATGCGCCGGTGCGCATCGACGATCGGTATTTCATCGGGCCGATCCGCGAGGCCTTGCGGCCCGACGAGTGTTTCTTGGACGGCGGGGCCCATCGCGGAGCGGTGATCGAGCGATGGCTCGAAACGGCCGGAGGCGCGTTTCGGGCGGTCTTGGCCGTGGAGCCGGACCGAGAAAACGCGCGATGCCTGCGCGAGCGCATCGCCAGGTTGCCGGCCGGCGTGGCCCGACGCATCCGGGTGATGGAGTGCGCCCTGGCCGCGCGCGGCGGGAGCCAACCGTTTCGCCACGGTTTTGACTTGGCCTCGCGCCTGGAGCCGGGGGCTGCCGATAGCGTCGCGGCCCATCGGTTGGACGATCTGGATTTCCCGGTTTCGTTCGGCAAAATCCATCTGGAAGGGGGTGAGCGGGCGGCGCTCGAAGGGGGGATGGAAACCTTGCGGCGTTTTCGCCCCCTGCTGGCGGTCACGCTTTATCACGACCGGGACGGCCTGTGGCGAACCGCCGCGCTGTTGATGGAGCTGTTGCCGGACTACCGGTTTTTGTTGCGCCTGCACGCATGGTGTGGGACCGGGGTGGTCTTGTACGCGATCCCCGCTGAAAGATGGGTGGGTTCTTCCGCCGCCGGAAATCGCTGAGCTGGCGAGTGGCGGAAAATGTAGAGCGCGACCTCTGAAAACCGAGAAAGAAGGAATGATCAGGAAATGAGCGAACCGTATGGATCGAATGATCAATGCGAGGTTGATGTCATCATTCCCGCATACAATTATGGTCGCTATTTAGATGGCTGCCTGACTTCCGTTTTAGAGCAAACCTTCGGTGGCTACTCTGTTCTCGTTATCGATAACGCTTCGGAAGACGATACCGAGGAGGTCGCGAGGCGGTGGGTCCGTTCGGATTCCCGTTTTAGCTATATCAGGAATGAAACCAATATCGGTTTGCGGGATAGCTCCCTGAAGGCTTACGCGCATACCCGGGCCAAATGGGTTTTGTTTCTCTCGGCGGACGATCTGTTAAAGCCCCGCTTTCTGGAAATGGCGGTGAGCGCTCTCCGGCGTCACCCGGAATGCACGTTCGCGTATAGCGCTTGGCGCATGCTCGTCGATAATCCGGGTGGCTTGCGCCACGGGGAAGAAATAGACGTGCAGATCCCCCATGATCGGAGCGGTTGCTACGATGAGTCCGGGCTTTTGCTGTCTCATAACTGGATCACCAACTCGTTTACCCTGTTCCGTCGCGAAGCTTGCGAGTCGGCAGGCGGTTTCATGCCGGCCGGTTTCAGCCATTTCGGCGATTGGTATTTATGGATGCGCCTTTCCGCGAAAGGGCCGGCATTTTACATTAACGAGCATTTGGGGCTATACCGGAGCCACGGCCGGTCCGAGTCGGATCGCTTGATCGCCAACCACCAATCCGGCTTCGACCATATCTACTTTCACGACAAAATTTTTGAGTCCGATCTCTGGCCTTGGCCGGTGAGGCTGTTGGCTAAGGCCAACCAAATTCGTTGGCTGACGGGAGAACCGCTCACCCAAATCGCCCGTAAAATGGGTGGAGCAGCGGCGGAGCCCAGGGTGCGCGGCTTCGTGGATCGGCATCGAAGCAGGTTTTGGACCGAGGTGGCGCGGTCCGTTCTCCATTACAAGAATTCGATAATCCCAAATTTTCTGGACACGCCGGAGAATGGGCTCGCCTTGCTGCGAGAAGCTTTGCAGCATGATCCCCATAATGCGGAAGCCGCCGCTTTGCTCGAGCATCACCGAGAAGGCCGTGGCGACTATCGGGAGTGGTCGCTGGGCCATCGCTGGGATACCGAGCGGTGCCGCCGGTTATTGGCCGGCACCGATGCGCCCGAAACCATTGTCGATATCCATGTCTTGGTGGTGGATCGCGGGGATCGGAACCTGCTCGCCGATACGATCGACGATCTCGCCGCTCAGGCGTTAGCGAATTGGCGACTCACGGTGGTTTCCGAAACGGCCCGTCCCGAGTCGGCCGAGCCCATCGAGATGATCGAGTGGGCGCAGGTGTCGGGCCAATCGGCCGCCGAGGCGATAGCCGCTTCGGTCGTCGCGAGTGCCGCGCGCTGGTTTGTTTGCTTTCCGGCCGGCGTGCGCTTGTCGCCAGCATTTACTCTGCTCGCGGGGTTGCGGTTGCGCGAGCGCCCCGATTCCTTGCTGTTGTATCTGGACGAAGATGCTGTAGACGCTGATGGAGAACACGCGTTCCCGAGATTCAAGCCCGACGTTAACGTCGATTTTCTTCGTTCGTATCCCTATGTCGGCGCCGCGACCCTGATCTCTAGGTCCGTGATGCTCGATCCGAGAATCGCGATTTTGCCGGTCGGGTTACCGCGCAATTACGGAGCGGCGCTGCTGGCTATCGAGCGAACTCCGAGCGCGGTGGAACATCTGGATGAGGTTTTGGTGCATGTCCCGGAGCCGCTGGCCGCCGAGTTCCAAAGTACCGAGCTCGCGAGATTGCTGGTCGAGCAGCACTTGGCGAGGTGCGGAATTGCCGCCGAGGTTTCCGATGGATCGCTGGCCGGTTCTTTGGTCGTCGAATATCTGCTGCCGGCGCAACCGCCGATGGTCAGCGTTCTGATATTGGTTCGAGACAATATCGAGCATGTCCAGCTTTGCCTGGAAGCTTTGCTGGAGAAAACCCGTTATCCGAGTTTCGAGGTGTTGGCCGTTGTCGGCCCGGATACGCCACAGCCGGTGCTCGCTTATTTGGCCGATCTGGCCGGCGGCGATGCCCGCGTGCGACCGTTGCGCCACGAGGAAACGCGCGATGGCGCCGCGATTCGCCACCTTCAGGCTGATCGAGCGGTTGGCGAATACTTGGTGCTGCTGGATGACGATGTCGCCGCGTTGCAGGATAACTGGCTTGCCCGTTTGGTGGCCATGGGGTTGCGTCCGGAGGTCGGAGCCGTTGGCTGCCGGTTGCTGGCCCTCGATCGACGGGTGCGCCATGCTGGGATGATTCTCGGCATTGGCGGTGCGATTGATCGCATAGGGGCTGGGTTGACGCTGACCGAGAGCGGGTATATGGGCCGCGTTCAATTGGCCCAAAATTTTTCGGCCGTGAGCGCCGCTTGCATGCTGGTGCGAAAAAGCCTGTTTCTTGAGGTGGGGGGCTTTACTGAAGCGGGTGTCAGCGCCTTTTCCCGCGATGGCGATTTGTGCCTCAAAATCGGAGACCGGGGTTTTCTGATCGTTTGGACTCCGCACGTTACGATGGTTTGCCACGGAAGCCGAGATGAATGGGGCGAATCCGATCCCGATCCCGATAAACGCCATCAATCCGCTCGGCGGGCGTTTGTCAAAAAATGGCTTCACCGCTTGGGCAACGATCCCGCCTATAATCGCCACTTAAGCCTGCGACAACGAGAATGGATGATCGACGGTGATTTTGACGTGCCTTGGCATCCCGGCTTGGAGCCCTTGCCGCGAATTGTCGCTCAACCACCCGATGAAATGGGCGTCGGACAATACCGGATGATCGGTCCGCTCAAGGAACTGACCGACAGCGGTCGGATTTGCAGCTTTCTCTTGCCGGCGTTGACCAGCGACAAACGCTTCCTGCCGTATGTATCCGAATTGATCAGGGCAAAACCCACGGTCTTCTTCCTGCAAAATGCTTTTTCGGACTTCCATCTGGACGACTTGCAACAATATGCGGATTTGCTTCCTGATCTCTTCCGGGTCTTCGGCCAGGACGACATCGTGTTTTCCGTTCCGCAGAAAAGCGCGGCGCGCAAACACTTCGGCAAGGACACCAAGGCCCGGGTGCGCAAAGCCGTTTCGCTCTGCCATCGGGCCATCGTGACCACCGAACCCATCGCCGAAGCGATGCGCGGCATGCTGGACGACATCCGGGTGATGCCGAATTACTTGGAGCGCTTCCGCTGGGGCGACCTGCAAGCGCCAAGGAACGAACGACGCAAGCCACGAGTCGGTTGGGCCGGCGCACAACAGCATCAGGGCGATCTGGAATTCATCCTGCCGGTGGTCGAGGCGACCGCCAACGAGGTGGACTGGATTTTCATGGGGATGTATCCGCCCAAACTCCGATATCACGTTGCCGAAACGCATCCGGCGGTCGCGTTCGACCAATACCCGGCCGCGCTGGCAAAGCTCGATCTCGACCTCGCGATCGCGCCGCTCGAACTCAACCGTTTCAATGCCGCCAAAAGCAACCTGCGCCTGCTGGAATACGGCGCGGTCGGTTACCCGGTCATCGCCACCGACATTTTGCCGTACCGGAACGCCCCGGTGACCCGCGTTCCCAACAACCCGCAAGCGTGGGTCAAGGCGATTCGCGAGCACATCTACGAATTGGAGGCCACTCGGGCGGCGGGCGAACGATTGCGTCAGTGGGTGTTATCCGACTGGATGCTGGATCAGCATCTCGATGAATGGCTGCGGGTGTTGCTGCCGGATTGAGTCGAGCATATCGGCCGGTTTATCAATACAATACGATTTATCAAGGATAATACAGTGCCATCGAAAACGACGCGCAAGCGCGGTGGTCCCGGCCACCGATCCACGTCTTCGCCCGCGCCGCGCAACGCGGCCGTGGCGTTGCTGCAAAGCCTGATGCGTGGCGACCAGCGCCTCACGGTGCGGATCGACGGGCAGCCACTCGCGCTGGCGCAAGCGATCGCCTTGGCCGAACAGTGCGGGAAAGCGGGTCAGGCGCGCGAAGCCGGGCGCGTTTTCGATCAGCTTTTGGCCCAGGCGGCCGAGTGGCACCGGGAGAGGCGTTTGGACGATGCCGAAGCGGTTTACCGTCAGGTCTTCGAGGCGCGGCCCGAATATATCGATGCCTTGCATCTGCTGGGCGTGATTTACTCGCAGCGCGGCGATCACCAAACCGCCGAGCGCCTGATTCGGCAGGCGTTGGCGGAGAGTCCCTCTGCCGATACCTATCACAACAATCTGGGCAAGGCGCTGCAAGGCCAGGGGCAGTTGGAAGAAGCCGCCGCCAGTTACGGGCGCGCTTTGGAATTGAATCCCGGCCACGCCATGGCCTGTAACAATCTGGGGAAGGTGTTTCTGGAGCTGGGGCGTCGGCCGGAGGCCATCGCCAGCTTCCAACGGGCGGTGGAGCTGCGACCGGATTACGCCGAGGCGCGGGCCAACCTGGAACGAGCGTCGCGGTAGCGAGATTTTTTCGACCGACCCCTAAAGCCCGCGCGGTCGCTGCCGATACCTGAGATCAAGCGAGGAGTTCAAGCCTGATACAAAAAGCTTGGATTTCCAACCAAAACTTAGTCTTCGATCTCATTCTGCGGAGAAGCAACCATGGCACTCGGAATCAATACCAACGCCTCTGCCCTGAACGCCCAGCGCGGTCTGGTTAGCAGCCAGGATAACCTCAACACGGCGATGCAGCGCCTGACCACCGGCCTGCGCATCAATTCCGCCAAGGACGACTCCGCTGGCCTGGCGATTGCTGATCGCATGACCGCGCAGGTTCGCGGTCTCAATCAGGGCGTCCGCAATGCCAACGACGGTATCTCCTTGGCGCAGACGGCGGAAGGCGCTTTGCAGGAGTCCACCAATATTCTGCAACGGATGCGCGAGCTGTCCGTGCAGTCGGCCAACGACACCAACACGGGCACCGACCGTACTTCGTTGCAGAAGGAAGTCGGCCAGTTGCAACAGGAACTCAACCGCATCGCCAACACCACCGCGTTCAACGGCAAGACGCTGCTGGACGGCACCTTCAGTGCCCAGAAGTTCCAAGTCGGCGCCAATTCGAGCCAAACCATCCAGGTCAGCATGGGTAGCGCGCAAGCCTCATCTATCGGTGCCCAGCGGGTAACCACGTCTAGCGCGAGCTATGCCGTCGCCACCACTTCGGGTAATGCGATTACTGGTGGTACGTTGACGATCAATGGCTCGGTAGGATCGGCAACCGGCACTGTTGCGGCAGGTGATAGCGCGAAGACCATCGCGGCGACGGTGAACGGTTTGACCGCGAAAACCGGGGTGACAGCGCGGGCGATCACTCAGGCCGAGTTTAAAATCGCCTCATCCGGTGCGATCAACTTTGAACTGAGAGGCCAGAATACGACGGCTGCTTCGGGAGTAGCCATTTCCTACAGCGCCAGCACCACGGCTGGCGCCACGGATTTGGCGGGCTTGGCAGCGGCGATCAACGATAAGGCCGGCACGACGGGCATTACGGCCAAGGTCAACGACGCCAAGACCGGCCTGACCCTCGAAAACGCCGACGGCTACGACATTCAGGTGAGGGCTACGGCGACTTCGGTCGCGACCATGTCACTGAATAATGTTAACGAGAACGGCGGTACCGGAACCGCTTCCACCAGCACCACGTTAACAGCCGGTTATCTGACGGTCGGTGGCCGAGTCACCCTCGAATCCGGCAAGAGTTTCTCGGAGTCGGTTAGCGCTGGCAACTTGGGTAACGGCACATCGACCTTAAAAGATGTGGGTACCGTCGATATCACCTCCCAGGCTGGCGCCAACGACGCCATCAGCGTGGTCGACAACGCCTTGGCTTTCATCGACGACTTGCGGGGCGATTTGGGCGCGGTCCAGAACCGCTTCGACTCGACCATCAGCAACCTGCAAAACGTGTCGGATAACATCACCAGCGCCCGCTCGCGGATTCAGGATGCCGACTTCGGCAAGGAAACCTCGAATCTGAGCAAGTCGCAAATCTTGCAGCAGGCCGGTATCGCGATGCTGTCGCAGGCGAATCAGGCGCAGCAAAACGTGCTCTCGCTGCTGCGGTAATCAAGTGGCATGGCGTGGAGCCCGAGAGCGAACTCATCTCGGACTCCACGCTTTAGCCTGGAGGGATCGCCATGGCTGACATCAGCACTATCGGCAACCTTTCTTCCGGCGGGACTACCGCGCCGGTCGCGCGCCCCGCGCCTCCCGAACCTGTCACGGTCCAGCAGGCGGTGGCGCAACCGCTCACTTCCCCCCAATCCGCGGTCACCCAATCGCCCAAGGCCGGCGGCACGGAGTGGCAGCGGAACGCCGATTCGGACGCCAGCAAGCCGCAGAGCCCGACATCGCAAACCGAAGCCGCTCGCAAGCAACTGACCGAAACCATCGACCATCTGAACCGGCGCCTGAGCGATTACAACACCAACCTGCAATTCGAGATAGACGACAAATACCAGCAAGTGGTGATCCGTATCGTGGACCGGGAAACCAAGGAGGTAGTGCGGCAGATTCCGTCGGAGAAAGCCTTGGCGTTCGCCAAGTTCTTCGAGGAGATGGAATCGGAGCAGAGCCAAGGGCCGCCAGGCGGTAGCTCGTCCGGTGGCAAGGAGAGCGGGCGGTTGAAGGCGGAGGGTTGGTTGCTCCGGGCCACGGCGTGATGGCCTAGAGCTTTTGTGTCTTTGTAGATAACGCTTCATTCCCCTGTCCCGTTTCTGGAGGACTGAGGGTGAGGAGGGTCCAAGCGCCCCGGCGCGAGGAGGACAACATGGCGAGCATCACATCATCGGGAATCGGTTCGGGCATCGATATCGACGGCTTGGTTTCGAAACTGGTGACCGCCGAGCGTCAGCCGATCGAAACCCGGTTCAACCAGCGTGAAGCTGCCCTGCAAACGCGAATTTCCGCGCTCGGCTCTTTCAAGGGCGCCCTGTCTCAGTTTCAGTCGGCGCTCGCCGGTTTGAAAAACGCGGATACCTTCAAGAGCGGCGCCAGCGCCACGGTGAGCAACGACAAGCTGCTCGCCGCCACCGCCACCGCCGGTGCGCCGGTCGGCTCCTACAGCGTGACGGTGGAGCAACTGGCCCAAGGTCAGAGATTGGCGACTTCCGCCGATCACCGCTTCGACAGCCTGACCGATGTGGTCGGAACCGGAACGCTCACCTTCCAGTTTGGAACTTATGGCGGAACCGCGGCCAATCCGACCTTCGCGGCCAATCCCGACAAGGCGGTCAAGACCGTTACCATCGACGCTTCCAACAACACGCTGAGCGGTGTCGCCAAGGCGATCAACGAGGCCAAGATCGGCGTTCAGGCCAGCGTGATCAACGACGGCGGCGGTTATCGGCTGGTCCTGGGTTCGACGACCACCGGCGCCGCCAACAGCCTCAAGATCACCGCCGCCGACGGCGACAGCGACAACACCGACATGGCCGGCCTGTCGCTGCTGGCGCACGACCCGACCCTGGCCGATGGAACCGCCGGCAAAAACATGACGCAAACCGTGGCCGGCCAGGACGCCCGCGCCATCATCGACGGCCTGACCGTCACCGGTGCCAGCAACACGCTCACCGATGCGGTTCCAGGGGTCACGCTCACGCTCAAGTCCAAGGATACCGCTCCCGCCACCTTGACCGTCGCCGAAGACAACGGCGCGATCAGCGGCGGCATCAACGCTTTCGTCAAGGCGTATAACGAGCTGGCCGGCACGATCAAATCCCTGACCAGCTACGATGCCAAAACCAAGCAGGGCGGCGCCTTGCAAGGGGATTTCAGCGTCCGCGCCATCTTCGGCCAAATCCGCAGCGAGCTGAACAAGGTGGTGAAAGGCGCCTCGTCCCAGGTGGATTCGCTGGCCGATCTGGGCATCACCACCCAGCGCGACGGCACCATCGCACTGGATAGCGCCAAGCTGCAAAAGGCCATCCAGGCCGACGCGCAAGGGGTCGCCAACCTGTTCGCCCGCGCCGGCCGCGCCACCGATCCGCTGGTCAACTACGTCGGCGCCACCAGCGACAGCAAAGTTGGCGACTACGGGCTGACCGTCTCGCAACTGGCGACCCAGGGCAGCTATACCGGAGCCGCCGTGGCGGCCGGCTCGTTCGCCATCGACAGCAACAACAACACCTTTGCCCTCAAGGTCAACGGCACCCAATCCGGCACCATCACGCTGACGCAGGGCACCTTCACTTCGGCCCAAGTGGTCGCGGAGTTGCAAAGCCAGATCAACGGCGATTCGGCCTTGCAGGCGGCCAGCGCTTCGGTCAGCGTCAGCTTCAGCGCCACCACCCGCCAGTTCGCTTTCACCTCGGCCACTTACGGTGCGACCTCGAACGTCGAATTCACGGCGGTCGGCACCAGCACCCAGGCCACGTTCGGATTCAGCGTCGGCGCGGGAACCGCCGGTCAGGACGTGCAGGGCACCTTGGGGGAGAATCCGGCCACTGGAACCGGACGGAAGCTCACCGGGTCCGAGGGGGGAGCGAAGGGCATTGCCGTCGAGATATTGGGCGGGGGCACCGGCGACCGCGGCAAGGTCTCGCTCTCGGACGGGCTCGCCCAACGGCTGGACAATCTGCTGAGCGACATTCTCGGCGGTGATGGCCCGCTGAGCGATCGCATCGATAGCCTCAACAAGCAAGTGAGCGGAATCGACGACCAGCGCAAGACCCTCGATGATCGAATGACGTCCTTGGAAAAGCGCTACCGCGCCCAGTTTATGGCGATGGACAAGCTGGTCGGTCAATTGACCGCCACCAGCAATTATTTGACGCAACAGTTCAACAGCTTATCCGGTTCCAAGTCGTAGCGCTCAGCCGGTCGTGCGGCTGAGCGATTTCGGTGCCGGCATTCAATTTGCAACCCTATCGCAGGTTATCCCCAATCGCCGAGAATCCGACATGGCCACACCGAACATCCCCAAAGCCTTGCAGCAGTACCAACAGGTGAACGCCCAGACCGGCGTCGCCTACGCCAGCCCGCACCGGCTGATCCAGATGCTCATGGAAGGCGCCCTGGAACGGATCGCCGTCGCCAAGGGCTGCATCCAGCGTCAGGATATCGCCGCCAAGGGCGAGCAGATCGGCAAGGCGATCGATATCGTCGGCGGTTTGCGCGACGGGTTGAATTTGGAAGCCGGCGGCGAACTCGCCGCCAATCTCGACGCGCTCTACGATTACATGCAGCGGCGGTTGCTCGAAGCCAACCTGCGCTCCGACATCGCCATTCTCGACGAAGTCGCCGAGCTGCTGCGTCCCGTCAAAGAAGCGTGGGATGCCATCGGCGGTTCGTCGAGCCCCGAGCAGCCGCCCGCCGTCGCGGACGCGCCCGCATGATGGTCACGGCCGAGGACTGGGAGCAGGGGATCAAGCTGCTGCGGCTGATGAGCGTCGAGATGCTCGAACTGGCCCAGGCTGGCGGCTGGGAGGAAGTGACCGAATGGGAGGAAAAGCGGCGTGCCCTGCTCGATGAATTGTTCCAGCAGGCGCCGCCGGCCGATCTGGCGCCCTCGCTCGAAAACGCCGCGCGCGCCGCGCTGGCCAGCGACGCCAAGCTGGTGGAGCTAGCGCGGGCCGAAATGGACAAGCTGGGCGAATATCTCAGATCGTTCGGTCAGGGTCGCCGTGCCCGCCACGCTTACCAGACCCTCTGAACGCCAACGCCATCCTTTCGCCGCGCTGCCATGACCGCCATCGCCCCCGACCCATCCATCTCCGGCTTGGTTTTTGCCGGTCGCCTGCCTCTGGCGTGGCGCGAGCTGCCGGAACTGCCCGACGAAATTGAAAGCCGCGAGCTGGAGCGGGCCAATCTGATCAACCTGCACACCCTGTTCGCGCTGGACATTCATGCCGGCGATTCCGGCGACGACCCCATCGCCCTCGCCAGCGCCACCGAACTCAAGCGCTTGGATTTCAAGGTCGGTTTGCTGCTCGAACTGGTCGGGCAACTGTATGCGCGCCAGCAGGCCATTCCCCCGGAGCACCACCTGATCCTGACGGTGGATGGCCTGCGCTGGCGGGCCGAGGCCGCCCCTCCAACCGGCGGCTTGCTGCGGCTGCAGCTGTATTGCAATCTCAGCTATCCCCGCCCGCTCATCCTCCATGCCCGAGTGGCCGACACGGTTCCCTATCCGGGCGGCTGGCAAATCCAAACCCGCTTCGAGGAACCCAGCGAAGCCCTCCAGGAAGCCCTGGAACGCTATATTTTCCTGCAACATCGCCGCTCCATCGCTCATAGCCGGCGCAGTGGCCTCCGCTAAGGCTTTGATCTGCGTTTGACTTTCATTACAATTGCCCCATCGACAACGGTCTGGCGAAAGAAACGCGGCCAGCGGCGTGGCCGCTAGCGTTAACGCTTTGATCCGCGTGCGGCCTTCATTACAATTGCCCGGATAACAACAGCAATTGCCTCGATAACAGCGCAGCGTATCGGAAGCCGGCGCGCGGCTCCGACAGCGGGCGAGAGCGTCGCGAGGCGGTCGATGGCGGGCATCGTGCCAGCTTTTCCCATCCACCGAGCGTCGCGTCGCATCCATTCCGAGACCATCAGACCGATGAAGACCGCTTTGCTCGTGATCGACGACGACCCGGTGCGGGCCGACGAGTTGTGTTTGGTGCTGGGGTTCTTGGAAGAAACCCATGTCGCGCGGGCGGAATCCGCCAACTGGCGAACCCATGTGGAAGGCAACGCCGATTTGCGTTGCGTGTTCCTGGGGAGTCAGAGCGCGGCCGACCAAGCGCCGCCCATCGACGCCATCCATGCCATTCGCGCCCTGGCTCCCCGCGCCACCCTCATTCTGGTCGAGGAAGCCGATCAGCCTCTGCGCCTGCCCGCCACCCTCGAAGCCAGTTGCGGCGGCCACTTGGCCCGCCCCTTCCGCTATTCGCAGTTGAGTCAAATTCTGTCCAGATTGCAGGCGGGGGGCGGTCGCGAAGCCCGCAGCGGCAGTCCCTTGGCCACTCGCCGCAACGCCGAGCTGTTTCGCAGCCTGATCGGACACAGCCCGGCCATCGTCCGGGTGCGGGAACTGATCCAGCGCGTCGCCCCGTCCGAATCCACCGTGATGATCTTGGGCGAGTCCGGCACCGGCAAGGAGGTCGTGGCGCGCCATATCCACCA
>WBZM01001870.1_pt1 | contig 19390 bp, 9 predicted proteins | sample 5204271 | NCBI WGS metagenome assembly WBZM01 (sample SAMN12344346, study PRJNA552823) | activated sludge metagenome | biome: Activated sludge suspended growth; feature: Nitrification reactor; material: Wastewater; isolation source: activated sludge from nitrification reactor of wastewater treatment...
GTCCATCGTGTCGCCGTCGTCGCATTCCTCGGTGCCAGCGATGATGCCGTCGCCGCAGGTGGTGGTGCAGGTGCTTGGTTCGCCCGTGCAGCCGTAGCCGGGTTCCACTTCACAAACGGCGGAGCAGCCGTCGCCGTCCATGGTGTCCCCGTCGTCGCAACCTTCTGCCCCGACCACGATTCCGTCGCCACAGGTGGTGGTGCAGGTACTTGGCTCACCCGTGCAGTCGTAGCCGGGTTCCACTTCGCAAACAGCGGAGCAGCCGTCGCCGTCCATGGTGTCGCCGTCGTCGCAGCCTTCCGTCCCATTTATGATGCCGTCTCCGCAAGTTGCCGTGCAAACGCTCGGCTCGCCCGTACATTCCCAGCCAGGTTCCACTTCGCAAATGGCGGAGCAACCGTCGCCGTCCATGGTGTCGCCGTCGTCGCAGCCCTCGCCGCCAGCTACGTTTATTAAGCCATCCCCGCAAATGGGGGTGCATACGCTCGGCTCGCCCGTGCAGTTCCATCCTGCTTCAACAATGCAATTTCCAGTACAACCATCGGAATAGTCATTATTACCGTCGTCGCAAGGCTCACAGCCCTCCACCACACCATTGCCGCAGGCAAAGCCACAAGCTGTGAAAAGTGCGAGATTATCGCAACTACTGCCTGGCGCATTAAAGCCGATGTTAAAAAACGGCGGACAATTTTCACCGATAAATTCGCAGAAGTTCAGGATATTACAAACGGAGAGGCTGGTATTGTTGGTGATGGTAATATGGTCGTCCACTTGCAGGACAATGCTTTCGAGGCCAGCGAGCGAGGTAAGGCTTGGGTTGTTGGAGATGGTCAAAAAATCAAGGTTGGAACTAAGTGTGCTCAAGCCCGTGATACTTGCCAGTGCAGCGTTGTTGGTCAGTTCAAATTCGCCGTCGATGGTGGTCAAAGCACTCAGCCCGTCAAGGTTGGGCAAGGCATTGTTGTTCTTCAACTCGAAATTGCCAGTGATGCTGGCCAAATCAACCAGCCCTGCGAGGGAGGTGAGCGCATCGTTGTTGTCAATCGTAATAACCCCTGTGATATTATCCAGTTCGGCCAGCCCGTTGACGTTGCCCAATGCGCCATTGTTGCGGAGGGTCAAGCCAGCGGCTGTGATGGTGGCCAGATTGTCCAACCCATCCAAGCTGGTGAGGGCGCTGTTGTCCTGTAGGCCAAGTGCCCCCACGGTAGTCAGGTCGTTTAGCCCGCTGAGGCTGGTGAGGCCACTGGCATTTAGAATGGTCAGGCTACCGCTGATGGAGGTGATATTGGCCAAGCCGTCCAAATCATTCAGCAAAGGGCAACCGCTAATGGACAAGTTCCCGTTGATGGAAGTGAGGTAAACCATGCTGTCCAAGTTCGTGATGTCGGCACCACTTACCGAAATATTGCCAAAGAAAGCCGGGCAATCGTCGAAGAACTGCCCAGCGGCGTCAATCTGGGCCTGCGTGCTGAAATTGGTGCCAGTTGGGACGCACTGTGCCGAGGCATTTCGATAAGAGAACGACAAAAGCAAAAGGCAAAAAATTGAGCAGCGAAACGGGGATAAGCGGTCAAGGTTCATATGGTTCGATTAAAATTTTGAGTGATTTTATTCCCTACGAAAGTAGATTAGGGTTGCGGCCCGCCGTCCCACCACTTCACGAATGGCAGATTTCAGGGTGAGTTCTGTCATATTTTGAGCATGAAATGCAAATGTTGTGGAATCACGCAAATGCCCTACCTTTCGCCCATGAACCCGCTGAAGCCGATGACGACCTTGTGGCTTACCCTGCTTTTACCGATGCTCGCCGTTGGCCAGGTTCGGCATTGGACGGAGCAGGGCGTCGAAGTATTTTTCTGGGATGATTTTGACACGGTGTACCACGGCCCTGACCTGTACTTCGAGCGGGTGGCACCGCCAGAGGTGGCCAGCCAGATGGAAACACTTATCGGGCAGGATGCCGCAGGGTTCATTTGGCTGACCAGCAGGAGCGGGCACATCCTCCGCTTCGATGGCCTTCGGTTCGAGCAGTTCCCGTCGCCCCGGCCCGCCGACAACCGCTGCCACGCTATTGACAAGGCTACCAACAGCATTTGGCTCAACACGATGGAAGGACTTTGCTGCCTCGACATGGCTAACGGCCAGTGGCAGCTATACCCTAACAACTGCTCCTTGCCCGACAGCCTCTATTCCACGGTTTTCATGGCGCCGAACCAGCAGTTCCTGTATTGCAGCTCTTCCGGCAACGGCGTCTTCGAGTTCGACCTGAGCAGCCAGTCCTTTTCCAAAAAATGCGAAGGCCCTTTTGTGGATGCCCGTTCGGGCAAAAAACTGGACGCATCCACCCTCATCATCACGCAGTTCCAGTCGCTTGCCGACAGCAGCTTTTGGGCGGCCTGCCTCATCTCCAACAAATGGTGGCTGGCAAGCTGGCACACCCAGGAAAAGGCCTGGGAGATGCACACCTCCCCGTTCTTTGACCCCGCTGCCGAGAAGTTCAGCACGGACAAATCCCCCATGCACAACCTGTACGTGGACGCTGCCGAAGGCTGCGTATGGGCGGGCGGAACCAACGGACTTATCCGCTTCGACCCCCAAACCCGCCGCTGGAAGCAGTACCTCGTCAACGACCAAAACCACGTTTTCATCTCCAACCACTTGTACGACATACTGCCTTGGGGGGAGCGCCACCTCGTGCTCACCTCCCATCGGGGACTTCTTTTTTTTGATAAAAAAACGGGGAGGTTCTACAACCACCTGTTCTTCCCGACCACTTTAGGCTCGCACTGGTCACACATCACCCACCATCCACTGCTCGACCGGGACAATAGGCTTTGGGTCTTTGCAGGCAGCACTGGCCTCTTTCGGCTCGACCCCCGAAAGCAGTTTTTCAGCAAGCCCAAGCACCTGCCCAACCACTTTTCGCCCAATCAGGTCTATATTGATTCCGCTTCGCAAACCGAGTGGCTGCTGGGCTTGAACTACGATGAAGTCTTCCAGTCTGGGTGTCGGATTGACCCCGTCACCCGTCAGGCTCAACAGTTTGAGGTGCCTTTTTGCCACGGCTCCTTTGTGCTGGAACCGGGGAGCCAACAGGCCTGGCTCACTTCCCAGATTCTCGGCTGCCCCAACACTTCTGGCCTTTGGCAGCTCGATTTGCAGCGTCTGCAATGCCGCCAAATACACAGCTACGTTCAGGGCTTGCCCACGGGCGCCACCACCGACAGCTTGGAGCAGTGCCGGCTGGCACGCAGTCCCAACGGTACGATGTGGATAGGCTCCGAGCGATTCGGGCTGTTGCAGCACGATGCGGCCGCTGGCATTTTCCGAAGGAAAAAACTGCAAAACGACGTGGACACGCTGCCCGTGGCCAACCTAATGGTGGACGCCGTGGGCAAGTTGTGGTTCCTGCCATTGGGCGGCAGGCAGGTGCTACGCCTCGACCCCGCTACCAAACAATTGGACAGCTTCGCACTACCAGCATCGCTGGAGCCGAGCCGGCGCACTTTCAAGGACCAGATGGCACAGACGGCGGATGGGGCCATTTGGATAGGCATCCGTCAGCGGCTTTTCAGGCTCGGCACGGCAAGCAGGGGCAGCGGCTTCGAGGAAGTGCCCAATATCCGGCCAGCCGCCAATTACCTGGCTACCGACGACCAAGGCAACCTCTGGTGCAACACCACCGCTGGATTGGCCCACTATAGTTGCCAGTTCAGGAAATGGAAGATGTTGACCACCCAGGACGGCCTGATGGAGTCGCCCGGCGACGAGGCCGTGTCCAACTGTCACCACGACAGGATGTACCTCACCGGGGCAGCCACCTTCCGGCCCTCGCAACTGCTATTCAACACTGCCCCCGCCACCCCCGTGTTCACCGGGCTGCGGGTACTGGAGCAGCAGCGGGAAGAGGGCCGCTTCCTCAACGCCACCCGGTGGGTGAACCTAAGCCCCGGCGAGGACGCCCTCACCATCGAATTTGCCGCCACCAACTTTACCAACCCGGAGGACAACCAGTTTGCCTACCGCCTCGTCGGCGAGTCCGATTGGGTCAATATCGGCACCCGCCGCTCGGCCACCTTCACCAACCTCAAGCCGGGCGACTACCAATTCGAACTGAAGGCCGCCAACAGCGACGGCTTTTGGAACGAAAAGACCGAATCGCTGGCCATCCACCTTGAACCGCATTTTTACCAAACCACTTGGTTCAAGCTGCTTGCGGCTGCGCTGGCGATTGCCGCTGCCTGGTTTTTTTACCAAAACAGGCTGAAAGCCGCCCGGCGGGAGTCGCTGCTGCGTGAAAAAGACGCCGAGCTGCGGCGGCAGCAGGCCGAGTTCCAGCAGCAGGTGGCCGAACTGGAGAACGCTGCCCTGCGCTCCCAGATGAACCCGCACTTCATCTTCAACGTGCTGAACTCCATCCAGTACCTGCTGGAGGCCAACGACAGCGCCGCCGCAAGCGATTGCCTCAACAAGTTCAGCCGCCTCGTGCGCCTTGTGCTCGACCACAGCAGCCAGCCCTCCGTCACCCTGCACAACGACCTGACCGCCCTGCTGCTCTACCTCGAAATGGAGGCCCTGCGCTTCAAGGGCAAGATGACCTACACGCTGGACGTGGCCCACGACATTGACCAAAAATACTTACGGGTGCCGCCGCTGCTCATCCAGCCCTACGTCGAGAACGCCATCTGGCACGGCCTCATGCACAAGCACGGGGGCGGCAGTGTCGGCGTCCATGTTGCGCAGCCGACAGAAGACCTGCTGCGGGTGGAAATCAAGGACGACGGCATAGGTAGGGCAGCCGCTGCCGAACTGAAGAGCAAGTCGGCCACCGTACACAAGTCGAAGGGCATGGAGATTTCCGCCCGGCGGCTCTCCCTGCTCATGGGCACGTCCAACAAGCAGGTAAACATCGAAATACACGACCTGACCACCCCCGACGGCCAGCCCGCTGGCACGAAAGTGGTTTTGGAAATACCCGTTTAAAAGGGATGAGGGGTTAGGGATGAGGGATGAACACGTCGCCATCCATCCCTCATCCCTAACCCCTCATCCCTCATCCTTAAAGAATGACTTGCATTATCATTGACGACGAACTATACAGCGCCAGCCACTTGGAATTGCAGCTTCGCAAACACTGCCCGGAGGTGGACATTCTGGCCGTGTGCAACGACAGTGAGGAGGGGCTGGCCAAATTGCGGCAGCAACAGACAGACCTGCTCTTTCTGGACATCGAGATGCCCCGGCTCAACGGCTTCCAGTTATTGGAGGCGCTTGGTGGGGAGGTGCAGTTCATGCTCGTGTTCACCAGTGCCTACGACAAGTACGCCGTGCGGGCCTTCCGGTACAGCGCACTGGACTATCTGTTGAAACCCATTGACCCACAGGAACTCAAATCGGCAGTGGCAAAGGCGGGCGAACGGCGGTTGGACACGAAGCAGCACCTGGAGGTGTTCCAACAGCATGTGCAGCAGCCACAGTTGGCGGGGAAAGTGGCGCTGCCGAACATGAACGGCTACCTGTTCGTGGAAATTGACGACATCCTGCTCGTGGAGAGCGATGGCAATTATTCCAGGCTGCACCTGCGGTCGGAGAAGCCACTGCTCATCACCAAGTCCATCGGCGACATGGAAGAAACGCTCGGCCAGGCTGGGTTCTACCGGGTACACCGGGGCTTTTTGATAAACCTGAAATACGTGCGGGAATATGTGAAGAAGGATGGCGGCCTGCTCGTCATGCAAAACGGGATGAACGTGCCGATTGCAAGAAGCCGGAAGGAGGAATTTGCCAATTTGATTGGCAAGCTGTGAGGAAGCCTACCCACCGTCCCAATCCGAACACCCCACTGTCCGAAATCGGACACTCTCCCGCCAAAGATTTTTATTCCTATTTACAAAAAATTGATTTTCAATTACTTAAATTTCTTGGCATACCCATTGAATCCATTTTTGGCATGGCGATAAAATGCCATCGCAAATGGAGCAAATGGATAAGAAAATAGAAAAAAAGAATTGGACGCCCCTTCGCATCGGCATCATCGCTGCGGTGGTGCTGGGCTTGGGCTTTGTGGGCCGCAGCTTTTACAAGAATGCGGGCGTAAGCAAGCTGAACGTCACCTCCGACCGCCTCACGGTGGCCACTGTGGAGAAGAACAAATTCCAGGAGTTCATCCCAGTGACGGGCGTGGTGCTGCCGCTGCGCACCGTGCGCATGGACGCCATCGAGGGGGGCAAAGTGGAGGAAAAGTTCGTGGAGGACGGTGCCATCGTCGAAAAAGGGCAGCAAATCCTGCGCCTCTCCAACCCCGATTTGATGGTCAACTACCTAAACCAAGAGGCGAACATCATCTCGCAAATCAACCAAATCCGCAACACCTCGCTGCTCATGGAGCAACAAAGCCTGAGCATGAAGGAGCAAGCGTTACAGGTTGACAACCTGTTGAATACGAACGAAAAACGCCTGAAGCGCAACCGGGAATTGTTCAAAGACAAAGTCATCTCAGCCGTGGAATTGGAGGAGATGGAGGACGAGGCCGTTTACCTCGCCGCCCGCCGCAAGATGCTCAAGGCCACTTTGAAAAAGGACTCCGCTTACCAATCGTTACAGCAGCAGCAAATGACCTCTTCCTTGGATTTGATGCAGCGCAACCTCGGCATCACCAAGCAGAGCCTCGACCAACTCATCGTGAAAGCCCCGATTTCGGGGCAGCTTTCCGGCCTGACCAAGGAACTGGGCGAGAGCGTGGCCCGCAGCGAGAACATCGGCCAGATTGACGACCTCTCCGCCTTCAAAATCCGGGTGCGCATTGACGAGTTTTATATCTCCCGCATCGCCGTTGAGCAGCAAGGCACCTTTACTTTGGCTGGCGAAAATTATACGCTTAAAATATCGAAGATTTATCCGCAGGTATCCAATGGCTCTTTCGAGGCGGATATGGTATTTATTGGCGGAGCGCCAACCAATATCAAGCGTGGCCAGTCCGTCACGGTTAAATTGGAATTAAGCGCCGAAGAAGAGGCCGTATTATTGGCGAGGGGCGGATTTTACCAGTCCACGGGCGGCAATTGGGTCTATATTATTGACCCAAGCACTGGCAACGGCATTAAACAAACCGTGCGACTTGGCCGCCAAAACCCCAATTACTACGAAGTTCTCGAAGGATTAAAACCCGGCGACAAAGTTATCACCAATAGTTATGATAATTATGGGGATAAGGATGTGCTGGTCTTGAAATGATAGCTTCATTGCTTCACTGTTATATTGCTTCATTGTTTGCCCGTTTAACGACAACTATGAAGCCGTGAAACAATGAAACAATGAGTCAATGAAACAATGTAACAATGATAAAAACAGTCCAACTATCCAAAGTTTACCGCACCGACGAGGTGGAGACCACAGCATTAAACAGCGTGGATATAGAGATTAAAGCAGGCGAGTTTGTGTCCGTGATGGGGCCATCCGGCTGCGGCAAATCCACCTTGATGAACGTGCTCGGCATGATTGACAACCCCTCGGCGGGCGAGTACTTCTTCAACGAGCAAGAAGTGGGCAAACTCAGTGAGCGCAAGCGGGCCGACGTGCGCAAGAACAACCTCGGCTTCGTCTTCCAGAGCTTCAACCTGATTGACGAACTCACGGTCTATGAGAACGTGGAACTGCCCATGCTCTACACGAAAGTGCCAGCCGGGGAACGGAAAAAGCGGGTGGAGGAACTGCTCGAAGGCATGAACATCATGCACCGGAAGAACCACTTCCCGCAGCAACTTTCGGGCGGTCAGCAGCAGCGGGTGGCCGTGGCCAGGGCCGTGGTGAACAAGCCCAAGCTCATCCTCGCCGACGAGCCGACGGGTAACCTCGACTCCGCCAATGGCGACGAAGTGATGAAAATCCTCGCCGACCTGAACGCCGCCGGAACGACCATCCTCATGGTGACGCACTCGCAGTACTGCGCCGAGTTCGGCAATCGCATCATCCGAATGTTGGATGGTAAAGTGGTGACGGAGAACGTAGTGAAGCGGTACCTCTGATTCATCATTCATCATTTATCATTCATCATTAAAAGAAGATGATTAAACTGAATAATATAGAACGCTATTACAACACGGGTTCCAATAAAACCTGGGTGCTCCGCAATATCACATTCGATGTGAATAAAGGCGAATTCCTCACCATTATGGGGCCTTCTGGGTCAGGTAAATCCACCTTGATGAACATCATCGGTATGTTGGACAAACCGGATAATGGCGAATATTTTTTCCATGACGAGCCCGTGCATACGTTCAACGAAAAACGCCGCACGGAACTGCACAAACACAGCATTGGCTTCGTGTTCCAGGCTTATCATTTAATTGATGAACTGACGGTGTATGAAAACATCGAAATGCCGCTGCTGTACAAGGGCGTGAGCAAGTCCGACCGCCAAAGCCTCGTAGCCGACATCCTCGACCGCTTCAATATCGTGGGCAAAAAAGACTTGTTCCCAGCGCAGCTTTCGGGTGGGCAACAACAGTTGGTGGGCATCGCAAGGGCCATCATCGGCAAGCCGAAACTGCTGCTGGCCGATGAGCCAACGGGTAATTTGCACACCTCACAGGGCGAGATGATTATGGGGCTTTTAAAGGAACTGCACAACGAGGGCATGACGATTATCCAAGTGACGCACAACGAAAAATTCGCCACGTATGCCACAAGGATAATCCAGTTGGAGGATGGATTTGTGAGGCAGGATAGCTCCACCTGACTCGGTAACAACGCTTCATTTTAATTAAAGACACCAGACTTTTTGACATTAACCGTGATAGCGAAGGATTGGTAAGCCCGACCACAGGGAGGGATTGCTAAGCCTGAGCGGGCTTGCTGTCGGGCCGGGCTTACCAATCCCTATCGGGCTTAGTAATCCCTAATACTACACAGTTTGCCAAAGCATCAATCAGCATCAATATGTGGACAATAATTTCAGACTATACGACCCAATTCGGCAATTGCTCCGTGAGTGCATGGACAGCCAATTTTCCGTCTTATTGCGAAGCAAACCTATCACCAATATATGCGCAATTCGGCATTAAAATATTGGCTGCCATATTATTGACGCTGATGTTCCAAAGCTTGAAAAGCTGCATGGATACCAGAAAAGCGATGGATTAAACCTGCTTCTTCATTTATTATTTACCATTCATCATCAACTTAAAAATAAATCATGCAATTCAAGTTCATCTTCCGTTCAATGCTGAAAAACAAGGTATTTTCCGGCATCAATATCCTTGGCCTGACGGTAGGTATCGCCGCCGTGCTGCTCATATATCGGGTGGTGAGCTATGAGTTGAGTTTTAATACAAATTTTAAAAACTATGATAGCCTGGTGCGGGTGGTTGGGGAGAGCGCTGACGATGGAACTGGGCAAGGTTATTCCGTCTGCATACCCGTGCCAGCTGGCGAAATGTTGACGACGAGCATCCCACAATTTGCCAAAAAAAGCCGGGTGAAAGAAACCTGGAACTCCCTTACTGTGCCAAACCCCGGCGGCGGCACACCCTTGAAAAAATTCAATACGACCAATGATGCAACGGCTTTTTTTGCTGACCCAGACTTTTGCGAAATGTTTGATTTTCAATGGGTTAGCGGAGATGCAACCGCCTCGCTGGGCGAGCCGAACACCATCGTGCTGACCCGCAATTGGGCCACTAAATTCTTTGGGAAATGGGAGGATGCCGTCGGCAAGACCTTGCTGATTGACAATATTTACCCCGTGACGGTGAAAGGCGTTTTCGAGGAAATGCCCATGAACTGCGACTTCGATTTCCCCTTTGTCATTTCGTATTCCACCCTGAAAGGCAAGGAGGATTATTTCTACCTCGGCGATAACGATTGGGACAGTTGCAGCTCCAACAACCAAGTATATGCGCAGCTTTCTGACCCCACGCAAATGGCAGCCGCTGACGCCGCCGTGAGGCGGGTAGGCGAGAAAGAATATGTGAGCAAAAAGACGGGGCAGCGCATGAAAACGCATTATTTGCAGCCCATATCCGAACTGCATTTCAACGAAAAATTCAGCAATTCCGGCTCCCATATCGTCCCCAAAAGCAGGCTTAAACTGCTCTCTGCCATTGGCCTTCTGATACTTGCCCTGGCCTGCTTCAACTTCATCAACCTCGCCACGGCGCAGGCGTCCCTGCGAGCGAAGGAAGTGGGCGTCCGCAAGACACTTGGCAGCGGTCGGGGCCAGCTCATTGGTCAATTCATGAGCGAAACGGGCGTCATTGTGGCCATTTCGCTGCTTTTGGGCGTCGGGATTGCAAACCTTGCCGCTCCACTTTTGAGCTTTGTTTCGGAGGTGCCGAGGTCGCTGCCATTCCTTTCCGACCCTGCCATTTGGGCGTTTTTGGCGGCGACAGGGGTGGTCGTGACGGCGCTGGCAGGACTCTACCCGTCGCTGACGCTGGCGGGTTTCCAACCTGTAAAAGCCTTGCGCAGCAACGCCGAAAAAAGCCTGACCGGAGGTGCTGGCTTGCGCAAATCCTTGGTTGTGTTGCAGTTCGTCATTGCCCAGTGCCTCATTATCGGGGCCATCATCACCATCCTCCAACTCGACTACATCCGCTCGCAGGATTTGGGTTTCAAGAAAGACCTCGTTTACACTTTCGGCTTCGGTTCCGACAGCCTGAGCATGCTGCGCCAGTCTGCGCTACGGCAAACTTTGGCGAAGGTGCCGACGGTTGAGTCCGTCAGTTTGAGCAGCGACCAGCCCTCCTCGACCAATACCTGGAGTTCGGATTTCCGCTTCGCAAACAGGCCAGAGACCGAGCCGTTTGCCACCACCCTGAAATTTGCCGATGAAAACTACCAGGCCACCTACGGCATCAAAATGCTGGCCGGTCGTTGGCTCGCCGCTTCGGACACCATGCGGGAGGCCATCATCAACAAAACGATGCTGAAAAAACTGGGCTTGAACGAGCCGCAAGAGGCCGTTGGCCAAATTTTCCACCTCTGGGGCAGCCGTGAACTGCGCATCGTTGGCGTCACCGACGACTTCCATACGCACTCCCTCCGCCATGAGCACATGCCGCTCACGCTCACCAACGACAAACAGTTTTTATGGCAGGTTGGCGTGAAAATCCGCCCCAACAACCTGCCGAGCACCCTCGCCGCCATTCAAGCGGCCTTCGATGAAGTGATGCCGGAGCAGGTTTTTGAGGGCCAATTTTTGGACGAAGAAATCGCCAAATTTTACGAAGACGACCGCCGATTGGCTGCCACCTGCAAGGGTTTTGGGCTGCTGGCCGTGCTCATTTCCTGCCTTGGCCTCTTCGGCCTGGCTACCCATGCTGCTTCGCAACGGGTGAAGGAAATCGGCGTGCGGAAGGTGCTTGGCGCAAGCACGACGGGCATCATCGGTCTGCTCTCGAAGGACTTCCTGACGCTGGTCGTTTTGTCATTGGTCATTGCCTCGCCGCTGGCCTACTGGCTGATGGACAAGTGGCTCCAGGATTTTGAATTCCATATAAAAATACAGTGGTGGGTCTTCGTGCTGACGGGAATACTGGCCTTGGTGGTGGCATTTGCGACGGTGAGCTTCCAGAGCATAAAAGCGGCACTGGCCAACCCGGTGAAATCATTGCGAAGCGAGTAAAACTTGAAATTGGAAATTGAGAAATTGAAAATTTTTGAGACCCAATATCTCAATTTCCAATTTCCCTATTTCCAATTTCCCAATTTATCATGGTCACAAACAATCTAAAAATAGCCTACCGCAACCTACTGCGCCGCCGCAGTTTCACCTTTATCAATGTGGCGGGGTTGAGCCTTGGCATGGCCGCTGCTATCCTGGCTTTTCTTTGGGTAAAAAACGAGTACAGCTTCGATAAATACCACTCCAATTCGGAAAATATTTATCGCCTGAACACCGACCTGAAAGTGAGCGCCGACGAGGTTTGGCACTGGGCCACTACGCCGCTGCCGCTGACGAAAGTGGTGCAGGAACAAGTGCCGGAGGCCATTGAGGTCACCTCGATGACGGCCAATATGTGGCCAGCCGTGAACCTGGAACGCAAGGGCCAGCAATTGCGCTGCGAAAAATACGGCTTCGTGGACGGGGCGTGGTTCGACATGTTCAGTTACAGGTTCTTGGATGGTTCGGCGGCGGGATTTCAGCAAGGCATCCACAGCGCTATTTTGACCAAAAAATTGGCGGAAAAAATTTTCGGGAAAACGGACGTGGCGGGCGAGTCCTTCCGGCTGGATACGCTCGATTTTACGGTTCATGCGGTGATTGAAAACCGTGCCTCCAACAGCGGTTTTGACCAGGAAATACTGCTGCCGCTCAGCTTCCTGCTCTCCAACGAACAGCGGCAGCAGGATGCCGAAAATTGGAGCAATTTCAATTTCATAACCTTTGTACAACTGCGCCCCGGCAGCGACCTCGCAGCCGTCAACGAAAAGCTCACCACGCTCACCCGCAAGTACAAAGAAGCGGAAGACGATAATATTTCCATTTTAGCACAACCGCTCTCGCAGGTGCATTTCGACGAAACGAGGGCGCACTTGGCCATGCTCACGGGCAGCCAAAAATCGGCCAATGTGGTGGGCATCATCGGCTTGGTCATCCTGTTTTTGGCCTGTGTGAACTACGTGAGCCTGACCACGGCACAGGCGGGCATGAGGACGAAGGAGGTCGGCGTCCGAAAGATAATCGGGGCGGGCGGGCAGCAGATTTTCAAGCTGCTTTTTTCCGAAAACCTAATAACGGCGCTGGTTTCGCTGGCCTTGGCCATTGTTTTCGTGCAGTTGGCGCTGCCGTTTTACAACGGTTTCACCGAGCAAAACTTCGACCTCGGCCTCACAAACCCCATGCTTTGGCTGGTGGCGGGCGGCACCCTTGGCATCACGTTGCTGCTGTCAGGCGTGTACCCGGCCTTGTTCCTGACCGACTTCTCGCCGGGGCAATTCCTTCGGGGGCAGAATTTTTTGAAAATGAAAAACACGGCCTTCCGCAAGGGTCTCGTGGTGGCGCAATTTGCCATCACCACGGGGCTGATTATCGGGGCCATCGTCATTTACCAGCAGCAGGAGTACATCCGCCACAAGGACCTCGGCTACGACCGTTCCCAAGTTTTTGAGTTTAACGTGCCATATAGTAAGACCCGACAGGACGCCGTCGAGGCCATCCAGCAGTCGCTGACCGCAGTGCCGAGCGTGGCTGGCACGGCGGCGTCCAATATGTCGGTGGTGAACATGAACAGCACGCACAGCGGCTCGATTGACTACGAAGGCAAGCCGGAGGACTTCGAGCCGGTGGTCTATCAAGCCTCGGTGGACGCCCATTTTGCGGAGCTGATGCAGTTGGAAATGGCCGGCGGGCGCTGGTTCCAGCCCGACAACAAGGCGGATATGAACAACGTGGTGCTGAACGAGGCAGCCATCCGTTTCATGAAAATACCCGAACCCGTGGTGGGCCAAAAATTCAGTTTCCAGGGAAAAGACGGCCAAGTGGTGGGCATCGTGAAGGACTTCCACTTCCTCAGTTTGCGGAGCAAAATAGAGCCGATGGTGCTGCAAATGTACCCGCCCTCCAACGGCACGGTCTATGTAAAAACCACGGCTGGCAAGGCTTCCGAGGCCATCGCCGCCGCCGAGCAGGCGTGGGTGGCCCGCTACCCAAATATCCCCTTCGAGTACAGGTTCCTCGACGATGCCTTCAACCGGATGTACAAGTCGGACGAGAAAAACGCTGCACTATTCCGGCTGCTGGCAGGCTTGGCCGTGTTCATCTCGTGCTTGGGGCTGTTCGGCCTCGCTGTGTTCAGCACGCAGCAGCGGGTGAAGGAAATCGGGGTAAGGAAGGTGCTGGGAGCCAGCGTGCCGTCGCTGGTAGGGTTGCTGTCGAAAGACTTCTTGGTACTGGTCATTGGGTCATTGGTCATTGCCGTGCCGCTGGCTTGGTATTTCATGGACAAATGGCTGCAAGACTTCGCCTATCGCATTGATATTCAATGGACTGTGTTCGCTCTGGCGGGCGTCGTGGCGGTCGGTGTGGCCTTCCTGACAGTCAGTTTCCAGAGCGTGAAGGCGGCGCTGGCGAACCCGGTGAAGTCGTTGCGGAGCGAATAAAACTCGGAAATTGAGAAATTAAGAAATTGGGAAATTTTGTTCACCACCCAATTCCTCAATTTCCCAATTTCCCAATTTCTAACATTGCTATGCTAACACACCACATCAAAATGACCTTGCGCAATCTTTGGCGCAACCGCCTTTTCACTGCCTTGCACGTGGCAGGGCTGACCATCGGTATCAGTGCTGCATGGGTGATTTGGCAGTACATGGACTTTGAGAACAGCTTCGACAAGGCTATTCCCAATGCCTCGAACATCCATCGGGTAGTCTCCTATTTCAAGGGAGTTGACAATCAGGAAGGCACCAACCCTGGCTGCCCGCAGCCACTCTGGGACGTTGCGGAAGATGTGGCTGGCGTTGAAAAGGCAGTGCCGATACACTCAACCTTCGCCTTGCTGGTGATGCCGGAAGGTGCGAAAAGTGGCTTCAAAAATATGCGTGAAATCGCCAAGACCACACCCGATTATTTCAGCCTTGTGCCCTGCAAATGGCTGGCCGGCTCGGCGGCCAAGGCGCTCACCCAGCCCGACGAGGTAGTGCTGACACGTAGCCGTGCAGAGCAGTATTTCCCAAGGCACACGCCTGAGGAAGTATTGGGCAAAACCGTGAAATACATCGGTTTCAGGGACACCGTAAACGCAAAAGTGGTGGGCGTGGTGGCAGATTCTGAAACGCCCACCACTTTCATCGAAAAGGAATTGATGACCATCGGGGAACCCCAAGGTAACCGTTGGGGCGGCGTTAGCTCCAACGAGCAACTTTGGGTCGTACTCCGCAATGGGGCCGATATTGCCGCTATTCAACAGTCCATCAACAAGGTTTCGGAGGAAAAAGGCGGGGCACAACTCAGTGAACATGGAATTAGCCGCAGGCACGAGTTGCAGCCGCTGGGCAAGGTGCATTTTGCCGACCAGTTCGGTAGCCACATCCGCGCTGCAAATGCCAAGGTGTTGCGGGTGCTGGGTGCCGTGGCGCTGTTCCTGCTGCTGCTGGCCTGCATCAACTACGTGAACCTGAGCACAGCGCAGATACCCACCCGGGCCCGTGAAATCGGCATCCGAAAAACGCTCGGCGGCCAACGCAAAGGCATCGTCGGCAGCTTCTTGGTAGATACCGTGGTGGTTTGCAGCTTGGCCGCTCTGCTGGCCGTGGGAGTCACGCATTTTGCCTTCGATTTTTTCAAAAACGACCTACCAGAAGACGTGCTGAAATACGCCGATTGGCGGCGGACAACGGCGTTCCTGGCGGGGTTGATATTGCTGGTCAGCCTTTTCGCAGGGCTGTATCCCGGTTGGTTGGCGTCCCGCTCCCAAGCCGTTTCGCTGCTCCGGGGCGATTTTGCTGGGCAAAGCCAAGGCCGCACCGCCAGCGGCAACCTTCGCCGTGGGCTGATTGTGTTCCAGTTTTTCATTGCACAGGTGTTCACTATCGGGGCGCTGGTGGTGGGCAAACAGCTCAATTTCATGCGCCACAGCGACCTCGGCTTCGACCGTCAGGCGGTGCTGACGATGGAAGAGCCTATGGGCGCCGGACGAGATGCCTCCATGAAGGGCAAGCTCAATGTTTTGGCCGAAACGCTTCGGCAAATGCCTGAAATACAACGAGTTGCATTGGGTGACCCACCGCTCACCAACAATTTTTCGAGCAGTACCTATACCCGTTTGGGCGAAAGTGGCACCAAGCACGACGTGGAGCTTTACCGTAAAAACGTGGACGAAACCCTGCCGGACCTGTACCAACTCAAACTGGTCGCAGGCCGCTTCCTCACCGATGCCGACTCTTCCAGCCGCTACGTCTTGAACGAGACTGCTGTCAAGTCCTTTGGTTTTGCCAACCCACAGGCCGCAGTGGGCCAGTTCATCGAGGAAATACAGGGCGAGGGCCTGCCCAATGAACAACGGCAAATCATGGGCGTGGTGGCCGACTTCCACTCTGCCAGTTTTAACGAGGGATTCCAGCCTATTTCGCTCGTTCACAATCCCGCTGATGCTGGTACGCTGAACGTACGATTGGCCAGTACCCGTCCCGCCGACTGGCAGCCCGTGCTGAAAAAAATGGAGGCAGCGTGGCAAGTGGCCTATCCCGACGAGCCGTTTGAACCAAAGTTTTACGATGAAATGTTAGCTGACATTTACCAAGCCGACCTCACCTTGGCCAAGTTCATCAACCTTGCCACGGTCATTGCCATCTTCATTTCCTGTTTGGGGTTGTTCGGTTTGGCAACGTTCATGGCCGTGCGGCGCACGAAGGAAATCGGCATCCGAAAAGTGCTCGGCGCTTCGATGGCCTCCGTCATTGGCTTGCTGAACCGGGAGTTCCTGCTGCTGGTGCTGGTGGGCTTCGTGATGGCCGTGCCGCTGTCCTTTTATTTTTTGAAGAAATGGCTCGAAAACTATGCCTTCCGCATTGAAATGGGCTGGTCGGTGTTTGCCATAGCTGGATTGGTGGCTTTGGTGGTAGCATTCCTCACGGTCAGTTTCCAAAGCATAAAAGCGGCACTGGCGAACCCAGTTAAGTCATTGCGAAGCGAATGAAAATAATTGAAAACTCATGTTTACCAATCACCTTAAAATTGCTTTTCGACGCCTTTTGAAGCACAAGTCGTTCAGCTTCCTCAACATCGCTGGGCTGGCGGTGGGCGTGGCCTGCGCTGCCCTGATACTGCTCTGGGCATACGACGAAATCACCTACGACGGCTTCCACGAAAAAGGCGACCGCATCTTTCAGGTGATGTCGAACCAGACCTTCGATGGGAAGACCTTCACGTTTGCCTCCTTGCCGGGCATTTTCGCTGGGGCTGCGAAGGCGGAAATCCCAGAAATAGCCAAATCGGCACGGCTTAGTTGGGAGACGTCCTACGCATTTTCGCTTGGCGAAAAAAGCAGCTTCGAGCAGGGCTACCTTGCCGACTCCTCGTTTTTGGACATCATGTCCTTCCCGCTCGTGGAAGGCGACCCCAAAACAGCGCTGCTCGAAAACAAAACGCTCCTCATCACCGAGCGTATGGCCGAGAAGTTTTTTGGAAAAGAACCAGCCGTGGGCAAGCTGCTAAAGGTCAACAATCGGGATGAGTTCAAGGTGGCTGGCGTGATGAAAAACCCACCTGCCAACTCCACTTTGAAGTTCGAGTGGCTGGCCTCTTTCCGCATTTTTGAAAAGGAAAACGATTGGTGGAACACTTGGAACACCAACGGCGTGCAGACCTTCGTGCTGCTCAATTCCGCAACCGACTCGGCAGTGGTCAACCGCAAAATTCATGGCTTTGTGAAGGCCAAATCCCCGACAGCCTCCGCCAAGCCCCTGCTGTTTGCACTGAACGATTGGCATTTGCGCAGCGAATTCAAAGAAGGCCGCCAAACAGGCAGGGGCCGAATCTTACTGGTCAAATTGTTCAGCCTCATCGCTGCGTTCATCCTGCTCATTGCCTGCTTCAACTACATGAACCTCACCACGGCCCGCTCCGAAAACCGCCGCCGGGAGGTGGGCGTGCGCAAGGTGGTGGGCGCAGGCAGGGGGTCGCTGGCGGGACAGTTCATGGGCGAGGCATTGTTGACCTCACTGTTGGCCTGCGTGCTTGCTTTCGCCATGCTGAAACTGGCCATCCCCTTCTTCAACACCTTGGTGGACAAGCAGTTGGCGTTCAACCTGACCAACCCGCTGCACCTTGGCGGATTGTTGGGCGTGGCCGTCCTGAGCGGTCTGTTGGCTGGGATTTACCCCTCGCTTTACCTCACTTCGTTCCGCCCCATCGCCGTACTGAAAGCCAGCGTGGGCAGTAGCGCAAAAGCTGGCGGCGGCATTTTCGCCACCTTCATGGAGGCGGGGAGTATTCGCAAGGGTCTGGTCGTTGCGCAGTTCGTCGTTTCGGTTTTCCTGATTTTCTGCACCATCGTGGTTTATAAGCAAATCGGGCACGTCAAGAGCCGCAACCTCGGCTATGACAAAGAGGGCCTGATTTTCATGCCAACAAACGAGCAATTCAACACCAACTATCCTATCATCAAACAAGAACTGCTGGCAAGCGGCTTGGTGGAACAGGTGGCCAAGTCCAGCGACCAAGTGCTCAATATGGGCAGCAATACCAGCGGCTACGAATGGGATGGCAAAGACCCCAGCGTGGACAAGCTCATCACGGTGACTTCGGGCAGCCCGGAGTACATCAAGACGCTGGGCATGAAGCTCACCGCTGGACGTGATTTCCATGAAAACCCCGCCCTCGATTCCACTTCTGTCATCATCAACGAGACCTTGGCCAATATCATCCTGCGTGATGGCAAGAAGGAGGAGGTGGTGGGCGAACTCCTGCGCAGAGGCGACGAAAAGCTGCAAATCGTAGGCGTCTTGGAAGACTTCCGCTATGGCAATATCTACGGGGAGGTGGAGCCGTTGATGCTCTTCTGCTCCCAACCCGAGGATGGGATGGTTTGGGCAAGGCTGAAACCCGGTGTGCAGGTGGACGATGCACTGGCGGCGGTTGGCGCAGTCGTAAAGTCGCACAACCCCGGCTTCCCCTTCGAGTATGAATTTTTGGATGACGAGTTCAACAAACGGTTCAAGATGGAGGCGACGATGGGCCAATTGTCCCTGATTTTCTCGGTCTTGTCCATCCTAATTTGTTGCTTGGGGCTGTTCGGCCTGGCCGCTTTTGCCGCCGAGCGGCGCACCAAAGAAATCGGGGTGCGCAAAGTGCTGGGCGCCAACGTGGCGGGCATCGTGGGCCTTTTGTCAAGGGAGTTCATTGCCTTGGTCTTGATTGCCTTGGTCATTGCCGCCCCCTTGGCATGGTGGGCAGCGAACACTTGGCTGGAAAACTACGAGTACCGCATCACCATTTCTTGGTGGATGTTGGGTTTGGCTGGTGCAATGGCCGTGGCCGTGGCGTTCATCACGGTCAGTTTCCAGAGCGTAAAAGCAGCGCTGGCTAACCCAGTAAAGTCGTTGCGAAGCGAGTAACACGGACTGCCAGTCCGTGCTTCCGCCGCCGAAACGCGGACTGCCCCCCAAAGGCAAATAGTCTATGCTTCCGTAAGGAAAGTAACCTCGGAAACTTGGAAAATACAAAAGCACAGTCTGGCAGACCGTGTTACAACTAATATGAAAAACAACAGCATAAAAATCATCCTGCGCCGTCTCCGTCGGCAAAAGCTAAACACTACGCTGCACGTCGCCGGGCTGACGATGGGCATGGCAGTATGCCTGCTCATCGGCTTGTTCCTGCGCCACGAACTGAGCTACGATGCCTACCATGCAAAGGCCGACCGCACCTACCGCATCTGTTCCGTCT
>WBZM01001871.1_pt1 | contig 19381 bp, 17 predicted proteins | sample 5204271 | NCBI WGS metagenome assembly WBZM01 (sample SAMN12344346, study PRJNA552823) | activated sludge metagenome | biome: Activated sludge suspended growth; feature: Nitrification reactor; material: Wastewater; isolation source: activated sludge from nitrification reactor of wastewater...
GGGGTCGGACCGCCAAATTATTGCGCGACCTCTACCCGCCGCTTCCCAACCCGCATCTTCTTTCATCATCCGGGGCGGCCGCAACCGCAATGACCGTTAGCCGCGTCGGTGCCCTGCGCCTGCGTGATGGAGATGGGACTTGGCACAGGACGGTGGCCAAGGGTCGGCGAAGCACCCCGCCGTTCATCGAGCTGGAGCACATCTACCAAGCCAGCCGTGCCGTCGAGCGCGGGCAGGAGTCGGCCGAGGACTTGCGCTACCTGCAAGGCAAGGGCACTTCGCTCGGTGGCATGCGCCCCAAGTGCACGATGCTGGACGAGGACCGCTGGCTGGCCATCGGCAAGTTTCCGAGCGTGGGCGACACCCGCAGCGTCACGCGCGGCGAGGTGCTGGCCCTGAAGCTGGCGGCGCAGGCGGGGATCGATGCCGCGCTCGCGCACATCGTCTTGCTGGGTGACAGGGGAGACGAGGCGCCGGTCGCGGTCATCCGCCGGTTCGACCGCGACAGTGATGGCGGCCGCATTCCCTACCAGTCGGCCGCATCGCTGCTGCAGGCCTCACGCGAAGAGGATCGTAGCTACACCGAGATCGCAGACGCCATCCGCTCCCACAGCCACGCACCCACCGACGATGTGCGGCAGCTATGGCGCCGCCTGGTGCTCAACCTGCTGATCACCAATGTGGACGATCACCTGCAGAACCACGGATTCCTGCACGTGCAACACGGGCTGTGGCGCCTTGCGCCTGCCTTCGACATCAATCCTTTCCCGGACAAGGACAGGGAGTCCAAGACCTGGCTGAGCGAGCGGGACGGGCCGATCACCGACGTTCAGATGCTGCTGGCCCGCGCATCGTACTTCGCGCTGGACGAGGCACAGGCCCTGGCCGTGCTGGGTGAGGTGCATGCCGCGGTATTGAGTTGGCGCCAAGTCGCACTCAGCCCGGAGGTCGGATTGCGCGCGGCCGAGCTGGATGACCTCGCGCCTGCCTTCGAGCACGAGCAGATGGATGCCGCCGCCGCGCTGCTCGGGCGGTGACGCAAGCGGGGGACGGGAATGGAATGCTTTCACATCGACAAGAGTGGCCATACGCTGGAGAGCTTCGGTGCACTCTTGCGCGGATACCACGCACGCTGGCGGCGTAGAAGACGAATCCACTGCCGGCGCGGAGGTTGTGCTCTGCCTGAACCCGACCGTCGCCAGTGACCTGGAGCGCTCGTAAACCTTGTCTCCGACCGCGCCAGACAGCAAGGCATCGTCACGACGCTCGCTGCCCGATTGACACGGACGGGAACGGACCAGATACTTCCACGAGTGGCACTGAAATTGCTCTATTTCCATATCTTCTGCCAATCCTTTGATGATCCGCATCCAGCCACCGCCCCTGAGCATCGACCCGCCTGCGGTCACGGTCGATCCGCCCGCGCTGACGGTGACGCCACCGCCGATCACCGTCCAGCCACCGGCGATCACCGTGCAGCCGCCGCCGCTGCGCGCTGGCCGGATCACCGTCGTCCCGCCGCCGATCACCGTCACACCGGCGGCGCTCGTCGTTCAGCCGCCGGCTCTGACGGTGGACCTACCGCCGCTGACGATCGATCCGCCCCCGCTGACCGTCACCCCGCCGCCGATCGAGATCGAAGCGCCGCGTCCCGAACTGGTCGCCACCGGCTCGCTGCCGCCGGCGCTCGCAGCGTTCGATCGCGCGATGCGCGATTACATGGAGCGGCACCGGATCGAGGCCGGCGTGTTGGCGGTCGCGCGCGCCGGGGTGATCCGGCTCGAGCGTGGCTACGGCTGGCTGAACACCCGGCGCAGCGAGGCAGTGCAGCCCGATACGCCAATGCGGGTGGCGAGCGTCGTCAAACCGGTGACGCGAGCGGCGATCCAGTTGCTGATTGCACAGGGCCGGCTGGCGCCCGCGACGCTGGCCTTTCCGCTGCTCGGCCTGACCCCGCTGCGCAGTTCGCGCGCCAAGCTCGACGCGCGGCTGCAGGACGTCACGGTGCAGCACCTGGCGGATCACCGCGGCGGCTGGGAGAGCGACAAGGCGCCGCTTTTCGACCCGATGTTCCAGACCGCGCTGATCTCGGCCCGGGTTGGGCGTTGGCCGGCCGACGCGGTGGACATCATCCGCTTCATGCTCGGCCGGCGGCTCGACTTCGATCCGGGCACCCGCACGGTCTACTCGAACTTCGGCCATTGCGTGCTCGGCCGCGTGATCGAGCAGGTGGCGAACAAGCCGTATCTGGACTTCGTTCGCGACGACCTGCTCGGACCCGGCAACAACACCAGCGTGCGCCTGGCGCGCAGCCTGCCGCGCGACCGCCACCCGCGCGAGCCGGTCTATTCGAGCCCTGGGCTGCCGGTGCCGAACGTCGTTGACCGCTCGCAGCCACCCGGACCCCTCTGCGACGGCGGCTTCCACATCGAAGCGATGGACTCGCACGGCGGGCTGATCTTCTCGGCGCCCGACTTGGTGCGATTCGCGCTGCGCTTCAAGTTCGACGGCCGGCCCAACACGGGCGACGCCGCGCCGATCTCGCACACCGGCTCCTTGCCGGGTACGACCGCGGTACTGCGCTGGCACAGCGGCGGCATCGTCTTCGCGGCGGTGTTCAACAAACGCCACTGGAAAGCCACCGCCGAGGGCCCGATGCCCGAAGGCGGCGAGATCGGCGGGATGCTCGAAGCCGCAGCCGATTCGGTCACGGGTTGGCCCTGAGATCGCGAACGAGTTGCTGTTGGTCGCTGTGCGACCTGGAACCCTGGCCGATGCGGTGCGCCGGTCTCCGAATCTTCCTGCAGATCACGCCGGCAGTGCCGATCGACGCCACCGGTGCGCCACCGACCCTCGTTGATGCGGGGTTCAGGTTCCGGCGGGAGGGGGCGGAGGCCGTCACGACGTCGCAGTGGGCGGTACGCTGGTCACCGCTTCCGCGGCGATCCTTCACGTTTCGGATACGGTGCTTCTGGGAGTGTCATCGATGCAATCATCGGAATGCCGATGCATCATCGATAAGGGGTGTCGTATGTTGTCAGTGACTGTTTCGCCGAAATTCCAGGTCGTCATTCCGCAGGCGGTGCGTGAGCAGATGCAGATCACTGCGGGCCAAAGGATGCATGTGCTCACGATTGACCGCCGCATCGAGTTGCTGCCGATCGAGACGGCCCAGGCTGCGCGTGGCTTCCTTGCCGGCATTGACACGACAGTTGTCCGCGAAGCGGACCGGGTATGAGCACCGCCCCGAATCTGGTGGATTCCTGCGGCTGGCCGGAGTATTCCGCCAATGGGGCGAATGCGGATTTTTTCGCGCCGGCCATCGAGGACACCGACCCGCTGATCGTGCCGACCCTCTGTCTGTTCGAGGTGTGCAAGCGTGTCCTGCAACAGCGCAACGAGAGCGATGCGCTGCGCGCCATCGCCATCATGCGTCAGGGACAACTGGTCGACCTGGACGCTCACTTGGCCCTGAGCGCGGCACGATTGTCCGCCGATGCAAAGCTGGCCATGGCGGACAGCGTCATTCTGGCCAGCGCGCGCCAGCGGCAAGCGACGCTCTGGACGCAGGATGCGCATTTCGAGGGCATGGCCGATGTCCGTTACATCACGAGGCGTTGAACGGACAGGCCGCTTGGCACAGCCGGTATCCCCGCTGCGTGGCGGGCGCCAGTCGAGCGCGAGGTCGCCCATCGTCGGCGGCAACGGCAGCCGGCATGGCCCTCGACAGGATCGGCAGCGGCAAGGCCCACGGCATCCCGTTGTTGTCCTCGGCTGACTTCAGCTCGCCGGCGCTGGCGCCGCATCGGCTTTCGGGAAGTCGCGTACCGTGGGCGATGCGGCTGCCACCGGCGAGCGCCGCCGACATGCGCTGCCCGAGGATCCGGCAACGGCGATCGAGCAGGAGTTCAGTCCCGAGAGCGGGCAGATGAACCCTTTCCTGCATCTCTCGCTGCATCTGGCCGTTGCCGAGCAGGTGAGCATCGACCAGCCGCCGGGGATTCGTTCTGCCTACCAGACGCTGCGCTCGCGGTTCGGCGATCACGGGGCTGCGCACGCGATCCTCGAATGCCTCGGCGAGACGATCTGGCGTGCCGAGCGCCATGGCCGGGCGATGGACGCGAACGCCTATCTCGAGTGCCTGCAGCGCGCCGCTGCCACCTGAGCGGCATCCAGGCAGCGCACGGCTGTCGCCGCGCTTGACGGTGCTGCTGGACCGTGCCGCCGAATCGGCTGCGGTTCCTGCAGTGATTCAGCGGTGTCGCAACAGTCGGCACCGTCTGGTGCACGACATGCCTCGCGCTGGATCGAGATGTTGCGCAAGCGCGGCCACATCGCCGCGCCCGCGGGGTTGCCATCCCCCTCCGGATCAGACTAGACTAAGAAGACTTAGTCGCAATCCCAACAGGAGGGGCCATGCTGACCGTCAACATCCATGAAGCCAAGACGCATTTGTCGCGCCTCGTCGAACAGGCGGCGCGAGGCGAGTCGTTCGTGATCGCCAAGGCCGGCGGCAAGCCCATGGTCAAGGTCACGGCGCTGGACGCGCCCGCTGCCGGGCAGGTCAGGCGGCTGGGTTTCATGGCGGGCCGGATCGAGGTGCCCGAGGATTTCGACCGGATGGGCGACGCGGAAATCGAACGGCTCTTTGCCAGCGCGCCATGAAGCTGTTGCTGGATACCCATTTGTTGCTGTGGTCCGCCGGCATGCCGGACCGGCTGCCGGTCCGGGCACGCGCCCTGATCGAGGACGCGGGGAACACGCTTTGCTACAGCGCGGCCAGTTTGTGGGAAATTGCCATCAAGTGCGGATTGGGCCGCAGCGACTTCCAGATGGACGTACGGGCCTTGCGCCAGGGACTGCTCGACAATGACTACAGCGAGTTGCCGGTCGATGGCAGGCATGCCATGGCGGTTGACGCACTGCCGCCAATCCACAAGGATCCCTTTGACCGGATGCTGGTTGCCCAGGCAATGGTTGAGGGAATCACCCTGCTGACTGCGGATGTCAATGTGGCGGACTATCCTGGACCCGTGAGAAAAGTGTGAACCCGGTACGGCAGACCGGGCCGCAGGCTGCGGTGCGGTAGCGGGAGGCACCCTGCGGTGACTGGCTACGGTTCGTGCACGGGATGGCCAGCGCGGTACCGGAGGACAATCACCTCGCCAACACGGGTGCGGTCGGGGTCCGGACCGCGGCCGCCTGCGCACGCTGAGCGCATCACGCTGGTGGACCAGCCGACGGCGTTTCAGCGCCTCATTGTCCGTGCAGATCAACGTGAAAGTCGCGTCCGCGACTCGCGAATTCCCCGTCTCCGGTGCTCGGGAGAAGGGCCGGGGACGAGGGAAACGGTGATGATCAGCAGACGGTGGTACCATCAACCATAACCTCTCGAGGAATAAACCCGGTGACCGCCAAGGTTGCCGGGATGTCGCGCCGGACTCTGGGTGGCGTCGTGACACGTGCTTCATCGAAGGCCTTGCCGACACGTCGCGTCGCCTTGGCAGGTTCTTCTTGCGGTGCCTGTGTCGCTCCTGGATCAAGCCCGCTCGCTGCGGACTTCCACGGAATTGCGTCCCATGGGTGAACAAGAAAAGAATGCACCAATGACAGATTCTGACTCCTCAACCGGCTCGACACCGGCCTTGGCCAGCGAAACCGTGGTGCGGCACTTTCGCCAGATCTTGCTGTGGCCGTTGCGAATCATGCCCGGTCAGCTTGAAGGGACCCGTATCCCGAAGCATTGGGAGGCGATCGAAGCCGCAGCGGACGCCTGTCCGTGGCAGGAGCTGCGGGACGAATTCGACGATCCCAAGAGCTTCCAGCAGCGGCATTACAAGGAATTCATCACCTTTCTGCCGTTCGTGCAGCGTTGCCTTTATGGCCAGGGATCGGCCAGTAGCCCACGAGGAGGGTTGGACAGCGCCTTGCGGGTGTTCCGTCGCCGCGACATCGCCCAGATGCGCGTCACGCTCGACAGGCACCACGCCCCATGGGTGTTGCAGATCGCGCACGTCGATCTCTACTTCTTTTACGACACGGACATCATCATTCCCGTCGTTGAGGTCTTCGCCGACGATGTTCCGCTGTTGGTCGCCGAAGAGCTGTTGTTCAAGACCGGCCGGGCCTATCCGGCATACTGGAAGCCGGATGGCCGCGCTGCGCAATGTCCGTATCGCGTCGAGTGGCTGTCCCCGACCGGTGACGTTCTGGCGGTCTCGGACTACGAAGACCAGCAGAAGTTTCTCGAGTTTACTTGCCAACACCGTTCACCGAACGTCGCCGCTCATTGGGCGTATCTGCTCGAACCGCTGGCTCTCCACCTGTCTGACTCCGGGGGCGTGATTCGCTTCCGCCAGATCGAGTATCACCGGATGCCATTGCTCGCCTACCTGAGCTTCGACGATCCAAAGGTTCTGACGCGTGGGGACTTCGCGCGCCTGGCATTGATCACCAAAGCCGGACCATCCGATTCCCTGCCGTATTCCACGCGGGAACTTGCCACTCTCGAAGAGCAGCACTGCTACGACCGGTTCTGGGATCCGCTCGAGCCGGAACTGTCCTGCCGCTACCTCTGCTGTGGTCATTCCTTCGTGGTCGTCGGCAAGGCCGCCGACGACTTCTTCGCCGACCGGGAGACGGGCGTTCTGGGACAGTTTCGCCATCAGTACTTCCTGATGAACCTGATGGCGCACTTCCAGAAGGCGGCGCTGATGCTGTTCTCGGAATGGCTGGTTGCTGCGATCTCGCAGCTCGAGGTGCAGGACGTCGATTCGATCAAGGCCTTCAAGCGCGAAATCCGGCAACTGCTGGCCTCTTTCCTGCGTTTTACCGAGCGCTACTGGTTCCACGTCGTTTCGGCCCAAGTGCAGGCGCGCGACCTGTTTCGGCTGCTTTCCCGGCATCTCGATACCGACCAGCTCTATCTCGACGTCAGCGCGTCGATCAAGGACATGAATCAGTACCTGGATAGTGACAGCCTGCGGCGGCAGGCGAACACCGTGGTACGCCTGACCGTGGTCACCACGCTGGGATTGATCGCCACGGTGTCGACGGGCTTTCTCGGCATGAACATCTTCGACGAGGCGGATAACCCTGTGTGGATCAAGCTGTTGATCTTGCTGGTCGTCTTCATTCCGAGCACACTGCTGGTCAACTATGCGGTGGCCAATTCCAAGGTTCTCTCGGATTTCCTGGAAGCCTTGGCAGACAAGCGGCTCAGCTGGTGGGATAGAACCCAGGTACTGCTCCGCATGTGGCGTGACGCACCGCCGCGAGCCGCGAAACCGGCCTCGTTGAGCGGTCAAGCCAGTCTGGGCGGGCGCGGCGACAGCGGCAGCGCCCGATAGACGAACTGGCGGGGGCACCGCTTTCCGGATGGCCGATGTTCGCAGCCGTCGCCAAAGGCGGCGCCGCTGCTGTGCTCGCGTCGTCGGGGATCACTGCACGTTGCGCCGCGAAGCCACTGGATCGCTTGGTCCGGCCGGGAGCGCGTGCGCCGTTGTGGCGGCACGTTGGCCTGCGCGCCTCGGTCAGGGTTCAGCCCGGCTTCTGCGGCGGCGCGTCACGGTCACCAGCAGCGCCAAGCAGACGACCGGCCAGTTGCCCCAGCGCACATACGGCGTCGCTCCGGTGTAGCCGCTGACTTCACCCCGCAGTGCGCCGCGCGTGAACGGCGGCAGGACCGCCCGTACGTTGCCGTCGACATCGACGATGGCGGTCATGCCGGTATTGGTTGCACGCAGCATCATGCGGCCGCTTTCGAGCGCGCGCATGCGGGCGATCTGCAGGTGCTGTGCCGGCGCCAGCGAATCGCCGAACCAGGCGACGTTGGAGATGTTCACCAGCAGCGTCGCTGCCGGCAGCGCGGTGATGATCACGTCGCCGAACACGTCCTCGTAGCAGATGTTCACCGCCACCTGCTGGCCTGCGAGGGAGAGCGGCGTATGCCGTGGCGAGCCGGGAGTGAAGTCCGACATCGGGATGTGGGCCATCGCCATGAACCAGGCGAAACCCGGCGGGACGAATTCGCCGAAGGGCACCAGATGCACCTTGTCGTAGCGCTGCCTGCCGGATGCGCCAAGGCTCAGCGCACTGTTGAAGTACCTGCGCTGGCCCTCGCTGACCGCGACGCCGAACAGCAGGTCCCCCTGTTGACGCTGCGCAAGGTCCTGCAGCGCGTCGAGGTACTCGGCCGGGACCTGGTCGAGGAAGGCGGGCAGGGCGGTCTCCGGCAGTATGGTCAGCTGCGCCGGGTGGTCGCGCGCCAGCTGGTAATAGGTCCGCAAGGACTCGGCGAAGCGTTCGGGCCGCCACTTCATCTCCTGCGCCACGTTGCCCTGCAGGAGGGCGACGGTGATCGCTTCGCCGACCGGCTCCGTCCAGCGCACGTCCCGCAGCAGGTGGCCAGCGGCGAGGATGAGAGCGAGGCCGACGATCGGCAATGCCGGACACCAGCGCAGCCAACCGCGCGCCGGGCAGTCGTCTGTCGCCAGCCAACGGCGCAACACCTCGCTGAGCAGAGCACCGACCAGTGCCGACGACAGCGAGACGCCGAGGACACCGAGCAGCGGGGCATAGCCGGCGAGCGGGCTCGGCGGCGTTTGCGCGTAGCCTGCGGTGAGCCAGGGAAAACCGGTCAGGAACCAGCCGCGCAGCCATTCGGCGAGCGTCCACAGGGCGGCGAAGAGCAGCGCCCGGTGCAGCCAGCCGGCCGTCGCCAGACGGACGTACAGTGCGCCGGCGAGCGCCGGGAAGACGGACATCGCGAGGCAGAAGAGGACGGTTGCGAGCGCGGCGACTGCTGCCGGCATGCCGCCGAAGACGCTGAGGCTGACATAGATCCACGAGACGCCGGCGAGGAACAGGCCGCAGCCATGGCTGGCGGCAATCAGGGCGCCGTCGCGTGCGCGCCGGCTGTCATGGACCGCGCCGCCGAGCAGGACGAACAGGCCACCGAGACTCAACCAGGCGGCGCCGTACCAGGCGAGCGGCGCGAAGGCCGTCACCATCATGGCGCCAAGGATGAAGGCAGCGAGGCAGCGCTGGCGCAGCGTCCTAGCCAGACTGTTCAGCCTCTGCTGCGCGCCCGACGACAAGGGTGTAGATGCGCCGGTTGTCGGCGCGCAGGACCTGGAAGCTGAGTCCGGCGATGCTCACCGCTTCGTTGAACTGCGGCAGTCGCCCGAACTGGTGCAGGATCAGGCCGCCAATGGTCTGGAAGCTCTCGTCGGCGAAGTGCGTGCCGAAGGCGGCGTCGAAGTCCTCGAGCGGCGTGTGCGCCTTGACCCGGTAACTCCCGTTCTGGTCGAGCTGAATGTCGGGGTCGGCCTCGTCGAAGTCGTACTCGTCCTCGATCTCGCCGACGATCTGCTCGAGCACGTCCTCGATCGTGATCAGACCGGCGATGCCGGCGTACTCGTCGATGACGATCGCCATGTGGTTGCGCGAGACGCGGAATTCGCGCAGCAGGACGTCGAGGCGCTTGAATTCGGGGATGAACACGGCCGGTCGCACCCAGTCGCGCAGCGAGAAGGGCGCATCCCGCTCGACGCGCAGCAGATCCTTGGCGAGCAGGATGCCGATGACGTTGTCAGGGGTGTCGCAGATCACCGGAAAGCGTGAGTGGGCGGTGCTGTTGACGCGCTCGATGACCGTCGGCAGCGAATCGCCGACGTCGACGACTTCCATCAGCGGCCGCGGCACCATCACTTCGCGCACGCGCATTTCCGAGGCCGCGAGGGCACCCTCGATGATGCCGAAAGCGTCGGCGTCGAGCAGTTTGCGTTGATGCGCCGAATGCAGCAGCTGCATGAGCTGTTCGCGGTCCTCCGGCTCACGCATCAGCAGCGAGGAGAGACGCTCGAGAAGACCGGCCTTGCCGCCGGTACTGCTTGTTTCCATGATCACCTTCGTCAGGATTGAGGCGTCAGCGGCGCCGGGCGCCATGCCGCCGGCGCCAAGCGCCGCTGGCGTATCAGTCCTGCTCGCCGTAGGGGTCGGCATGGCCGAGGGCGGCGAGGATGCGGCGCTCCTCGGCTTCCATCAGTGCCGCCCGTTCAGCGTCCTGCTCGTGCTCGTACCCGAGCAGGTGCAGCATGCCATGCACCACCAGATGCGCGCAATGGGCGCGCAGCGTCTTGCCCTGCTCATCCGCCTCGCGCCGGAGGACCGGTGTGCAGAGGACGAGGTCGCCACGCAGTCGCGGTTCGTCGTCGTAGGCGAAGGAAAGGACGTTGGTCGCCTGGTCGCCACCGCGATACTCGGCATTGAGCCGGCGGCCCTCGCCCATGCCGACGAAGCGCACGGTCACCTCGCCGGCCCGCCTGCCCGTGCCCGCCAGGGCCGCCCGCAGCCAGCGGCGGACCTGCCTGCGCCGCGGCAGGTGGCGCCGTTTGCCGGTGTACTGCACGGTCAGACGCCAGCCCCTAGCGTCGCTCTTCGCCATGGCCGGTCGCTGCGCCGGTGGGGCCCGCGAGCGCCGCCGTGTGCGCTTCGTAGGCCGAAACGATGCGGGCCACCAGCGGATGGCGGACGACATCCTCCTTGAGAAACTCGGTGAAGGCGATGCCGCGCACCTCACGCAGGATCAGCCGCGCTTCGATCAGGCCGCTCTTCTGGCCGCGCTGCAGGTCGATCTGCGTCACGTCGCCGGTGACCACCGCCTTGGCGCCGATGCCGATGCGGGTCAGGAACATCTTCATCTGCTCGGGGGTGGTGTTCTGCGCTTCGTCGAGGATGATGAAGGCGTGATTCAGCGTCCGCCCGCGCATGTAGGCGAGCGGCGCGATCTCGATCGCACCGCGTTCGAACAGCTTGCCGACGCGCTCGAAGCCCATCAGGTCGTAGAGCGCATCGTAGAGCGGCCGCAGGTAGGGATCGACCTTCTGCGCCAGGTCGCCCGGCAGGAAGCCGAGACGCTCGCCGGCCTCGACCGCCGGCCGCGTCAGCACGATCCGCTGCACCAGTTCGCGCTCGAAGGCATCGACCGCCGAAGCGACCGCGAGGTAGGTCTTGCCGGTACCCGCCGGCCCGGTGCCGAAGGTGATGTCGTGCTCCTGGATGTTCTTCAGGTATTCGACCTGCCGTGGGGTGCGGCCGTGCAGTTCGCTCTTGCGCGTCAGCAGCGCCGGCGAGGGGCCGCCGGCAGACGCGATGTGGCGCACCGGGCGGTTGAGCAGTTCGATCAGCCCGAGCTGGATCTCGTCCACCGACAGCGTCTCCTTGGCCTGCGCATAGAAGCGCTGCAGCGCGGCCGACGCGCGCTCGGTCTGGGCGGCTTCGCCGCGCAGCGTGAAGCGCTCACCGCGACGGGCGATCGACACGTCCAGTGCGGTCTCGATCTGGCGCAGGTTTTCGTCCAGCGCCCCGCAGAGGTTGGCGAGCTGCCGATTGTTGACCGGCGAGAGGAGGAGTTCGGTGACGCGGTTGCGCGGGGCGGCGTTGCTGTTCACAGGCATTCGGTCCGGCTGCCGATGACCTCGCCGCGCAGCGAATGCGGCATCGCGGCGGTGATGCGCACATCGACGAAGCGGTCGAGCAGTTCTTCGGCGTTACCGGCGAAGTTGACGACGCGATTGTTGTCGGTGCGCCCGGCCAGTTCGCTGTGGTCCTTCTTCGCCACGCCTTCGACGAGAACCCGCTGCACGCTGCCGACCATCGCCCGCGACACCTCCTGCGCCAGTTCGTCGATTCGCTTCTGCAGGCGCAGCAGCCGCTGCAGCTTGACCTCCTGCGGCGTGTCGTCGGCGAGTTCGGCGGCGGGTGTGCCGGGCCGTGCGCTGTAGATGAACGAGAACGAGGCGTCGAAACCGACATCGTCGATCAGCTTCATCGTCTTCTCGAAGTCCGCCTCGCTTTCACCCGGGAAGCCGACGATGAAGTCGGAGGACAGCGCCAGATCGGGGCGCGCGGCGCGCAGCCGGCGCACCAGGCTCTTGTACTCGAGAGCCGTGTAGCCCCGCTTCATGGCTGCCAGAATGCGGTCGGAGCCGGACTGTACCGGCAGGTGCAGATGCGAGACGAGTTTGCCGACACGCCCATAGACCTCGATCAGCCGCGGCGACATCTCGCGCGGATGCGAAGTGGTGTAACGGATGCGCTCGATCCCGGGCATCTCGGCGATGTACTCGATCAGCAAGGCCAGGTCGGCGGCGGTCTCGCCGGTCAGCGCACCGCGGTAGGCGTTGACGTTCTGCCCCAGCAGGGTGATCTCCCTGACCCCCTGCGCCGCCAGATCGGCGACTTCGGTGAGGACGTCGTCGAAGGGCCGCGACACCTCCTCGCCGCGCGTGTAGGGAACGATGCAGAACGAGCAGAACTTGCTGCAGCCCTCCATGATCGAGACGAAGGCCGCCGCGCCCTCGACGCGCGGTGGTGGCAGGTGGTCGAACTTCTCGATCTCCGGGAACGAGATGTCGACCTGCGAGCGCTCCGTGCGGCGCCGTTCGGCGATCAATTGTGGCAGCCGGTGCAGCGTCTGCGGTCCGAAGACGACATCCACGTACGGAGCGCGGGCGACGATCGCCGCACCCTCCTGGCTGGCGACGCAGCCGCCGACGCCGATCACCAGGTCGGGCCGGGCGAGTTTCAGCTGCCGTACCCGGCCGAGGTCGTGGAAGACGCGCTCCTGCGCCTTCTCCCTGACCGAGCAGGTATTGAAAAGGATGATGTCGGCGTCTTCCGGTGTGTCGGTCTTGACGATCTCCTCGGACGCCCCGAGCACGTCGGCCATCTTGTCCGAATCGTACTCGTTCATCTGGCACCCGAAGGTGCGGATGAACAGCTTTCTGGCCATTGTTCCCTGATTGTTCTAGCGTGGGCGGGCCACTGCCGCTTCCGTCGGCGTCAGCATCCAGACACGATGGATCGCACCATCGTCGTTGGTGAGGTAAGCGACTTCGCTTGCCACCTGGATCTGCATGGGAAGGACGATGAGGTTTTGCCGGTTGCGGATCTGGGCCGCCGGCGCCAGCGGCCACTGTTGGCCGTTGATCGTCAGGTAGCCGTCTCCGGCGGGTGGCTGCATGACTCCCTTTCTCGCCTCGTCGGGCAGTGCGCGCGGCAAGCCCTGCACTTCCTGCAGGTTCGGCTGCTCGGCTGCCGGTTCCAGCGCAGTTTCGGCAACGGCGCTGAGAATCGACAACAAGAGGCTGGTCGTAAGGTCCATCGGCGCATTATAGACAACGCAGCACCTGGGTGTCAGCTCCTGTGTGGCGACCGACCATCCGGCTGTCCAAGGCTCGCGCCGCCGCCAGGGCACCCATGCAGTACAATGTCGCTTTCGCTGTCGTACCATCATCGAGAAAGGACGTCGCCGTGCTGGAAGCCTACCGTGCCCACGTTGCCGAGCGCGCTGCGCTTGGAATTCCGCCTCTGCCGCTGACCGCCAGACAGACCGAGGAACTCGTCGCTCTGTTGAACGACCCGCCGCCGGGTGAAGAGCAGACACTGCTCGAGCTGATCACCTACCGGGTTCCGGCCGGCGTCGACGATGCGGCCAAGGTCAAGGCCGAGTTCCTCGCCCGCGTGGCCAAGGGCGAACAGGCGTGCGCGCTGATCTCGCCACTCACGGCGACCGAACTGCTCGGCACGATGCTCGGTGGCTACAACGTCAAGCCGCTGATCGATCTCCTGGCCGGCCCGACGGGCGAGGCGGCTGCAGCTGGGCTGAAGAAGACCCTGCTCGTCTTCGACTACTTCCACGATGTCAAGGAACTCGCCGACGGTGGCAACGCCCATGCGCGGGCCGTGCTGCAGAGCTGGGCCGATGGCGAGTGGTTCACCTCGCGTCCCGAGGTGCCGGCTTCGCAGAAACTCACGGTCTTCAAGGTGAGCGGCGAGACCAACACCGACGACCTGTCGCCGGCACCCGACGCTTGGTCGCGTCCGGACATCCCGCTGCACGCGCTGGCGATGCTGAAGAATCCGCGGCCCGGAATCGAGCCCGACAAGCCCGGCGAGCGCGGCCCGATCCAGCAGCTCGAGGCGCTCGGCAGGAAGGGCAACCTGATCGCCTACGTCGGCGACGTCGTCGGCACCGGTTCATCGCGCAAGTCGGCGACCAATTCGGTGCTCTGGTTCACTGGCGAGGACATCCCCTACGTGCCGAACAAGCGCTTCGGCGGCGTCTGCCTGGGGTCGAAGATCGCGCCGATCTTCTTCAACACGATGGAAGACGCGGGTGCGCTGCCGGTCGAGATCGACGTCGCACAGATGGAAATGGGCGACGAGATCGAACTGCGCATCGATACCGCCACTTCCAAGGTGACGGCGCTGAAGAACGGCGGCGTCATCGCCGAGTCGCAGCTGAAGACGCCGGTGATTCTCGACGAAGTGCGCGCCGGCGGCCGCATTCCGCTGATCATCGGTCGCGGCCTCACCACCCGGGCACGCGAGGCGCTCGGCCTGCCGCCTTCCACACTTTTCACCCTGCCGCAGAACCCTGCCGACCCGGGCAAGGGCTACTCACTGGCGCAGAAGATGGTCGGTCGCGCCTGCGGTCTGCCGGAAGGCAAGGGCATCCTGCCCGGCACCTACTGCGAACCGCGGATGACGACCGTCGGCTCGCAGGACACCACCGGCCCGATGACCCGCGACGAACTGAAGGATCTGGCGTGTCTCGGCTTCTCGGCCGACATGGTGATGCAGTCCTTCTGCCACACCGCCGCCTATCCGAAGCTGGTCGACGTGCGCATGCATCGCGAACTGCCCGGCTTCATCAGCACCCGCGGCGGCGTTGCGCTGCGCCCCGGCGACGGCGTCATCCACTCCTGGCTCAACCGCCTGCTGCTGCCCGATACCGTCGGCACCGGCGGCGACTCGCATACGCGCTTCCCGATCGGCATCTCGTTCCCCGCCGGTTCCGGCCTCGTCGCCTTCGCCGCCGCCACCGGCGTCATGCCGCTCGACATGCCGGAATCGGTGCTGGTCCGCTTCAAGGGATCGCTCGCCGAAGCCGGCAAGCGCGGCGTCACCCTGCGTGACCTGGTCAATGCGATTCCCTACTACGCCATCCAGGCCGGTCTGCTGACCGTCGAGAAGAAGGGCAAGAAGAACATCTTCTCGGGCCGCATCCTGGAGATCGAAGGGCTGCCGGATCTCAAGGTCGAGCAGGCCTTCGAGCTTTCCGATGCGGCTGCCGAACGTTCGGCAGCTGCCTGCGCGGTGGCGCTGAACAAGGAACCGATCATCGAGTACATGCGCTCGAACATCACGCTGATGAAGTGGATGATCGCCAACGGCTACCAGGACGCGCGTACGCTCGGCCGCCGCATCAAGGCGATGGAAGCCTGGATCGCCAACCCCGAGCTGCTCCGGGCCGATGCCGACGCGCAGTACGCGGCGGTGATCGAGATCGACCTCGCGGACGTGCTCGAACCGCTGGTTGCCTGCCCGAACGATCCGGACGACGTCAAGCTGCTGTCCACCGTCGCCGGCGAGAAGATCGACGAAGTTTTCATCGGCTCGTGCATGACCAACATCGGCCACTTCCGTGCCGCCGGCAAGGTCCTCGAGGGCAAGACCGACATTCCGACCCGCCTGTGGATCGCGCCGCCGACCAAGATGGACGCGATGATCCTCAACGAGGAAGGCTACTACGCGATCCTCGGCAAGTCCGGCGCGCGCATGGAAATGCCCGGCTGCTCGCTGTGCATGGGCAACCAGGCACAGATCCGCAAGGGCAGCACGGCGATGTCGACCTCGACGCGCAACTTCCCCAACCGTCTCGGCATCGACACCAACGTCTACCTCGGTTCGGCCGAGCTCGCCGCCGTCTGCGCGCTGATGGGCCGCATCCCGACCCCGGCCGAGTATCTCGAGCAGGTGCAGGCGGTCAATGCCAAGGCGGCCGACGTCTATCGCTACATGAACTTCGACCAGATCCGGGAGTTCAGCGAGGTGGCGGATACGGTGGCGGTGTAGGCCCTATCGCGGCAGCGATCGAAACGCCCCGCCGGGAGACTGGCGGGGCGTTTGCTTTCCTGTGGTGATGCGCAGCCGGCTCTGCGGGTGCCTCGCGACCATCGGTTGACGATGCGCTGTGCGAGTGGAGATACTGGCGGCATGGCGGTTGACTCTCTCCTCCTCGTCTTGCTCGGTGCGCTCGCCATCGGCGGCTTCGTCGGCGGGCGCTGGCTGCGTGGGCAGGCGGCCGGGATTCGGCGTCGCGTGCTCTGGGTTTTCTGCGGCTTGCCCTTGGCCGCGTTCGGCCTGATCCCGCTCGGCGGCCTGCTCGGCAGCGATACATTGGGCTGGCTGGGCGGTCTTTCGCTGATGTTCATGATTCCCCTGGCGCTGCCTCTGCTCGTCGGTGCTGCCCTGGGCTGGTGGTTTGGACGCCGCCACCCGGCAGGCAGCGCGGAATTGCCGCTGACCAGCCGCGCGCGGAGTCCGGCGTCGCGCCCGTCGGCCGCAGACACCGTGGCTCGACCCGCGGCCCCCGCCACGCGCACGCCACCGGATGCGCGCCGGGCCCTGCTGCTGGTCATGCTTGCGGTGGGCTGTGGCTTCTGGGTGCTCATCGCGCTCGGCTTCCGTCTGCATGGCCAAGCGGCGCCTGCACCGCTCGACACCGGGCTGGTCCCGGCCGGGGTGCTGCTGGTCGCGCTCTCCGTGTGGGGGCTGCGGACCCTGTGGTTTCGCCGGCGGGCGGTTGCTGCACGACTTGCCGCCACGCCTCACCGGCGGGGCAGCGAGCGTGGCAACGATGCAGACTGGAAGACGCAGCGACGCCGCTGGCTCGAGGCAATGGCGGCCGACCCGCGACGACGCGTCTACGCCGAGCGGATCGCCGCTGGCGAGAGCTTCTGGACGCCCGATCGGGTCGAGTACGACCTCGACCCGGAAAAGAGCACCTGTTGCGAGCACTTGGCACCGCTCGAGCGGGCGATGCGCCGGGCAGGTGTGCGGCTGCGGCTGGACGGCGCCGGGCGTGCCGATGCCGCGGTCAGCACCGACGAGGCGGCCGTGCGTGCGCGCTGGCCATTGCCCAAGTCGGTCCGTTACGAGGAACTGACCGCCGGGGAGCGGTCGCCGGACGACCCGCCCGTGGCTCGTTGGTTCTGCGCGGACTGTCAATCGATCCTTTGCGTGCGGTCGGCCCGGACCGACGCGGGCCTGCCGGCCTTTCCGCCCGCCGTGGCAGGATCGGCGCCGACCGAATGAGACCCTGGGGCAGCCGCGGCGACCCCGCCGAAATCTGCCGCGCGTGGCACCATTCGCTCGCCGCGCGAATGCGGCGAACCCTCACCCCGTGAGCATCGCGTCCGCGACTCAGCAAGCTTCCTTCACCGCTGCGCGGCAGAATGGTCAGGGATGACAGGCAACCGTCATGACGTCGATCACTGCTCGTCGGTCGTCGTCGAGGTCTCCGGGACGGCCCAGGTCAAGCAGCTCAGCGTCTTGCTCATGTCGCCGAGCGTCACGGTCATCGAGTGCCGGAACTGTCGGGTCCGCGTCCGTGCCTACCGCGACGCGAAGTCACGCGAAGTGCTCGACACGCTCGAGCAACTAATCCAGTCGCGCGTCGATTCCACCGTCTGGCAGCAGCTGGGTGAGGAGTACGCGACCGAGCGTCTGTCGCTGCACGGCCACGTCTGCCGCTGATCACCAGCGGACGGCCGGCGGCCGACGAAGAAGCCGGCGAATGCCGACCGGTCCCCGCGGCCGCCGCGTTGCCCGCGCCGCCGGGGCACCGTCCGGCGCGAGTGATCGTCAGCGCAAGCCGCTGCTGGGCCTCAACGCTATCGGCGAATCAGGTGGCTGGCGCCTCGCCGCCGAGGGCTGCCATGAGGTCGGCAAGGAGCTGCGCCACTTCTCCGGCCATCAGCGTGAAGTCGATGTCGAAGCGCTCGTCGGCGTCCTCGGCCTGGCTTTCCGACTGCTCCTTGAGGATGTCGAGAAAGGCCAGTCGCTTGATCTGCAGCAGGTCGTTGAGGACGAAGGAGATGCGCTCGTTCCAGGTCATCGCCAGGCGGGTGACGACCTTGCCGTCGGCGATGTGTTGCCGAATCTCCTCGCCTTCGAGCGGGTGGTTGGCGTAGCGCACGGTGGCCTTCTCCGCCGAGCGCAGTTCGAGATCCTGGTCGAGGGTGAAACCGGCAGGTGCTTCGCCGGCAGCAACCCAACCGGTCATCGCCGCCGACGGCGACTGGAGCGGCTTGACGACCTTCGCCGGCAGGCTGTCGAGCGAGCGCCGCAGGTGCTCGAGGACTTCTTCGGCCTTGGCAGGCGACGCGGCGTCGACGACCAGCCAGCCATTGCCGCGATCGATCCAGGCAAAGGTCGTGCGGCGGCGGATGAAGGCGCGCGGCAGCAATTCGAGGGTCATCTGTTCCTGCAGTTCGCGCAGCTCGCGGCGGCCGATACGGCGGCCGTCGGTTTCCTCGATCTCGCGCGCCCGCTCGCTGGCCAGCCGCTTGACGATCGAAGCCGGCAACAGCTTGTCCTCGACGCCGAGCGCGATGAGCCACTGCTGGTTGACGGAATGCAAGAGTGACCCGCCGTCGCGCGGCGCCACCCAGCCGAGGCTGCGCGGATCGGTCGCGCCGCAGTCCTGCAGCGGCAGTCGGGCGAGTTGCTGCTCGAAGCTATCGGCTTCGGCCGCCCAGCCCTGCGGCAGGCGATAGAGTTGAAGGTTCTTGAACCACATCGGCATGGGTCTGCAAAAAGCTCGGCATTATAGGCTGGAAAGTCGTCCTGGTCGTCGGCCGACCCGCCTGTGCAACGTTTGCCCTGGCTGCTGCGCCCGTGGGCAGAAGCCAAACCGCCACCGGGAGGCAGCGACTGGGTTGCGCGGCAGGCTCAACCCTTTCGATCAGCCCGCAGGGCTACGGGAACCGGCGCTCGCATTCCTTCGGAATAGAACCAGGCCTTGAACTTTGGCAACTGCTTGATTCGATCTGTATAAAGGTTCAGCCGTTCAGAGGGGGCGAAGATCTTGGCCATCAACCTGGCATCAGGCTCGCTGACCCGCAGCGCCAGGTAACTCGCAATGGCGGTAAACAACGAAGAGTCGAAGTCCTTTGCCTCCTGCGAGGCGACCACGAGCGATAGCCCGTACTTTCGACACTCCTTGGCCATCGTCGGGATCAGCTTCAGGCGCGACGCCCGGTGCGCCTCGTCAAAGATCACAGCATGGGTGATCCGCCTCTGTGTGCCGCGGCGGAACATCGACTGGTAGAGGTTGTGCAGGACGAAGGTGGAAAAAGCCCGCTGCAGGACTTCGTTCTGCGAGCTGTGAATCTGCACGAGCGACGGTTCCGGGCTGTCGAGCAAGCTCGGTGTACCCTCGGTGGCCTCGAACAATCCGTAATCGGAAAGTTCCGCGAGTCGCGTCATCAGCCCTCTGTCCGGAATCGCCTCCGCCTTGAGCAGATCA
>WBZM01001872.1_pt1 | contig 19374 bp, 15 predicted proteins | sample 5204271 | NCBI WGS metagenome assembly WBZM01 (sample SAMN12344346, study PRJNA552823) | activated sludge metagenome | biome: Activated sludge suspended growth; feature: Nitrification reactor; material: Wastewater; isolation source: activated sludge from nitrification reactor of wastewater...
GACCTGTGCGGAACTCGCCGCGGTCGGACTGCCGGCCCTGTACGTGCCGCTACCGATCGGCAACGGGGAGCAGCGGTACAACGCCGCACCGGTCGTGGCCGCTGACGGCGGGTTCCTCATCGAGGACGCTGACCTGGACGGCGACACGCTGGCCGGGGCTGTGATCCCGGTGATCACCTCGCGGGGCAGACTTGAACAGATGTCGCATAACGCCGCCCGGCACGGCGTACGGGATGCGGCGGCCCGCCTCGCGGACATGGTGTTCGCGGCGGCCGCGAAGGGTGAGACGTGAACGAAGAGGCTGAACTGACCGAGATCCCTGATTCGGTGCACATCTTGGGCATCGGCGGGGCGGGGATGAGTGCGCTGGCGCGGCTGCTGCTGGCCCGCGGGGTTCGCGTGACCGGGTCGGATGCCAAGGACTCCCGCCGGCTCGACGCACTGCGGGCGCTCGGCGCCGAGTGTGCCGTCGGACACAACCCCGACAATGTCGGCGACGTCGGTGCGGTGGTGGTGTCGACGGCGATCGGCGAGAACAACGTCGAGTTGCGGGCCGCCCGGGAGCGGGGCATCCCCGTCCTGCACCGCTCCGTCGCACTGGCGATGACGATGGCCGGCAAAGACGTGTTGGCGGTGGCGGGAACTCACGGCAAGACGACCACGACGTCTATCCTCACCGTCGTCCTGCAGGCGTGCGGGCAGGATCCGTCGTTCGCGATCGGCAGCGAACTCAACGACTCGGGATCCAACGCTCACCTCGGCACCGGTGACGCCTTCGTCGTGGAGGCCGACGAGAGCGACGGGTCGTTCCTGCGCCTCGACGCCCGCGTCGGCATCGTCACCAACATCGAGGCCGACCATCTCAACTACTGGGGGACGGCCGAGGCGATGACCGCCGGCTTCTTCGACTTCGCTGCGGCGATCGGTCGGCGTGGTGGCTACGTGGTGATCTGCCAAGATGATCCGGGATCCGCCGACCTCGCCCGGGCGGTGCGTGAAGAAGGCGTCGACGTCCGTACCTACGGCACCTCCCTGGACAGCGATTACCGCATCGAGGTCCTCGATCTGTCGGCGGACGGCTCGCGGTTCGTGGTGCGGGGTCCGCAGATGGATGAGGTCGAGTGCTGGGTGTCGGTCGCAGGTCTGCACAACGTCCTCAACGCCACTGCGGCGATGGTGGCCGCCGTGGGGCTCGGGCTGCCTGCCCAGCAGGTCGCCGACGGCGTCGGCCAGTTCGTCGGCACGAGGCGCCGCTTCGAGTTCCGCGGGGAGGTGGCCGGAGTCCGCGTGTTCGACGACTACGCCCACCATCCGACCGAGATCGCGGCGACACTGCGTGCCGCGCGAGACGTCGTGGGAGCAGGCCGTATCCGTGTGGCCTTCCAGGCCCATCACTACTACCGGACGGCGATGTACCTCACCGAGTTCGGTCAGGCGCTCGGACTCGCAGACTTCGTGGTGGTGCTCGAGGTCTTCGCCCCGGGAGAGGAGCCGATCCCCGGTGCCAGTGGGCAGGGGATGGCCGACGCCGTTCCCTTGACCGCCGACGCCGTGGTGTTCGAACCCTCCTGGTCGGCTGTGGCCGGTCACCTCGTGGCCGGTGCCCGCTCCGGCGACATCATCATGACTCTGGGGGCCGGCGACATCAGCCTGCTCGTTCCCGAGGTGCTCGAACTGCTGGCCGCCCGGGCCGACGAGGTGGGTGGATGACCATCACTGAACCCACGAAGCAAGCCTCCAGGCAGCCACGGAAGAGCCACGGTCGTTCGGCGGTCCTGGTCGCGGGCGGGTTGCTGGCCCTCGGCGGTGTGGCCATCTACGCCGCGGGATGGACCGGCCTCATGGGAGTGAACTCGGTCGAGGTCGAAGGCGCCACGACGATCAGTGCCGAGGAACTCGTCGCTCTGGCGGACATCCCGCAGGGAACCCCGATGATGCGGGTTGACGTGCGTGCCGCGACCGCGCGTCTTGCCGATCTGCCACTGGTGTCTTCGGTGGACGTCCGCCGTGAGTGGCCCCGCACGGTCGTTCTGTCCATCACTGAACGTGGTGCCGTCGCTGTGCTGAAGGCCCCGGACGGCTGGGACCTGCTCGACGACAAGGGGGTACCTTTCGCCGTCGTGCCGGACAAGCCCAAGGATCTGCCGACCGTGGCGAGGTCCCAGGACGAGGCCACCAACACGGCGATGCTCGCTGCCCTGGCGCAGATGAGTCCGGAGGTGCGAGGGCGCGTGGCTGAGATCTCAGCGGCGTCGCCCACCACGATCCGACTGCGGTTGCGCAAATCCGACGCAGTGGTCAACTGGGGTTCGGCCGAACAGTCGGACTACAAGTCCGAAGTGCTCGCTGTGCTGCTCGACGTGGACGCCGGGTGGTACGACGTGTCGAACCCGGACACCCCGACCTCGGCCGACACCGAACCGCGACCGGCGGCTCCGGATGCCAGTGGGCAGCCCACGGCGAGTCCGAGCGCGAGCCCGAGTGTGAGTCCGAGCAGCGAGGCGACCGCGACCCCGGAGGCGGCACCGACGGCTGCCGAGTCCCCAGTAGGTGTTGTTCCCCGCTGACCGTCAGCCGTGGTGGTCCTGATGCGGTGGGGTGCCGGCGGTCTGTCCGGGCTTCACCACGACGAACTGACCCATCACCCCGATGTCCTCGTGCAGCAACAGGTGGCAGTGGAACATGTACGGCCAGTCCCGATCCGTGTAGTCGGTGAACTCCACAAGGAGTCGCGCCGTTGTCTGTGGTGCGACATACACGGTGTCCTTCAACCCGGCGAAGGCCGGGTCCGGTGGCTGGCCATCGCGTGAGAGGACCCGGAACTGCACGTTGTGGACGTGGAAGTTGTGGGGCTGGCGATCCTGGTTCGAAACCTCCCAGATCTCCGGGGTGTCGACGGTCACCGCCATGTCGATACGCGCCATCTGCATCGGGCGGCCGTTGATGGCCCGCCCCTGTACCCGGAAGCTGCGAGTGGTCTGAGCGACCGACGGGTCCGGTGGCGCCACAGTGCTCAAGGTCGCGGCGAGGGCCGGCGAGGGTTCGAGGGAGGGTGCCGCCCGCAGTTGCAGGACATCGAAGGTCCCCGGGCTGTACTGGGCATCGCCGCCCGTTCCGAGATCAGGTGGGGTGCTGTTCAGTGAGACCGTCTCACCGGCGGTCACGCGCACGACGATCTCAGCGCGCTCGCCCGGAGACAGTTGCACGCGCTTGGCGGTGACGGCCTGGGGGAGCAGGCCTCCGTCGGAGGCCACGATCTCGAATTCGCGGTCGTCATCGAACCCGAAGTTGTACACCCGCGCGTTCGACGCGTTGAGTAGTCGAAGTCGCACAGCCTCGGTCGACACCGGCAGGTAGGTCCCGATCTTGCCGTTGGTGACGATGGTGTTGCCCAGGAAGCCGGTTGAGGGGCCGCCGGCAGGTTCCGGGTCGACGACGAGTTGGCCGTCCGCCGTGAAGCTCTTGTCCTGTACGACCAGGGGGATGTCGTCCACGCCGTAATCGTCGGGTAGCCCCGTGTCGGTCGCCTTCGGATCGTCGATGATCATCATCCCGGCGAGTCCCCGGTACACCTGCTGCGCGGTTTCCCCGTGGGGATGCGAGTGGTACCAGAGGGTCGCGGCCGGTTGGTCGACGGTCCACGTGGGCCGCCAGGTGTCGCCCGGCTCGATCATCGAGTGCGGGCCGCCATCGGACTTCGCGGGGACGTGCAAACCGTGCCAATGCAGGGTTGTCATCTCGTCGAGGTCGTTGGTGACCTCGGCCCGTACCGCTTCACCGTCGGTCAGGCGGATGGTGGGGCCGAGGTACGAACCGTTGATCCCGATGGTGTCCGCGGGCCCGCCCTGCTGGCCGAAGTCCGTGCGTCCGGGCGCAGCCCGCAGTGCGACGACTGTCCGTCCGTCATCGCGGCTGGTCTGTGCCAGAGGCGGGATCGGCAACTGGTTGGTGACGTCCTGGGCTTGCACGGAGTTGTTGCCACCGCCGGGGGGGCTGCAGGCACCGAGCAGCACCACTACCGCTGCCACCCATCGCACGGATCGCCCCAACGTCGCCACCTCCGCGGCCATTCTTGCCCATACGTGTCGGACTGGTGGGCAGGTGGGCAGTGCGTTCACCACGCATCGGGCGGACACGCTGCGCCATGATCCCCGGTGTGGATCCGCTGCTGGTGGTTGCCGACGTGCTGCTCGACATGCAGGCCGTCGACTACCTGCTGCTGGTGATCTACTTCGCTTTTGTGTTGGGCATCGGCTGGCTGGTGCGCCGCAGTGTGAAGTCCAGTTACGACTTCTTCCTCTCCGGGCGATCCCTGCCCGCGTGGATTGCCGGGCTCGCCTTCATCTCCGCGAACCTCGGGGCCATCGAGATCCTGGGGTTCGCTGCCAACGGGGCCCAGTACGGGATGGCCAGCGTCCACTACTACTGGATCGGCGCCATCCCCGCCATGGTCTTCCTGGGCATCGTGATGATGCCCTTCTACTACGGTTCCAAGGTCCGCAGCGTGCCGGAGTACCTGCGCCTGCGGTACAACCGACCCACCCACCTGCTCAATGCCGTGGCCTTCGCAGTCTCGGCGGTCCTGATCGCGGGCGTCAACCTCTATTCGTTGGCCATCGTGCTGCGGGCCCTGCTCGGGTGGAGTCTGCCGGTCTCCGTGGTAGTGGCAGCGGTGTTCGTGCTGGCGTACACCGTGTCCGGGGGCCTGACCGGCGCTGTGTACAACGAGGTGCTGCAGTTCTTCGTGATCATGGCCGGCCTGGTGCCCTTGACGATCGTGGCGATCGTGGCTGCAGGCGGACCGGCAGGGATAGTCGACCGGCTGGCCGACTATCCCGACTACTGGCTGCACCCGTGGTCGGGCACCGGATTCGGGGCTGAGGAACCCAACCCGATCGGGGACTGGGTGGGCATCATCCTGGGGCAGGCTTTCGTGCTGAGCTTCGGCTACTGGACCACCAACTTCGCCGAGGTGCAGCGCGCGATGTCCGCCCGCAACCTCTCGTCGGCACGGCGGGCCCCGATCATCGGCGCGTACCCGAAGATCTTCATCCCGTTCCTGGTGATCGTGCCGGGCATCTGTGCCGCCCTGGTTGTGCCTGGGCTCGGCGAGTCACCGGACCGCAGTTACACCAATGCGATCCCCCTGTTGATGGGGCAGTTGTTGCCTTCCGGAGTGCTGGGAGTGGCGGTGACCGGGCTCGTCGCGGCCTTCATGGCAGGTATGGCGGCGAACGTATCGAGTTTCAACGCGGTGTTCACCTACGACATCTGGCAGGACTATGTGCGCCCGGGCCGACCCGATCACTATTACCTCAAGGTGGGACGTGTGGTCACCGTGCTCGGCGTCGGGGTGGGGATCCTGACCGCCTTCATCGCCGCCGGATACAACAACATCAACGAGTACCTGCAGACGCTGTTCTCGTTCTTCCAGGCGCCGGTCTTCGTGACGTTCATCCTGGGCATGTTCTGGCGCCGGATGACGCCCTGGGCCGGGTTCTGGGGTCTGCTGTCAGGCACGGTGGCCGCCGCCGGGGTGTGGGTGTTCGGAGCCACCAACGACGTGTTCCGGTCGTCGTTCCAGCAGGCCATGTGGATGGGCATTGTGGCGGCCAGTGTCGATCTGATCGTGTCACTGGTGGTCTCCGGGGTGACGACACCGAAGCCGGAGTCGGAACTCGTCGGTCTGGTCAAGGGGCTCGAGACGAAGGTCGCGGAGGCGGCAGCGCCCTGGTGGCGGCGTCCCGTGCCGTTGGGTGTGGGTGCCATCACCTTGGCCATGGCCATGTACATCCCCTTCCTGGCAGGAGGCTGACAATGGCGAAACCAATGGCGAACAGGGACATCCGGCGGGCACGCCTGTATGACTTGAGGTCGGCAATCGCCGCCCTCTTCACCGTCTTCGGCGTGATCGTCACGCTGACCGGCCTCTTCTCCGATGAGGCTGATCTCGTCAAGTCGCAAGGCATCAACGTGTCGCTGTGGACCGGTCTGGGCATGTTGCTGCTGGCCGGGTGCTTCTGGATATGGCTCTTTGTGGTGCCCCCGGATGTACCCACGGGTCACTCAGCCACGGACTTCGAGGCCCCTCAACCTCATTCTGAGAGTTAGATATCACCCGATTAGAGGCCGAAATACTGCCACTTCTTGGGCATTCTTCGAAAAACTTCGCGCCACTTTCGCACAAGTGCTTGCACAGGGCACCACCCGTACTAGTCTCCTTCTCAGAGCCCTCGTCGGGGGGTCGGATGAACCTCAAGTTGAGGTTCACGGCGGTCGACGTGGCTACTTCCCCCATCTGGTCTGTAAGGGCTGGAACGCACCGGTGTATGACGCGGTTCGCCGTGCCGTGCGCTGCCATGTCGGGTTGACCTGAACCTGAGGTGGAACCTTCGAACGTACTTAGGAAAGGATCTCTGGTGGCCGCTCCCCAGAACTACCTCGCAGTGATCAAAGTTGTCGGTATCGGCGGTGGCGGCGTCAACGCCGTGAACCGCATGATCGAGTTCGGCCTCAAGGGTGTGGAGTTCATCGCGGTGAACACCGACGCCCAGGCCCTGCTCATGTCGGACGCCGATGTCAAGCTCGACATCGGTCGTGAACTCACCCGGGGCCTCGGCGCCGGGGCTGACCCCGAGGTCGGCCGTCAGGCCGCCGAGGACCACGCGGAAGAGATCGCCGAGGTGCTGCGCGGCGCCGACATGGTGTTCGTGACCGCCGGTGAAGGTGGCGGGACAGGCACCGGCGGGGCTCCCGTCGTGGCCCGGATCGCCAAGGAACTCGGAGCCCTGACGATCGGTGTGGTCACCCGGCCGTTCCAGTTCGAGGGCCGCCGCCGTGCGACCCAGGCCGAGAGTGGCATCGACGGCCTGCGCGAGGAGGTCGACACGCTCATCGTGATCCCGAACGACCGACTGCTGGCGCTGGCCGACCGCACGATCTCCATGATCGACGCGTTCAAGCAGGCCGACCAGGTCCTGCTGCAGGGCGTCTCCGGCATCACCGACCTGATCACCACACCCGGACTGATCAACCTCGACTTCGCCGACGTGAAGAGCGTCATGCAAGGTGCGGGCTCCGCTCTCATGGGTATCGGCTCGGCCCGCGGCGAGGAGCGCGCGCAGGTGGCTGCGGAGATGGCCATCTCGTCGCCGCTGCTCGAGGCGAGCATCGAGGGTGCCCACGGCGTGCTCCTCAGCGTCGCCGGTGGTGCGGATCTCGGTCTGCACGAGATCACCGAGGCGGCGCGTCTGGTCTCCGACGCGGCGCACCCCGAGGCGAACATCATCTTCGGGACCGTCATCGACGACACGCTCGGCGACGAGGTGCGGGTCACGGTCATCGCCGCTGGATTCGACGGTGGCGCGCCGCTGCCGCGGCTGACCACGCCGGCGCGAACCGGTGTCACGGAGGGTTTCGTGACCAACGCGAGCCAGACCACGTCGCGGGAGTCGATCGATCTGTCCGGAAGTGACGAGGAGGTCGGGCGCACGCTGGCCCCGGCCACCCGCGCGGTGTCCTTCGAGGACACCCCGGCCAAGGACGCCGACGACCTCGATGTCCCTGACTTCCTGAAGTGATCTCAGGTTCCCTTCACGACGCCTCCTGGCTCGTCACCGACCGCACGGTCGGGGCGAGTCAGGGGGCGTTCGCCTTCGGGAACCTCGCGGTGCATGTCGGCGACGCACCCGAGGCGGTCGCCGCCAATCGGGCAGAACTGGCCGACCGGCTCGGCGTGGAGCAGGTGGTCTTCACCCGCGCCGCACACTCCCGGGACGTCGAGTACGTGGATTCGGTCGTCGCGGACGTCCCTGACCGGGATGGCTTGGTGACCGACCGGCTGGACCTGGCGATCGCGGCGCAGGGTGCGGACTGCGCCATGATCGGCATCGCCACCGCGGATGGCTGGATCGCTGCCGTGCACTGCGGCTGGCAGGGCCTGGTGAAGGGTGTGGTGGCCGCAGCCATCGAACGGATGGTGGCCGGCGGATCCACGGTGCAGGCGCCCCTGGCGCACGTCGGACCGACGATCTGCGCGCACTGCTACCCGGTCGACGCCGAACGGGCACAGCAGGTGGCGGCCGTGGCGCCCCGCGCCGCCGTCGAGATCGGTGGCCGGCCCGCAGTGGATCTACGCGCGGGCCTGGCATCACAATTCGAGGAACTGGGCATCGAGGCGAGCTGGGATCCCCGGTGCACCGCACAGAGCCCGCAGCTGTACTCGCACCGCCGCGACGGACGTACCGGACGGCAGGCGCTGGCCATTCTCAGGCGGTCGGCATGACACCTGACGCACGCACCGCGGAACTTGCCGAGAATCTGCTGGCCGTCCGGTCGCGGATCGCAGCGGCCTGTGCAGCCGCGGGCAGGCCGCCGGCCACTCTGATCGTGGTGACGAAGTACTTCGGGGCCCAGGACGTGCACCGTCTGGCGAGCCTCGGTGTGCGCGATGTGGGCGAGAACCGGGATCAGGAGGCGGCCGCCAAACACGCTGAATGCGCGGACCTCCCGCTCACATGGCACTTCATAGGCCAACTCCAGACCAACAAGGCCAAGTCGGTGGTGCGGTACGCCGACCTCATCCACACGGTCGACCGCCCCTCGCTGGTGTCTGCTCTGGACCGTGCGGCGCAACGACAGGACAAGGTCCAGGACGTCCTGGCGCAAGTGAACCTCGATCCACTGGTCCGCGCCGAACGCGGAGGGGTGGACCCCGCTCACCTCGATGACCTGGTCGATCGTGTCGGGCAGGCGCCCGGTCTGCGCCTGCGCGGGGTCATGGGAGTGGGACCGTTGGGGGAGGACCCGGCGCCTGCCTTTGCGCGGCTGGCCGAATTGGCGGCCGGCGTGCAGCGCATGGTGCCGGGAGCGGACATCATCTCCGCGGGAATGAGTTCTGATCTGGAGGTGGCCGTCGAGTACGGCGCGACACACCTTCGGATTGGCACGGCTGTCATGGGCAGTCGGCCGACTGTCGGGTACCGTCAATCCAAGGGCGGGAAGAACAACGAAGGAGAAGCGCAGTGAGCACTTTGCGCCAGAAGGTCGCCGTCTACCTCGGGCTTGCCGAGGAGGACTACGGTTTCGAGTACGACGAGCGACATGATCGCGATGAGCGCGGCCACTCCGGCCGTCCGGACATCGCCGTGGAGCAGAGCGCCGGCGGGTTCGCCCCGACCCAGGGGCCGCGACGGGTCGAGGCTGCGTACGACGTAGTCCGCATGAGCCCGTCCGCCTACGCGGACGTTCGCTCGATCGGCGAGGGTTTCCGGGCCGGTGACGTCATCTCCATGGATCTGTCGGGGCTGACCTCCGACGACGCCAAGCGGATGATCGACTTCGCCTCGGGCCTGACGTTCGGGCTGCAAGGGACGATCGAGCGGATCGGCGGCAAGGTCTTCCTGCTGACCCCGAAGGGTGTTGAGGTCGCCGCCTCTGTGCGGTCCAGCCTGATCTCGTAGGCTCGGGACTGTGAGCCCGGTTGCCAGCGTCATCGTCAACGTCCTCTGGCTCTATTTGCTGGTCCTGATCGGCCGATTGGTCTTCGACATCGTCCAGATGCTCGCGCGGGACTGGCAGCCCAAGGGGATCGTCCTGATCATCGCCGAGATCATCTACACGCTGACCGATCCTCCGCTGCGCGCACTGCGCCGGATCATCCCGCCGTTGCGTTTCGGCGGGATCTCCCTCGACGTGGCGTTCTTGGTGCTGTTCATCGGCCTGCAGATCCTGATCGCCGTCGTGGCGCGCTTCTGATCAGGCGCGGCGCAGCGCCACCCGCATGTCCGGGTCGGACAGGTTCATCGCGGCGGGAGCCTTCGTTTCGACGATCTCAGTGGCGAGCACCTCGTGCCCGATCAGCTGACCGTGGGTGGCGAAGGCCTGGGCGACGCGCTCGTCGTCGGACTGCCACAGCACGGTGATCCGGTCGGTGACCTCGAAGCCGGAGTCCTTGCGGGCCTGCTGCAACGTCCGCACGATGTCCCGGGCGGTACCGAGCAGGAGCAACTCGTCGTCGAGGTGAAGGTCGAGGGCCAGCGACTCACCGCCGCCGCTGGCGACGGTCCACCCTTCTTGTGGCACCTCGGTGACGATCACCTCGTCGGCCGCGAGGCTCAGAGTCTCACCCTCTACCTGAACCTGACCCTCCCCGCGCCGGATCTGCGCGGCGAGTTCGGAGGCCTCTGCCGCCCCGATGGCGGCGGCCACTGCAGGGGTGCGCTTGCCGAAGCGCTTCCCGAGCGTGCGGAAGTTGGGTTTCACGGTCACGTGGACCAACGCCTCGGCGTCGGACAGCGACTCCAGGGACAGCACGTTGAGCTCGTCGGCGATCTGCTGCCGGGCCTGGTCATCGAGGTCGGACCACCGCTCGGCGGCCACGAGGGCACGCGACAGTGGTTGCCGGATCTTGATCCCGGATTCCGCGCGCGCCGCGCGGCCCAACTCGACCAGGCGCCGGACCAGAGCCATCTGCTCCTCGAGGTCCTCGTCGATCAGCGCCTCGTCCACGGCCGGCCACGCTGCCAGATGCACACTGTCCACGCCTTCGGCTGCGGCGAAGAGGTCCTGCCACAGCCTTTCGGTGACGAAGGGCGTGAACGGAGCCATGATCAACAGAAGGTCGCGCAGACAGACATGCAGGGTCTGCAGTGCCGTCGGGTCGGCGTTCCAGAAGCGCCGGCGCGACCGTCGCACGTACCAGTTCGACAGGTCGTCGATCAGGTCGGCGATGAGGCGTCCGGCGGACTGGGAATCGAACCTCTGCAGCGCGGCATCGACGTCACGCACGGTGCTGTGGGTGCGTGACAGCGCCCACCTGTCCATGAGCGTGAACTCCCCGCCGCCGTGCCCCGGTTCCCAGTCCGAGATGCCCCCGTAGAGCGCCTGGAAGGACGCGATGCTCCACAACGTGGACAGGACCTTGCTCACGACCTCCTGCATGGCCTCCGCGCTGACCCGCCGGGCCTGCCAGGGTGACCCCGAGGCGAGCATGAACCAACGCAGTGCGTCGGCTCCTTGCGCGTCCATCAGGGGGATCGGTTCGAGGACGTTGCCGAGGTGCTTGCTCATCTTGCGACCTTCGGCGTCCAAGATGTGCCCGAGGCACACCACGTTGCGGTACGAGTTGCTGCCCGTGACCAAGGTGCCGACGGCCATGAGTGTGTAGAACCAGCCGCGGGTCTGGTCGATGGCCTCACAGATGAAATCGGCCGGATAAGACTTCTCGAACTCCTCGACGTTGTGTGTGGGGTAGCCGAATTGCGCGAACGGCATCGCCCCGGAGTCGTACCAGCAATCGATCACCTCGGGGACACGGGTGGCGGTGGCCTCACACTGCGGGCATTCGAAGGTGATGTCGTCCACATACGGCCGGTGCGGATCGATGGCGGAGAAGTCATCCTCAGCCAGCTCCGCAAGTTCGGCTCGGGAGCCCACGGCGGTCAGGTGGTCGTTCTCGCATCGCCAGATCGGAAGCGGGGTGCCCCAATACCGCGACCGGGACAGGGCCCAGTCGATGTTGTTGCGCAGCCAGTCGCCGTAACGTCCCCACTGGATCGTCTCGGGGTACCAGTTGGTCGCCTCGTTCTGGGCCAGCAGTGCGTCCTTGGCCGCCGTCGTCCGGATGTACCACGAGGGCAACGCGTAGTAGATCAGCGGCGTGTGGCACCGCCAGCAGTGCGGGTAGGCGTGCTCGTACGGGACCCGCTTGAACAGCAGACCCCGTTCCTGCATGTCGGCCACGAGGGCCTCGTCGGCGTGCTTGAAGAACTGCCCGCCGACCAGCCGGACGTCTTCCTCAAACGTTCCGTCGGGGCGCACCGGGTTGACCACCGGCAGGCCGAAACCCCGGCAGACCGCGAGGTCGTCAGCGCCGAAGGCCGGTGCCAGGTGCACGATGCCGGAACCGTCGCTGGTCGTGACGAAGTCGCCGGGGATCACGTAGTGCGCGTCCGGGATCTCGACGAAGTCGAAGGGCGGCCGGTAGTGCAGGCCTTCGAGATCGCGACCTGGCATGCGGGCCAGGACCTCCGCGTCATCACCGAGCGTGGCTTCCAGAAGGTCCTCAGCGACCACCAGGGTGCGCTCGCCAGTGCGCGCCACCACGTACGTGGCCTCCGGTGAGATGGCCACCGCGGTGTTCGAGACCAGCGTCCACGGCGTCGTCGTCCAGACCAGCAGCTGCACACCGGGGAACCGGGTGGCCAGTTCGCCGTCGAGGACCTCGCAGGTCACGAAGACGGACGGGTCGACGACCGTCTCGTAGCCCTGCGCCAGTTCGTGATCGCTGAGCGTGGTGCCACATCGTGGACAGAACGGAGAAACTCGGTGGTCCTGTTCGAGCAGTCCGTCGTCGAAGATCTTCTTCAGCGACCACCAGACGCTGTCGATGTACTCCGGGGACATGGTCCAGTAGGCCTGGTCCATGTCCACCCAGTAGCCCATGCGGGAGGTCATCTCCGAGAACGCGTCCACATGCCGCAGCACCGACTCCCGGCACTTCTGGTTGAAGGCCTCGATGCCGTACGCCTCGATGTCCGGCTTGCCGTTGAATCCGAGCTCACGCTCCACGGCGAGTTCGACAGGCAGGCCGTGGCAGTCCCAGCCGGCCTTGCGGGGGACGTGGTAGCCCTTCATCGTGCGGTAACGCGGGTACAGGTCCTTGAACACCCGGGCCTCCACGTGATGGACGCCGGGGGTGCCGTTGGCGGTGGGCGGTCCCTCGTAGAAGGTCCACTGCGGGCCGTCGGCAGTCTGCCGAAGGGAGCGGTGGAAGACGTCGTTCTTCTGCCAGAAGGCGATGATCTCGCGTTCCATCTGCGGCAGATCGATCTTCGCGGGCACCGGGCGGTACATTCGGCTCCTTCATAGGGGACCCTTCGAGGGTAGCGAGGTGGTGTGGCCGCGCTCGTGGCAAGTCGCGTCTACCGTGGGGAGATGACTGGTCAGCCCTTCCGCGGGGAGGTCTGGGCGAAGCCGGGATCGCGGCGCACTCAGGTCGGTGGGGTGCACGGGGATCCGCCAGCCCTGATAGTGCGGGTTGCCGCACCGGCCGCCGACGGCGCCGCCAACAAGGCGCTCGTGGCTGCCCTCGCCGAGGCGCTCGGGGTACGCCGGTCGTCGGTGCGCATCGTGGCGGGGCTGACCTCCCGCTCCAAGCGCATAGAGGTACACGATCCCCCGGAGAGTCTGGCCGGACGTTGGGCGCAGCTCGCGCAGCAGTGAGCCCACCTGCCGTCGGGCGCGGTGCGCCGGTCTACCGTGTTCGCAATGAAACATCCCGCTGTACTCGTCGCATGGGCGACCGCGGCTGCCGTGATCATCATCGATCAGGTCACCAAGGCTTGGGCGGTGGCGGCGCTGGAGGGCCAGCCCGACCGTCAGATCATCGGTGACCTGCTTCGCCTGAGTTTCGTGCGCAACCCGGGGGCGGCGTTCGGGCTCGGCGGCGGGGCCACGATCGTCTTCAGTCTTGTGGCCATCGCTGTGGCAGTGGTACTCGTGCGGATGTCGACCCGCCTGGTCTCCATGTGGTGGGCGGTGGCGCTCGGTCTGATGTTGGGCGGGGCGCTGGGCAACTTCATCGACCGCCTGTTCCGGGAACCGGGAGCGCTGCAGGGGCATGTGGTGGATTTCCTGCGATTGCCCAACTTCCCGGTGTTCAATGTGGCTGACATGAGCCTCACAGTCGCAGCGATCATGATCGTCATCCTGAGCCTGTTCAACGTGCCGTACGACCGTCCGCGGCACGAGTCGGCGGATGCCGCGCCGGCATGACCGAACGTACGTACAGCGTCCCCGAAGGCCTGGACGGACAACGCCTGGATCAGGCGCTGTCCAGGATGCTGGGCCTGTCGCGCAGCAAGGCCGCCGACCTTGTCGATCATGCACAGGTGACCCTCGACGGGGAACTCGTTCCCAAGTCGGCGCGGGTACTCGCGGATCAGGTGATCGCGGTCGCGGATCTCGACGAGCCGCCGGCGCCCCCTCCCGAGATGGAACTGCCGGTCCTCTACGCCGACGACGACATCATCGTGGTGGACAAGCCGGTCGGCATGGCCGCCCACGCCAGTCCGGGGTGGGAGGGTCCCACCGTGGTGGGTGCCCTGGCCCGGGCCGGTTACCGCATCGCCGAGGTCGGTCCGGAGGAGCGGCAGGGGATCGTACACCGACTTGATGTGGGGACCAGTGGTGTGATGGTGGTGGCCAAGTCCGCGCGTGCCTATTCCGCGCTGAAGCGGGCGTTCAAGGACCGTGAGGTCGACAAGACCTACCACGCACTGGTCCAGGGGCATCCGGATCCCGCCAACGGCACCATCGACGCTCCCATCGGCCGGGATCCGCGCCATCCCCACCGCTTCACCGTGACCGCCGACGGCCGCCCCAGCATCACGCACTACGAGACACTCGAGGGACATCGGTTCGCCAGCCTGGTCGAGGTCACGCTGGAGACCGGGCGGACCCATCAGATCCGTGTCCACATGGCGGCACTGCGCCATCCGTGTTGCGGGGATCCCACCTACGGCGCGGACCCGGTGCTGGCTGCTCGTCTCGGGCTGAGCCGACAGTGGTTGCATGCGGTCAGACTCAGTTTCCGCCATCCCGGAAGCGGCCGTCGGGTGTCGTTCGAGAGCCCGTACCCGCAGGATCTGGCGCACGCCCTGGATCTGATCCGGCAGGGCTGAGCAACCCCTCGTCGGTGCCCGACACGCCAAGGGTTGGATCCGCCTACGGCGTGTCGGGCGCGGTGACTCCGGGCCACGTCCGAGCTCGACCGGACCGGCCGGTGGTGATCCGCGACTCAATGGCGCGTCCTGTCCCGGCACCCGGCTGAATCGGCTTAGTCTGGAAGCCCAATCCACTTCTGAGGTGATCCATGTCGGACTCGTTCGTGCACCTTCATGTGCATACCGAGTACTCGATGCTGGACGGCGCCGCCCGACTCGACGACCTGTTCACCGAAGCCGCACGTCTGGGGATGCCGGCGATCGCGATGACCGACCACGGCAACGTGTTCGGCGCCTACGAGTTCTACAAGAAGGGCCAGAAGTACGGGGTCAAGCCGATCATCGGCATCGAGGGGTACTACGCACCACAGGGCAGGCACACCCGGGCGCCGTACGACTTCGGGGAGGTTCCCGGCGACGATGTCGGTGAGGACGGCGTCCCGACGACCAAGGGGAAGCAGGCCTACACCCACATGACGGTGCTGGCCGAGACCACCCAGGGCATGCACAACCTCTTCCGGATGTCGAGCCTGGCCAGCATCGAGGGGTACTACCGCAAGCCGCGCTTCGACCGCGAACTGCTGGATCAGTTCGGGAAGGGACTGATCGCCACCACCGGGTGCCCGAGTGGCGAGGTGAACATGTGGCTGCGCGCCGGGCAGTACGACAAGGCCCTGGCGGCGGCGGCCGACTTCCGGGACATCCTGGGCGCAGGCAACTTCTACTGCGAGCTGATGGACCACGGTCTCGACATCGAACGCCGGCACCGCGAGGACCTGCTCAAGATCGCCCGGACCCTGGATCTGCCGCTGGTGGCCACCAACGATCTGCACTACGTGCGGGAGGAGGACGCCGAGGCGCATGACGTCCTGCTGTGTATCGGTACCCGCGCGACGGTCAACGATGAGAAGCGCTTCCGGTTCAACGGCTCCGGCTACTTCCTGAAATCCCCGGAGCAGATGCGATCGGTGTGGTCGGAGTTGCCCGAGGCCTGCGACAACACACTGCTGATCGCAGAGCGCTGCAACGTCGAGTTCGACGACTCGGCCAACCTCATGCCGCGGTTCGACGTTCCCGAGGGGGAGACCGAGGAGTCCTGGCTGGCCAAAGAGGTCATGCTCGGACTGCAGGCCCGATTCGCTCCGCACCCGGTCCCCGAGGAGCACCGTCTGCAGGCTGATTACGAGATCTCGGTCATCAACCAGATGGGGTACCCGAGCTACTTCCTTGTTGTCGCGGACCTCGTGCGCTATGCCAAGGAGAACGGTATCCGCGTGGGTCCGGGCCGTGGATCGGCGGCCGGTGCGCTCATCGCATGGGCACTCGGGATCACCGAACTCGATCCGATCGAGCACGGTTTGATCTTCGAGCGGTTCCTGAACCCGGACCGGGTGTCGATGCCTGACATCGACATGGACTTCGACGAGCGCCGGCGCGGCGAGATGATCCGCTATGCCACGGAGAAGTACGGGGCCGATCAGGTCGCGCAGATCGTCACGTACGGCTCCATCAAGGCCAAAGCCGCGATCAAGGACTCCGCCCGCGCGCTGGGCCTGCCCTACGCCCTGAGCGACCAGATCACCAAGGCGATGCCAGATCCGGTGATGGGCAAGGACATCCCGCTGTACGGCATCTTCGACAAGAACCACCCCCGTTACGCGGAAGCCGCCGACTTCCGTACGTTGCACGACGCCGACCCACAGGTCCAACAGGTCGTGGCCACGGCACGTGGGCTCGAGGGCCTCAAGCGTCAGCCCGGGGTCCACGCGGCCGGCGTGATCCTCTCGCGTGCCAAGTTGCTGGATGTCGTGCCGCTGTGGATGCGCGACGATGGCTCGATCATCACCCAGTTCGACATGGGCGCGTGCGAAGAGCTCGGCCTGCTCAAGATGGACTTCCTCGGTCTACGCAACCTCACCGTCCTCGACGACTGCTTGGCGAACATCGAGCGGAACAAGGGCGAGACGGTGATCCTGGAGGACCTGCCGCTGGACAACGCCGAGGCGTACCGGCTGCTGGCCCGCGGCGACACCCTCGGGGTCTTCCAGTTGGACGGCGGGCCCATGCGCGCGCTCCTGCGCTCGATGAAGCCCGACTCGTTCGACGACATCAGTGCCGTCCTGGCCCTGTATCGGCCGGGTCCGATGGGGGCCAACGCCCACAACGACTACGCGGATCGCAAGAACGGCCGGCAACCGGTCACGCCGATCCATCCCGAACTCGCCGAACCGCTCGAGGACATCCTCTCGGAGACCTACGGCGTGATCGTGTACCAGGAACAGGTCATGACGATCGCGCAGCGGGTCGCCGGCTACAGCCTCGGACAAGCGGACCTGTTGCGCCGAGCCATGGGCAAGAAGAAGAAGGAGATCCTCGACAAGGAGTTCGGGCCCTTCGCCGAAGGCATGCGGACCAACGGTTACTCCGACGCGGCGATCAACACACTGTGGGAGATCCTGGTCCCGTTCGCGGACTACGCCTTCAACAAAGCCCATTCGGCCGGGTACGGACTGGTGTCCTACTGGACGGCCTACCTGAAGGCCAACTACCCGACCGAGTACATGGCTGCGCTGCTGGAATCGGTCAAGGACAACAAGGACAAGAGCGCCATCTACCTCGCCGAATGCCGGCATATGGGCGTCAAGGTGCTGCCGCCGGACGTCAACGACTCCCAATCCCGTTTCACCGCGGTTGACGACACCATCCGATTCGGGTTGTCGGCGGTGCGCAACGTGGGTGAGGCCGTCGTCGACTCGATCATCGAGTCCCGCACCGCGAAGGGTCGGTTCGCCGACTTCCAGGACTTCCTGGCCAAGGTCGAGGCCGCTGCCTGCAACAAGCGCGTTGTGGAGTCCCTGATCAAGGCCGGCGCCTTCGATTCGCTGGGGCACACCCGCCGCGGTCTGATCAGCATCCATGAGGCCGCCGTGGACGAGGCGCTCGGGAAGAAACGGGCGGAGGCGATCGGGCAGTTCGACCTCTTCGGCGATATGGCCGAGGATGACCCCGGCGGGCCGATGGCACTGCAGATCCCGGTGGGCGAGTGGGACAAGTCCGTGCTGCTGGCCCACGAGCGGGAGATGCTCGGCCTGTACGTGTCCGACCATCCGCTCTTCGGACTCGAGGCGCAGTTGCGCGGGCTGGCCGACGGGTCCATCGCCGACCTGGCCGGCTCGGAGAACGCCGATGGCCGGGTGGTCACGATTGCCGGACTGGCCACCCAGGTGGCACGCAGGATCACCAAAGGCGGCAAGCCGTACGCACAGATGGCGATCGAGGACCTGACCGGTGAGATCCAGGTGATGGTGTTCCCCAAGGTCTACGAGGCGGTCTCGCCGTACTGTCACACCGACGCCATCCTGGTTGTCAAAGGCCGTCTCGATGTCAGCGAGGACTCGCCGCGGTTGATGGCGATGGAGGTCACCGCGCCGGATCTCTCGGTGGATCGCAACACGCCGTTCGTGATCACCGTCGCCGCCCAGCAGTGCACACCGGACACAGTGGACCGGCTGAAATCCGTCCTGGGGGCGCACCCCGGTCCCACGGAGGTGCATCTGCAGATGTCGTCGGGGACGCGCACCACCGTGCTGCGGCTCGATGAGGGCTTTCGGGTCTCGGCCACTTCCTCGCTGGGTGCGGATCTGAAAGCCCTGCTGGGGCCGAATTGCCTGCCGAACCCGTGACACCCCTGCGCCCTACCGGGGTCATCGCCCGCTATGTCGTCCTCGGCGCCGCCCTCGGGGTTCCGGTGGGGCTGCTTTGGGCGTGGTGGGCGCCGCGTGTGCTCGTGCGTTCAGTGGCGGATGCGGACTTCGTGGACGCCTACCCGCAGGGCTTCGCGATCACCGACCTCACTCTCGGGGCGCTGCTGATGGCGGCCGGTGTCGTGATCGGTGTGCTCGCGGCACGTCGGTTGGTGAAGACCGGATTCGTCGGGGGATGGGCACAGGTGGTGGGGGCGATGGCCTCGGCAGCGGTCTGCGCCGCCACGGGGCGGGTGATCGGCTGGTGGGTCGCCGGCCGCGAGGTGGTGACACAGTCCGATGGGACGTTCGCACTGCCCATCACCGTCGGCGCCGATGGGGTGCTACTGCTCGGCGTGTTCTCGGCGCTGCTGGTGGTCGTGCTCGGGGCGGCATTCGCCCGGGACCGGGTCACCCCTGAATCGGCGCCGTCCGCGCATTCGTCAGAGCTATCAGGTCCTCCGGTCTGACCTCGATGTCCAGGCCGCGCCGGCCCCCCGAGATGAAGATCGTGGAATGGTGCAGTGCGGAGTCGTCGACGATGGTGGGCAGACTCTTGCGCTGGCCCAGTGGCGAGATCCCGCCGAGCACGTACCCCGTCGTCCGCTCGGCCAGTTTGGGTTCGGCCATCACAGCCCGCTTTGAACCCACCGCGGCAGCCAGGGCCTTCAGGCTCAGCTGGCCACTCACCGGAACGCAGGCCACGACGAGTTGACCGTCGACGTCGGCGACCAGCGTCTTGAAGACCCGCTCCGGCTCCAATCGCAGCGCCTGTGCCGCCTCGAGGCCGAACGCCGTCTCGTTCGGATCGTGGCTGTACTCGTGCACGGCGAACGCCGTTCCGGACTGCTGCAGGGCCATCAGCGCGGGCGTCGACGCGCCCTTCTTCTTCGCCGCCACAGGCC
>WBZM01001810.1_pt1 | contig 19356 bp, 18 predicted proteins | sample 5204271 | NCBI WGS metagenome assembly WBZM01 (sample SAMN12344346, study PRJNA552823) | activated sludge metagenome | biome: Activated sludge suspended growth; feature: Nitrification reactor; material: Wastewater; isolation source: activated sludge from nitrification reactor of wastewater...
CCGCCGCGTGACGCTGGATATAGGCCGCCGTTCTTGCATCCACAGCCGATTCGCCGCACGGATAAGGATCGCTAACCCACAGCGTCGGGTTCGGCAAGAGAGCCGGGCTGTAAGGCTCACCGATAAAGGCGCACACCAGGCGCAAAGCCTCCTCGGCGTTGCCGCGCAGGTCTTCGTATCGAATCAGCAGATAGCGGCCCGGAAACCGGTCGCGCTGGCGCAGCCCCAGCCCGGCCGACTGCCGCCAGCGGCGCGTCTCCCAGCCGGTCACGCCCGGCCGCCGGCCGGCTCGATCAATCATCGCTTGCCGTCCTCGCGGGTCGCGGACCATGTGAATGAACCGCGCCGTCTCGTCGTCGGCCAGAATAGGTTCGGCATAATGCTCGACTCCGCCCAGTTGGTCGCCCCAGCGCCGCGCCCCGCGATCGGCCGCGTGCTGGGCGTGCAGGATCGCAAACAGCCGGGCGTAGGTGGCTGGGCCGTCAACAAACGCCCGCTCGATCCGATGGCGATCGGGATTCAGAGCGCGGATGCCGGGCGCGGCCAGCATCGCGTCGAGACAGGCCGTCAGATTCGTCTCGCGGCTCAGGTCGCCAAACTGCTGGTAGTAGCGCGGCCACAAATAAGTGCGGCGCGTGATCACAATCCCCGGCAACCCCATGAGCATGTGGCTCAACTGGGTCTTGCCGGAATAGCTTAGGCCGCCGATGTAGAGAGGGCTGGTGCTCATGGTCTGATGGAAAAAGTATCCATAGATTCCACAGATTTCGCGGTTTTTAAGGGGCCGGCTTCCGCAAAGTCCGTGACATCTTTAAATACTTTGTGAATAAGGGTTTCCGCGCGCACGAGCATGCCGGCCAACGTCGAACGCGAGGCGAGCGATTCCCGCCGCCAGCGGCGTCACCACGTTGCAGCGCAGCCGTCCGCTCCAGGACAGACACACCGCTTCCGACGCATAGCCATAGGTCAGCATAAGCGGCCCGGCTTGTCGCTGGATGTAGGCTATTTCATGAGCAAGCAGGCGAGACCGGAAGCGGCCGATGTAGTCGGCCGAGAGCGGGCGTTCGGGATTGCCCAAGGCGGCGAATCGCGGCGCGTGGCCCAGGGCCGGCATCGCCTCCGCGACGGTGATGCCCAGCCAGGCGGCGATTTCATCCAGCGTCTTCTCCGGCTCCAGCACCAGTGATTCGTAGCGCACGACGCGATAGCGGTCCGGATAGCGCCGTTCGTTCTGCGCGCCGGCCGCGGCCGAGAGAAGCCAGCGGCGCGTCGCCTCGCCCAACCGATTGGGTCGCCCGGGGCCGCGGGTCACGAGGGCTTCATAGCGATCGCGCGGGTCGCGGATCAGGTGGATGAGGCGGGCATTGGGCAGTGCGGCGAAGATGGGACCGGCAACAAACTCAATGCCCTCGGTCTGATCGCCCCAGCATGACTTTCCTTCGCGACGCGCCAGACGCCGGTGCATCAGGACAAACAGGCGGTCGTAACTGCGAGGGCCAAGCCGGAACTCCCGCAACAGGTCGTCGTTATCCGGCTCCAGGGCGCGGGTGTGGCGGTTAGCCTTCATGGCCGCAAGGCAATGGGCCAGATTGTCCTCATCGCCCAGGTCGCCAAAACGGTCGCGAATGTGCGTCCAGAGGTTGGTTCGCTTGCTGAAAGCGAATGCCGGGTGCGCCGCCAGCATCAAACGAACGTACGTTTTGCCGGAGCGCTCCAGCCCACCGATGAACACCGGTGAGTCGGGGAATTGATATCCATTCACGGTCACTTGATAATTCATGATGCTGAACTGGGGGCCGCGTGGCGGCTGTCCACAGCGGTTTCGGGCAGGATCATGTTGGCGCCGGGGGCGCGCCCCACGATGCCCGGCACTCGCTGGTGTAATGCCTCAAGGCCGCGCCAGGCCACCATCCGCGCCAGATTGAGCGGGTAATCCACGGCCAACCGCCGGCGATCGGCGGCCGACAACTCGATTTCGTCCGGTCGATAGCCGAAGATAGCCATCTCGCTCGCGGCCACTCGCTGCAGGAAAGCCAATTCCCGGGGGGGGATCGACTGGCGATAGAGGCCGATAAACGCCGCGGACAGCGGGCTATCGCCCGGTCGCAACACGCGGCCGCGGGCGCGCTTGTCGCGATACTCCGGCGCACCTTCCATCGCCGGCATGGCCGGCGTGTACGTCTCGCCGATCAGATCGCACACGGCGCGCAGCGTTTCTTCAGGCTGGCACACCAGGTCTTCGAAGCGAACGATCAGGTAGCGACCGGGATAGCGCCGCAGATTTCGCCGGGCCAGTCTGGCCGAATAGAGCCAGCGCGCGGCCGCGCCGCCGGCTCGCCCCTTACCGCCGGGCCATAGCTCCAGCGACGCGTGATAGCGATCTCGCGGATCGCGCAACATGTGGATCATCCGCGCCTCGGGAAACTCGTCGAAAATCGCGTCGGCATACCGTTCGATCAGTCCCGTTTGATCTCCCCAACGCGGCTTCCCTTCCCGTTCGGCATGATGCTGGTGGATCAGGGCAAAGAGGCGTCCATACGTGCGAGGGCCGGCAGCAAACTCGCGGCGAATGCGCTCCGGATCAGGATCGAGGCAGCGCACGTGCTTGTAGCGCAACAACGCGGCGAGACAGCGCTCCAGGTTCTCAGGTCGGCCCAGATCGCCGTACTGCCCATAGAAGTAGCTCCACATATTGGAGCCGACCGACGGAATGGAAATACGCGGATGGGACACCAGGCAGGCGCGCAACGACGTCTTGCCGCAGCGATCGGGGCCGCCGATAAAAATTGGGCCGGAGTTGGCGCTCATTGCTTTCCGTGCGTTGCCGGCCGCACCCGCCGGTTGAAAACAAGCTGGATGCGACGGGCCAAACTTCCTGCCCGGCTCCGGCCGGCGGCGGCCATGGCCCGCTCCTCGGCCGTAAAGCCGAACCACAGGGTAAGGCCGGCGTAGGCCGCCAACAGGACAGCCATACCGATGATGGTATTGAGCAGGCTTTCGTCAGGCGGCAGCTGTCGGCCCACCGCCAGCGTCAACCCCAGGGAGATCAGGGCGGCCGACAGCGGCTTGACGAACTCGCGATCGTAGGGCCACAAGCCGAACAGATAATATACCTGGCCGATTCGCAACAGGTTGACCGTCGTCTCGCCCGCCAGGGCCGCCACGGCCGCCCCGACCACGCCCCACTGCGGGATCAACAGAATGTCCAGGACGATAAAAACGGTCAGGCGAACAATGGAATTGACCAGCTTCAGTTTGGTGTAACCGGTCATGTCGAGGATGATCCCGCCCATGCCCGTGCCGACTAGGATTAACGTAGCCAGGGCCATGATCATCAGGGCGGTCGCCCCGTCGGTGTAGCTCGTGCCGAATATGGACAACAACTGCTTCGGAAACAGCACCATCAGCAAGAAGACCGGCAACTGGACCATCACGCCCCATTTGTTTGCCGTGCGATAGATGCGCCCCATCTCGGTTGTGTCCTGCCGATCATGCAGTTCAGCAATGACCGGCTTGGCCGAGACGTTGATCGACGAGGAAAACTGGCTACTGATCATCGTCATCTGGCTGGCAACGGTGAAAATGCCAACGCCGGTGAAGGTGTTGAGCGATCCTAAAATCAGTGTCTGGAAGTTGCCGTGGAACTTGACCATCATATCGGATAACCAGACCGGTATGGAGAAGGCCATGATCGCCCGGAAGTCGTGGCGGGCCCGGCCCAACGGCCGCCGCAGCGGGAAACGGCGGTTCAAAAAGTAGAGCAGAATGAATGACGCGACCAGGTCGGCCAGTCCGAAGGTGATGATCGCCTCAGACACCGAAAGGCCGCCCCAGGCCAACACGACGATCATCACCAGCCTAATGAGCGGTTGGGCCACAAACTGGGCGACCGCGGCGTGGTCCATGCGTTTAAAGCCGCGAATGGCCCCGGCCAGCACCTCACTCAACGTCAGCATTGGCACGATGACACTAACCAACTGCAACATGGGCGCGAGTTGCGGCTCATGGAACAGCAGATCGGCCGCGGGATAAGCCAGGGCGAATAGTACGGTCCCGGTCAACACGCTGAAGAAAAGGGCCACGCCCACCCCGATCTGCAGCGCCCCCCACAGGGCCTCGTCGTCCTTGCGCGCTACCAGAACAGCCACGTAGCGCACCAGAGCGGCATCCAACCCCAGGATGGCGACGGCGACAGCGATGTTGGCCGCACTGAGGGCCAGGCTGTACATGCCCAACTGATCGGCCTGCAAGAGCCGCGCCAGCGCCACGGCCGTGACAACGCGTACGCCGGTCAGAAACATCTTCCCGGCGAAGGTGACGCTGCCGCCCTTGACCACAAAGGCAATGTTGCGACCGATCGGCGGCCCTTCCGGCGCGCGCGGCGCCGAGTCGATCTCGACGTTGCTGCTATTCATCCGGTTTCTCAATTCTGAATCAGCTCGGCCTCAACAAGATCAAACAGATCCTCTTCGTTCTCCGGCTCCCGCTCCCGGGCGGCAGCGTAATGGTTTTTGCCGTTGACGCGTTCCACGGGTGGGAAGGGGGCGCCGGTCGTGTCGAGGGAGCGGATGGCATCATCGAGGAATCGCTCCGGCTCGACCCGAAAATCAACATAGGTTGACACGCCCAGCAAGGCGTGGATGTCGGGCGAATGGCGCCGCGAACTCATGAAGTTCGGCATGCCGCGCACGCGCAGGACGGTCTTCTTGAGCACGTTCTGGGCTTGCTGGCCGCTGGTGTCGGGCATCAGAATGGCGAAAGTGTGGCCGTCGAATCGGGCCAGGACATCTTCCTCGCGCAGCGCCCGCTCGACGGTCGCCTTGGTCAGGCGCATGACTTCGGCGCGGGCGCGGGCGTTATTGACATCCGTGTCGCCGTCCATCTCCATCCGGATCAGACCCAGGGAGAGGGGGCGCTTGCTGCGCCGGGCGCGGCTCACCTCGCCCCACAACCGGTGGAGCAAGTAGGCACGGGTATACGCGCCGGTCTCGCGCTCGATGATATTGAAGGCCTCGCGCTCGGCTGTGGCCGTCTCCAGGTATTGGAGAGCCAGCACCAGGGCCGCGCCCAGGACGAGTCCCATAATGCCGCCCATTGCCAGGTTCAGGGGCACATTCGGCCGGCTGGGAGTGCGCGGCAAGTTGGCCTCGTCGAGCGGCTCCAGCTCAAACACGTCGTAGAGCTTGCCCACGTAATTGACGGTTTCCGTGCCCACGGCATTGGCGAAGTCGCGCACCACGCCCGGGTCGTGCCCCTCGGCGCTGATCTCCATGACGTTCGTGCCGCCCACGACGCGGGCGGTAACATTCAACCCCTCCTGTTCGGCCGACGACAACCCCAATCGTTCCTTGGCCTGATTCTTGATCAAGCGACTGGTGGCTACTTCGGCGAAGGTTGTGTTGATCTCGACCCGGCGGCTCACGATGTCCAGAGCGCGCACGAATTCATCCCCCACCGACCCTTCGGTGACCCGCGGGCGGATCACGAATGTGGTCGAGGCTTCGTAGATCAGCGGCTGCCGACTGGTGAGATACCAGGTGATGCCGAACACGACGGCGAACCCGAACAGCAGCAGCCACCACCGCCGCTTCAGGATTCGCCAATAGGCTTTCATTTCCATGTCAACCACCCCTCACGCCCGGACTATAGAGCGCCTTTTCCGGAAAAAACACTGCGCACGGTATCGAGCAATATCTCGACATCCAAAGCAAGGCTCATCGTCCTGACGTATTCGATATCGTAGGCGGCAATTTCGTCGAAGGAGAGCGTGCTCCGCCCTTGCACCTGAGCCAGACCACTGATGCCGGGCAAGACGTCCAGCCGCTCGTGGTGCCACTCCTTGTAGCTGTCAACCTCCCAGGGCACGTTGGGGCGCGGGCCGATGAGGCTCATTTCCCCATTGAGCACGTTGAACACCTGGGGCAACTCGTCGAGGCTGGCTTTGCGCAAATACCGCCCGACGCGGGTAATGTCGCTGCTGCGAATGGGTTTGTGGATTGCATCCTGTTCGACCGCGCGCTCGACCGCCTGGCCGGCCACAAAGGCTTGCATGTAGGCGTGATCGCCGTCACTGTCATAATCCGCGCGCATGGTGCGAAATTTATACAGGCGAAACCGCCGGCCACTCTTGCCGACGCGCTCCTGGATAAAAACGGGCGAACCGGGCGTATCGAGAACGATCAGCAGGCTGATGGTCGCCATCAACAGCATCAGGAACGGCAGCGCCAGGAGACAAATGGTTACATCCATGGCGCGCTTGTAGACCAAATAGCGCTCGCGCTCGGTCCGGGCATCGATCTGGGAAAGGGTTTCCCCTTCTGTATGCGCCTGGGTCATTCGGAATTATCCTCGCTCGTCCCGTAGTAGAGGCGGGGCCGCGCCCCAGTGATAGCGCGGCCGGGATGGCGCGCGGGCCATCCCGGCCGGACGGTACTAGTCCGTCGAAATGACGTCGGAAACATAGGGCCAGACCGGCAGCGAGGTCGTCTCGCCACCTTTCAGGAAGCTATGCCCGTTGCCGTTCAGATGAATCGGCTGCTGGATGCGGCTGGATTCGATCAACGTCTCGGCCAGGGCCAGGGCCGACATACCATCGACGGCCGTGACACAGGGGGGCTCACCCGTCTGGATCGCCTGGACAAAGCAGCGCAACTCAGCCTTCAGCGGCTCACAGCGCTCAATGCGATAGGTGATCATGTCGCCTTCGCTGACTCCGAGCAGCGCCCCGGCCGAAGACATATCCTTGATGTGCAGGTTCTGATAGTAGCGCAGCTCCTGTGTCAGATAGCTGGCGACAAACATACCCCGCTCGCCCGTCACGATCAGTTCGCGAATCTTGGTGGGGGTCAGCCAGTTGATATCGATGATCGCCAGCACGCCATTGGCAAATTTGATCAACCCCATCACGATGTCCTCGTGGGCGGAGTGGATGCGGCGGTCGGTTTCGGCGTAGACCCGCTGCGCCGGCGAATCGATGAGCTTATGGATGACGTCCAGATCGTGGGTCGCCAGGTCAACGATGACCCCGACGTCCTGGATGCGCGGCGGGAAGGGGCCCAGGCGCCGCGCGTGGATCTCGAAGATGCGCCCCAACTCGCCGGCGTCGAGCCGGCGCTTCAATTCGATGATCGCCGGGTTAAAGCGTTCGATGTGGCCGACTGTCAGAACCACGCCGTGGCGCTCGGCCAGGCGGGCCATCTCCACGGCCTCGGTCAGCGACGCGGCAATGGGTTTCTCGACGAGCACATGGACGCCGCGTTCGATCGCCGCCCGTGCCACACGCAGGTGCTCGCTGGTGGGCACGGCAATCGACACGAGGTCGGGGCGCTGCTCGTCGAGCATGGTCAGGTAATCGGCATACGGCCGCACCCCGCCACCCAAACGACAGGCAACCTTCGCGGCCTGGTCGCCATAATTATCGGCCACGGCCACCAGGTCCACTTCATTCAGTTCACTATAGACACGGGCATGATTGGTTCCCATGGATCCTACACCGATGACTGCCGCGCGCATTGTATTCCTCCTCGATAATTGATAAATGTTGCTACGATGATGCCGGTGATTGCTCCCCTTCAACTCGGACAGGGGGCGGGGCCAACGGCGATAGCGGCGAGATGGGCATGACTCGCTTTCTTTTTGGCAAGCGCCGGGACACGGGTTTGCCGAGCGCCGGCGGCCGACCCCAGACTCCGTCGTGATTGGCGTCCACGGTGTCGCTGACTGCCCAGGCAATTTGCTCCAGTTCCGCCGGCGAAAGCGCCGGGTGGATCGGGAGCGAGACGACCTCGCGCGCAGTCGTTTCAGTAATGGGCAGAAACGTGTTGTAGCCCAGCTCGCGATAGACGTCTTGCTGGGGAATGGAGCGCGGGTAATAGACCTCCGTGCCCACGCCTCGCGCGGTCATGCCCTCGCGAAAAGCGTCGCGTCCCAGCGGCACGCGAATGGTGAACTGATGGTAGACGTGCTCATAGCCGCACGCGTGGCGCGGCAAGAAGACGTCGGGCAAATCGGCCAAGGCGCTGGACAAGAAGACGGCGTTCGCCTGGCGGCGGGCTGTCAACGACGGCAGCCTGTCCAGTTGGGCCAACCCCAGCGCGGCTTGCACATCGGTCATGCGAAAGTTATAGCCGAGACGCTCATGGTAGTAGCGCTGGCGCATGCCGTGGGCGCGCAATACCCTGGCCCGGTCGGCCACGGCCTCGTCATCGGTGGTGATCATGCCGCCCTCGCCGGTGGTCATGTTCTTGGTGGCGTAGAAAGAGAAACAGCCCGCGCCGAAACTGCCGGCGCGATGACCCTCGACGGCCGCGCCGTGGGCCTGGCAGGCATCCTCGATAACGGCCAGGTGGTGGCGGGCGGCAATGGCCATCAGCCGGACCATGTCGCACGGCAACCCGTAGAGGTGCACCGGCAGGATGGCCCGCGTCCGCGACGTGATCGCCGCCTCCACCTGTTCGGGGTCGATATTGAACGTCTCCGGATCGATATCGACAAAAACGGGTGTGGCGCCGGCATAGAGGATCGCATTGGCGGTGGCGATAAAGCTGAACGGGGTGGTAATCACCTCGTCGCCGGGGCCGATATCGTGGGCCAGCAGGGCCAGCCACAAAGCCATCGTGCCCGACGTCGTGGCCACCGCATAGCGGACACCACAAAAGGCGGCAAACCGTTCTTCGAATTCGGCCACGCGCGGCCCCTGGGCCAATTGACCGGACGCCAGCACGGCGGCCACAGCCGCCTGTTCTTCGGGACCCAGGATGGGTTTAACCATACCGATCATTTTCTTTCTGCTCCTTGTAGTTCATAGCCACGCAGGCATATCTGGCAAAACCAGGCGCCCATGTGGTCTTGGGTCAGTCTGTGCCCACACTCGCACACGTAGCCAATTAGCGAGGCCGGCGTGCCGATCACCAGGCCGTGGCTGGGAACATCGCGCGACACGAGCGCCCCGGCCCCCACCATGGCAAATCGGCCGATGGTGACGTCCGGCAAGATAATGGCCCCCGCGCCGATGGACGCGCCATAGCGGATGCGGATGAAGCCTTGCTCCCAGTCTTCGTCACTCTTCAGGGCACCCTCGGCCGTGATGGCGCGGGGGCGTTTGTCATTGGTCAAACAAGCATAGGGGCCAATAAAGACACCGTCTTCAATCATCGACCCATGATAGACCGACGCATAATTTTGAATCTTGACCCTGTTACCGATGGCTACGTCGAAATCGACGTACACTCCCTTGCCAACGATACAATCGGCCCCGATGTGCGCCCCTTCTCTCACCTGCGCCTGATGCCATATGCGGGTGCCCTTGCCAATCGTGGCCTTGGGAGATAAATCAGCGGTGGGGTGGACGTAATAATCACCCATGACGCTCTCCTCCATGGATACAAATGTGTGACCCGCGACGGACTCAAATGGCGCGGCATTTACTGTGTCGTCCCGTGTGACAAACATGATGTTCCCGTTCCTTAACTGAGGTTGCTCAGGAGATCGACCGTGTTACTTATGCCGCCGCCGGCCTTCGCAACTGACATCGAGGCGCGCTCCGCCCGCCCCTGGCTGGGGGGGATAATCTATTGAAGCGCGCCTGGGAGCAGTGGCTACAACCGACGGCGCTCAAACAGATATAGAAATACAGTACGGCTTATGACGAAGGGCCGGCGGAATTGGCACAATCCCGCCCGCCTGGATCAAGAGAGATCCGGTTGGTATCCAATACGCCGGCCGTGGCCGCGCGTGCGGCGCGGCGGCCGATCCTCAACCAGCGCCGGCCTGGAGGTGGAGCGCTCCAGATCGGCAGCATTGACTTCTACTCGGCAAGTCCGACCCAAAAAAGTCAGCAAGATAGATACCCGTTCGGCCGGGGAACACTCGCGCTCGAACAGGGCCACGATATCGGTCATGGGGCCGCGAGCCACCCGCACAGGGTCGCCCGGCTTGAACCGGCTGCGCGCCGACAGAAGGTCGGCATTTGTGCGTTCTACTTTTATTCGTATCAGCTCGATGACCGACGGAGGGATGACCGCCGGCAGGCCGCCATAGCTAACGATGTGGCGCAATCCGGGAGTCCATTGCCACCGAGCGGCCGGGATCTCCTCCAGGTCGAGCTGGGCAAAAAGATAGCAAGGGAAAAAGGCTTCTTGCCGGCGGGTCCCGGCGCGGGTGGCGCCCCAGAGGAGCGGCAGGAAGGTCTGGATGTCCAGATCGGCCAGCCGGCTGATGACCCTGGTTTCCTGATGAGGTTTGGTGTGAAGCGCATACCAGAATTCCATTGTTGTATTGCCTTTGCGCGGTATCGTCGCACCCATAAAAAAGCGGCCACTTCCGGCTGTGATTGCGTCACAGCGAGAAGGGCCGCGCAAATGTTGCACCTGGCCTATTTAGTTGTCCAAGGTAATGATTGCCAAAGCCCCTGACAGGGTCGGCAAACCAGCGGTGTCTAAATTCCGGCTACTCCAATGTCACAATTGCGTAGTCGGGCTTTCCATTCTTGAAGACAATCTGAAACGTGCCGTTCTTGTCGGCATAACGCTTCAAGAGACGATCAACAAATTGATCCTTGTCTTCCCCAGGAAATGCCTTTTCGGTTACCGTAACCTGTTCGAGTTTCGCCCTCCCATTTGCGAAACTCATCGTTACGCGACCATAAGAAACCGTCACAGCCACCTTACCTCCTTATGCGTACCCCAAGTTACGCACAAGCTATCTCGGTACCGTGTGGAACTCACTCAGGTACGGCTGCGACTCGTCATGAAAGATCGAGTTGGCAGACTTGCGTGCTACGATGCAGATACTGTGATCTCAGATTATATTTTTTTACATTGCGGCGTCAATGACAATTTCATACGCGCATTCAAAATGAATTATTCGTGTCTGAAATGGGTGCCGCCTCAGACGACGATCGGTCAGATACAAATAGGTAGCCCAAGCCGCGCACGGTAATGATGAGGCTCGGCTCGATCGGATTCTGCTCCAGCTTGCGACGAAGGCGGTGGATATACGGCCGGATAAGCTCGGCTGATTCATTCATATCGAGTTCATATCGCCAGGCCAAACGCGCCAGTTGCGATGTCGTTAGTAGTTGGTTCGGGTTCGCCATCAGGCAAGCCAAAACCGAAGTTTCGCCGCGGCTGAGATCGATCGTGTGCCCCGCGTCGTCGACCATGGAGACCCGGCGGTGGTTGAAATCGAGTCGCAGGGGCGGGACGATAATGACGGAGCTTGCACCCGCCCCGTTCTCGCTGGATGAGGAAACCTCATCAGCGCCACTATTGATTTTGCCGGCTTCGCGGATGAGGCGGGTCAGCTGGCTTTTTAGCGCGGCCAGTGATTCAAGCGAGCGGCGCACTGAGTCGACCACCACTGACCACTCGATGGGTCTGACAAGGTAGTCCGTCGCGCCGGTTCGTATGGCGGCGATGGCTGTGAGCAACGTCGGCCGGGCCGTCAGGATCACCATCTGCAATTCCGGCTGTAACCGGCTCACCGATTGCATGAACGCGACCCCATCCAGATTTTCGATGTCCAGGTCCAGCACCATGACATCGAACACCCCATCAGTTAGCCAGGCCAGGGCCTGGCTGGGAACAGCCGTCACCTCCGCCTGATAGCCGGCGTTCATCAACAAGGTCGCCAACTCGGAGCGCCCGGATGGCTCATCCTGAAGGATGAGGACGTAAGGAAGCGGTGGATTCACCATGCCGTTAACTACCTGGTTCCGTCAAACTTAACACCCGACTCAATAATATTTATGATGAATCGTTTTACTCGATCTGCCGGCCGGAATGCCGTGAATCCGAGTGACGATTGGCTGCATTGATATGACAATTTCTACAAGTATCCAAATTGCCGCTGTGTTAGCGACAATGGCCGGTTGCAAAGCTAACAGATACGCCGGGAGATGCCGGACAATGACAATTTTTTAGTTGACTTCCTTGTGCTCCTCGCTCGAAAGCAAGTAACAGTACGACGTCTGGACGAAAGAAAACTGTTGAACAGTCTGGACTAACGAGATAGCAAGCGAATTACCTGCACCGATTATCCTTAATCAAGCATAACGATACAAATACAGATTTAAGTAGATGATACCAGAGAAATCTTACAAACAACCTTACAAGGTGTCGTCAGGCGGGACTTTTTACTCACGGAGAGCAGCGGGCCGGGGACGCAAGGGCAATCCGTGGCCTGGTTCGGATCCAGGTTATCGACATTCACTCTAAATGCCGGAAGGGATGATATAATTTTGCCAGTTGCTCGCTCGTTTGCGTACGTCCTTGAACAACGGGACCCCCATCCGGAGAGCGTCATGGCCAAGCTGGGTATTCGATTGTTCGGAGCATTCCAGGCTTATGCGAACGATTATTTGCTTGCGTCTTTCCGCACCCTGAAGACCCAGGCACTCCTTATCTATCTGATTACGGAGCCGCCCGGCCCACACCGGCGCGAAGCGCTGATGACCCTGCTCTGGCCCGATCTTCCCCCGGAGCCGGCTCAGGTAAACCTGCGGCAAATCGTCTATCAATTGCGGCACGCGATCCCCGACGCCGACGGCCGTCATTCCAATGAGCAAGTCCCCTTTGTGGTCGGTGATCGCTATACGATAGGCATAAATCCCGATGCGGACTTCGAAGCGGATGTAATGAGGCGCGACGGTTGTTGCACGAGGAACTCGGCATATCGCCGTCGACTCATACCGCGCGCCTCGCGGAATGGATTAAAGCCGATAGCCTGGAGAGCACTGCGTCCCGGCCAACCGTGGTGCGCGGCTATGAGCTTCTGGATGAACTCGGCGCCGGCGCGGTCGGCCGGGTCTATCGCGCTTTGCAACCGGGAGTCGGCCGCGAGGTAGCCGTCAAGATCATTCGGCCGCGCTACGCAAACCACCCCGATTGCATGGCAAAAAAGACAGCCGGAGAAGCGCATCTGTCCATCAGGGCGTGAAAAGCCGTGGCGATCCTTTGCAACGGCCTTGGTGTCTCCTATAATGCATTCGTGTCGATACCAATTATTGCCACGAAGCTTTATGCTCCCCCATCCCGGCCTGAAATTGTCCTTCGGTCTCGCCTGACGGAACAACTCAACAAAGGCCTACACCACAAATTAACTTTAGTCTCCGCCCCAGCCGGCTTTGGCAAAACGACACTTGTCAGCGAATGGATCGCCGCTGGCCGGCGACCGGCCGCCTGGTTGTCGTTGGATGAAGACGAGAGCGATCTCGCCCGCTTTTTGACTTATCTCATCGCTGCGTTGCAGAACATTGGGGAGGGGATTGGCGCGGCAGTGCTGCCCGTATTGCAGTCGCCACAACCACTGCCAGTCGAAGCGATTTTGACCAACCTGATTAATGACATTTCTGCCATCCCGGACGACTTTATCCTGGTCTTGGATGACTACCATCTGGTCGATGACCCATCGGTTGACAGGGCGATAGGCTTTCTGCTGGAACACTTGCCGTTACAAATGCACCTGGCCATTACCACCCGTGAAGATCCCAATCTACCACTGGCGCGGCTGCGCGTTCGCGATCAATTGACCGAATTACGCGCCGCGGACCTGCGCTTCACTCCCTCCGAAGCGGCCGAATTTCTCAACAAAGTGATGGGGCTTGCTCTCACGGCAGACGAGGTTGCCGCATTGGATAGCCGCACTGAAGGCTGGATTGCCGGCCTGCAACTCGCCGCGCTTTCCATCAAGGGCAACCATGATGTTCCTGGTTTCATCCAGGCATTCGCCGGCGATCACCGCTATATTGTGGATTATCTCGTCGATGAGGTACTAAGAAAACAACCGGAGGCGCTTCGACATTTCCTTCTTCACACATCCATCCTCGACCGCCTGAATGGCACGCTCTGCGATGCGGTTACGGGGCAGCCGGGGGGCTTGGCGAAGTTGGAAGCTCTCCAGCGAGGTAACTTTTTCCTGATCCCGCTGGATGACACGCGGCACTGGTACCGCTATCACCATCTTTTTGCGGATGTTCTTCGCGCGCATTTGACATCGGAACAGCCCGATCAACTGACCACACTGCACGGGCGAGCGAGCGAGTGGTACGCGCAGAATGGCTTAGCGCCAGAGGCCATCCACCACGCCCTGGCCGCCCAGGATTTCGAGCGAGCGGCAACACTGATCGAACGGGCGTTGCCGGCCACGCGCCAGAGCAGACAGGAAGCCGCGCTGCTGAGCTGGTTACAGGCCCTGCCCGATGAAGTGTTCGAGCACAGGCCCGTACTGAGTGTTCATTACGCCGGCGCGTTACTGCAGAACGGCCAACTTGACGGGGTTGAAACCCACCTGGAGGCCGCCGAAGGATGGCTGCGTGAAGATATTGGTGTGCGCCCGGCATTCGCCGATGAGGAGGATTTTCAACGTTTGCCCGGCCTGGTCGCCATGTACCATGCCGCAGTGGCCCTGATTCGGGGCGATAGTGCCGACACGATGACCCACGCCCGGCGTGTGATTGAACTAGCGCGGAAAGATGACGATTTCATGCGCGGCGCGGCTTCGTCCCTGATTGGGCTTGCCTCTTGGACAAGCGGCGATCTCGAGACAGCCCACCAGATGTTTGCCCGCGGAATGGATTATCTGCTGAAAGACGGGTATATCACCGACGTGATCGGCGGCACCCTCACCCTGTCGGATATTCGGATCACTCAAGGCCGCCTGCGCGAGGCTCTGGGCAACTACGAGCGTGGATTGCAACTCGCGACGCGTCACGGCGGGACCCCCCTGCGCGGTGCGGCCGACATGCATGTGGGCCTGAGCGATATCTACCGCGAGATGAACGAGATCGATCTCGCCACACAGCACCTCCGGAAAAGCAGGGAGCTGGGCGAGCTAAACGGGCTGCCCAAAAACCCGTACCGCTGGCGCGTAGCCTCGACGGGCGTGATGGCTGCCCGGGGCGATATTGACGGCGCGCTCGACCTGCTCGACGAGGCCGAGCCCCTGTACGCAGGTGATTTCTCGCCCAATGTCCGTCCTGTCACCGCGGTGCGGGCGCGTCTGTGGATAGTGGCGGGAAGATGGAGCCAAGCCCTCGGCTGGGCGCGGGCGAGTGGATTATCGGCCGGGGATGACCTCAGCTACCTGCGCGAGTTCGAGCACATCACCTTGGCCCGGCTCCTTCTGTCTCAGGCCCGGACCGGCGCTGCCACCGGTTCCATTGGTGAGGTGATCGGATTACTGGAGCGGCTTCGCCAGGCGGCTGAAGAAGGCGGCCGGATGGGCAGCACAGTCGAAATTCTGGTCCTGCAAGCGCTGGCCTACCAATTACGGGGCGATATGGCGGCGGCTCTTTCGCATTTGCAGCGCGCGCTAACGTGGGCTGAGCCGGAAGGCTACGCGCGCCTTTTTCTGGACGAAGGCGCCGCCATGGCCCAACTCATTGCCGCAGCGGCCGCGCAGGGGATCATGCCCATCTACACAGGCAAACTGCTGGCGGCATTTGCGGCCGAGCCTCAGGCCCCGGCTGGTGATTTGACTCAGCCCATCCCCCATGCTTCATCGTCCCTGATGGAGCCGCTCAGCCAGCGCGAGCTTGAGATCCTCCGCCTGTTCAAAACGGAGCTTTCGGGACCGGAGATCGCTCGGGAACTCGTCATCGGATTAAGTACCGTTCGCACCCACACGAAGAGCATCTATAGCAAACTCAACGTCAATAGCCGCCGGGCGGCTGTCAGGCGAGCAGTTGAGCTGGGCTTGATCTAAGACCCGCGCCGGAAAGACCCGACAGGCCAGCACGCGACTGGTTTGTCTCACAAGGTGTTCACCCGCCGACCGGCCTAAGCTAGATTTCTCTATATCCCCACATCAATCCCCACATGGGGGGAAGACACCTCCCCACCTTCATCTGTATAGTGTCTCCAATCGAACCCAAACAGGCAGCTATGCCGGGTGTCTCTGACACTAAACCACGGTTCAAAATATAGGAGACAGGCAAATGAACATCGCAGGCAAACTCTCGCTTAAGCAGAGCACAACGACCCTGACCCCAACGACTCTCATTCGGTTGGCCGGCTTATCGGCCGTGTTGGCCGGGCTGAGCTTCATCGTCGTGGGGTTGTTCCATCCAGTCAACGAGCCTTCAGTGGTCACTACCACCACCTGGATCAACGTCCACATCGTTGCCATCGCAATGGGCTTATTTGGAATGATCGGCATGGCCGGGCTATATGCCCGGCAAGCGGAGAAGATCGGCTGGTTGGGTCTGGCCGGCTATGGCCTGTTCAGCCTCTGGCTGGCGCTCGTCATGAGTTTCTCCATGGTGGAAGCATTTATCCTGCCGGGTTTGGCGACTGAGTCACCGGCGTTTGTGGCCGGTTTCCTGGGAATGTTTTCCGGCTCGGCCAGTGCGGTTGACCTCGGAGCGATGCCGACCCTATGGAATCTATCGGGGGCCATGTTTATCCTCGGCCCGCTGCTGTTCGGCATCGCTACCTTCCGCGCCCGCATCCTGCCGCGCGGGGCAGCCGCTCTGCAGGCCGTCGCGGCCTTGTTGGTTCCCGTGGGCGGGCTAGTGTTGCCGCCCGAATACCAATCTCTCGTGATGGTTCCGGTGGGACTGGCTCTGGCCTGGCTGGGGTTCGCGCTCTTTGCCGAACGTCAAGAGAATACGGCCGAAAGCCAAGTCGATCAGAGAATGGTCGTTTCGAAACCAGCCAAGGTTGCCTGAGAATGTTGCAAATGGACAAGCGGCCTTGTGGCCGCTTGTCTGTCTGCCCCCGTCAATAGTCCACGGAGTTCCACGTCAAAAATTCATGGAGTTCAAGATGAAAGACAATCTCTACCATAACGATCAGACCCCTGAACTGTCCCGGACAACCCGTGCACCGGCCGGAAAGGGCCATGCAGCATGGGGCGTGCCCGCCGCCCTGATCCTGCTCAGCATCATACCGCTCACCATGGGGGCTTTCCGGCTTATCGAATTGGCCGAGGGCGCGGTCATCACCCCGGCAAACGCGCGCTTCTTCGCCTCTCCTCTGCCTGTGGTGCTGCATATCGTTGGCGCGTTTGTCTATGCCATTCTGGGCGCGATTCAATTCATGCCCATAACCCGGCGGCGCGGCGCCAGGTTGCACCGCCTGATTGGCCGTCTGTTGGTGCCGGTAGGTCTGGTGGTAGGACTTTCAGGGGTGTGGATGACGCTGTTCTACCCCCGTCCGGCAGCCAGCAGTGATCTCCTGTACGCATTTCGTATCCTGTTTGGGTCCGCCATGGTCGTGTCTATTGTTCTCGGTTTCGTCGCCATCCGGCAGCGGGATGTGGCCCGGCACCGCGCCTGGATGACGCGCGGCTATGCGATTGGGCTGGGCGCCGGCACGCAGGTGCTGACTCTTATGGTCGGGGAGCTAATCGCCGGGCCGCCAAATGAGATGGAATATGCCTTGCTGATGGGAGCAGCCTGGGTAATCAACCTGGCTGTGGCGGAATGGGCAATCCGCAGACGCCCAGCCAAGCGAACACGTCGCGGTTCCGTGACTTCTCCTCAGCAGTGAGGCTATCGATCGATATGGCTTCCGCCAGTTATTCACATCACGTTCTATGAAAGAGGTTAAAAATGAAAGCAATCGTCGCCACAAAATTTGGAACCGCGGACGTCCTTCAGCTTCAGCATGTTGAAAAACCGGCGCCCAAAGACAAGGAAATCCTGGTTAAAGTAGTTGCCACCACCGTCAGCGCCGGGGATATCAGAATGCGCAGTCTGGATGTGCCGCCTCTGTTCTGGCTGCCCGCGCGCCTCACATTGGGTTTTACGAAGCCGAAAAATCCGATCTACGGCATGGAATTGGCCGGCGAAGTGGAAGCCGTCGGCAAGAATGTAACCCGGTTCAAGACAGGCGATCCGGTATTTGCCTCGACCCTGGCGGAGCGGTTTGGGGCTTACGCCGAGTACAAATGCCTGCCCGAAGATGGACTGGTGCTGCCCAAACCGCACAATATGACCTATCAAGAAGCTGCCGCCGTACCGATTGGCGGGCCTACCGCGCTGCGCCTGCTGCGCAAGGGAAATATCCAGCGCGGACAGAAAGTGCTGATCTATGGCGCTTCCGGAAGCGTTGGGACGTATGCCGTCCAACTGGCCCGGTACTATGGGGCGGAAGTGACAGGAGTATGCAGTACGACCAACCTGGCGATGGTGAAGTCGCTGGGCGCGGATCGAGTGATTGATTACACCCAGGAGGGTTTTTCGACGAGGCTCGAGCGTTATGACGCTATCTTCGACGCGGTTGGAAAATTCCCAAAATCAGTCTATACAGAAGCCCTCGTGCCCAACGGACGCTACATAACGATTGCCAAGCTCAACACGAAACAAAGCGCAGAAGAGCTAAGCGTCATCAAAAAGCTCATCGAAGCGGGCGAGATCAGGGCGGTCATCGACCGGTGCTATCCGTTGGAACAGGCGGCCGAGGCGCACCGGTATGTCGAATCTGGGCACAAAAAGGGCAACGTCGTCCTCACAGTGGCTTAGAAGGACAAATATCCAGAAGTAATGGTCATCATGAATGTTCAAAATTTGCCGCACGACAGCAATCTGGAAAATGAGCCCAGCCGGCCAATGATCTATGAAATCAGGATCAGGGGCCTTCTGGGTCATCAGTGGAGAGAATGGTTTAGGGGGCTGACCATCCTGCTGGAAGAGGATGGCAATACACTCCTGACCGGCGCGGTGGTTGATCAGGCGGCGCTGCATGGCATACTCAAGAAAGTGCGCGACTTGGGGATGCCGTTGATCTCCGTCAATATCGTTGGATCAGTCTCTGCGAACCTGTTAACGGGTGACTCGTGAACGATCCCGCTTTCCCCTTCATTAGCGCGATTGTCATCGGGCTTGGCGCAACCCTCACGTTTGATATGTGGGGGCATTGGCTCAAGCATGCCTTCAACATACCTCCGTCCAATATTTGCGTGGTCGGGCGCTGGCTGCGCTATATGCCGGAAGGAACCTTTAAGCATGCAAACATTGCCTCTACGCCACCGCAGAGCGCGGAGTGTGCCGTCGGCTGGATCGCTCATTACATGATTGGTATCACGTTTGCCCTCGTTTTCGTGGGCTTCGTCGGCGACGACTGGCTCCAGCACCCCACGCCGCTGCCCGCCATCGTCTTCGGTACCATCACGGTTTTGGCGCCGTTCGCCATCATGCACCCTTTTTTCGGGTTTGGATTTGCCGCAGCAAAGACGCCCAACCCGGCGCAAGCCAGAGTTCGCAGCTTGATGAATCATATGGCGTTTGGCGCGGGTCTTTACTTTTTCGCCTTGTTGGTCACGTGGTTGCCGGCGGCATTTGGCTGAAAAAAACGCCCCCGCAATCCTGCCCGGATAGCCGCGAATAGAGACTGGCCCTAACTCTCAACCGCCACC
>WBZM01001873.1_pt1 | contig 19342 bp, 19 predicted proteins | sample 5204271 | NCBI WGS metagenome assembly WBZM01 (sample SAMN12344346, study PRJNA552823) | activated sludge metagenome | biome: Activated sludge suspended growth; feature: Nitrification reactor; material: Wastewater; isolation source: activated sludge from nitrification reactor of wastewater...
AGGGTCACGGGGGAGGTGCTTGCGGTCATGGCGCTGGACGTGACCTCGGTCGCCGTGGACGTGCCGACCGCGCGCAACGCCGCGATGAACAGTCCACCGGACAGCCAGGTCAACACCAACAGCGACCCGACCAGACTCAGTCTGCGACCGCGCCCCTGGGCGCCGGCATTGAGGCGACCCGCGTAGAACATCATCACGCAGGCCGCGGTCGCGAGGCCGAAGGCGGCGATGTAGGACCCGAGTTCCGCCTCGTCGAGCACGAGCATAAGGACGGGGCGCATGAGGAAGGCATCCAGCAGGCCCAGCACGACGATGACCAGGTAGGTGGCAGCACGCGAGAGGTGCGACCGGCCACGGGACGCGACCAACGGCGGGTCGACGAAGCCGCGAAGGGTCGGTCGCGAGGTCGGTTGCGGCGTCGATCCAGCGCTCTGGACCGGCGTGGTGTTGACGGGCGTGGTGTTGACGGGGGTGGTGTTGACGGGGCTGGTGTTGACGGGGTCGGCGTGAGGCGGCTCGGCCCGAGGGATGAGGGTCGTGGTCTGGTCCATGCTGAGCGATTCCTTCGGTCGCAGGAGGTGGACGGACGTCCAGCGATGACCGCTTCCCCCAATCCGGCCGCAGACCGCATGACCTCCCGCAGGCCGCCCCCGACGAAGTTTGGGGGAAGCGCTCAGCGGGCGAGGCGCCCCGCCTCGCCCGACACCCGGAAAGGCTGCACCGCAGATGAGCATCTTCACCCGCAAACCCGACCAGGTGGTGGTCGGCACAGCCCGCCGCCGCACCATGATCGCGACCGACTCCCCGTCAGATCGCGTGATCTACCACCGGTCCGGCATCCCGGCCCGCAGCGGTCATCCCACCGATCGGGCTCACCGCGGGGTCGACCAGCCGATGAGCTACGGCTTCTGGCTTCGAGTGGCCGACACCTGGGACGGCTGGCGCGACGGCCAGCACGCCGCCGATCGCCCGGTGGCTGAACTGGAGTGGACCCAGCGACTGCAAGATCTGCATGACGAGAACGCCCATCGACTTTTCGCTGCGACCGCCGACGTCAACTACGCCCACGTCGCCGACCTGCAAGCGCTCATCGCGCGCAAGACCCAGCTCGATGCCGAGATCTCCGACGTGACCACCGAACTCGAGACCGTCCCTGAGCCACGCACTGGCACCGGCGCTGCCGAGGGCCATGTCGACGCGCGCATCGTCGCGCAGCGCCGCCAGGCTGAACACCGCCGCGCCCAAGAGCCGGTGCGGCAACGCCTTCGCGCCCTCGTCGAGGAGCGGCACGAGGTGGTGACCAGGGCCCTGGACCTGCGCGCCCAGCTCGAAGAGGAGTTCGCTGTGCTGCTACGCATCGAGGAGCGACACCGCAGCTTCTATCAGCGTCGGCTGCGCACCTATACCCGTCGGCTCGCCCGTGGCCGCAAGGACCACTCTGGGCTGCGCCACGAATTGCGCACCCCGGCCTGGACGGGTGCGCCGTGCCCGTGGATCCCGGTAGGCGCCGACACCCTGGTGCGGGTGCCGTCCAGCGATCCGGTCACGGTGGCAGGCGAGTCGGACGAGGCCTCCGCGGCCTAGCACACAGCGCCGGTATGCCGTTGCGCCGGCTTCCCGCTCGCCACGGCCCGCCGATCCGGTCGGCCGCGGCGAGCACGGCATACCTGCACGGCATACCCCACCGGATACCTGGACGGCATACCGGCTCGTCCCGTCCCCAGCCCGGCACGTCCCCAGCCCCCGTCCCCCTCGCTTCCTTTGGGGGAAGCGCTCCTGGATACCGGGCCGGTCAGCGGCCCCCCCGAGAAAGAGGCTCGACCAGATGAGTGCCATGTCAGTCGGCGCACGGATCACGGCCGCGGCGGCCGCGGTCACGTTCGTCGTGTCCGCATGTTCCTCCAGCCCGACCGCTCCCAGCGCGTTGACGACCGGTTCGGAGGCTCCGTCCACGGTGATCGCGACCGGTGGCGGCAAGATCTGTCTCACCGGGGACGCGGTCGTCTACCTCACGGCCGTCCACCTCAATGCTGTCGCGGGGATCCCAGTGGGCCCCCTGTGCGCAGCCGACCAGGCTGTCGAGTCCGGCAAACCGGTCGGGGTCATCTCCGTGGAGGGGACACCGCGGGTGCTCATGCCGGTCGTGAGCCGCAAGCCCCAAGGCAACAACGACATGTCCCGCAAGGCCGACAAGGTGCGGATCGTCACCGAGCTGGCCCGCGCCGCGCAGGGTGCGGTCCCGTCGAGCGACGGCAACGACCTCACCGCTGCCCTGGCGCTGGCCGTCGACTCGGCCCGCTCGGCTGCGGGGGCCAATGCCACGATCCAGCTCATCGTCACCGATCCGGGGTTGTCCGACCGCGGTGCCGTCGACCTCACCGCCAAGGGGGCCTTCGTGGCCGAGCCGGAGGACGTGGCCGCCCATGTCAAGAACGCGGGGCAATGCCCCAAGCTCAGCAACACCTCGGTGGCCTTCATCGGGCTGGGCTATCCCCTCGCACCTCAACCGGAGCTGACCATCGCCGACCGCGATCGGGTCTCCCGACTCTGGAGTCTGGTGGTGGCGCAATGCCAGGGGCAGGCGACGCTCATCCCCGGAAAGATCTCGGGCGCTGCGCCGACGACAGCTCACCCGGTCACGCCCGTGGTGCCCAGTGGGTACCCGCCCTTCCAGGAGGCTGGGTCGTTCTCGCTCGTCGGAGACTCCGCGCTGGCCTTCCAAGCGGACGCGACGGCATACCTGCATCCCGACCAGGCCAGCGCGTTCCTGGACACCTACGCCCGATACCTCACCAGCCACCCTCGGACGGCCGTGCTCATCTCGGGGCAGACCGCCAACTACTCCACCCGTTGGCCGTCGCTCGAGGCGCTGGCCACGGCTCGCGCCGAGCAGGTCAAGGCCGATCTGGTGGTCCGGGGGGTCTCCGCTACTCGGCTGACCACGAAAGGCCTGGGCTACCAGGCGAACCCGCCTCAGGTCGACGCGGCGACCGCGGCCCTCAACCGGTCGGTCACCTTCTCGGCATCTCCGCTCCCGTAACCGCTCTCACGAGCGGCAGTCCAGGGGTATGCCGTGCCGGCAGGTATGCCGTGCCGGCACGGCATACCTGCCGGCTAAGACACCGCACCCACGCTCCCAACCTGACCCATCGATCAAAGGCACGAGCATGTCCCGACTCGGATATCTCCGCGGAGACCGCATCCCCTCCCATGACACCCCCGACACCCGGTCCGTGCGGTGGGGGCGCATCGTCGCCGTCCTCGGCGCCCTCGCCCTGCTGGGACTGGTCATCTGGCATCGGCTGGCCCCGCCGACGACCCTGTCCGGATACGCGCTGAGCGGCGACCGCGGTCCCACCTGCCAGCGCATCGTCGTCGCCAACGATGTGTCCGGCTCGATGAGCGAGTTCGCGGAGCCCCGAAGCAATGCCCTGACCCAGCTGTTGACCTGGTCCCCCTCGAATCTGCGGCCCACCGACGAGATCGGCGTGCTGGATTTCGCCGGGTCGGCCGCATGGGTGCGTACGCCTGCGAGTGTCACCAACGCCGCAACCGGGACCCCGGTCGACCCCAGGTCCCTCGGTGGTGGGACGAGTCTGGAACCGGTCATCGCGGCCGTGGCCGCGCTGCCTGCCTCCCGTTGTGCGACGAGCCTGTGGTTGCTCTCCGACGCCCAGTATCCGGACTATGCGCCGAGTGTCGACGCTGCCCGGGAGACGTTGGCTGCCGCCGACATCCACCGAATTCCGCTCCTTGTCCCGTCAGCGGATATCACCGTGGACCCGGCCTGGGAGACCACCTACCCGTATTCGACTCCCATCACCTTCGACGGGCGCAGCCCCGACCAGACCGCCCTCGCGTACGGCGGCCTCCTCGCCGACCTCACCGGGCAGCGACTGGCGGCTGTGAGCCGATGACGAGGCTGCGGGCGGTGCGGGCGGTGCAGGCGCGGGTGGGGTCCCGGCCGGCGTCGCTCGCACGTCACCTGGATTGGGGGAAACGCACCTGAGCAGAGCCGGAAAACGCCGGCTCGGCTCCCCGGAAACACCGAGGAGAAACCGTCGAGAAGGAGCACTGCCGTGAGAACCCACCGCAACCACCAATGGCCCATCTGCCTGGCCACCGGGAAGCGCCGCTACGGCGAGCGCAAGGACGCCAAGCTGGCCCTCAAGTCGGCCGCCTTTCAGCGGTCTTCCGCAGCGGCCCTTGGCGGCACGTGCGTCAACCTCGTCACGCGCGCCTACCGCTGCACCCACTGCGGCGGCTACCACCTCACCTCGCAGCCCCGGCGCAACCCCAGCGCGGCGTGACACCGCTCGGGTCCGGGGGCCGCTCGCTCCCGGACCCAACCGCGGGGTGCCACCGACCCCGGGGATGGCACACACCCGACCGCACCTCCCTCGCCTGGATATGGGGGAAATCCCCCCGCACCGTTCGACCGGCTCCAGCCGGCCCATCCTCATCCGGAAGGACTGCACGCACCATGGCAACCAGCCTCAAGCACACCGTCAAGACCTTCTTCCGTCGTCCGGCCGCCCCCGCTCCGACGGCGTCCACGATCGTGCCGACCCTCGTCGGACAGCCCGCCTTCGGACTCACTGCGCCCGACCTCGGCTTCACGGTTGTCGACGCCGAGGCGGAGATGGCCTGGGTCGAGCAGACCCTGCTCGCCGCCCCCGGGATGTTCGACGAGGGCACGCCTGATGTCCTCGACGGCAAGCTCGTCGAACGGCACCGCGAGCGGGTTCACCGCATCACCGAGGAGAGCCGGGTCATCACCCGGCGGATCACGGCATACCTGCGGGACCTGGACCAAGCCGAGACCGAGCTGCGACCGCATCTGCTCGCCGCCCGTGCGGAATACGCCCAACTGGACGCCGCCCGCCACGCCTGGGACGCCGTGCTCGCAGGCACTGCCGAGTCCTACGAGCACCCTCAGGCGACCGACGGCACAGCGGCGCTCCCGATGCCGCAGGTCGGTGAGCGGCAGGCCCTCCCCCTGCTGCCCAGCTTCGCCGACGCGCGCGAGTCGACCGTCAGCGGGGACACCGCGGGCGCTGCGGGCGCCGGGTTCGAGCCCGCTGCGGGGGTGGCCGCGGCTGACGTCCCGATGCCCCGGATTGCCCGGATCGCTCCGCCCACGCCTAGCAAGCCGAGCGAGCTGCACACCGTGACCGCGCCGCGCACCACCGAGCAGCACCAGCGCGCAAGCTGACCGGTATGCCGTCCGTCCACCGCCAGCCTGGTGAGGTGGGCGGGCGGCGTGCGGTCGAGCCTGTGGACGACACTGGCCCGGCTGGGTGAAGGGTGCCAGGCTGGGGGCATGGACGAGTCGACGATCGTCGTCCCCAGCCGGGACGGCATACAGCTGCAGGTGTATCGGTGGGCGCCCAAGGGTGAGCCGCTCGCGGTCGTCCAGGTGCAACACGGCTTGGGCGAGCACGCTGGGCGCTATCGGCGGTTCGGGGAGGCGCTCACCGCGTCGGGCTACCTCGTGTATGCCGCCGACGGTCGCGGTTCCGGGCGCACTGCGGCGGGCGATTACGGCAACTGGGGCCCCGACTCGTGGCCCGGCTGGGTCGATGACGTGGCCCAGCTCAACGCGCGGATCCGGGCCGACCACCCGGACCTGCGTCGCGCGCTGTTCGGCCACTCGATGGGTTCCTTTGCGACGCAACAGTTCCTGGTCGACCACGCCGATGACGTCGACGCGGTGCAGGCCGTGGTGCTGTCCGGCACGACCGATGTGGCGGGCTTGGTGCCGTTGCTCGACAGCCCGGTGCCGGCCGACCTCAGCTCGTTCAATGCCGGCTTCGAGCACCGCACGGGGTTCGAGTGGCTCAGCCGCGACCCGGAGGAGGTCGACGCCTATGTCGAGGACCCCGGGTGTGGGTTCGAGTCCGAGCCGTTCCGCGGCATACCGTCGCTGTTGGCGGCTGTCGATCCGCAGCGGCTCGCGGCGATCCGGTCCGACCTGCCGATCCTGCTGGTCTCGGGTGACGCCGATCCGCTCGCCGGCGGTGGCGCGGCGGTCGAGGTGGTCGGGCAGCGTTACCGCGACGCCGGGCTGAGTGACGTGACGGTGCAGTTGTATGCCGGTGCGCGGCACGAGCTGCTCAACGAGACCAACCGCGGCGAGGTCACCGCCGACATCATCGCCTTCCTCGACCGCACGGTCGGCTGACGGAATCGGGGCTGACTCCACGTGGGCAAGGTCATCCCGTTTCCGGGGTCGTACCCCGGTCCGGATCCCCTCGCGGATTCCCTCGCGGATTCCGGCGCGGACCCCGGCCCCGATCCCGATTACGCCTGGCCGACCCGCCCGAAGTGGGTGTTACCGGCTGACGACGCGCCCGTCGACCCCGACGACGACCGCTACTGGGACTCGAGTCGAGTGGTGCAAGGGCCCGACGACTGGATGCGGCTCTACATCGATCTCGTCGACGCCGTGCCCCGGATCTCCCGCGAAGTCATGGTTCCCAGCGGGATCACCATGGACCTGGTCCACGAGGTCATCGTCGCGGCCATGGGGTGGCAGGACTACCACCTGCATGCCTTCATCCAAGGCGGAGTCGACGACCCATTGGCGCCGCGGCTGCTCACCGAGGCCGATATCGCCGAGGGCGAGGAGGGACTGCTGGAGTCGGAGGTCCGGCTCTTCGAAGTGCTGCGCGCCAACGGTGACGAGGTCGGCCACGAATACGACTTCGGCGACGGGTGGCGCCACGTCGTGCGGCTCATCGCCTGTGGTGACGACGCCGACGCCATCCCGCCAGGCGACCCCGTGTGGGCGGTCGCGGACCGCGACGCCGACCCCGAGGCACGGGTGCGGCTCATCGACGGCCACGGCGCCTGCCCACCCGAGGATGTCGGCGGGATCCACTACTACAACCAGGTCGCGGCCTGGCTGCGCGGGGAGCCTGGCGCGACGATCGACGAACCCGAGCAGCTGCGGGCGTGGCTGCCAGAGGGTTTCGACCCGGACGTCTTCGACATCAATGCTGCCCAGAATCGGCTGGCGGCGACCCGGGCTGGCGGGCGACTCGATCTTGTGGCCCTGTCCGATCGAGTCGCCGAGGCCCTCGTGCGGCTCGGATCGGCGCGTGGCGAGTTGGCGAGCCTGCTCGTCGGGGCGGAGCTGCCACGGCACGGTGAGCGGCACGTCGTCGACACATTGAGCGATGCCGATGTCGCGCGCGCGGCCCGACCGTGGCTCCGGCTTCTCGGCGAAATCCCTTCCACTGGGCTCAAATTGACCGCTGCGGGATATCTGCCGCCGGCTGTCGTCGCGCGGGTCTACGCCGATTTTGGCTTCGCACCGGACGCCGTCTGGGGCAAGGCCAACCGCGAGGACAACGTGCCCACGGTGCGCGATTTGCGCGAGGCCGCTGTGGCCATCGGTCTGCTCCGCAAGGCCCGGGGGTACTTGCATGTGACGGCCGAAGGACGTGCCGGGCAGGCCGATCCGCGTCGCCTCGTCGCGCGGGTGGTCAGCCGGATGCCGTTCGGCTCCCAGGATTATGAGCGCGATGCGGGGCTGCTCGCGCTGGCGGCCTTGGCGTCGCTCGCCGACTACCCTCCCCACATCGCCGAGGCGTTCTGGCCGAGCCGACTCCACGATGCTTTAGAGCTGTTCGGGGCGTTCGGGTGGCGGCAGGGCTGGGACCCGGTGCCCGACTGGGTGGTCGGGCGCGGCGCGTACCCCACCCTCGCGGCTCTCACCCGAATGGGCGGATTTACCTGTGGTCCCTACGGAGAGCCCGGTATGCCGTGCCCGCTCGGTCCCGCTCTCGCCCGCGCCGCCCTCTGCACCCCTCGATCCGCGCGCTAGGTGCTGTCACGTACTGCAACATCTATTCAGTAGGTGACAGTGAGAGGCCCGGCTAGTGCCAGGTGAGGCGGATCGACGTCGGGTCGAGATTGGCGATCACCCGCACCTCGCCGAAGTCGGCATCACCGATCCTCGCGGCCCTGACCAGGCGCTCGCAGAAGTGCTCGAAGTCGTCGAACCCGAGCTCGGCCCGAGCCCGCGGTGAAAGACGGTTGAACCGCACCTGCAGTTCTGTGGAACTGGGGCGTGAATCGGTCGGGCTCAGGGCGAGGGTGAGCGGAATGGTCACGACCCGCTCATGTTGCTCCAGCGTCACCCCGTCGACATCGACGACCAGCGGCACGACAGCGGGATAGAGCTCGGCCGGCACATCGTCGCCCACGACCTGCTGCAGCGCACCACCGACGATGGCCGCCACCAGCAGCGGGCGCAGCGCAGCGGCGTCGAGGTCGACGCGCCAGCCCTTGGGTCGGATCCGGAAGGACTTCTCGTCCGAGACCACGTCGACGACGACGTTCTCGCAGGCATCCTCCAATGCCGACCCGGGTCGGATCCCGAGTGGCCCGAACACGTCTTCCAGCATCCAGGTGCGGCGCAGCCGCTTGGGGGTGTCGAGGCCGTTGACATAGGTCACGAGGGGCTGGGCTGCGGCCATGAGGATGCCTTCCGATCCGTTCTCTTCTTCGACGCTACCCCTCGGCCCGCGCTGACCCGGGCGTTCACGGCATACCGCGGGATCTGGACGGCGAACCGTCCGCGGCGAGTCACCCGCGCGTCCCCCTGCCGTTACCTGCGCTCGCGCGGCCGCGCTTTCGCCGGCAAGACCGGTATGCCGTGCGGCCCGGTAAGCTACTCCGATACCCACTTTCCGGTGGCTTTGGCATACCCCGCCAGCCGCCACACACAACAGAACAGGAGCGGCTGGATCACACCATGACCGGTGGCGAGGTTAGGTCGGTCGGCATTGTCGGAGCGGGAATCGTCGGGCTGTCGACGGCATACTTCCTGCAGTCCGCGGGAGTCCAGGTCACCATCTTCGACCGCAAAGGCGTTGCCGCCGGCGCGAGTTGGGGCAACGCCGGGTGGCTGACCCCGGGCATGGCGGTGCCGCTGCCTGAGCCCGCGGTGTTGCGTTATGGCATGCGGGCGCTGCTGAGCCCGAGTTCCCCGGTCTATGTGCCGCCGACGAGCAACCCGACAACGTTGAGCTTCCTCGCCCAGTTCGCGCGCAACTGCACGGCCTCGCGCTGGCGCAAGGCGATGCAGGGGCTCATCCCGCTCAACAACCGCGCGCTGGAGGGCTTCGACGCCCTCGCCGACGGAGGCGTCGACTCGCCGGTGCGCGACGCGGAGCCGTTCATCGCGGCATACCGGACGGCAAGTGACCGCGAGGCACTGGTCGAGGAGTACCAGCACATTCACGCAGCCGGTCAGCGCATCGACTACGACCTCATCAGTGGCGACCAGGCCCGCGAGATCGAGCCGGCGCTATCCGAAGAGGTGCGCGCGGCGATCCTCATCCATGGTCAGCGGTTCATCGACCCGGCGAATTACGTTGCAGCGCTGGGCGATCTGGTCATCTCGCAAGGTGCGATCTTGCACATCCAGCCAGTGACGAGCGTGACGTCCGGCCCCGACGGCGCGCAGATCAACGGTCAACGCTTTGACGCGGTGGTCATCGCGACGGGCGCTCTGCTCAATGGTCTGGCGCGGGACTTCGGCGTCAAGACGATCGTGCAGGCCGGGCGCGGCTACAGCTTCAGCGTCGAGTGCGAGCACCTGCCGGTCGGGCCGATCTACTTCCCGACCCAGCGCCTGGCCTGCACGCCGCTGCAGAACGGTCGGCTGCGAGTGGCCGGGATGATGGAGTTCCGCCCGGCTGATGCACCGCTGGACCCGCGCCGCATCCGGGCCCTCGTCTCCGCGGGCAACGCCCTGCTGGAGGGCGCAGACCTCAATGACCGGCAAGACGAGTGGGTCGGTGCCCGCCCAGTCACGGCCGACGGACTGCCGGTCATCGGCCGCACCGCTGACCCCCGCGTCTATGTCGGCGGTGGGCATGGGATGTGGGGCGTGTTGCTCGGTCCGATCACGGGTCGCCTTCTCGCGCAACAGATCACGACCGGCCGTATGCCGTCCGAGCTCGCCGCGGTCGACCCGCTGCGGGGTCGCCGCTGAGCTGGCTTCAGGCGGGCGTGTGGTTGGTCGCCCAGGCCCGGGCGACCAACTCGCGCAGCACTGACTCGTCGACGGCAGCGAGGCTCTTGAGGTAGAGGCAGCCCTTGCCGGTCGTGTGCGGTCCGAGCCGGTCGAGCAGGTCGGTGTTGTTGCCGTAGAAGGTCAATCCGTAGAGGGTGAGCGCGGCCTTGCGAGGTGCCAGGCCGACGGCGATCCATTCATGCGCCTTGCCGTCGGCCGTGCGATAGGGCTGACGACCGAAGCCGAGCATCGAGGTGCCCCAAGCGACGGGTTCGGCGCCGGTGACCTCGCGGATGATCTCGACGGCGCGAGCGGCATCGTCACGACGGGCTGCGGTGGGGGCGGTGGCCAGGACATCGGCCACGCTGAGATGGGGCTGCGGCTGGGTGGTCACCGGCCCATCATCCCCGGCCGGACGGCATACCGGGCAGTGGTTGTGTGTATCCCGAAGGTGCGGCGCCGTCGCGAGGCGAGCCGACGAAGTCAGAGGGCGGCTGCGACGAAAGACCCCAGCACGAGCACGAGAGCTGCGACCGATCGAAGACCCCGAGCCGCGGTCGATCGGGCGGGCCGATCGCTGATCGCCTGAAAGCCGAGCCAGGACGCCGCTCCCACGCAGGCTAGTCCGCGGACCGCCCGGATGAACTCGAGGTCTCCGGTGAGGAACATCCCGGCATAGGCGATCACGAGAAGCACCGCGAGACACTCGACGCCGATGGCGAACACCAGGAGCATGCACCCGGGGCTCCCAGGCTCGCGCGTGATCCGGGGCATCGTCTGACCTGGGCTGGATCTCGCGACCTGGCTCGGCTCATCCCGCCGCGTCACCGGTGGCGTGCCCCGCGTGACCTTCGCGGCGTTCGCGGCATTCCACGCCACATCGCGGGCCGCGCGCGATCCGCGCTTGCGGTGGCTCTTCTTGGACTGACGCGGTGGTCGCGTGGGGGGCGAGTCTTGCGGCCCGAGGGTCTGGTCCTGCGGCGCAGACTTCGTCTCGTGTGGCCGCACCCGTGCGTCGCGGGGAGCGGGTGTGGAGGTCGGCGATGGGTGCGACGGGGGCAGCGGTGCCTCGGCCGGGGCTGGTGCAGGGGGCGAATCCGCCGGCGGGAGGTGGCTCCACGGGCCCTCGGCCAGCGGGTCCTGCCCACTCAGCGGGTCACGGTTGTCCCAGCTCACTCCGGGATTATCGCAGCCGTCGGGTGGCCGAGGAGGGACCACGCGGCTTGCCGGCCGGGGTCACCACCCGGCATACCGACGGGGGAGTGGGGCGCTACTTCCAGCCGATGACGGCGAAGGCCACGGCGAGCAGCACTGCCGTCCCCAGCAGGTGCAGCGGCAGGCTGGTGGTGCGCAGAGGGGCGACCTCGGTGCGGACGACGCGGCCGGACTGCCAGAGCGCGACGCCGCTGACGACCCCCGCCGGCAGTGCGCGCGACAGCGGGAGGGCGTGGGTGAGCCACATCCCGAAGATCGCGATGGTCACGAGGGCCGACACCGCGCACGCGGCGACAAAGACGATCGCGATCAGCTTGTTGACCGCGCCGAGTCTCAGTCGCGCAGATGGATCCGGGTTGGCGGGACGGTCCTGCGGCGTCGGGTGGACGGCGTCCTGGATGTCTTTCCACCAGGGAAACCCGGGGCCCACCGGACGCCGCGAGCCGGGGCGAGGCTTCGGCGGGGCGTCGGCCGGAGTCTCGTAGGGCACCTGTGGGATCGGCGTGAGCGGCGGTTCGGCCGGCCCGTCGAGATCGGCCTGCGCCCACGACCCGTCCAGGAGGGGATCGCGCTGGAAGAGGGGGTCGGTCTGCCCGCCGTCCCCACCATCCCGGTCGTCCCAGCTCACCCTGGGATTATCGCAGTGGCGACCACACGGCATACCGGGTCGTCGCCTGCGGGCTGGAAGGTGAGCACATCGGCCTCACCAGACCACCAGCTGGAGACGACGCTATGGGGGTGTCTCACCAGGGGGAGTGCCGGCGACCGCTCATGGGTGTTCACCTCGATCTTCAGGCGCAACGACACACCGGTGGTAGCCGTCGTCCGCCACAGGATCTTGGGGTGCTGACTCAGTCGGGTCCGGGCCTCAAAGCCGAGCAATTGACCCAGCTGGGTCAGGGCGGACGTGAGTGGCCCGATGCCAGATGCCGAGGTTCGCACGTAGTCGAGGTCCTCGCTGTATCGGTGTGGTTCGGGGAGGAAGAGCTTGTGGAACGCAGTCCCACCACGGAAGACGAGTTCTTGCCCAAGGTAGGGATCGGTGGCGATGGCGCATATGGCCCGCGAGAGGAGCAGGTCCTGTTCAACCTGCTCGCGGGTCGGCCAGGGGTGGGCGACACCCCACGCGGTGATGGCGTCGTAAGGGATCACAGGTCAGGTTCCACCATGCGGTTCACTCGCACATTCCACCGGCGGTCGAGCGTGCCCATAAGACGAGAAGTGGGATCGAGCCTTGCCGGGGTGGGCGCGCCCGAACGCGCGCTCTGAGCAAGAACGCCGAGGTCGCGAGTTTCACCGAGATGCTCAAGCACCCACCCCAGCCGACGTAGCGTCGCCGCTGGGTAGTGGTGGGCGAGTGCAATCACGGCACCGAGATCGAAGGCGGGGTGTTCGGAGAGTTCGACGAGAACGGTCGCGGCGTTGTCGATCCCCCCGACGACGGCAACATCTGTGGCAACGTCCAAGGTCGTCACCGCCACCGTCGACACGAGAGCAGCCCCTGACCGTGTCACGTGGTCGACTGTCGGCACGAGACCCACCCGCGTTCGATGATGGAATTGGAACAGCGTCCGACCCACTTGCCGGTCCGGGATCTGACGGGCGACAGCGACCTGGAAGACCTGGGGGGCTTGGTGAGCCGCTCCAAGCAGTTCGGCGGCTGACAACCATCCAACGTAGTAGTCGACCTCAAGGTGAGCGGCCAGATGCTGAATCACCTCGATCCCAGGCGGGGCTCCCCAAGTGCGGTATTCGGGCGGGACCGGCAGCCACAAACCCCGCCCAGGCGCCACCCACTCACCACGCCTGGACGGCGCCTGGAGCCGCTGGCGTACCTGCTGCGGGGGAACCCCGATGACCTCAGCCAGTTCCTCGGTGCTCATGGCGCTGATCCCGCGGGAGAGTGCCCAGTCGGCCGCATGCGGTGCTGCCACCAGCTCGGTCATGGCGCTCGTCTCTGCACAATGTCCATTGTCACATAAATCATGACGTTAGATATGATCGAGAGAGACGAACGGTGGACTGAGCCCTGGGATACCGGCCCGGTCCAGGGCTGCCATCAGCGAGGGTCGGCGGCGGTATGTCGTGCGCAATTGGCTGACGTAGGAGTCGTATTCGTCAACTTGACCAGCCGCTGTGAGCAGCTTCCCGATGGTGGCGACCTCGCTTGCGATGGCGTCGTAGACCCGAGAGTTGGTCGGTTCCAGGAGGCTGGCCACGTGCGTGCGGAACAGCTCTGCGGCCCGGAGCGGCTCGCTCTGGGCGCTCGCCGTCGCAAGCTTGCGCCACGACTCCCCGGATCCGAACCGATCGTGCGCAGCCCAGGCCCGCTGCAGATCTCCCTGGGAGAGCGCGATATCGACCAGGGCTTGGCCATCGTGGTGGGGCCGCGCAGCGCGCCGTTCGGCCTCGGCCCACGCCCACTCGCGCTCGGTGGCACCGCGCCCGTGTCGGGTGGCGAACTCGTCGAGGTGGCCGAACCTCTCCGGACCCGGGTGACCGGCAAAATCCTTGCGCAGCACCGCGATCGCCTCGTCGACCCGCCCGGCCTGTTCGTAGAGCTCGACCGCAGCGCCGACCGGCATACCGTGGGCTGTCGGCCACCGGGAGCCGGCCAGGGCCGCGAGGTCCTCCCACACCGGCCAGCCAAAGGGGGACCCGACGGCGTCGGCAGCGACCGCGCGGTCCAGCCACCCCAGAGCCTCGGTATGCCGTCCGGCCGCGACCAGCCGCGCCACGATCCCGCCAAACCGCGGCCGAGAACCCATGGCCAATAGGTCGACGGCTTCGTCGACACGGCCCTCACAGTCAGCCAACTCCAGCCGCAGGAGCCACCATTCGGTGGCCGTCGGGTCCGGCTTTGCGGCGGAGGGTGGCGGCAGCGCCACCCCCTGCAGGAGCTCACGCACCCGCGCAAGGCCGATCGGGCCAAGCACCTCGGCGACATCGGCCAGCGGCAGATCGAGATGTCGTTCATAACGGAGGCGCAGCCCAATCACCCACTCTGCCAACGCGATCGGCTCGGGCATCGCAGCCACGCAGGCCGCCACCAAGAGCTCAGTCACCCGGGGAGCGATCTCCTGCAACTCACTCGTGTCGTTCTCTTGGTCGGCAAGGTGCGGGGCGATGATCTCGACCACTCGCTGGAGAGCCGGCACCAACGCCGGTGCGGCGGACGGCATACCGAGGTGGCGTTCGAATTCGTCGAGGAGGGCACTCGCCTCGGGGCCGAAGACGAGGACGTCGGGCTCCCAATGTCGACCCCACGGCGCTTCCTCCCACTCGGGGGTGAAGGCGTGCTCCGCCGCGGCGACGAGGTCGGCGATCGCGCCGCTGGGTTCACCACTGGCGACGGCGGTGCGCACCTCGAGTTCGCGCTGGATGGCGGGGTAGGCGTCGGCGAGCTCGAGCAGCAGCTCGACCAGATCTGCACGAGACAGCTCGCTGAGGTAGTCGCCGATCGGATCAGACGGCTCGACACGCACGCTCATGACGGCATTGTCGCCGGGAGGTCCGACAGGGCGAGACCCACAGCTCGCCGAAGGGGACCGCTCAGACCAGGGCCTCCGGGGCGCTGGCGGACCAGCCGGTGAGCTCGGTGATGCGGAAGATGAGGACTCGATCGAAGGGCTGGTCGCGGTATTGCGGATAACGGTCGGCCAACAACCGCGACAAGACCTCCGCCTGGACTGTGGGTTGGCTTGGCTCCCGGCGCAATTCGGCTCGCACCCACCACAGGCGGGCCCAGTCGCCGGGGTCCCAGTGGTCGACGAGCAAGGTCGCTCGCGGGTCGGCCAGCAGGTTGCGCTCGCGCTGCAAGGGCCCGTTCGCCTTGGGTTTGACCCGGTCGATCGGCACCCCGACGAAACCGTCCGGGTGCACGGCATACACGACCGGGACGGCATCGACCCCGCGGCGAGCGTGCACGGTCGCGAGCACGCCATGGTCGTATGCCGTGAACCGCCGCAGCGCCTCGGCGTCGGTCAGCCGCATGGTCGGCCCCTGCCAATCCTGCTCAGGAACGACGAGCCGGCACGAGTTCGCGCACGCCCGGCAGGACCTGCTCGGCGAAGGTCCTCAGGAACCGCTCCTGGTCGTGGCCGGGGCCGTGCACCACGAGGTGGTTGAAGCCGAGGTCGGTGTAGAACCGCAGCGCCTCGACGACGTCCTCGGGCCGGGACGCGACGATCCAGCGCTTGGCGACCTGCTCGATCGGCAACTCGTCGGCGGCCCGCTCCATTTCGGCGGGTGAGTGGATTGAGTGCTTCTGCTCGGCGCTGAGCGAGAGCGGGGCCCAGAAGCGACAGTTCTCCAACGCCCGATCGGGTTCGGGATCCCAGGACAGTTTGATCTCGATCATCCGGTCGATCGCACCGGCATCACGCCCGGCCTTGGCGAGCCCCTCGTCGACCGCAGGCACGAGCTGGTCGGCATACAACTCCCGGCCCTTGCCCGAGGTGCAGATGAAGCCGTCGGCGACCCGCCCGACATAGCGCGCCATGACCGGTCCGCCGGCCGCGACGTAGATCGGCACCGGCTGGTCGGGGCGGTCGTAGATCGCGGCGTCCTCGGTGCGGTAGTAGTCACCCGCGAAGGTCACCCGGTCCTCGGTCCACAGCCGGCGCATGAGCGTGATCGACTCGCGCAGCCGGGCAAATCGCTCCTTGAACTCGGGCCACTGCCCCTCGCTGACCGACCCGACGGCGACCTCGTTGAGCGCCTCACCGGTGCCGACCCCGAGCATGATCCGGCCGGGCGCAAGGCAGGCCATCGTCGCGAAGGTCTGCGCCATGACCGCCGGGTTGTAGCGGAAGGTCGGCGTCAGCACCGAGGTGCCCACCATGACCCGCTCGGTGCGCGCGAGCACCCACGGCATCCACGCGAGCGCGTTCGGCGCGTGGCCGCCTTGCAGCCGCCACGGCTGGAAGTGGTCGGAAACGGTGACCGAGTCGAGGCCGAGTTCCTCGGCGCGCACGGCATACCGGCCGAGTTCCAGCGGCGCGAACTGTTCCGCGGACGCCTTGTAGCCGATCCGGAGCGGCGGCGTGTGTGTTTTCTTCGAGGGAGTCACGGGGACCTTTCCAGCGCGTATGCCGTGTCGCCGGCGGAGTGGGTCGCCCGCGCTGCCGCGAGGGCCTCCCTCGCATCATCCGGCACGGCGACCGCCGGCGCAGCACTGCGCTGCTCGTGCCAGGCCAGGCCGACGACCGAGGCGAGCAGGATCGCGAAGCCGGCCCACTGCGACCCGGTCGGCTTGGCGCCCAGGAAGGCGACGCCGACGATGACCGCGGAGAGCGGGAAGGCGAGTTCAGCAAGCGTGGCTCGTGAGGCGGGGGTGTGGCCGAGGGCGCGGTAGTAGAGGACGAGGGCGAGCAACCCGGGGACGAGGGCGAGGAGCACGATGGTGCCGGCCGCATCCCAGCCGACGGCGAGTGGGGTTTGGGTGACCGCGGCCGTGATCCCCAGGGTGACGAAGCCGATCGAGAACCGGAGCGAGGTCAGGTCGGCGAAGGTCAGCTCGGCGCGGGCGGCGCGGCCGAGCACCGTGCCTGCCGCCCAGAGGGCTGCGGCGCCGAGGGCGAAGAGAGCCGCCTGCGCGCTCTTGACGCTCACCGACAGGGGCGAGGCGAAGGCCATCAGCCACGCGCCGACGAGGGCGGGGATGGCAAACCAGGCATAGGTGGCTCGGACTCGCTCGCGCAGGATGACGGCAGCGAGGGCGACGGCGATGAGGGGTTGGAGTTTCTGCAGGACTTGCGGGGTGATCGGGTCACCGACCCGGAAGGCCGCGGTGAACAGGACCGTGGCCAGGGCTGACGAGCCGGCGCCGATGACGAGGACGCTGAGCTGGGTGCGCAGGCTTGCGGCGCGGAGTCGGCGCACGGCCGGGATGAGCCACCAGAGCGTGAGCAGCGTGAGGACCAGGTGCTCCCAGAACACCACTGTGAGCGAGGGGTATTGGCGGGAGAGCGGGCCGCGCCAGATCGAGGAGATGCCCCAGAACGAGGCGGCGAGCGCGACCAGCCAGGTGCGGTCGCCGCCTCGGGAGGGCCGACCTAGACCGGCCGAACCGGCAGCCGGGCCGGGGGCGCCGGGAGCCGAGCCGGCCGCGGAGGCAGCGGGGGCAGCGCTCCGCGCCGCACGGCATACCTCGTGCGACGCGGAGCCGGAACCTTGCGAGAGGGGAGCGGTCATGGATCAGGAGGCCTCGACCTTGGGCATGATCTCTTCCTTCAGGCGCTTGAGGTCGTCCATCGTCTTGGAGACCGGCACGTCGGCGAAGGGCGGCCACAGCAGCGGCATGGTCAGACCGGCCTCCTTGTAGCGCTTGAGCATGTCGGTGATCTGGCCAGCCGTGCCGACCAGGATGTTGGACACCTTGCCGTTGTCGCTCTGGTCGACCTCGGTGTCGGTGATGGTGAACCAAATCATGCTGCACATGTCGAGGTCGTCGACCGAGCGGCCGAGGGCCTCGAGCTCCCCGGCGATCGCGGTGCGCCATTCGGTGAGCTCGCGCGGGGTGTCCTGGATGCCGATCCAGCCGGCGAGGTCGTATTTCGCGATCCGGTTGGCCGAGCGCTTGGGGTCGCGCAGGCCGCTGAAGTAGATCGGCGGGTGCGGCTTCTGCACCGGGCGGTGACCGAAGCCGCTGGCCTCGAAGTCGGCGAACTCGCCGTGGTATTCAAACGTCTCGTTGGTCCAGATGCCCTTGCAGATCTCGATCGTCTCGCGGACGTGGGCGTGCCGGCGCGGGAAGAGGTGCGTGGCGCTCGCGGCGGCGAACTCCTCGGGCATCCAGCCGGCACCGATGCCGACGTTGAGGCGCCCGCCGGAAAGCTGGTCGATGGTCGCGCACTCGGCGGCGAAGACGCCCGGCGAGCGGTAGGGGGTGTCGGTGATGCTCATGCCGATGCGCAGCTTCTTGGTGCGCGCGGCGAGCCACGGCAGCAGCGGCCAGCCCTGGAACCACTCGCCGCGAGCGGCCACCGGGAGCTGCTTGGGGAACTCCTTCATCATCCCGAAGGAGTACTGCAGCTCGCCGCGGTCGGAGGCCTCGGGCACGACGACGCGGTCGAGGGTCCACACCGAGTCGAAGTCGAGTTCCTCGGCCAGGTCGGTGAGGTCGGCGAGCTCTTGCACGGTGACGTGGTTGCGGAAGTTCGGCAGGTAAAGGGCGAGTTTCATGCGGGCGTCTCCTTCGCGAGGTCCGGCTTTGGGGTGTGGATCGGTCTGCTGTGGCGGTCACTCCCAGGGTCAGTGCCCGGTCGCGTGCGGACAATGGGTCGGGTCCTCATGGTTTCCTCAACGCTGCGCCGCTCGAGTCAGCAAACGGCTCCGGTATGCCGTGCAGCCGCCGAGTTTGATGTGTTTTCGCTCGACTTGTCTGCTTGGAAAATCTGTTGCCACTTAGGACTCTTTTGGCTTGTGTTCGTATCTGTGTTCGAGTAACATGAAGGGGTGACGATCACTCACCTCGACCCAGCGCCTGCCGGCGGTATGCCGTCCGGTGGGCTGCCTGTTGGGGCGGGGGTGCAGCCTGCGGTGGTGGGGGTGGCGACCTCGCTGGTGCATGCGGCGTTCGACCGGATCCTGGCCCAGGTGTCTGCTCTTGAGGCTGGCGTGCTGATCTCGTCGGCGGATGTCCAGGAGGCCGACCGGGTGGCGCGGCGGGCTGAGGCGGTGCGGTTGGCTCTGGTTGCTGCCGCCGATCGGCAGCAGGTGCATCGGCAGTGGGGTCATTCGTCGACGTCGGCGTGGATGGCAGCTGCGACCCGCTCGGGTGGTGCCGCGGCTCAGCAGGAGGTGGTCCTGGCGACCGCTTTGGCGGGTGGGTTGGACCGCACGCGGGAGGCCTTCGAGTCTGGCCGGGTGTCGAAGCGGAACGCGGGCATCATTGTCAAGGCGATGGACAAGCTGCCCGAGGGTGTGACGCTGGCCGACCGGGAGCGGGTCGAGTCGGCGCTGGTGCGCGACGCCGCGCACATGAACCCGGGCTTGCTGGATCGGGCCGCGAAAGTCGCTCTGGCAGCTGCGGAGAAGACCGCGGCTGAAGTCGCGGATCACCTTGAGCAGCAACTGCTGGATGAGGAGCGTCGG
>WBZM01001562.1_pt1 | contig 19337 bp, 16 predicted proteins | sample 5204271 | NCBI WGS metagenome assembly WBZM01 (sample SAMN12344346, study PRJNA552823) | activated sludge metagenome | biome: Activated sludge suspended growth; feature: Nitrification reactor; material: Wastewater; isolation source: activated sludge from nitrification reactor of wastewater...
ACTGTTAGTTAATCCATAGTCTACTATACTTGAAGATGCTTCATCTGTGGTCCATGTTATGACTACTGAGGTGGATGAAGGTGTGGAGGAGATGGAGGAGAAAGTAGGTGCAATTGTATCTATTACGATAGCTTTATTTGCAGCCAAATTTGTCGCTAGTGTAAAGTTAACCATCGCGTTGCTTTGCTGATCTGCGATAGTACCACTCACAGAAGATACTGTCAGATCAGAAGAATCATCCCCTGCTTGTACTGTGTAATTACATGTGCCTGTGGTTGAATTTGTGACTGTAAAAGTACAAGTCCTATCCGTATCCCCTGTCTCTAAGGTCACCGTGACACTACCAGTAGAAGTAACAGCTTCAGAAAAAGTCACATCTATGTCTATGACTTCACCTGTCGCATAAGTGCCGTTTGCTTTATCAGAAGAAACAGAAGTTATGGTAGGAGCAGTAGCATCGAGTGAGATTGCTTCATCAAAATGAACAGCCCAATTGTAAAGAGTATTACCATATAGTGATGGATAAGAATCTGTATCGCGTAGATTTCCAGCCGCACTGCCCGCATTTTGAGCACCTGTGTTTGTACCAGGAACACCAGTATAAGCATATCGCAATCTCTGATTAGAACCGGTTGGTACACCAGAAAGGGTGACTTTAACCGTATTAGAGTCGAGTATTTCTACACTGCTTATTGAAGCTGAAGATGTAGAGTCGTAATATTCGAAACCATAATTTGTGCGAGCACTCACAAGAGTTGTGTCAAAAGCTAGAACACCAGATGGAACATGAAAATCTGCATATATAATATTACCACTTCTAATCACTGAATTTGGAGAAAGAGGCCGCCAAGATTCATTGTCTATGGTAACTTTTTTTATAACCTTTCCATAGTATTCACCTAACCACCTTGAACTTGCACCTGTTAAATGGTGTCTATCTGAATAGTTGAAGAAATACTTTGGGGCAACAAGAATAATTTCTCCTGGATTATCAATTGATGCTAAGTATTGATAAATAGGTATTTCTGAAGTAGCGTCATTAGCATAAGACGACATAAAAGAGCTCATTTGATCTAAGAAAAGTGGTATATTGCGAGTTTGACCAGTAATAGCTTTTACATCAGTATTATAGTCATTTTGCCATTCCTCCAAATAACCTTGATAAGTTGCTCCACTCACTCCGTTGTAGTTATCTGTTTCTCCATGTATCGTAGTTACACCAATAACACGCAAAGTTCTACTTAAAGAGATGGCTGCATTTTTTGCGTTAGTTGTTTGCGTCATACCAGTATTATATGGGCTTGTACCCTTTTTTAATTGACTATAAGTATAGCCACTTACACCATGCAAACCAACAGCCACATCAAAATCATTACCCGTATCATTTGCAGTTATTGTATTTGCCATAGAACTACTGATGGTCTCCACACTGCTTTCTACAAGAGGAATAAAACTACCCCCTGAACCAATACCACCAGAACCACCGCTCAACATAAGATTACTATAAGGCTGACTTGTGGTAAGAGCAGGAGTAGAAGCAACACCGACTGAGAGACTTTGTCCAGTAGACAAGATCATATTTATATAATCAATTTCCGCAACCTGAGAAGTAGCGGAACTCAACGCAGCAGATCCTGTAGTCGGAGCAGCATTAGCAACTGGAGTAACTTCAAATTTTAGATACTTATTTAAATCATCAGAGGTGACTGTATAATTTATACTAGTTGCACCAGAAATAGCCGAGTAAGAACCACCAACAGTATCAGATCTCAACCATCTATACAATGAAGTTGCCTCAGTATTGCCATTTACATCGTTAAAGGTATAAGTACCAGTTAGAAGTTCACCTAAAGCAGCAGAACCAGTTATAGAAACTGAAGTGGCAGTAGGGGCTGCTGGGGTGGCAGATACTGGTGTAGCATTTGCAGTACTTGAAACTTCACTAGTACCATTGCCATTCACTGCCGAGACTCGAAAATTATAGAGTGATCCATTAGTGAGTCCAGTCACAACAGCGCTAGTAGTGGCTGATGTGCCGTCCGCAAAAGTAGACCAACTACCGGCTGTGCTTAATTTATATTCTACAACATAATCAATAATAGGATCGCCGTTATCACCACCAGAAGTCCATGATAGTGAGACTTGACCATCACCGGCGGTGCCAGAAAGACCTGTTGGTGCAAATGGGCCTGTCGCCGGTTCAATAATAGACACATTATCATAACTTACAACACCACCAGATTGGTAGCCACCAATCCAAAAAGATTTATTCGTAAAAGTACCGCCAGCAATAGTTGCAGAAGGAGTTCCAGATCCATTCACATAAACTTCTGCTCCACCAGACTGCAAAGCAACCAATTCAAATGTAATAGGTACTCCATTTGTACAAGAAGTTAGACCAGAGATAGTTTGAGGTGAGCCTCCTTGGTTTCCTCCACCCGACCAATAATAAATCTCCCAACCTGTAGTATTTGAAAGTAAAATATAAGATGCAGAACCTACAGTAGTGAAATTTATATCTCCATAACCAAAAGCAACTGGACCTACACCGCTGCTACAGGTATCACGACTAACAGATACCGTCATACTGATATCCCCATTAGTACGATCAAAAGTATCGACAGTGCTCACACCATCTTGTGCCCCCCAAGAACCGTTATTAGGCGTGATATTAAGAGTCCCATTTTGAACTACACTACCAACAGTTCCACCCAACCCATCCGCATCATCTTCATCCCATTTATCAGTATCTATGGTTGTGCCAGTAAAATTATCAGAGAAGGTAACATATGCTGGTGTTGCATTTGCTGTACTTGAAGCTGAACCAGTACCTACAGAGTTAACTGCCTTAACTCTGAAATTATATAGAGAACCATTTGTAAGTCCAGTTACGACAGCTCCAGTAGTAGCTGATGTCCCATCAGAAAAAGTAGACCAAGTAGTTGGTTCACTTGAAAGTTTGTATTCAACGACATAATCAGTAATAGATGCACCACCATTACTAATAGGTGCTGACCAAGTTAATGTCGACTGTCCACTCTCATTGCTTGTTGCAGATAAACTCTGTGGAGCAGATGGAGCACTCAAAGCTGGTATTGCTGTAGTTGTACTAGAAGCACTTCCTGTGCCGACACTATTCACAGCTTTTACTCTAAAATCATAACTCAGATCATTTGTCAGTCCTGTGACAGTGGCAGAGGTTGAAGTAGAAGTCCCATCAGAAAAAGTAGACCAAGTAGTTGGTTCACTTGAAAGTTTGTATTCAACGACATAATCAGTAATAGATGCACCACCATTGTCTACTGGTGCTGTCCAAGTCAAAGCCATCTGTGTACTTGCTGGAGTAGCTACCAAATCAGTCGGAGCATCAGGAGCAGTGGCTGCATCAGGCCCAGATATTACAACATTATCAACAGAAGCAGCAGAACCGCTATGCCCTGATATAAAAAACCCTTTATTATTAAAAGTACCTCCAGTAAGAGTTGCCGCAGCTGCACCACTACCATTTATATACAAAGATGCACCAGTTGTAGTCCCTATGGTTATACGAGCATGAAAAGATACCCCATTTGTACAAGTAAGACCGGTGTTAATATTTTCAGCGTTACTATTTGCATTTTGTCTTGAAAAGTAAATTGCACTACTAAAGGTGTAAAGAGTATATGATTGTCCTCCACCAGTTAAAACTCCTGGATCACCATATCCAATACCCATAACAGTGCTCGAAGCTGAGCAAGTTATGTCTGCTTCAATTTCCAAATCACCTTCCGACCTATCAAAAGTTGAATCAGTAACAATATAATTAGTACCCCAGGTTCCACTGCCCGTAGTAGTCAATGCTCCATTTTGTTGAATGTTTCCAGTAGTACCACCTACTCCACCTGCATCTACCTCATCCCATTTTACTGTATCTATTGTGCTACCAGTAAAGGAATCGCTGAGTAATGTATCTGCATTTATGGAATATATATTAATAAATAAAGATACAAACAACGCAAAAAATAATACTTTTTTAAAACTCATTTAAGTATTATAACATCTTTATACTTTTTAAAAAATAGAATTGATTTATTTAGCTACAAAAGGAAGAAGGCCTAGGAATCTTGCATTTTTGACTGCTTGAGCTAGAGATCTTTGATTTTTTGAAGTGACTCCTGTCCTCTTGTGGTTCATAATTCTACCGTTTGGGTTTAAGAACTTCTTTAAGATATCAATATCTTTGTAGTCTATATATTTTATGTTGTTTGCTGAAAAATAATCTTGTTTCATTTTATTTAACTTTATTTAATAATTTTTTAAAAAGGTATATCTTCTGGGTTTATATCTTCTTCTGGGTACTCTATGGAATCATTATCTTCTTCTTGTTTTGAATTATTATTCTGTGTAGAAGAGCCACTTTGTGAAGTTGGGGTGTTACCTCCTTTAGGACCAAATTGCACTTTATCTGCTATTATCTCTGTCCTATATTTCTTTTCACCTGAATTTTTGTCATCCCAGCTTCTTGTCTGCATTCTACCTTCTACTAGAATAGAGTTTCCTCTCTTCATATACTGAGCTACTGTCTCTGCTTGGCGTCCAAAAACTACTATATTGTGATAATCAGCAGATTCTTGTCTTGCACCGTTTGCATCTTTCCAAACTCTGTTTGTAGCAACAGAAAAGGAACAAACCTTTATACCAGAAGGAAGAGAGCGAAGCTCTGGATCACGAGTTAGATTTCCTATTATTATAGCTTTATTTAAATACATAATTTTTTATTTAAGCCTCAACTAAAGCATCTATCTCTTTGTCGATTTCCTCTTTGTTTATTTCTACAGGCTCTACTTCCCCTTCTTCTTTAGAAGTTCTTTTCTTTGAGAGGTCTTTGCTGACAAATCTCTTAGAAGCTATAGTATTTTCACGAACAGTTTTTAGTGTTAGAAACCTTATAATATTTGGATCTAATTTCAACTTTTCTTTCAAAGAAAGAATCTTGTCAGCTTCCATTTCAAACTTAAACCAGCCAAAGTAAGCAGAATCAAATTTGTTTCGTACATTTTGTACTACTTTAACCATTTGATAAGCCAAGTTTATCATCTTTGGCATTTCATCTGAAATCATAAGCCCACCTTCAGTTGAAATTAATTCCTTCAGGTTACCATATACAGCCCCTACTTCTTCTTCTGCGATAGTAGGCACTAAAAGGTAACCAATCTCGTAGATTTTGGTTCTGGAATTATTATTTTCCATATTATTTTGCATTTCTTGCATATGGCTTATATTAACAGAAATTTTTTAAAATGCAAACACGAAACAATCTTTAAGAAACAAGGGGTAATTCTACATAAAAAGTGGAACCTTTATCTCTGCCCTCTGACTCCGCCCAGATTTTACCATGATGGGCATCAATTATTATCTTCACAGTGTACAAACCATAGCCAGTACTGTCTACATTTATCTTTATAGAATCCTTACCCCTACCCCCTTCTGTAAATAAGTTTTTCTTATCTTCTTCGTCTATACCCACACCAGTGTCTTTCACTACCACAAGTATCTTATCAGCACTTCTTTCTAGTGATACATCAATCTTACCTTTTGGAGTATAAAGTATAGAATTTTGGAAAATATTGGTCAAAACTTCTTTAAGCCACAAAACATCACCATTTATTTTATATTCGCCTTCTTTTATATTTAAGTTAAACTCAAGTCCTCTGTTTTGAGCTTGTAACTTCTTTTCATTTGCAACATCTTCAAATAATTGTTTGAAGTCAAAAAGTTTCATATCAAACTTCACTGTACCCTTCTGCATATTTGAAGCGTTCAAAACAAGATCAACTGTGGCTATGCCTTCTACATCCGACTCAAAAACTCTCTTTGTCATATTTGTGAGTTCCGGAGAAAGAGCACCAAAAGAGCCTTGCAACATCTCAGCAAACAAAAACTTTGAACGAGTAAAAGAGCCTTTTACCTTGTGAGTAATAAGATGCACCAAAGACTCTCTTTGCTGGATAAGACTCTTTAACTCTGTATTTATCCTCTGCAATTCCTCTCTTTGTTTTACTTCTGATTTGACTGCTTGAATCAAAAGCTGCCCAAAGAAAAGCACAGCAACAAAAGTAACAGAATTTAAAATAAAATTAGTTGTAACTTGTATAAAGAAGAATTGTGCTCCAATCAATATTGCCATACCCCACACTAGTGCCTGTGTTGCAAGTAGTTTAGTGTTAAAGGTCTGAAACTTTACTATCATATATGACAGTAAGGCTAAAAACATAACCATACCGATAGGTCCTATTAAGTTAAAAGTGTATACCTTTGTTATTTCTCCGGTTAAGTTTGAGATAAAGAATATACCTAAAAATAGTATGACGCCTAGACTTAATAGATTTATCTGCTTTTTAAGATTTAAATCTTGAGTAAAATTCTTTCTTTTGTATGCAATGTAAGCAACCCAAAATAAAACCGATATCTCTACTATGTATATGTAATCCCATAGATAACCTATTATTCCTTCACAATTGTTTAAATCGAACATGCTTATGTTTAAATGTCCTGGTAAAAATATGAGTACAGGGAGATACAATCCAATCAGTGATAATTTTCTGTATATAGAAATATCTTGCTTTGTTATGAAAACTTGCACAAAGTACACTGATAATAAGTATATTGGCAATTCAAACAACGCTGTAAGTTCCCAAGCAAAATGTACTATAGAAACATCCACAGCCAACCACTGTACCATAACATTTATTATCCAGAAGGAAAAAGAAACTGCTATTGTAAAGAATAGTTTGTTTAAAAGTGACTCGCTTTTACTTCTTAAGATCATAAAAGCAAACATCACAGAAAGAATTATTATAGGAATATATGAATAATATAAAAGATGCGGAGCTATTGTTAGATCAAAATATCCTAAAAAATTTGGAGTTGAATCTGGACACATCATAAATTATTCTTTAATCGGTAATAAATCATTAATAATATAATCTGGTGCTATGAAATTTCTGTAGTATGTGACAAAAAAAGAAGAAAGGATGCATAGTACCAAAAATATCAACAACATTCTTGAGCTTTTATCCATACTTATATATTAACAATTGAGCATATAAACACAAACTTTTTACCCCTTGCAAAATGTTCTAATAGTATGTATTATAAGACTGTGAAAATATTATTCATATCGAATGACTTAATCGGCGGAAACCTAGCGTACCTTATGAAAAAAGAAGGTCACGATGTGAAACTCTATATAGAAGATCATGGAAGACACGAAAACTTTGATGGAATGGTCCCAAAAACTTACAACTGGCGAAAAGAGCTTCGTTGGGTAGGCAAAGATGGACTTATCGTATTTGATGATGTTGGTTATGGAGAAGATCAAGATGAATTAAGGAAACTTGGATATACTGTATTTGGGGGTAATAAATTTGCAGATAAACTGGAACAAAATAGAGCATACGGACAAAAAATATTTAAAGAATATGGGCTTAAAACTGTACCTTTAAAAGATTTTGCTAATATCAAATCAGCTATATCTTTCATAAAAAGAAATAAAAAAGCTTGGGTTATAAAACAAAATAATCATCACTATTCAAAAGTACTAAACTATATAGGTGAACTACCTGACGGAAGAGATGTGATAGGAATGCTAGAAGGTTATCTAAAAAGTATCAAACTAAGAAATGAAAAAGTCAGTCTGCACGAAAGAATTTTTGGTGTTGAAATAGGAGTAGGAAGATATTTCAATGGTAAAGACTGGGTAGGCCCTATTGAATTTAATATCGAGTACCCTAAATTCTTCCCTGGTGATGTAGGTCCTATGACAAGCGAAATGGGAACACTCGCTTGGTACAGCGATAATGAAAACAATAAACTATATAAGGAAATCCTTGGTAAAATGAAACCTTATCTACAAAAAATAGATTATAGGGGGGACTTTGAAATAAATTGTATTGTAAATGAAACTGGTGCTTACCCATTAGAAGCAACTCCTAGAATAGGTTCTCCAATAATACATTTACACACAGAATTACATAAATCTCCTTGGAGTGAATTTTTATATTCTATAGCAAAAGGAGAAAACTACAAATTAAAATGGAAAAAAGGATATGGGATTGTAGTTTTAGTAGCAGTACCTCCTTTCCCTTACACAGAAAGAACACAAAGAAACCTTTTATATGGGTCAAAAGTCTACATGACAAACATAAAAGAAAAAGAATTGGAACATATACATTTTGAAGAAGTTGCACTAAGAAAAGACAAGAAACAACTTTATGTATCAGATAACAGGGGTTATGTCGTATATGTAACTGGAGTTGATTCAACAATAAAAAAAGTACAGCAAAATGTATATGGCTTGATAAAAAAAATATATGTACCAAAAATGTTTTACAGAAACGACATCGGTACAAGTTTTGCAAAAGAAAACCAAGCCAAACTCAAAAAATGGGGGTGGATATAGAGAGGTTATTTTGTAGTTATAATACTTTCCCCATCTACTAAAATATCTCCTTCTTTTGTTTGTATATTCAAATCAACAGGAAGTATGAGCACAACTTGTGAGCCTAGCTCAATATTTCCATAAGGTTCACCTTTGATTACCACATCCCCCACATTTTTAAATGAATTTATCCTCCTCGCCATCTTGCCTGCCACTTGCACTACACCCACTCTCATACCTTTATCATCTTCAAATACAGTGAGAGTTTTTTCATTTGTATTTGCTAAATATTCTTTGTCTTTACTAAAAATTGCATTTCTAAATTCACCAGCAAAATGTTTTTGATAAATTATTTTTCCACCTATCGGAGCTCTTTGTGTGTGTACATTTTTTAAATTCATCTCTATTACGATTACATTGTATTCTCCTAGCCCCATACTAGCATCTACAATTTGCAAAACATCCCCTTTGAAAAATTCTATTCTTTCTCCTAGTACTTCTTGTATCTTTATCACTTTTCCATTTGCTGGAGATACAATACTAAAGTCTTGAGGGGTATCCCGCTCTGGCACACGATTGAAAAACTTTAAACTCAAAGCACCGAGGCAAAATAAAAGCACCAAAACTGCTAGAATTTTTATTTTGGTGCTTTTATTTTGCATATTGTTTATATTTTAAAAACTCTTTTAGCATTCACTACTATAGCCTCAGCCACTTCTTTTTCAAATAGTCCTTTTACTTCTGCAATTTTCTTTACAACTTCAGAAACATACACTGGTTCATTGCGCCTACCTCTGTAAGGCACAGGAGCCACATATGGAGCATCTGTTTCAGACATTATCATATCAAGCGGAGTGTTTTTTATTATCTCGTCATAATCACTAGTAAAAGTAATGACACCTGTAAATGATAAAGTAAAACCTAAATCTAAGAATTCTTTTGCATTTTGGACACTGCCTGCGAAAAAATGAACATCACCTTTCACATCAGGGTATTCTTTAAGAACTTCAATAGCATCTTTATAAGCGTCGTGAGTCTTATCATCCTTGTTATTTCTTATATGAAGCATCAAGGGCTTACTCACTTCACGAGCCATTTCTATGTGTTCTATAAAAACTTTCTTTTGCTTTTCTATTGATTCTTCATCCATCCTAAAATAATCCAATCCACATTCGCCTATGCCCACCACCTTCGGATCTTTCAATAGTTCTAGGTACTTTTGCTTTTCAAAATCTTCTCCTGTTTTTACAAAATCTTGCCCACCTTCGCTAATTTCTTTTTCATCATAAAAAGAAGGTCCTGTGTGTATAGGGTGAAGCCCGATGATAGCATACACACCTTCTTTGTATTTATTGGCTAGCTCCACTGCGCTTTTTGATGTATCAAACTGAGTGCCTACATTTATGACCCAAGTATTATTGTCTAGAGCTCTTTTTATAACTTCATCTCTATCATTGTCGTAAGCCTTAAAGTTTACATGTGAATGTATATCTATGTATTTCATATTATTCTTTTCTTAAAAAGAGTGGTGATTCTGGCATCTCTTTATCTTTTATTATTTTCATAATTTTTTCTGCTGTCTCTGGTAAAAATGGTTTGAGGTAAAAAGCTATCTCGTATAAAAATATTACCATAGCTTCTACTGTTTTTCTGGCTCTTTGCAAATCACTCTTTGCAAATTCAAAAGGACGCTCTTCTGCAATTTTTTTATCTAAGTTTGATATATCTTCCCAAATACCATCCATAACTTTCTTTATATTAAAATCTTTCATAGTAGAACCATAAGTGAGTTCAAACTTTGCTTGCAAAGTGTCATCGTCAGAAACTTCATAAGAAGCATCATAAGACACAGCCATTTTCATTATTCTTGAAGTTAAGTTTCCCAAACCATTTGCTAGAGCACTATTGTAAGAATCTTTAAACCTTTCTATGGTAAAAGGAGAATCTTCAAAAGAAGAAACTTCTCTGAGTAAAAAATACCTAAGTGCATCTGTGCCGTATTCTTTTACTACTTCTTTTGGATCTACTACATTACCCAGGGTTTTGGACATTTTGATACCTTCCCCTGCTGTGATAAAACCATTTATTACTATCTGAGAAGAATTTGGTACATTTGCAGCCATAAGCATAGCTTGCCACATAGCAGACTGAAATCTAAGATTGTCTTTACCACAATACTGAGTAGGTGTGCCGTTTACCCAATACTTTGTAAAATCGCTCCTCGCACCATCGTCGGGCCAACCCAATGTAGAAATGTAGTTTACTAATGCATCAAACCACACATACATCACTTGCTCACCATCTCCTGGCACTGGTATCCCCCACGGCATTTTGCTTTTTAACCGAGAAATAGAAAAATCTTGCAACCCTCTTTCTAGGAAAGCTTTTATTTCATTAAAACGGAAATCTGGCACTACAAAATACGGATTTTCTTTGTAAAAAGATTCTAGCTTTTCTGTAAATTCACTATATTTAAAAAAGTAATTTTCTTCTTCGATGACTTCTAGGGGTATACCTGCGTGGTCTTTGCACTCACCATTTATCAAATCAGAATCACTCTTTTCGGACTCACAGCCTACACAGTACTTTGTCTGATAGTTTTTCTTATAGATAAAACCATTTGCATCGCATCTTCGCCAAAACTCCTGTGCTGCCTCTATATGATCTTTGTTAGTGGTGCGGATAAAGTGCAATTCTTCTGTCATCCCAAAAATCTTTACACTATCTTTAAACCTTTCAAAACTCTCATCTACAAATTCTTCTGGAGTCTTCCCTTCTTTCTTCGCCTTTTCATAAATTTTCATACCGTGTTCATCAGTGCCAGTATTGAAAAATACATCGAAACCAGAAAGCATTTTATAACGAGCAACCACATCTGCTCTTATGAACTCAAGAGCGTGCCCCATATGCAAATCAGCATTTACATAAGGCAATGTCGTAGTAATATAAAAATAATTATTTTTCATTTGGTAAATTTGTTACTTTTGTAAAATTCTTTCTTTTTTCTACATCATTCAAAAGCTCCATGACTACAACAGCTACAGGTATGGAAAGCATTACACCCCAAGCGCCACCTAATTCAAATCCAATCAAAAGAGAAAGTATAATCACTAGCGGGGAAAGCCCTATAGCCTTTTTTAAAATCAGAGGAATGAAGAGGAAAAGCTCAAACTGGTGAATAATCACATACGCACCTGTGGTCATCAAAGCACCAGAAATTCCATCTGAAAGATAAGAGAAAGCAGCAGCTGGCACGAGAGCTATCCAAATACCATAAGGCACAAGCTCCATAACTCCAGCGATAATAGCTAAGAGTAAGGCGTATTGTATGCCAATAAGAGAAAGCACCAGATAGGTAAGCACTCCGACAATGACACCCAAGAGCATTTGTCCTTTTACCCAAGAAGCTATTTTTCTACTAGAACGATCCCACAAGTCTACTACATAGTCCTCGTATTGAGCAGGGATTATTATTCTCAAAAAATTATCTATACCTCTTTCTTGTATAGATAAGTAAAATGATATCACTATAATAAGTCCAAAGTTAACAATGCCACCAAAAGCTACAGTTAATACTGTAAAGAAACCACTGGAAAGATTGTTTATGAAAGCCTTTGAGGTGAGTAGAAGAGAAGAAAAAGTAAGGTTGTCAGAAAGCTTTGCTACGACATCCTTTGCGCCAGAAAAAGCTTCGTTGTTGAAGTAATTTAGAAATCCTACGCCTGGAGCATATTCAGATACAAATACTGAGAAATTATATATTTCAGTTATGAGAAGAGGAGCAAATAAATAAAACAAAAAGGCAAAAATGGCCAGAGATAAAATATAAAGTAGCGCTATACCAAAAACTCTACCTACTTTAATTTTATTTAAAAATGGCACCGCTGACTCCATAAATGAAGCTATGACTATAGAAGTGAGCACCACGAGCACCAAATCTCTCAGAAACCAAATAAGAAAAAAACCTAGAAATACCAAGCAAGCTCTTATGATTGAGCCAGTAGATATGGATATTGTAGATACATCGCCTTTGTTAAACATAGACTCATATTAACATAAAAATGAGAAAGATTTAATCACTCACTTTAAGCAAATCCAAAAACTTTTTATCATCTTTAAATGGTCCAATCAAGGCTAGATTGAGCTTAGTATCTTTGAATAATTCCCTGGCTACTTTTTGTATTTGAGAAGCTGTGACTTTTTGTATCTCAACAGCTTTTTGTTCTTGATTCAAGATTTTCTTTTTCAAAAGTTCCTGCATACCGTAAAAGCTGGCTATGTCATCAGTGGACTCCAAAGAAAGCTTCATACCTCCTACAAGGTACTGTTTTACTTTGTCTAATTCTTCTTTGCTTACCAACTCTTTTTTCAACTTCTTACACTCTTCCAATACTGCTTTTAGCACTTCTTCTATCCTCTTGTTGTCTACACCAGCAGAGATTTGAAAGAACCCGTGGTCAGTATACGAATCATTGTAAGACCTGACATAATACCCTACCCCCATTTCCTCTCTTAACTTTTGGAAAAGCCTAGAGCTCATACCTCCGCCCAATATGCCACCCAGCACAGAAAAAATTACAGACTTCTTATCAAACATATTTATACTGCGAAAAGCTAGCACAAAGTGTGTCTGATCTGTTTCTTTGAACTTTACTAAAACTTCTGGTTTTGATTGTTTTTCAATTGTTTTAAGCTTTGTGCCTTTCTTTTGTTTTGGCAAAGAACCAAATACTTTTTTCACTTCTTTTAAAGCATCTTTTTGACTCACGGCTCCTGCTACTACTATGGTGGTAGCGGAAGGAACATAAAACTTTTCTTTGTAAGCAACAAAATCTTCTTTTTTCATTTTGAAAATATTCTCTTTTTCCCCTGCTATATTCCAGCCTGCTGGCTGATCTTTATATAAAAGCTTCATAATGAGATCCTCCACATGTCTGTTTGGCATATCTTCATACATATTTATCTCTTCTACAATCACCCCTTTTTCTTTTTGTATTTCTGCTTCTTCAAAAGTGGAATTTAAATAAATATCAGAAACTACATCAAACACCTTTTTGAAATGTTTTGCATCGCCTTTGGCATAATAACCCGTGTATTCTTGTGCTGTGAAAGCATTGTATTGACTACCTATGCCGTCCAGCTCACGAGAAATATCTATCGCTTTGGGTCTTTTCTTTGTGCCTTTAAAACACATATGCTCTAAGAAGTGGGCCACGCCATTTGTTTGTTTTGTTTCGTATTTAGAACCTGCTTCTACAAGCACTAGTACTGTGGCTGTCGGATTGTCCTTCATCGGCACAGTGACTACCCGCAAACCATTTTTTAAAATTGTTTTAGTAAATTTCATCCCGTTAATATAACACAGAAAAATGCAAAATAAAAAGGAAGATTCCGAAGAATCTCCCTTGTGCTTTTTTGGGTGTTAAAAATTAAGAGTAATAATGATATACTCCATTTTGGATTGTGTAAAATTTTGATCCAGCTGGAGGGTCCCATCTTGAAGAAGAACCAATAGGCTCTAAGTGCGATGTTTTGTCTGAATCAATCCTAGTCATGGCAAATGTTTTTTTAGTTTAAAAATAACAACAAAACAAGCTGTGACCAGCCTGTTTTTATTTGGAATCATTTTAATTTAAAATTAATAGATTGTCAATTCTTTTTCTATTCTATTTGACAGCTTACCAATTTTTCTCCACTGTCCGTAAAATGCGCTTCGCCTTTTATATTTTCACCATTTATGACTTTTGGTAGCCAAATGTCATCCCCTGCCCACATCTCTGTATAAGGTATCTCGTTGATAGAAAACCACTTTGGCACCATCTCTTCTGTCTCTTCTGGTTCGCCTGCAAATTCATCTACTTTATATATTATGACTCTCTGATTCCATTCTTCTTTATCATCAAAATAAAAATCTATATACCCCAGCTCTCTGAAAGATTCTTTTGGTATATCTAAACTACTTTCTTCTTTTACTTCACGCACTATTGCTTCTATCGGCCCTTCACCTTCCTCTATCTTTCCTCCGTATCCATTCCACTTTCCTGCACCAAACCTTCGCTTTTTCATTGCAAGAAGTATTTTATCTCCACGAAACAAAAACGCTAGGGTTAGGGTTTTCATTTAATTATCCAAACCACTTAAATCTGTAAGTTCTTTTTTTAATTCATTAATTTCTTGATTTATTAAATCAATTGAGAATTGAATGGTATAATTTATATTACTAATTTCCCCAAAAGAACTGGCAGCATTATCTATGCTATCTTTAATTTTAACTAATCTATTGAAATGTAATTCAAACATAGCCTGTAAGTCATCGGCGGAAATAAGCTCTTGGTTTTTATTTTTAGCCTCAATTGTTTTTAATTCATCTATTTCGATTTTTTCTGCTTCTAATTCTTTGTTGAGTCTTACTAATTCTCTGGCTAGATACTTTTCTGCATATGAGGTAAAATATAAAATAATTCCTCTTATTTCTAAGCGTTCTAATTGTTCTTCACTCCCAAATTTTCCTTCCATATATTTATATATTTAATTAATAAAATTAACTCATAAACCTTTGGTGCTCTTTGTATTTCAATCTTTCTCTTTCAGATAAGATTTCTGTTGCTATAATATTTCTTTCTTCGAGGCTATCAGTTAAAAAGAACTTCTGTATCTTAAAGAAATAATCTTTTTTTGATAATTCGCTCATAGAACCTTCGGAACTCAGACTAGCAATAACACGTAACGCTCCTGGGCCAAAATACTTTTCAATATCTCGTAAATGGTACATTTTACCAGTGAAAACTCCATTTTCCCAATCTTTTGATATTGTATCTGAATCTTGCTGAGACAACTTTGCTATTTTGTCTATAATAGTTTGAATAATAATATCTTCTACATTATAAGAATCACCAAATTCATCAAGATCATCAATTTCATTTTCTGTTATTTGCCATTCTTTTATAAACCTTTCAACATTTTGTTCAAAAAGTCTACTAGCTATTCTCTGGATTAAAGCTTCATTAAATCCCACAAAATGTTTATTGTTGGGGCTATTAAATTTATTATATATATCATAACCAGAACGACTTGCGGTTATTTTACTATTTTCTCCAACAAGATTATCATACATAATATCTGTATAAGAATAGTGATGGATAGCTTCATGTAAAATGGTAAGATAAAGTTTTAGTTTAGAGTTTTGAAACTTATCTCTGTTCACAAATATTGAATCAACAGTAGGATAGTAGTGGGCTTGGATTGACCCAACTAAACCAAGTCTTTCTGAAGCTTCATTATTTAAAAGATGAATGCGACTAGGATCCATAACTCCAGGTGATTGAATTTTTAATTTTTCTATCTTTTCAGATAAAATAAGATTTATGAACGATATAGCTTTAACATCAATAGGATTTTTTTCGTATTCACCATCGATTTTGCCAGGCGTTTCTCTCAACTCACGCACTTTATTTTCAATATATGAACGTAGAAACTCTGGTGTTTTTCTAAGGCTAACTTTAAAATTCTTTTCCATTTTAATTTAACTTCGCTTTTAAATAGCTCACAAGCTCACTAGTTTTTATTCTCTCTTGTTCTCCTGTGTCTCTGTCTCTCACTGTGACTGTGTCTTTTAGTTCTTCATTTTCTAGAGTTTCAAAATCCACAACAATACAAAACGGTGTACCTATCTCATCCTGTCTTCTATACCTTTTACCAATGTTTCCATTGTCATCCCACATCACTCTGCCGAATTCTTTTTTTAAATCTCCATAAATATTTTTTGCATAACTTACTAGTTCTGGCTTGTTTTTGAGAAGTGGAGACACTGCACAAATTACTGGTGCAATATTTGGTTTAAATTTTAGATATGGTCGCTCTGGGTCAGATTCATCATAAGCAGACAAAAGTACAGAAAGTATTGCTCTGTCTAAACCGAAAGAGGGTTCTATAACATGAGGTACTATCTTTGGGCTACTCTCGCCTGCCTTGAGCTCTGTCGAAAGGTCATCTATGTATTCAAGCTTGTGCACTCCTAGATCATAATCTGTTCTGTAAGCCAATCCGAAAAGTTCTTTCTTGCCGAAAGGATATTCAAACTCAAAATCAATAGTTTTCTTAGAATAAAAAGCTCTATCTTCATCTGGAACTAAAAGCTCTGAAACTTTACTCATATCTATACCTACTTCTTCCATAAATTCTCGCATTTGCACTCTCCACATATCAAAAGATTCTTCCCAAGAATCTGGGCGAATAAAATACTCTATCTCCATTTGCTCAAATTCTCTTTGCCTAAACAAAAAATCTCTTGGAGTTATTTCGTTTCTAAATGCTTTACCTATCTGCGCCATACCAAAAGGAAGCTTTGGGTGAAAAGCATCTACTGTGTTTTTAAAGTTTACAAACATTCCTTGTGCAGTTTCAGGGCGAAGATACGACACAGCGCTAGAGTCTTCTGATGCACCGACTTTTGTTTGAAACATCATATTGAATTGCTTTGGACTACTGAGTTTACCTCCGCAATCCACACACTTTTCTTTGTCTTCTATCTGATCTTCTCTAAATTTCTTTTTGCATTTTTCACACTCAACCATAGGATCTGCAAAATTTGCCACATGACCTGTAGCTTGCCAGACTTCTTGTCTCATAAGGATAGCTGCATCTACTCCATACATATCTGTACGATTGTCTACAAATTTCTTCCACCAAGTTTGTTTTATATTGTTCTTGAGCGCTACACCAAAATGCCCAAAGTCCCAAGTACCGGCAAGCCCTCCATAGATATCTGATCCAGGAAATATAAACCCTCTCCTTTTACAAAGATTTACTACTTTTTCCATCAATTCATTTTTTTCTTCTTTTGCCATAATATAAATTATTCTACCACTCTTGATCCAGATTGGATAAAATCAGGGTCACTAGTGAGTCTAGTATTCAGTGAAGCTTTATCAGCTCTCACATCTACATTAGCAAAATCATCGTGTCCGGTCAAAACAGCACTATTTATAAGAGTAGGGGTTGTCCCCACTTGTGAAAGAGATGGGGTAAAAGATATTTGAAAAGCCACTTCTTTCCCCGCCTGAGTGAGCCCTGCTCCTCTACCTAGACTACCAGCATTCCAGATGATTTCTCTAGTCAGAGTATCAAAGGAAAACTCCGAATCTTCTGGCTTTATTGTACCCACAAACTTCACCCAAGGAGGTAGGCTGGATTTTACTTTCACTTTTGAAACATTGTTTGAAGTATTTGATAAGCTCCATACCACAGTATATGTAGTCTCTTTTTCGGCTTTTGGGGGTATTGGACCCGTGTTGTCAAAAGGGCCTGAGTTGTAAAGCACTTTTGTATTTAATCCGACATCAGATATTACTTTCACTAGTTTTGTCTCTGAGTTTTTTACTGATTTCAATACATTTCCTTCTGTGGATTGCTTACCAGAGATAGACACTTCTATATTAAATATAGGCTGAGTAATAAGCCCAGAGGATGAATATACAGGTAGCGATATAAGAGAGAAAGATACAGTACCAGATTGTCCTGGGCCTACTTCTTTGAAACCTTTTTCTGAGTTTTTGTTCCAGACGATAGTGTCCTCAAGAGAATTATAAAACCCTCCAGTAGAATCTATCGCCTTTCTATTTAATGCATTTCCTGATAGCTTCGCCCGTATCTCTAGATCATTTACTTTTGTATCTAAATTATTTACCCAAGTTATATTTCCTACTACAGCTGTTTTTGAATCTATCGCGTACTCCTTTTGATACACTCCATTTACGAAAAGTTTTGCTTCAATGAAAGGCTTTTTAACTAAAACAGTATGCCCAATGGAATTAAACACTACTCCTATCACAGACTTGTCTGTGGAAGATTGAGAGCCAGTGTACACACGAAAAGTTTTTTCTTCACCATCAAATACATCTACCATCCTTCCTGAAATTGCTATGTTTTTTTCAGCTCCTGGGGCCAAATCACCCAAACTCCACACATTGTTTCCCAATGTAGGGGAAGGAGTAGCTGAAGAAAATACAAATCCCAATGGGTATTCTACTCGAATCAAAATCTTTGAAGCCGGCCTTGAAGCATTTAAAACTGATTTTATATTTAAATTTATATCTTGATTTGGTGTAGCTTCAAAAGGTGCTTCCACTGTGATGTCGATGGGTGTAGAGCTTATGGTCACATTGTAAATTTTATCTTTTATAAAAATAGAATTTGCACCTTCAACACGATATTCCAAAGATACTTTTACTTCTTGAATAGAATTCTGCTCACCAAACAACACGATTTTTACATTTTCGCTCTTCACCCCACCAGAAGGTATCGTACCGATAGATGTCCTTATCCTTTCTTTTTCTACCACCACTCCATCAGCAGTGCCCTTTGGATATTCTACGATAAGGTCAGCAAGCTCTAGAGAGGAAGTGTTTTTATTTGCTATTTCTATCTGCAAAGGCAAATCTTCACCGCCAGAGGTGAAAGTATTCCCTAGTATAGATATTTCAATATTTTCATTTGAGACACTGTTTCCTTTAAAAAAATATGTGTACCCGACATAACTCAAAGCCAATGCAAAAAATACCAGAGAGAATATAAAGAATTTTTTAAATTTAGATGTTTTCATAAAAAAGTCATCTTGATTATTTTGAGCTGAAGAATTCCAAGAATCTGGTACATCCTTTTGCCTCTGTATAGAAAAGCTATCTTTATAATCTATCTTTGTCTCATAACTATTACTAAAAAGTTTTCTTTTTAATTCTTCAATTTTATGTAGTTCTTCTCTGTCATCCTGCGACATATTTAAAATTATAGCACTTAAAAAAACTTTTAGAAATTAAAACTAGAGCTGACTTTCTTTTAGTGCTCTATTTATTTGAGATAGAGCACTTCTTCTGGACTTTCCTACCTCTGAAAGGAGCTCCTGATCGAAAGGAGATTTCAC
>WBZM01001874.1_pt1 | contig 19332 bp, 14 predicted proteins | sample 5204271 | NCBI WGS metagenome assembly WBZM01 (sample SAMN12344346, study PRJNA552823) | activated sludge metagenome | biome: Activated sludge suspended growth; feature: Nitrification reactor; material: Wastewater; isolation source: activated sludge from nitrification reactor of wastewater...
ACCCGGCAGCGGGAGAGGAGGGCGGCGTTCACCTCGAAGCTCGGGTTCTCGGTGGTGGCGCCGATGAGCGTGATGGTGCCGTCCTCCACGTGGGGCAGGAAGGCGTCCTGCTGGGCCCGGGAGAAGCGGTGGATCTCGTCCACGAAGAGAATGGTGCGCTGGCGCTGCATGCGCCGGCGGTCGCGGGCCGCGGCGACGATCTCGCGGATCTCCTTCACGCCGCCCTGGAGCGCCGAGAAGGGGACGAAGAAGGCGCCGGTGCGCCCGGCGACGAGGCGGGCCAGGGTGGTCTTGCCGGTGCCGGGCGGCCCCCAGAGCACCAGCGAGGGCACCTGGTCGGCCTCGATGGCCCGGCGCAGGGCGCGGCCCGGGCCGAGCACGTGCTCCTGGCCGACGTAGTCCTCCAGCCGGCGCGGGCGCAGCCGCTCGGCGAGGGGCTTGCCGGCGATATCGCGGTCGCTGGCGTGGTCGAAGAGGTCCATGGCGAGGCGCAGCATACATCCCGGGCCGGATCCTTCCCCGGGGCGCGGGCCGCCCCTATCATGCCCCCCATGGAAGGCCACCCCTGCCCCGTGCCCCGGCGCGTCGGGATCGTCCCGAAGGTGAGCTCCACCGAGGCGAAGGAGACGGCCACCTACGTCGGCCAGTTCCTCACCAACAAGGGGCTGGAGGTCCTCACCGACGAGGTGGCCATCGGGCGCGACGCCGACCTGGTGGTGGTGCTGGGCGGCGACGGCACGCTGATCCACGCGGCCACGGTGCTGGGCGGCCGGCCGGTGCCCATCCTGGGCGTCAACATGGGCAGCCTCGGCTTCATGACCGAGACGCCGCAGGGCGAGATGTACGCCGCCCTCGACCAGGTGCTGGAGGGGCGGGCGCTGGTCACGCAGCGCATGAAGCTCCGCGTCCACCTGCACAAGGGCGGGCGGCCGGAGCGGGCCCTCGACACCGAGGTGCTCAACGACGTGGTCATCTCCAAGAGCCCGTTCAGCCGCATGGCCGAGCTCGACACGCGCTGCAGCGGCCAGTACGTCTCCACCCTCAAGGCGGACGGCATCATCGTGGCCTCGCCGACCGGCTCCACCGCCTACGCCCTGGCCGCCAACGGCCCCATCCTCTACCCGACCATGCGCGGCGTGGTGGTGGCCCCCATCTGCCCCCACACGCTGACCCAGCGCCCGCTGGTGGTGCCCGACGACGAGACCCTCGACATCGTCCTCATGAACGACGCCGAGGTCTTCCTCACCCTCGACGGCAAGAAGGGCCCGGCCCTGACCCGCGGCGACCGCGTCCAGGTGAAGCAGTCGTACAACCGGGTGCTGCTGGTGAAGAACCAGAAGCAGGATTTCTTCTCCATCCTGCGGGCCAAGCTGCGGTGGGGTGAGCGCTGACGGGCTGGCGCCCCGGATGGGCTGAACATCTGTACCGCTGAAAACTTGCGCAGTGTCAGGGGCGGGTGGCAGGCTTCCGCCATGCTCACGATCCTGCGCATCTCGGGGTTCGCCATCGTCGACGCGGTGGAGGTCCGGTTCGGGCCCGGCCTGAACGTCCTCACCGGCGAGACGGGCGCCGGCAAGTCCATCCTGGTCAACGCCCTGCACCTGGTGCTGGGCGGGCGCATGAGCGCCGACGTGCTCCGCGAGGGGAGCGAGGAGGCGGTGGTGGAGGCGCTCTTCGAGCTGCCCCCCGGCCACCCGGCCTTCGCCCGCCTGGCCGCGGCCGGCGTCGGCGTGGAGGCGCCGGTGCCCGGCGGGCCGGAGGCGGTGGAGCTGCTGGTGCGCCGGGTGGTCTCCCGCGGCGGCCGCGGCCGCGCCTACGTCAACGGCGCGCTGGTCACCGCCTCGGTGCTGGCCGAGGCGCTGCGCGGCGTGGTGGACGTCTCGGGGCAGCACGAGCACGTCTCGCTCCTCGACGAGGGCTCGCACCTGGCGCTCCTCGACGCCTTCGCCGGCACCGATGCCGCCGAGGGCCCTGGGGACGCGGCGCTCCTCGCCCGCTACCGCGGCGCCTTCGGGAAGCTGGCCGCCCTCCACCGCGAGCGGGCGGCGCTCACCGCCGACGGCGAGGAGCGGGCCCGGCGCGCCGACTACCTGGCCTTCCAGCTCAAGGAGCTCGACGCCCTCGACCCCAAGCCGGGCGAGGACGGGGCGCTGGAGCAGGAGCGGCGGGTGCTCGCCTCGGCCGAGAAGCTCCGCGAGGCGGCGCGGGCCGCCGAGGGGCGCTGCTACGGCGAGGATGGCAGCGCCTCCGAGCAGGTGGGCCAGGCGGTGCGGACGCTGGGCGACGCCGCGGCCCTCGACGGTCGGCTGGCCGGGCCGCTCTCGCTCCTCCGCTCCGCCTCCATCGAGCTGGAGGAGGCCGGGCGCGAGCTGTCGCGCTACGCCGAGGCGCTGGGGGGCGACCCCGAGCGGCTCGGCGCGGTGGTGGAGCGGCTGGAGGCCCTGCGGGCCCTGGCCCGCAAGCACGGCGGCTCGCTGGAGGCGGCCATCGCCCGGCGGGCCGGCATGGCGGCGGAGCTCTCGGCGCTCACCGGCGGCGGCGAGCGGCTGGCCTCGCTGGCCGGCGAGCTCGACGCCGCCGGGGCCGAGGCGGCCTCGCTGGCCGGCATGCTGACCCGGGCGCGCCGGAAGGCGGCGCGGGTCTTCGCCGAGGCGGTGGAGCGGGAGCTCGGCGGCCTGGCCATGGCCCGCTGCCGGCTGGAGGTGGTGCTCTCGCCACCCGACGGGGCCGGGGCCCTCCAGGCCGGCGGCGCCACCCTCGGGCCGGCCGGGGCGGAGCAGGCCCTCTTCCTCCTCGCGCCCAACCCGGGTGAGGCGCCGCGGCCGCTGGCCCGCATCGCCTCCGGCGGCGAGCTCTCGCGCATCCTCCTCGCCGTGAAGCGGACGCTGGCGCGCCGCGACCCGGTGCTCACCTACGTCTTCGACGAGGTGGACGCCGGCATCGGCGGGGCGGTGGCCGAGGCCATGGGGCGGGTGCTGGCCGAGGTCTCGGAGGGACGGCAGGTGGTCTGCATCACCCACCTGCCGCAGATCGCCGCCTTCGCCGACCGCCACCACCGGGTGGCCAAGCGGGTGGTCGGCGGCCGGACCACGTCGGAGGTGGAGGCGCTGGACGGGGAGGGCGAGCGGCGGCAGGAGGTGGCCCGCATGCTGGCCGGGGCCACCGTGACCCCGGCCGCCCTGGAGAACGCCGGGGCGCTCATGGCAGCGGCGCGGGCGGGGGCCGGGGCCGGCGGCAAGGGCGGCGAGGCGGGGGCCCGCACCGGCCGGCGCGGGGTGGCCTCCCGGGCGGCGGCGCGCAGTGTCTCGACCCCGGCCGCGGAGCGCCGGCCCATGGCGCGCCGGGCCGTCGACGGGGCGTAAAGGGGCGGCGGCTGCAAAAGGGGGCCGATCGCAGCGCCGATTCGTTGACCCTCGCGGGATCGCAAAGGTAGTCTCCCCGCCGTGGCGGCACCGCCCCTTCGAGTCGCAGCGCGCGGCCTGACCGACGTCGGGCAGCGGCGCGATCACAACGAGGACGCGCTCCTCATCGACGTGGACCTCGGCCTGTTCGTGGTCGCCGACGGCATGGGCGGCCACGCCGGCGGGGCCACCGCCTCCCGGCTGGCGGTCGAGACCATCCGCGCCGAGCTGCAGAAGGCCCGCGCCGAGGACCCCGGCCTCTTCGGCTCGGGGGCGGAGGGGGAGGACAACCCGCTCCCGGACATCCTGGGCCACGCGGTGGAGACGGCCTGCGCCGTGATCTTCGACGCCGCCCAGGCCGAGCCCGAGCTGGCCGGCATGGGCACCACGGTGACCGCGGTGCTGGTGGACGGCCGCTCCGCCTTCGTGGCCCACGTGGGCGACAGCCGCGCCTACCTCCTCCGCGGCGGCCACATCTACCAGGTGACGCAGGACCACTCCCTGGTGGCCGAGCAGCTGCGGGTGGGGGCCATCAGCGCGGAGGAGGCCAAGCACAGCCGCTTCAAGAACATCATCACGCGGTCGGTCGGGTTCGAGCAGGAGGTGCTGGTCGACCTCATGGGGCTCGAGCTGGAGGCCGGCGACGCCGTGGTGATCTGCTGCGACGGCCTCAGCAACCTGGTCGAGGACCAGGAGATCCAGCGCTACGTGGACGGCGCCGGACCGGACGCGGTGGAGCCGCTGGTCGACCTCGCCAACGCGCGGGGCGGCGACGACAACATCTCGGTCGCCGTGATCCGCTTCAGCGAGCCGGAGTAGGGCGCCGGGCTGGACGCAGCGCGGCGCGCCGTGGCCCGAACGAGGGGGCCCGGACGGGCTGCGCTGTCCCACCCCGTTCCTTGACACTGGATTCTCGGTCTTGCTACGGCTTGATCCGCGCCCGGTCGTGTCCCGCCGGGCTTCGTCGTTTTTCCACCTCGGAGCCGAGCGGGATGCCAGAGACGCCCAAGTCCCAGATCTTCACGGTCATCGTGGTCTCCGACCACAGCCAGGCCGTGCGCAAGTTCCGGGTCCCGCGCCGCTGGCTCCAGAACGCCGCCTGGGCGGCCGTCGGCGTTGGGCTTTTCGGCCTCCTGACCGTCGGCCACTACGTCACCCTCCTCGGGGCCTCCTCGGAGAACTCCGTCCTCAAGGAGGAGAACGCCCAGCTCCGCAGCCAGGTGCTGCTGGTCCAGGAGAAGGTGGCCCACATCTCGGCCACGCTCGACCGGGTGGAGCGCTTCGACGCCAAGCTCCGCACCGCCGTGACCTCCCTGCAGGACCCCGAGCGCGCCCTGGCCGTCGGCCCGGTCGGGCAGGCCGAGCCGGAGGCCGCCCCCGCCGGGCCGGCCCCCGCCGGTGAGCAGAACGTCTCGGCCCTGCCGGGGCGGCTCGGCTCGCTGGAGACCGAGGCGGCGCGCCAGGAGCAGAGCCTGCGGGAGCTGCAGGAGTACTTCGACGACCAGCGCTCGCTGCTCGCCTCCACCCCCTCCATCTGGCCGACGCACGGCTGGGTGACCTCCGACTTCGGCACCCGCCTCGACCCCTACTCGGCCGAGCGGCGCATGCACGAGGGGCTCGACATCGCCACCCCGCACGGCCAGGCGGTGCAGACCCCCTCCGACGGCGTGGTGGTCTTCAACGGCACCGAGGGCGGCTACGGCAAGGTGCTGGTCATCGACCACGGCTACGGCGTGAAGACCCGCTACGGCCACCTCTCCGAGACCTTCGTCCGCCTGGGCGACCGGGTGAAGCGCGGCGAGAAGGTCGCCGCGGTGGGCAACACCGGCAAGTCCACCGGCCCGCACCTGCACTACGAGGTGCGCGTGAACGGGATCCCGGAGAACCCCCGGAAGTTCATCCTGGAGTAGCGCGGCTAGCGCCGGGAGTTCACCGGCGCCCGCGCCGGGTCGATCCGCCCGAACCCCGTGAAGAGCTGCCCGGCCAGCACCGGCGCCGGATCGTCGCGCCCGGCCCGCACGCGCAGCGGCGTGTTGAGGGGCCGCCCGTCCTCCGCCGCGGCGCGATCCGGGCGCGAGAGGTTGAGCACGCCCCGCGCCACGCCGCGCCCGCCGCGGTGGAAGAAGCGCACCGTGCCGTCCTCCTCCACCCACTCCACGATGCCGAGGTGCGTGAGCGGGTCGTCGCGCCGGCCGTCGCCGTCCCGGTCCCAGGTGTCGTCGAAGAAGATCAGGTCTCCCGGCGCGGGCCACTCGCCGCCGCGCCAGCGCTCCCCGAAGGCGCCGGTGGCCGCCCAGGCCGCCGCCACCGCCGAGGTCTCGCGCGGCGCCGCCGCCTGGAGGATGCGGCGCAGGGCCACCCCCTCGGCGGCGTAGACCGCCTCGACGAACCCGGAGCAGTCGGGGTTGAAGGTCTCGCCGCCCACGGTGAAGCGCTCCAGCCCCTGGCCCTGCATCCCCGCCGCGCGGGCCGCGAGGCGGGCCTGCAGGTCGCTGCGGGCCAGCGCCTCCTCCACCGAGCCGACCGGCTGGAGGCCGGCGCACCCCGAGGCGAGGGCGCCGAGCGCCAGGGCGGCGGCCAGGGCCGGCAGGAACGTGCGGGGCCTCTTCACGGTTCCACTGTAGGGGAGGGTGGCCACGGGCCCAAAAAAACCGAGAGTTGACGCGCCCTGACGGGTGGTTATTGAGGTACCTCCAGGGCGCGAAAAGCGGTAGCCTCCCCGCCCCTCAAAGAGGTCGGAACGCCACCATGCTGAACTACGTCCTGAAGAAGGTGCTCGGCACCAAGAACGAGCGCGAGCTCAAGAAGATCAGGCCCCTGGTGGCCCGGATCAACGAGCTCGAGCCGCGCATGAAGGCGCTCCGCGACGAGGACTTCCCTCGCCTGGTCGGGCAGTGGAAGGAGGAGGTGGCCAAGGGCCGCCCCCTCGACGAGCTCCACGCCGAGGCCTTCGCCCTGGTCCGCGAGGCCGGGGTGCGCGCCCTGGGCATGCGCCACTTCGACGTGCAGCTCATCGGCGGCACCATGCTGCACATGGGGCGCATCGCCGAGATGAAGACCGGCGAGGGCAAGACCCTGGTGGCCACGCTCCCCTGCGTGCTCAACGCCCTGGCCGGCCGCGGCGTCCACGTGGTCACGGTCAACGACTACCTGGCCCGGCGCGACTCCGAGTGGATGGGGCGGCTCTACCGGTTCTGCGGCCTCTCCACCGGCGTCATCGTCCACGGCCTGACCGACCACCAGCGCCAGGCGGCCTACGGCAGCGACATCACCTACGGCCAGAACAACGAGTTCGGCTTCGACTACCTGCGCGACAACATGAAGTTCCGGCTGCAGGACTACGTGCAGCGGGAGCTCAACTACGCCATCGTGGACGAGGTCGACTCCATCCTCATCGACGAGGCCCGCACCCCGCTCATCATCTCCGGCCCCTCCGACGAGTCGTCGGAGCTCTACTACACGGTCAACAAGGTCATCCCCTCCATGATCCGCGACGTCGACTTCACCGTCGACGAGAAGGCGCGGTCGGTGGTGATGACCGACGCCGGCGTGGAGAAGATGGAGAAGAAGCTCCAGGTCAACAACCTCTACGAGCCGGAGGAGATCGAGACCCTGCACCACGTGGAGCAGGCGCTGCGCGCCCACCACCTCTACCGCAACGAGGTGGACTACGTGGTGAAGGACGGCGAGGTGCTCATCGTCGACGAGTTCACCGGCCGCCTCATGCCGGGCCGCCGCTGGTCCGACGGCCTGCACCAGGCGGTGGAGGCCAAGGAGGGGGTGAAGATCGAGGCGGAGAACCAGACCCTCGCCACCATCTCCTTCCAGAACTACTTCCGCATGTACTCGAAGCTGTCCGGCATGACCGGCACGGCCGACACCGAGGCGGAGGAGTTCGGCCAGACCTACAAGATCGACGTCAGCGTCATCCCCACCAACCGGACCAACATCCGCAAGGACTCGGAGGACGTGGTCTACAAGACCGAGGGCGAGAAGTTCACCGCCCTCTGCGACGAGATCGTGGAGCGCCACGGCAAGGGGCAGCCGGTGCTGGTGGGCACCGTCTCGGTGGCCAAGAGCGAGGTGGTCTCGGCGCTGCTGAAGCGCCGCGGCCTGCCGCACAACGTCCTCAACGCCAAGCAGCACGCCCGCGAGGCCGACATCGTGGCCCAGGCCGGGCGCAAGGGCTCGGTCACCATCTCCACCAACATGGCCGGCCGCGGCACCGACATCCTCCTGGGCGGCAACCCGGAGATGATGGCCAAGTACGAGCTGGGGGTCGAGCCGGACCGCCCCATGGACGGCGAGGAGGAGCCCGCCTTCCTGGAGCGCAAGGCCGACTGGGCCCGGCGCCTGGAGGCCCGCATCGCCGAGCTCAAGGTGCAGTGCGCCAAGGAGCACGACGAGGTGGTGGCGCTGGGCGGCCTGCACATCGTCGGCACCGAGCGCCACGAGTCGCGGCGCATCGACAACCAGCTGCGCGGCCGCGCCGGCCGCCAGGGCGACCCGGGCTCCTCGATCTTCTACCTGTCCCTCGAGGACGAGCTGATGCGCATCTTCGGGTCCGACCGCATCTCGGGCCTGATGGAGAAGCTGGGCATGAAGCCGGGGGAGCAGATCGAGCACCCCTGGCTCACCAAGTCCATCGAGGGGGCGCAGAAGAAGGTCGAGGCCCACAACTTCGACATCCGCAAGAACCTCCTCGAGTACGACGACGTGATGAACCAGCAGCGCCGCAGCATCTACGCGCTGCGCCGCATGGTGCTGGGCTTCGGCGCCGGCATCCCGGTGGTCGAGTACGACGAGGATCCCAAGACCCGCAAGAAGTCCCGCCGCGAGAAGGTCTACAGCTACGCCGACCAGCGCGAGCACATGCTCGACCTGCTGGAGGACCTGGTGGTGGACATGGTGGGCGGGGCCTGCCCGCCCAACATGGGCGACTGGAACCTGGCCGGCCTCTCCAGCACCGTGAAGGAGCAGTTCGGCCTCGACATGACCTTCTCCACGCCGGGCGGCCGCGCCAACGAGGCGCGCCAGGCCATCGAGGAGCAGGTCTTCTCCCGCGTCCAGAAGGCCTACCTGGCCAAGGAGGCGGAGCTGGGGACGGGCGAGGACGGCGAGCCGGTGCTGCGGCGCTACGAGCAGTGGCTCTACCTCCAGGCCATCGACCAGATGTGGAAGGACCACCTGCTCTCGATGGACCACCTGCGCCAGGGCATCGGCCTGCGCGGCTACGGCCAGAAGGACCCGAAGCAGGAGTACAAGAAGGAAGGCTACGACATGTTCGTGGCCATGACCTGGCGCGTGAAGGGCGCGGTGGTCGCCAACGTGCTCCGGCTCCAGCTGGTGAGGCAGGAGAGCGCCGAGGAGATCGAGGCGAAGCGCCTGGCCGCCCAGCGCCGCGCCCTGCAGCGCGCCACCGCCAGCCACGCCGAGTCGGCCGGCGACGGCGAGGCCACCCCGGCGCCCAAGCAGGAGACGGTGGTGCGCCAGGCCCCCAAGGTCGGGCGCAACGACCCGTGCCCGTGCGGCTCCGGCAAGAAGTACAAGAAGTGCCACGGGGCCAACGAGGCGAGCGCCTAGCGCGGGCAGAACGCCCGCTGGACGTCCCCCTCACCCCGTCCCTCTCCCCCTCCGGGGGAGTGAGGGGCGAGGCGGCGCGACACGCGGGTCCCACCGTCCGCCTCCGCCTGCGGTGGTACGCTCGATCCCGTGACCGCGCCTCCCTCGCCCCCGCGCGACCTGGTGGTCCTCTCGGACCTCCACCTCGGCCGCGGCCGCCGCTTGGCCACCAAGCGCTGGCACCGGCTCGAGACCTTCCTCTACGACGACGACTTCCTGGCCTTCTGCCGCTGGCTCTGCCGCCAGCAGGCGGCCCGCGGCGCGCCGCTGGCGCTGGTCCTCAACGGCGACACCTTCGACTTCCTGCGCATCGAGCCCGACCCGGCCCCCGGGGCGCGCGGCCCGGAGCGCCGCTTCGGGCCGCCGCCCACCGGCGAGGGGGCGGCCCGCATGGCGGCCGACATCCTGGCCGGCCACCCGGCCTTCGTGGACGGCCTGGCCGAGGTGCTGGCGGCCGGCCACGAGGTGATCCTCCTCCCCGGCAACCATGACCTGGAATTGCAGCTCGACCCGGTGCAGGCCGAGGTGCGCGCCGCGGTGGCGGCGCGGCTGGCCGCGGCCGGCGCGGAGGGGGCGGCCTCCCGGCTGCGCTTCGAGCCCTGGTTCCTCCACGAGCCGGGGCGCGCCTGGATCGAGCACGGCTGCCAGTACGATCCGGAGAACGCCTTCCGCTTCCACCTGCGCCGCGGCCTGGCCGCCGACGCCGAGGCCGAGGCGGCGCGGCGCGACATGCCGCTCGGCAACTTCTTCCAGAAGTACCTCTACAACGCCTTCGGCCACATCACCTTCATCGTCCCCTCCAGCCGCGCCAACTACCGCTACCTGCGCTGGCTGGTGGCCTACCGGCCGCGCCTGCTGCTCCGCGTGCTCTGGAGCCACGCCCCCTTCCTGGTCCAGGTGCTGCGCCGCCTGGCCGCCGCCGCCGCCGATCCGGGCTGGCAGGACGCCGCCGCCGCGGCCCACGAGGCGGAGCTCACGCGCCTCGCCGCGGCGAGCGGCCTGGGCGGGCGGCTCCGCGAGGTCGACCGCCTCAAGGCCACCGGCGCCGACGCGGCGCGGGCCGCCGCCGGCATCCTGCGCCAGGCCGCCAAGCTGCTGGCCGGGACCGGCCTGGCGCTCCTGGTGGGCCTGGGCGCGCTGGCCGGGGCGTCGGCCGCCATCGACGCCCTCCAGTTCGGCGCCGGCTGGAAGGCGCTCCTCTCCCTCTCGCTCTACCTCCTGGCCGGCGCCGGCGTCGCGGCGGGCCTGGTGGCGGCGGCGGTGCGCATGCCCGCCGACGAGCCGCCCCGGCCGCTGCAGGACGCCGCCGACCGCATCGGCGCCCTCCTCGACGTGCCGGTGGTGGCCTTCGGCCACACGCACGAGGAGGTGGTGGCGCCCCTGCGCCGGCCGGGCGGCGGCTGGTACTTCAACACCGGCACCTGGATCGCCGTCTTCACCCACGACGTGCTGGTGCCGCGGGCCCGCGTCCAGTTCACCTTCCTGAGCGTCCGCGGCGCGGAGGCGGAGTTGCTGCAGTGGAGCCCGCAGCGCGACCGCGCCCTGCCCGTGATCCTGCTGGAGGAGGAGGACCGGTGGGCCGTCGCCGCGGGCGAGCCGGCAGACCGGGCGGACACCGCGCCCTGACCAGGCCCCACCGTTGAACGCCCTGCTTTCGCGGTGTTGGAACCTGTCCCGTCCGGGGAGTGGGCGCGGCGGGGGCTACCGCGAAAGCCGGTTGTGCGCCATATTCGGGGTACATGGCTCGCCCCATCCCTGCGCCCGATCCCATCCGCTCCATCCCGACCACCTTCCAGGTCGGGACGCACACGCTCAAGGTCTGGCGGCTCCACGAGGGGCGCTGGACCGTGGCGGTCGACGAGGGGCCGCTGGCCCGCTCCTTCGACACGCAGGTGGAGGCCTGGGAGGCGGGCGTGCAGGAGGCCGATCGGCGCGATCGCCAGCACTGACCGCCCGATCACCCCCGGTGAACGACGAGGGCGGCCCCGCGGCCGCCCTCGTGCGTTCTCGGGGCCCCTGCCTGGCTCAGTCGCCGTCCACGGTCTTGGGGAAGGCCAGCTCCGGCTGCGGCGGGAGGTTGAGGATCTCCTCCGGGCAGAGCTCCACGATGAAGTCGATGATGTCGCGGATGGAGACCACGCCGGCCGGCGCGCCGTCGTCCTTCACCAGCACCACGTGGCGGAAGCGCCCCACGCTCATCTTGTTGAGCGCGTAGGCCACCGGCGCGGAGACGCGCAGCGTCTCGGGCGAGGGGGTCATGAACTTCTTCACCGGCGCCCGGGTGAAGGCCTTGGCGGCCATGGCGCGGGAGACCAGGTCACGCTCGGTGAAGATGCCCACCACCTTCTTGCCCTTCTTCACGATGACCGAGCTGACCTTCTTCTTGCGCATCAGCTCCACGGCGCGCGCCACGGTGGCCTCCGGCGCCACCGTCACCGGCGGCGCCCGCTTCAGGTCGCTGAGGGGCGTCTCCAGCATCTCGCGCCCCACGTCGCGGTGGCGCCCCACCTCCGGCTCGCCCTCGTCGCCCTCCATGACGTCCGACTCTTCCACGGGATCCAGCTCGAGCATGAGGTGCTCCTCTGGTGGAACGGGTTGGGAAGCGTGGTACTCGTCTGCCCGATCTCCGCACCCCCCAAGCAAGGGGGCAACCCCCCGCGAGGGGCCACCATGCGCGTTCCCGAGCCCTTCGACCTCGACCTGACCGTCCGCAGCCACGGCTGGTACGACCTGGCGCCCTGGCGCTACGACGGGGACCGGCGCGTCCTGTCGCGCCCCCTCCGGCTGGGGAGCGGGCGGGTGGTGCTGGCCGAGGTGGCGGAGGGTCCCGGCGGCCTCGCCCTGCGCCTGCTGGCCGCGGGCCGCCCCGGCGCCGCCGAGGCCCGGGAGGCCCGGGCGCAGCTCCGCGCCTGCCTGGCCCTCGACGACGACCTGGCCCCCTTCCGCGCGCTGGCGGCCGACCTGGAGGGCCGCCGGGCCCGCGGCGAGGCGCGCGAGGTGCCCGACCTGCGCTGGGCGCTGGCCCGCGGCGCCGGCCGGCTGCTCCGCTCCCCCACCGTCTGGGAGGACGCGGTCAAGACGCTCTGCACCACCAACTGCACCTGGGCGCTGACCCGGGTGATGGTCTCCCGCCTCTGCGAGGCCCTGGGCGAGCCCGGGCCCGACGGCACCCGCGCCTTCCCCACCCCCGCGGCGGTGGCGGCGCGGCCGGAGCGCTTCCTCCGCGAGACCCTGCGGGCCGGCTACCGGGCCCCCTTCCTGCGCCGGCTGGCGCGGGAGGTGGCGGCCGGGCGGCTCGACCTGGAGGCCCTCCGGGATCCGGCCCTCCCCACGCCGGAGCTCCTCGAGCGGCTCCGCGCCCTGGACGGCTTCGGCCCCTACGCCTCCGAGCACCTGGCGCGCCTCCTCGGCCGCTTCGACTTCCTGGCCCTCGACAGCTGGACCCGGGAGAAGCTCCGCGCGCTGCGCGGCATGAAGCGCCAGCCGGCCGAGCGGACCGCCCGGCGCTGGTTCGCCCCGTACGGCCGGTACGCCGGCCTGGCCATGTGGCTGGAGGTCACGGCCGACTGGTTCGGCGAGGCGCCGGCCTGGCCGTGAGGCGGCCATGAGGCGGCCGTGAGGTGAGGCGCGCCGCCGCGCGCGGTGCTACGTTCCTCCTTCCATGGCCGGCCCCACCCAGCACCACCCTGCCACGATCGCCGACGTCTGGGACGAGACCTCCTCCCTGCGGGCGCTGCGCGTCTCGCTGCCGCCCGGGCTGGCCGCCCGCCACGAGCGGCCGGGGCAGGTGGTCAAGGTGGACTCGGCGGCCGGCGACGGCTACTTCGCCTTGGCCAGCGCCCCGGATCCCGAGGGTCGGGCGGACCTGCTGGTGAAGCGCGGCGGCAAGGTGGCCGACCTCATCGCCTCGGCGGTGCCGGGCGGGACGCTGCTGGTCACCGAGCCCTTCGGGCGCGGCTTCCCGGTGGAGGCGGCGCTGGGGCGCGACGTGCTGCTCTTCGCCGCCGGGTCGGGCATCGCCCCCATCCGCTCGCTCGTCCAGGCGCTGCTGCGCCGCCGCGACGAGGTGGACCGGCTCACCCTCTTCTACGGCCAGCGCCACGGCAGCGAGTTCGCGTACCGGGCCGAGCACCTGGCCTGGGAGCGGCGCGGCCTGCGGGTGGTGCTCTGCCCCTCCGCCGCGGACGACGCATGGGAGGGCGTGAGCGGCCGGGTGCAGGAGGTGGCCGAGTCGCTCCACTTCGGCGGCGCCCGGATGGAGGAGGCGGCCGCCTACGTCTGCGGCATGTCGGCCATGGTCGCCGACGTCCGCGCCTCCCTGGCCCGCGCCGGCGTGGCCCCCGACCGCGTGCACGTGAACTTCTGATGACCCGCGACGACCTGCAGCGCCACTTCCTCCTGGCCCTGGTGATCGGCGCGGTCGCGCTCACCGTGGTGCTGGTCTCGCCCTTCTGGTCCTCGCTGCTGGTGGCGGCGGTGCTGGCGGCCGCGGCCAACCGGCCCATGTCCTGGCTCTCGGCCCGGCTCCGCGGGCGGCGCGAGATCGCGGCCGGCGTGCTGGTGATCTTCCTGCTGCTGGCCCTGGTGCTGCCGGTGGGGTTCCTGGTCACGGTCATCGCCGGCCAGGCGGTGGAGGGGTTCGAGTGGGTGCGCCAGGCCCTGGCCTCGGAGGACGTGGCCGAGGTCATCGCCCAGCTCCCCTCCTTCCTGGAGCCGCTGGCGCGGCGCCTCATCGCCGCGGTGCCCGACCTGGAGGCGGAGCTGAAGGCGCTGGCCGGCGCCGGGGGCGGCCAGGCGGTCTCGGCGCTGGGCGGCCTGCTGGCGGCCACCGGCGGCGCCCTGCTGCGCATCGGCATCACGCTCATCGCCTGCTACTTCTTCCTCACCGACGGCCACCGGCTGGTCACCTGGCTGGAGGCGGCCACGCCCCTGGCCCCCGGCCAGTTCCGCGAGCTGGCCGGCGAGTTCCGGCGCACCGCCGTCTCGGTGCTGGTGGCCACCCTGGCCACCGCCGGCATCCAGGCCGGCGCCGCCCTGGCCGGCTACCTGCTGGCCGGCGTGCCCGGCCCGGTCTTCCTCACCTTCGTCACCTTCGTGGTGGCGCTGGTGCCGGCGGTGGGCGGCACGGTGGTGGTGCTGGCGGTGGCGGTGCTCCAGTGGGCCACCGGCCACCCGGGGGCGGCGATCTTCCTGCTGGCCTGGGGCGTGGGCGTGGTCTCGATGGTGGACACGCTGGCCCGGCCCTACCTGCTCAAGGACGGCATGGACCTGCCGGTGGGCATCGTCTTCCTGGCCCTCCTCGGCGGCGTGGCCGCCTTCGGCGCCGTGGGCATGGTGCTCGGGCCGCTGGTGGTGACCTTCCTCATCGCGGCGCTCCGCATCTGGCGGCGCGACCAGGACGAGCGCGAGCCGCCCCGGCCCACGCCGCCGCCGGCGCCGCCGCCCCCGGAGGTGAAGCCGTGATGGAGATGAAGGATCCCGCCCCGGCCGACCTGTTCCGCGTGGACGAGAAGCTCCCCGAGGAGGCGCGGCTGGCCCGCCGCTCGGTGGGCCGGCTGGTGGACGAGCAGGTGCTGCCGGTCATCGCCCGCCACTACCGGGAGGGCACCTTCCCCCGGGAGCTGGTGAAGGCCATGGCGGAGCTGGGGCTCTTCGGCATGACGCTCGAGGGCCACGGCTGCGCCGGCGCCTCGGCCACCACCTACGGCGCCTGCATGCAGGAGCTGGAGCGGGGCGACTCGGGCCTGCGCTCCTTCGCCTCGGTGCAGGGGGCGCTCTGCATGTTCCCCATCGACGCCTTCGGCTCGGCGGCGCAGCAGGACCGCTTCCTGCCGGCCATGGCGGCGGGCGACCTCGTCGGCTGCTTCGGCCTCACCGAGCCGGACGCCGGCAGCGACCCGGCCTCCATGCTCACCCGCGCCCGGCGCGACGGGCGCGACTGGATCCTCGACGGCAACAAGGCCTGGATCACCAACGGCGGCCTGGCCGGCGTGGCGGTGGTCTGGGCCAAGACGGTGGCCGACGACCCGCGGTCCATCCGCGGGTTCCTGGTGGAGCGGGGGATGAAGGGGTTCACCACCACCGACGTGCACGGCAAGCTCTCGCTGCGCGCCTCGGTGACCTCCGAGCTGCACCTCGACGGCGTGCGGGTGCCGGAGGAGAACGTGCTGCCGGGCACCGAGGGGCTGGGGCTCAAGGGGCCGCTGGCCTGCCTCAACAAGGCCCGCTTCGGCATCGCCTGGGGCGTCATCGGCGCCGCGCTGGCCTGCTTCGAGGCGGCCCGCGGCCACGCCCGCGACCGGGTCCAGTTCCGGCGCCCCATCGGCTCCTTCCAGCTCGTGCAGGCGCGCCTGGCCGACGTCTGGGAGGGGATCGTCCACGCCCAGCTCCTGGCGCTCCGCCTCGGCGAGCTGGAGGACGCCGGTGGCGCCACGCCGGTGCAGATCTCCATGGCCAAGCGGGCCAACGTCCGCATGGCCCGCGACGCGGCGCGGACCTGCCGTGAGCTGATGGGCGCCTCGGGCATCGTGGACGACCACGTGCCCATGCGCCACATGGCCAACCTGGAGGCGGTCTACACCTACGAGGGCACCAACGAGGTGCACACCCTCACGCTGGGGCGCGCCGCCACCGGGCTGGACGCGTTCGGCGGGTAGGCGGGGAGGGTGGTGCGGCCGGGCCCTACGAGCCGGTGAAGGCGCGGAAGGCGAGGAGCGTCTCGGTCTCGCGGATCCCCGGCACCTTCTGGATCAGGCCCGGGATGAGCTCCCCGAAGGCCTCGTAGTCCTCGGCGTAGAGCTTCACCAGCAGATCGTGGGCGCCGGTGACGGAGTGGACCTCCGAGACGCCGTCGATCTCGATGATGGCCTTGGCCACCTCCGAGACCCTGCCGAGCTCGCACTTCACGAGGACGAAGGCCGCCTTCATGTGAGTCCCTCCGGAGACGGGGTGGGTTGTACCACGTCCGCGCTCGACCTCGACTTCCCCACCCGCTCACCCCGAGCGTAGCGCGCCGAAGGCGCGCGGAGTCGAGGGGCGACCCCGACCCCGACCTCGATCCCGATCCCGCGCGCCGTCGCCCCAACAGGGAGCCCGCGTACCAAGGAAGGCCGGACCACCGGTCCGGGGTGGGCGTCCCGTGACCCGGTGACGACTTCGCTTCACGAAGAGCAAAACCAGGCTCGAACCCACCGGAAGGACGGCGCTTCCCGCTGCCCGGACCCCCGGCAAGGCCCCTTCTGAGCAAGGCCGTCAAACGCAATTCGCGTGTCCTCCCTCAGCGAACACCACGGCCACCGCCCGGCCGGGAGGTTTCATGCGTCCGCCCCGCAGTTCCGTCTCGTCGCACGTCTCCACGTGTGCCTCCGCGGCCCTGGCCGCGCTCGCCGCCCTCGCGCTCGCCGCCTGCGGCGGCGGCTCGACGAAGTCCGACCCGGTCGGCCCCACCGGCCCCACCGGCGCGCCCTTCTCCGTCTCGTCCCTCTCGCCCGTCCGCGGCCCGGCCGTCGGCGCCACCGACGTGGTGATCGACGGCGCCGGCTTCACCGCCGCCATGGGCGTCCGCTTCGGCGGGTTCCCGGCGGCTCAGGTGGTGGTGGAGAGCGCCACCCGGCTCCGCGCCACCACGCCGGCCCACGCCGGCGGCGCCGCCGACGTGGACGTGGACGACGGCGCGGGCCACACCGTGCACCGGCCCGGCGGCTTCACCTTCGACGAGGCCCCGGTCCTCGCCTCGGTCGAGCCCGGCCACCTGCCCAAGGCGGGCGGCCCCGTGATCCTGCACGGCAGCCACTTCGCCGCCGGCGCCCAGGTGCTCTTCGGCGCCGCCGCCGCCGCGGCCGCCCCGCAGCTCGTGTCCGACACCCAGCTGGTGGCGTTGGCCCCGGCCCAGGACCCGGGCGACGTGGACGTCACCGTCGTCAACCCCGACGGCCAGCGCAGCACGCTGCCGGCCGGCTTCCACTACGACGCCGACACGCAGCCGCCCCCGCCGCCCCCCGCCGCTCCGGTGCTCACCTCGCTGGCGCCCGACACCGGCCCCGAGACCGGCGGCACGGTGGTGACGCTCACCGGCCACGACTTCTCCGCCACCGCCACCGCCACCTTCGACGCCAGCCCCGCCACCGTCACCGCCGCCACCCCGACCGCCCTCACGGTGGTGGCGCCGCCGCACGCCCCCGGCGCGGTCGAGGTGGCCGTGGCCAACCCGGACGGCAAGCGGAGCGCGCTGGCCGCCGCCTACACCTACGTGGCCGTGCCGGCCCCGGCGCCGACCATCGCCGCGGTCTCGCCCACCAGCGGCCCCGCCGCCGGCGGCACCGCCGTCACCGTGACCGGCGCCCACTTCGACGCCGCCGCCACCGTGGCCATCGGCGGCGCCGCCGCGCTGGTGGTCTCGTCCACCGCCGAGGCCCTGGTGGTGACCAGCCCGGCCCACGCCGCCGGCCCCGCCGACGTGGTGGTCACCAACGGCGACGGCCAGTCGGCCACCGCCGCCGGCGCCTTCACCTTCGTGGCCCCGCCGCCCCCGGTGGTGGTCGCGGCCGTGGCCCCGTCGAGCGGCCCCACCGCCGGCGGCACGGCCATCACCATCTCCGGCAGCGCCTTCGAGGCCGGCGCCACCGTCACCGTCGGCGGCGGCGCCGCCGCGGTCTCCTCGGTCACCGCCACCTCCATCAGCGCCACCACCCCGGCCCACGTCGCCGGCGTGGTGGCCGTGACCGTCTCGCTGGCCGACGGCCGCAGCGGCACGCTGCCGGCCGCCTTCACCTTCGTGGCCCCGGCGCCGCCGGTGCTGACCTCGCTCTCGCCGACCGCCGGGCCGGACCTGGGCGGCACCAGCGTCACGCTCACCGGCGACGCCTTCGCGGCCGGCGCCACCGTCACCTTCGGCGGCCTGCCCGCGGCGGTCACCGCCCGCAGCGCCACCAGCCTCACCGTGACCGCCCCGGCCCACGCCGCCGGCCCGGTGGACGTGGTGGTCACCAACCCGGACGGCCTCCAGGCCACCCTGGGCGCCGCCTACGCCTACCTGCCGCCGCCGGCCATCTCGGCGGTGGCCCCCACCAGCGGCCCGACCGCCGGCGGCACCGCCGTCACCATCACCGGCACCGGGTTCCTCGGCGCCACCGTCACCATCGGCGGCGCCGCCGCCGCGGTCACCGCCTCCGGCGCGACCTCCCTCACCGTCACCACCCCGGCGCGCGCCGCCGGCCCTGCCGACGTGGTGGTGCGGAACGCCGACGGCCGCAGCGCCACGGCGGCCGGCGCCTTCACCTACGTCGCCCCGCCGCCCACCGTGGCCTCGGTCTCGCCGGCCAGCGGCCCGACCGCCGGCGGCACCGCGGTCACCGTCGCGGGCACCGGCTTCGACGCCGGCGCCGCCGTCACCTTCGGCGGCGTCGCGGCCGCGGTGACCGCCCGCAGCGCCACCAGCCTCAGCGTCACCACCCCGGCCCACGCCGCCGGCGCCGTGGCGGTCACGGTCACCAACGGCGACGGGCAGGCCGCCACGCGGGCGGGCGCCTTCACCTACGTGGCCCCGGCGCCCACCGTCGCCTCGGTGACCCCGGCCACCGGCCCGACGGCCGGCGGCAACAGCCTCGCCATCGCCGGCACCGGCTTCCAGGCCGGCGTCACGGTGACGCTGGGCGGCAGCGCCGCGCTCGTCACCGCCACCTCCGCCACCAGCCTCACCGTGACCGCCCCGGCCCACGCCGCCGGCGCCGTGGCGCTGGTGGTGAGCAACCCCGACGGCCAGTCGGCCACCCGCGCCGCCGCCTACACCTACGTGGCGGCCGCGCCCTCGCTGGCCTCGGTCACGCCCTCGAGCGGCCCGACCGCCGGCGGCACGGCGCTGGTCCTCGCCGGCACCAACTTCCAGGCCGGCGCCACCGTCACGGTGGGCGGCAGCCTCGCGGTGGTCTCGGTGGTCACCGCCACCTCCATCAACGCCACCTCCCCCGCCCACGCCGCCGGCCCGGCCGACGTCACCGTCACCAACCCCGACGGGCAGGTGGTCTCGCTGGCCGGCGCCTTCACCTACCTGGCGCCGCCGGCCATCACCTCCATCGCGCCGACCGGCGGCTCGACCGCCGGCGGCACGGCCCTCGCCATCGCCGGCACCGGCTTCCAGGCCGGCGCCGCGGTCAGCGTGGGCGGCATCGCGGCCACGGTCACGGCCGTCACCGCCACCTCCATCAGCGCCACCACCCCGGCCCATGCGGCCGGCCTGGTGGCCGTCACCGTCACCAACCCGGATGCCCAGGCGACCACCCGCGCCGCCGCCTTCAGCTACGTGGCCCCGGCG
>WBZM01001875.1_pt1 | contig 19329 bp, 16 predicted proteins | sample 5204271 | NCBI WGS metagenome assembly WBZM01 (sample SAMN12344346, study PRJNA552823) | activated sludge metagenome | biome: Activated sludge suspended growth; feature: Nitrification reactor; material: Wastewater; isolation source: activated sludge from nitrification reactor of wastewater...
TCGAAGGCGATCGCCGAGCGGCTCGCGCTCGGCGCGGCGAGCGACGCGCTGCCGCTGGTCGCGATCCGTCCGCACCTGGTGTGGGGGCCGGGCGACACCCAGCTCGTCGGCCGCATCGTCGAGCGTGGCCGCGCCGGCCGGCTGGCGCTGGTCGGCGGCGGGACGGCGCTGATCGACACCACGTACCTGGACAACGCCGCCTCGGCGCTGGTCGCTGCGCTCGACGCAGCGGTGCCCGGCGCGGCGTGCGTCGGCCGGGCGTACGTGATCGCGAACGGCGAGCCCCGCCCGATCCGCGAGCTGATCGAGGGGATCCTCGCCGCCGCGGGCGTGCAGGCCATGCCACGGGACGTGCCGTTGCGTCTCGCGACCGGCGTCGGCGCCGTGGTCGAGCGGGTGTGGCGACGGGCGAAGCCGGACGAGGAACCGCCGCTCACGCGGTTCCTGGCCGAGCAGCTGGGCACCGCCCACTGGTTCGACCCGCGCCCGGCCCGCGACGAGCTCGGCTGGCGTCCGACGGTGTCGATCGACGAGGGCCTCCGCCGCCTCGCCGCCTGGTACGCCCACCGCGTGTGACGGAATCCGCCGGGGCTCGGTGGGCGCGGACGGGTCGCGGCTGGCAGGCTGTCGGCCCGTGAACCAGCGCGACCTGCTCATCATCGGCGGCGGACCTGCCGGCGCCGCCGCGGCGATCGTCGCCGCGCGTGCCGGCGTGCGCGTCACGTTGTTCGAGAAGGGCCCGCACGGCCGCGACAAGGTGTGCGGCGACGGCCTCACGCCGCGGGCCGTCAAGGCGCTCGACGACCTCGGCATCGACCTCGCGCCCGCGCACCGCACCGAGGGCGTGCGGATGATCGCGTTCAACAGCACCCGCGAGCTGTCGTGGCCGTCCGGCGGTCGCTTCCCGAGCCACGGCGCGGTGTGGCCGAGGCACCGGTTCGACACCCACCTCGTCGACGTCGCGATCGCCGCCGGTGCCGACGTCCGCTTCGAGACCGAGGCGCTGCCCGAGCTCGAGGGCGGCCGGGTCGTCGGTGTGCGTGCCGGCGGCGAGCAGTGGCGGGCACCGCTCACGATCCTCGCGGCAGGTGCGCAGGGCGCGGCGGCGAAGATCCTGGGTGCCGAGCGCGATCCCGACGAGCCGTTCGGTCTCGCCATCCGTGCGTACGCACCGTCGCCCCGCCACGCAGATCGTCACCTCGAGGCACGGCTGTCGCTGCGCGACGAGCACGGCACGCCCGTCCCCGGCTACGGCTGGCTGTTCCCGGCCGGCGACGGCACGGTCAACATCGGTGTCGGCGCGCTCAGCACGATGCGCGGCTTCAAGCAGCTCAACCTCAACAAGCTGCTCGACCAGTATCTGGCGATCGAACGCGAGGCGTGGGGTCTCGGCGACTACGTCGACAAGCCGCGAGCGTGGCGGCTGCCGATGAGCTGCCTGAAGCGCCACGGCGACGGCTGGTTGGCCGTCGGCGACGCGGCCGGCTTCGTGAACCCGATGAACGGCGAAGGCATCGACTACGGGCTCGAGAGCGGGATGCTCGCCGCACAACTGTTCCTCGCCAACCCCGCCACCGCGCCGGCCGTGTACGACCAGCTGATCGGCGAGCGGTTCGACAGCTTCCTGCGCACCGGCCGCCGGTTCAGCTTCCTGATCGGCCACCCGTGGCTGCTGAAGCCGGGCCTGCGCGTGGCCGTCGGCACCCAGGCCGCGGCCGACGTCACGCTCGCGGTGATGGGCAACCTGGTCGACAGCGCCACCCCGGGCGCCGCCGGCACGGTGCTGAAGCTGGCCGACCGGGCCCTGCGCCTGGCCGACCCCCTGCTCCGCCGCACCCGCGCCGCCGCCTGAACCATCCCGGACTTTGTCGGCCGGCGGTCGCTGAGCGACCCCGAGCCGACGAGGTTCGATGTCACGGACCTCAGGGGAAGTAGCCGTTGAGGTCGACGATCAGGTCGGCGCCCGACTGGGTGAACAGGCACACCGTGCCTCCGGTGCCGAGCCCCACCACCACGGCGTTCGACTGCGTGTCGCCCGGTCCGGCGAGGTTGAGCGAGCTCGCGAGCGGCCGCGTGCTGCCGCACGGCCACACCGTGATGTACCCGGCCGCGACCGGGTTCGTCGCCGTCACACTCAGCACCACTGCGCGGGCGTCGGACGGCACCGCGCCGCCGGATCGACCGACGACGTCGATCCCGACCACCTGTCCGGACGTCGGACGCGCGCCCACATACCCGACCTGGCCCGCATCCCCTCGCGTCTCGAGCAATCGGTCCGGCGTCAGACCGACATACGGCGCGTCGGGCATGAAGACCCCGAGCACGTCGACGAGCAGGTGGGTTCCGGACTGGGTGAACAAGCAGATCTGCTTGCTCACGTTGAGTTTCGTGGTGTCGAGTCCGAGCTTCACCACCACCATCCGTCCGACCGTGCCGCCGCGGGCCACGTTCACGTTGCTCGCTGTCGGCCTGGGGCCGTCGCACGACCACACCGTCACGTAGCCGTCGGACGTCGCGTCGGTCGCCGTCACGTTCAACACCACCGCCGTGGCGTAGGGCGACACCGTGTTCGCGAAGTACCCGAACCCGCTCATCGTCACCCGCACGGTCTGGCCGGCGGCGGGTTTGTCGCCCGTGTAGTTGAACCGTGGGCCGTCGCCGCGGGTGTCGAGCGCTCGGTACGGCACGACCGCCTGGTATGGCACGGTGCCGCCGACGTAGCCCGTGACGTCGACCAGCAGGTCGCCGCCCGCCTGGTCGTACAGGCACAGCTCGCGACTGGTGCCGAGCTTCACGATCGCTGCGTTGGCGGCGGTGCCACCTCGGGAGACGTTGAGGTTGCTCGCTCGTGGCAGCTCGTTCTCGCACGGCCACGCCGTGACGAAGCCGTCGTTGCGTGCCCCGGTGATGGTTACGTTGAGCGCTACGGCCTGTGCCGACGCAGGGACGAGTGGCGAGGCGGCGAACGACACGCGAACCACCTGCCCTGAGACGGGCGACGGTCCCTGGTAGCCGATCTGGCCCTCGGTCGCACGCGTCTCGAGCACACGAGTGGGCGCCACGGACGTGATCGACGGACACGTCTGGCCCTGCACCTGGATCTCTCGGACGACGAAACCGACGGACACCACGATCGCGCCGTTCGACCGGACGGCGACGTGCGACGCAGGGACGGACGAGGCGCGCGTGGCGGGCATGCAACCCGTGGCCTCGGCCGCGCTGCCGCCGCCGGCCACGGTGCTGATGATCCCGGCGTGCACACGGCGCACACGACCCTCGGTGTTGTCGGCGAGCACGAGGTCGCCTCCCGGGGCGACGGCGAGCGAGTACACCCCGGGCAACCTGGCCGACGTGGCAGGGATCCCGTCCGCAGACGACGCGTCGGGAGCGGACGAACCAGCGACGACGGTCCAGACGCCCGGCGCGTCACGGCGCGCGACGCGGTTGCCGCCGATGCTGGCGAAGAGCGTCCCACTCTGGTCGAACGCCATGTCGGTGAGGTAGGGATCGCTGCTGCCCTCGGCCCACAGGTTGCCGTCGGCACCCAGCCGATAGAGCAAGGACGACGTGCTCAGGTACAGCTGGCCGTCGGGCGCGAACGCCACATGCCCGGCGACGAGCGGCACTGCGGTCGCCAGGCTGCCGTCGAGGAACGTGCCCGTGTCGTTCCCGTTGCCCGCGATCGTGGTGATGGTCCCGTCGGGCCAGACCTTGCGCACCCGGTGGTTGCCCTCGTCGACCACGACGAACCCGCCTGCCGGATCCACGGCGAGATCGCTCGGTGTCGACAACCGTGCGGCGGTCGCCGGCCCGCCGTCCCCCGAGAACCCTTGCGTCGTGCCAGCGGCGACCTCGAGGATCCCGTCCGCTCTGATCCGACGCACCTGCGCCGTGCCGTCCGCCACGAGCACACCACCGGTCGGCTCGACGTCGATCGCTGCGAGGCCCGTGAACCACGCAGCGACCGCCGGTCCGCCGTCGCCCTGCGTGGCCTGCGCAGTCGGGTCGTGGAGCCCACCCCCGCCGAGGGTGCTGATCTCGCCCTCGTCCGCAGCGACGGACATGGTCGCGCCGACGAGCGATGCTCCGAGTGCGACACCGACGACGATTCCCAGCATGCGACGCATTCACCCGACCGTACCGGTCGCGGGACGGACGGCGAGAGGCGATGGTGGGGCGGTCCCACCGACCTCGTGTCGACTCCGCGCATCGCGATCCCTGTCGGCTGGCGGTCGCTGAGCGACCCCGAGCCGACGACGTTCGACCGGGTTCAGCTGGTCATGCCGCCCAGGCCGACGAGGCCTCTCGCGAGTTCGATCTCGCCCATGTGGCGCAGGCCGTGCTGGTAGATCCAGCACTCCCAGCCGTCGAGCACGGTGATGCCCTGCTCGCCCGCCACACGCGCGCTGTAGGTGCTGGCGATCTGCGGCGGGAACGGACGCGTGATCACCACGCGGTCGAGCTCGGCCGGGTCCATCGCCGCCAGGTGCGCGTGGCTGCGGGCGAAGACGGCGCGCTGGTACTCGATGTACGCGTCGTAGTCGCCGATGCGCTGGTGGATCATCTCGTCGACCGTCTTGTGCTTGCCGTGGTCGTCGATCGACATCTGCACCCGCGCCTGCCACTCGGGGTTCCAGATCGGCGCCTGGCCCGTCAGCATCATGAACGAGGCGTCGTGCATGTTCAGGTAGTGGAACAGGCTGAACGCGATCGGCAGCACACCGGGCCGCTCGAAGTGGTTGACGTGCTCGAGGTCCATCGTGGTGACGGCCTGCTCGTACAGCGATTCGAGCGCCTTCATCCGGCGCTGCAGCGAGTCGAGGACGAGCGGGTTGCTGGTGCTGGTGGTGTCGGTCATGGGTTCACTCCCGTGCGAGCTCGGTGGCGGCCGTGGCGGCGATGTCGCCCGTGTCGCGCTTGGAACGGATGTCGAAGCTGACCGAGTGGATCGTGCCCGTGAACGGGAACGGCCCCTCGTAGTCGTCGACCACGGGCGACAGCGCGTCGCGGCCGATGTCGGTACCGGTGCTGCCGAGCATGCGCACGATGCGCGGGATCGGTGCAGATGCAAGATCTGCGCCGTTCGCACCGATGGTGATCGAGCCGGTCTTGCCGTCGCGGTCGAACCGCGCGGTGATCGCGTGGCGACCGGCGCCGAGCGCGAGCGGCGCGGTGACACGCGTGTGTGTGCCGAGCGCGTTGTAGTCGAAGTGCAGCTGCCCGTCCTTCACGAAGAAGCTGTGGCCGACGTTGTGGCTGCCGCGCGCGTAGATGACGCCTTCGAAGCCGGGCTCGACGGTGACGTCGGCGGTGACGGTCCACGCACGCGCACCGAGCGGCGGCGACGGATCGGACGGGATGTGCGACAGCGGCGGCACGTACGTGTACGTGCTGCGCGCGTGCACGGTGCCGGGGCGGGGTGCGCCGCCGAACAGCTCGATCGTGCGGTCGTCGAGCGGCAGCACGCCCTTGTCGCCGGCCTCGACCCACCACTGCTCGACCAGCGCCTGCAGCTTGTCGGGGTGTTCGGCGGCGAGGTCGTGGCACTCGCTGAAGTCCTCGTCGAGGTGGAACAGCCCCCACGTGTCGTTCTCGAACGGCTGGCCCGCCTCGTGGTACGTGGTGGCCTTCCACCCGTCGACCCAGATGCCCCGGTGGCCCATCTGCTCGAAGTACTGCACCTTGCGCTGCGCCGGCGCGTCGGCGTCCGCGAACGTGGGCACGATGCTGCTGCCGTGCATCGGCAGCTGGTCGACACCGTTCCAGCTGGTGGGCGCGGTGGCTCCGACGATCTCGAGCAACGTGGGCGTGATGTCGACGGCGTGGCAGAACTGGCGACGGATGCCGCCGGCGAGGTCGCCGCCGATGCCCTTCGGCCAGTGCACGATCAGCGGGTCGCGCACGCCACCGCCGTAGGTGTTCTGCTTGTACCAGCGCAGCGGCGAGTTGCCGGCCTGTGCCCAGCCCCACGGGTAGTTGCTGTGCGAGTGCGGGCCACCGATGTCGTCGAGGCGGTCGGCCACGATCGCGTCGATGTCCTCCCACATGCCGTTGAAGAAGCTGAACTCGTCCATCACGCCGAAGGGGCCGCCCTCGCGGCTGGCGCCGTTGTCGCTCATGACGAGGATCACCGTGTCGTCGATCAGGTCGCGGTCCTCGAGGTAGGCGACGAGCCGGCCGATCTGGTCGTCGGTGTGCTCGAGCATCGCCGCGAACGCCTCCTGCAGCCGGCACGAGAACGCGCGCTGGTTGTCGGTGAGGTCGGTCCACCTCGGCACGCCCGGGTTGAGCGGCGCGAGGGTGGTGTCGGGCGGGACGATGCCGAGCTCGAGCTGGCGGTCGAACCAGCGCTGGCGGATCACCTCGTAGCCCTCGTCGAACTTCCCGCGCCACTTGTCGAGGTACGACTGCGGCGCCTGGTGCGGCGCGTGCATCGCACCGAACGCCACGTACAGGAAGAACGGCCGGTCGGGGCGCACCGACACGAGGTCGTTGATGTACGCGATCGACTGGTCGACGATGTCCTCGCTGACGTGGTAGCCGTCCTCGGGACGACCGGGCGGGTCGATGTGCGTGTTGTCGCGCGTGAGCTCGGGGAAGAACTGGTCGGTCTCGCCCTGCAGGAAGCCGTAGAACTTGTCGAAGCCCTTCTGCAGCGGCCAGTTGTGGTGCGGGCCGGCGGCCGAGGTCTCTTCCATCGGCGCCAGGTGCCACTTGCCGGTGGCGAACGTGGCGTAGCCGTGCTCGCGCAGCACCTCGGCCACGGTGGCCGCACGCTTGGCGATGCCGCCGCGCATGTGCGGGTAGCCGGTGTTCCAGTTGCTGACGCCGCGCATGCCGACGCTGTGGTGGTTGCGGCCCGTCAGCAGCGCGGCGCGCGTGGGCGAGCAGAGCGCGGTGGTGTGGAAGCTCGTGTAGCGGAGGCCGTTGGCGGCGAGGCGGTCGACGTTGGGCGAGGTGAGCGTGCTGCCGTACGCGCCGAAGTGCGCGAAGCCCAGGTCGTCGAGGACGATCATCACCACGTTCGACTTGCCGAGGCCCTCGGGCAGCGGTGGCCACCACGGGGTGGAGTCGCGGTGGGTGCGGCCGATGTGGCCGCCGAAGTCGGGTTCGTAGATGGTGCTCACGCCCATCCTCCTGCGTACGACGTGAACTGCCCGGTGGTGAAGCGGCTGGTGCCGTCGACGTAGGGAGCGCAGAAGTGGGCGAACTCCTCCATCGTGCCGAGGCGACCGAGCGGCACCTGGGCCTCGAGCTTGGCGCGCACGGCCGGGTCGTCGGCCCCGCTCGCGCGACGGAACTCGGGGAAGTCCATGAAGTTGGTGCCGACCGCGTTCACCTGCACCCGGTTGCGGGCGACCTCGTGGGCGACGTTGCGCACGAGGTGCGTGGCGCCGGCGCGGGCCGACGAGTACAGGGGCGCGCCGGGCGTGGCGCGCGCCGCGCTCGCGCTGGTGATGACGAGCACCTGGCCGTCCTGCGCCTCGATCATCGGGGGCAGCACCGCCTTCATGAACTCGTACGGGGCGACCATGCAGCCCTCCATCACGGTGCGATAGTCGTCGACCGACGAGTTCATGAAGCGACCGGTGACGATCAGGCCGGTGAACGCGGTGGCCGAGTCGATGCGTCCGAAGCGGGCGACGCCGGCGTCGACGAGCTGCTGGGCGGCGCCGGGGACGGCGAGGTCGCGGGCACCCTTCACCACCTCGACGGCGGTGCCGGTCGCCTCGAGTTCGGCGACCAGGTCGTCGGGCGGATCGCCGAGGACGAGGTCGTGGCCCCGCGAGGCCAACAGACGAGCGAGCGAGGGGCCGACGTAGAAGCCGGCTCCGGCGACGAGAGCCACACGGCGAGCGGTCATCGTTCCAACCTATGTTCTGTCAGTAGTTGTGTCAATAGCCCGGACGGAGCGGGAACCGCGTGACAGGGCCCCGACGTCGAACGAGCATGACACCCGTGCGCACCCCTGGCCGACACCGGACGTCGCGCCGCCTCGCCGCGCTCGCGGTCGTCGCCGCGCTCGGCCTCGGTGCGTGCGGTGACGACACCGCCGGGCCACCCGCGACCGACCCGCCCATCCCCACCGACACCACGCCGGAGACCATGCCCGCCACCTCCACGCCGTCCGACGCCGAGTCGCTCGACGGCCGCACGTTCCTGTCCACCGCCACCACCGGCTTCGACCTCGTCGACGGCACCAGGGTGCGCATCCAGTTCGTCGACGGCCGCTTCTCGGCGAGCGCCGGCTGCAACATCCTCGGCGCCACCTACGTGCTCGACGACGGCGCACTGCGCGTCGACGGCGGGATCGAGATGACCGAGATGGGCTGCGAGGAGGCGTTGATGACGCAGGACTCGCGGCTCGCCGACCTGCTCGGGTCGTCGCCGACGGTCACGCTCGACGGCGACACCCTCACCATCGCGTCGTCGTGGGCGTCGATCACCCTCCTCGACCGCCGGGTCGCGGAACCCGATCGTCCGCTGGCCGACACGCTCTGGCAGCTGACGACACTGATCGATGGCGACAGCGCGTCGAGCGTTCCCAACGGGTCGTACGCCACGCTCCAGTTGGCCGACGGGCGCCTGCTCGTGGCGACCGGGTGCAACACCGGTTCGGCCACGGCGACCGTCACCGGCGGCACGCTCGTGCTCGGACCGTTGATGCTCACCAGGAAGGCGTGCAGCGACGAGCTGATGCGGCTCGAGTCGTCGGTCGTCGCCGTGCTCGACGGCACCATCACGTTCACGATCGAGGCCGACTCGCTCACCCTCACCCGCGGCGACCTCGGGCTCGGGTACCTCGCGGTCGGGTGACCGGGGCGGGAGTCGACCTCATCCGTGCCTAGGCTGACCCGATGACGACCCGCCGTGCCACGGCGTCGGAGGCCACCGACGACGACACCGGAGCGATCGAGCTCGACTCGACCGACGGGCTGGTGCGCGCCGACGGCCGTCACGCCCGCCGCGACCGCAACCGCTACGCGGTCGTCGATGCGTACCTCGCGCTGGTGCGCGAGGGCAATCCTCGACCCAGCATCGCCGAGGTGGCCGATCGCTCGGGCGTGTCGCACCGCTCGGTGTTCCGCTACTTCGCCGACAAGGACGAGCTCGCGCGCACCTCGATCGAACGTCAGCTCGAGTTCGCGCGGCCGCTCGTCGCGCTCGGCGTGAAGGCCGACGCGCCGCTCGACGAACGGATCGACACCTACGTGGGGCGGCGGCTCGCGCTGTTCGAGGCGATCGCTCCGGTCGCCCGTCTGTCGCGCTCGCTCGCCGCCACGCAGCAGATCGTCGCCGACGAGCTCGAGACCACTCGGGCGTTCCTGCGCGAGCAGCTCCACCGACTGTTCCAGCCGGAGATCGACGCGTGCCCCGCCAGCGAGCGCGAGCACCTGCGGGCCGCGCTCGACGTGTTCACGAGCTTCGAGGTCGCCGACCTGTTGCGCCTCGACCACGGCCGCTCGCTCACGGACACGGCGGCCGCCTGGCGCTGGACGTTGCACCGCCTCCTCGACCGCTGACCCGGGACGGACGCCGCGGGACGGAAACGCCCACGCTGGGCACATCCATCCCGCGCTCGACTCTTGTCATACGAACTGACAATTGATACCGTGCCTCCATGGCACCTCGATACGGCACGATCGACTTCGACTACGCCGGCCGTCTGGCGAACTGTCCGCCCGACGAGGACGGCCCGGTGCTCATGGTCAACTACATGAAGTACCGCGAGCGCGCCTCGTATCGCGACGGCACCGACGGCGGGCGCAGCGGCAAGGAGGCCGACGACGAGTACGCACCCACCGAGGTGCTCGCCGACATCGGCGCCGTCGTCGCGTTCTTCGGTGACGTGGTCGACGACGCGGCCTCGACGGGCTGGGACCGCATCGGCATCGTCCAGTACGCCACGCGTCGCTCATTCATCGAGATGCAGTCGCGCCAGGACTTCCGCGAGAAGCACCAGCACAAGGAAGCCGGCATGGACCACACGATCGTGTTCGGCGTGCCGCCCCACACCGTGGTCGGCGACGCCCCCGGTCGCACCTCTCGAGTCGTGTTCGACCTCGTCCGCACCGATGCGCCCACCGCCTCGCCCGACGGCTCGCAGGTGGCCGGCCCGGTCGAGGGCACGATCATGGGCGACGGCCGTGCGTGGACCGAACTGCGGATCACGTGGCTCACCGACGACGACCCGTTGCCGCCCTCGGACGACGTGCACGACCGCGAGCGCGTGGTGGTGCGACCCTCGATCGACCGCCTGGCGACGCTGATCGCCACGGCCCAGGGAGCCTGACGTGGCGGGCATGAAGGTCACCCTGCTCGGCACCGGCAGCCCGATCCCCGACCCGCGTCGCGCCGGCCCCTCACAGCTCGTCACCGCCGACGGCCTCACCGTGCTCGTCGACTGCGGACGCGGCGTGCTCATGCGGCTCACCGCCGCCGGCGTGCTGCCCCCGATGCTCGACGGCCTCTTGATCACCCACCTGCACAGCGACCACATCACCGACCTCGGCGACGTGATCACCACGCGGTGGGTGATGAGCCCGATCGCGCGCCCACTCACCATCTGGGGGCCGCCCGGCACCCAGGAGGTGGTCGACGGCACCTTGGCGTCGCTGCGCCCCGACGTGCGCTACCGCATCGACCACCACGCCGACCTCACCGAGGGCCCGTCGGTCACGGTGGTCGAGGTGTCGCCCGGCGACACCTTCTCCGTCGGCAGCGCCACCGTGCGCGTGGGTGCCACCGACCACCGCCCGGTCGAGCCGACCGTCGCGTTCCGGCTCGAGGTGGGCGACACCTCGGTGGTGATGGGCGGTGACGGCGTGCCGTGCTCGGGCCTCGACGAGCTCTGCCGCGGCGCCACCGCCTACGTGCAGACCGTCATCCGCGACGACCTCGTGAAGCTCGTGCCGATGCAGCGCCTCCAGGACATCCTCGACTACCACTCGACCGTCGCGCAGGCGGCCGAGACCGCGGCTCGCGCCGGTGTCGGCACGCTGGTGCTCACCCACTACGTGCCCGCCCTCCAGCCCGGCCAGGAGGACGACTGGCGCGCCCTCGCCACGCCGCACTTCGGCGGCCCGATCGTGCTCGGCGACGACCTCACGTCCGTCGAGCTCTGACACCGCGCCGCGACACACCCGACCCGCGCACACCCGACCCGCCCACGAAGGAGCCACCGTGCAGATCCTCCGCACCCCCGACGACCGCTTCGCCGACCTGCCCGACTTCCCGTTCGAGCCCCACTACGCCGACATCGCCGCCGTGCCCGGCGACGAGTCGTCGGGCACCCTGCGTGTGCACTACCTCGACGAGGGCCCGCGCGACGCCGCACCGATCCTGCTGATGCACGGCGAGCCGTCGTGGTCGTTCCTGTACCGGCACATGATCCCCGTGCTCGTCGGCGCCGGCCACCGTGTGGTCGTCCCCGACCTGGTCGGCTTCGGCCGCAGCGACAAGCCCGCCGAGACCACCGACTACACGTACGCCCGCCACGTGGCCTGGATGAGCGAGCTGCTCTTCGGTCACCTCGACCTCGCCGGTGCCACGTTCTTCGGCCAGGACTGGGGCGGCCTCGTCGGCCTGCGCCTCGTCGCCGCTGCTCCCGAGCGGTTCGACCGCGTGGTCGTCGGCAACACCGGTCTGCCGGTCGGCGACGGCAAGCTGAGCGAGGCGTTCCTGAAATGGCAGCAGTTCAGCCGTGAATCCCCGGTGTTCCCGATCGGCGGCATCGTCAACGGCGGCTGCACCACCGACCTCTCGCCCGAGGTGATCGCGGCGTACGACGCGCCGTTCCCCGACGACACCTACAAGGCCGGCGCGCGCATCTTCCCGTCGCTCGTGCCGAGCATGCCCGACGACCCGGCCAGCGCCGACAACGCCGCCGCGTGGGAGGTGTTCGCCCGTTGGGAGAAGCCGTGGCTGTGCACGTTCAGCGACAGCGACCCGGTCACCAAGGGCGGCGACGGCATCTTCCTGCGCACCGTGCCCGGCACGCAGGGACAGCCGCACGTCACCATCCAGGGTGGCGGCCACTTCCTGCAGGAGGACAAGGGCCCCGAGCTCGCACAGGTCATCGCCGACTTCGTCGAGCGCACGCGCTGAGCGCACGACGACCCGATCGCATCGGTCAGACTCAGCACCATGTACGGCTCGATCCGTCACCAGATCCGCATCCGGCGCAGCGCCGCCGACGTGTGGGCACTCGCAGGTGACCCCACCCAGCTCCACACCTGGTTCCCCGGCATCGTCGACTGCAAGGTCGAGGGCACGATGCGCGTGATCACCACCGGCATCGGCCTCCCGATGCCCGAGCAGATCGTGCTGCGCGACGACGCGCAGCGCCGGTTCCAGTACGAGATCACCGCGCCGATGTTCCGGAAGCACCGGGGCACGATCGACGTGATCGAGCTCGACGCGGACGAATGCATGGTCGTGTACTCCACCGACTGCGAACCGCGGGCGATGGCGCTCGTCATCGGCGGCGCCACGGCGGGCGCGCTCGACGAGCTGCAGCGACAGATGGAGACCACCGGCGAGGAGCAGCACTGATGGGACGCAAGATCCTGTTCATCACCACCGACCAGCAGCGGTACGACACGCTCGGCTGCAACGGCGGCACGATCGCCCGCACGCCCGTGATGGACGGCGTGGCGGCCCAGGGCGTCCGGTACGAACGCGCCCACCCGCAGAGCGTCGTCTGCATGCCGTCGCGCAGCACGATGCTGACCGGCCAGCACGTCAGCACCCACGGCGTGTGGATGAACGGCGTGCCGCTGCCCGAGGACGCACCGTCGGTGGCCGAGGTGCTGCACGACGCCGGCTACCGCACCGCGATCATCGGCAAGCCGCACTTCGAGCCGTTCCTCGACCCGTTCGCCCGGTTCGCCGAGAACGGTTTCGCCCGCAACGGCAACTTCGGACCGCACCGCGGGTTCGAGCACTTCGAATCGGCCACGCACGGCGCCGCCGGGCCGCTGCACTACGCACGCTGGCTCGCCACCGAGCACCCCGAGGCGGTCGGGATGTTCTACCCCGTGCTCGACGGGCTGCTCGAGGTGAACGCGATGGGCGGTGGCGACACGGGCGCACCGCAGGCCTGGCGCAACGAGATCCCGCGCGACTGGTACCACACCGACTGGGTGGCCGATCGCACGATCGCGTGGCTCGACTCGCTGCAGGCGGACGACGACTGGTTCTGCTGGATGAGCTTCCCCGACCCGCACCACCCGTGGGATCCGCCCGCGAGCGAGATCGGCCGCATCGACTGGCGCGACGTGCCGTTGCCCGAGAACTACATCGAGGACGCCACCGAGCGCGAGCGCGTGCTCGACGGCAAGCCGCGCCACTACCGCGCCTGGTACGAGGGCACGCTCGTCAGCAACTACGAGGCGCCGCTCGCCTGGGCCCCGAAGACGATGACGGCCGATCAGGTGCGCGAGATCACCGCGCTCAACGCGGTCGAGGTCGAGCTGATCGACGAGGCGATCGGTCGTGTGCTCGCCGCCATCCGCGCCAGGGGCTGGGACGACGACGTCGACATCGTGTTCACCACCGACCACGGCGAGCTCGGCGGCGACTTCGGCCTGATGTTCAAGGGCCCGTACCACGTCGACGGGTTGATGCGTCTGCCGCTGATCTGGCGCCCGGCGCCGTCGGCCGCGACCACGCCGTCCACCGTGACCCGCCCGGTCGCGCACGTCGACCTCGCACCCACGTTCTGCACGATCGCCGGCCTGCCGATCCCCGAGTGGATGGAGGGCAAGCCGCTGCCGAGCGACGACGCCGATGCCGACGCCCGCGGCTTCGAGCGCGTGCTCACCGAGTGGGACAGCGAACTGTTCGGCGTGGGCGTGCACCTGCGCACCATCACCCGCGACGGCTGGGTGTGCACCACGTACCTGCCGGGCCACAGCCACGACGGCACCGAGGGCGAGCTGTACGACCTCACGAACGACCCGCTGCAGCACGAGAACCGCTGGGACGACCCAGCGCTCGCGTCGCTGCGCAGCGACCTCGTCGCGGACCTGTGGGACCACCAGCCACCGATGAAGTCACCGCTGCCCACGGTGCAGGCCCCGGTCTGATCTCGCCTGCGCCCGCCGGTCCACCGGCGGGCGCGCCCGCCCGCGCCGGGTACGGTCACCGCCGGTGATCCGGCCCGACGATCCTGCAACGACACCAGCAGCACCGCGCGCGGCACCGGTGCGGACCACGTCGTGGACGCGCTTCGTGCCGATCGTCGACCAGCTGCGCGACTACGACCGGACCTGGTTCGCCAAGGACGCGCTCGCGGGACTGGTGGTCGTGTCGCTGCTCGTGCCCGCCGGGATGGCCTACGCACAGGCCTCGGGGCTCCCGCCGATCACGGGGCTGTACGCCACGATCGTGCCCCTGCTCGTGTACGCCGTGGTCGGCCCCTCACGCGTGCTGGTGATGGGCCCCGATTCGTCGATCTCGCCGCTGATCCTGGCCGCCGTGATCCCGCTCGCGGTGAGCGACCCGCACGAGGCGGTGGCACTCGCCGGCACCCTGTCGATCATCGTCGGCATCATCGGTGTGCTGGCCGGGCTGGCCCGCTTCGGTTTCCTGGCCGAGCTGCTGTCGGTACCCGTTCGCTACGGCTACCTGAACGGCATCGCACTGACGATCGTCGTGACGCAGCTGCCCAAGGCGTTCGGGTTCTCGGTCGAGTCCGACGGCCTCCTCCACACCGGACGCGAGTTCGTGCGCGGCGTCGCCGACGGGCGCACCGCGGGGTGGGCGGTCGCGATCTCCGCCGGGAGCCTCGCCACGATCCTCCTGATCGGCCGGTTCACCAAGGTGGTGCCGGGGGTGCTCGTGGCGGTCGTCGGCGCGATCGTCGTGACCGTCGCGTTCGGTCTGGGCGACGACGGGCTGCAGCTCGTCGGCGACCTCCCGGCGGGGTTCCCGGCGCCACGGCTGCCGAGCACCGACTGGAACGACATCTCGGCGATGTTCGGTGCCGCACTCGGGATCTCGTTCGTCGCGTTCGCCGACACCAGCGTGCTCGCCCGGGTCTTCGCGGTGAAGCGCGGTGCCAAGGTCGACTCGAACCAGGAGCTCGTGGCGTTGGGACTGGTCAACGTCACGTCGGGGTTCTTCCAGGGCTTCCCGGTGAGCGGCAGCTCGTCGCGCACCCCGGTGGCCGAGGCTGCCGGCGCACGCACCCAGCTGACCGGTGTGGTCGCCGCGCTCGTCATGTGCGTGCTGCTGCTCGCGGGGTCGAGCACGTTCCGCAACCTGCCCCAGGCGTGCCTCGCCGCCGTGGTGATCGCCGCCGCGATGCGCATGTTCGAGATCGGTCCGACGCTCCGCCTCGCGCGCATCCGCCGCAGCGAGTTCCTCCTGTCCATGTCGGCCTTCGTCGCCGTAGCGGCATTCGGGGCGATCACCGGCGTGGCGATCGCCATCGCCCTGTCGCTGCTGAACTTCATGCGCAAGGCGTGGAAGCCCTACACGGCCGAGCTCGTGCGGGTGGACGGTCTGAAGGGCTACCACGACGCGGCGCGGCACCCCGAGGGGCGTCGCGTGCCGGGCCTGATGCTGTACCGGTTCGATGGACCGCTCTTCTTCGCCAACGCCCGCTTCTTCGTCGAGGACATCCTCGAGCGCGTCGACGCGGCGGACCGCTCCGCGCGGCCGGTCTCGGTCGTGACGATCACCGCCGAGCCGATCACCGACGTCGACGCGACGGCCGCCGACGCGATCGAGGAGCTGGTTCGCGACCTCGGTGCCCGCGGTGCCACGCTGCGCTTCGCCGAGCTGCAGGGGCACGTACGCGAGCGGCTCGAGCGTCACGACCTCGTCGACCTGATCGGCGCCGACCACTTCGCCCGCACCACCGGTGAGGCGGTGCACGCGTGGGTGCGCGACAGCGGCGTGCACTGGGTCGACTGGGAGGACCGCGACGCCGGAATCGCCGACGAGGAACTCCCCTAGCCGGCTGCCGGTGCACGGGTGCTGCGCACCGTGGCCACACTGGCGGCCATCACCAGCGCCATCGCCAGCGCCTGGCGAACGTCGAGCCGCTGACCCAGCAGCGCCCATCCGCTGGCGGTGGCGGCCACCGGGCTCAGGCTCATCAGCACACCGAACACCCGGGCCGGCACGTGGCGCAGGGCGACCAGCTCGAGCGAGAAGGGGATCAGGCCGGCCAGCAACGCCACCGACGCACCCTGCGCCAGGGTGGCCGGCTCGACCATCGCCGCCCCGGCACCCACGCCCGCGGGCGCCACCAGCAGCGCTGCCACGGCCATCGCGAGGCCGAGCGATCCCACGCCGGTCGAGTACCGGCCGGTGGCGCGGCTGAGCAGGATGTAGCTCGCCCACCCCACGGCGGCCAGCAGTGCGAACACGAGACCAAACGGATCGAGATCGCCGCCGCCCTCGCCCAGCAGCACCACACCGCCGACCGCCACCAGCACCCACAGCAGATCGCGTGCACGGCGCGACAGCGCGACCGCCAGGCCGAGCGGGCCGACGAGCTCGACCGTGACGGCCACACCGAGCGGCAGCCGCTCGACCGCGGCGTAGAACGTGGTGTTCATCATCGCCAGCACGGTTCCGAGCGCAGCGATCGTGACGAGCTCGCGCCGGCTGCGCCCGCGCAGACGAGGGCGGCACACGGCGAGCAGCACCAGTGCAGCGCCACCCTGACGGAACAACACGACGGCCGGTGCGCCGATGTCGTCCATCAGCCGTCCGGCGAAGCCGGCACCGATCTGCACCGACAGGATCGACAAGGCGAGCAACCAGGTGGGGTCTCCGACCAGCGCGACGCGTCCCGACGGACCGGGCGTGATGGGTGGGGCGGCGAGGGTGTCCACGGGTGCACACGGTGCACCGCCGACGAGCTGGAGGGAAATGCCGATCGGGCAGCGGTTATGTTCGCGGTGCATGACCGTCGAGATCCGCCACCTCCGCGCGTTCCTCGCGATCGCCGAGGAGCGCAACCTCACGCGAGCCGCTGCTCGCCTGCACGTGACGCAGCCCGCGCTCTCACGCACGCTCGCGCAGATGGAGCGCGACCTCGGCGTGCGACTGGTCGACCGTTCGACGCACCACGTCGAGCTCACCGACGCCGGGCGCCGGTTCGAGCAGCGAGCGTTCGACGCCGTGCGAGCGTTCGAGACCGCGCTCGTCGGTGTGTCCGGCGGTGAGTTGCCCGTGCGCCTCGGCCACAGCTGGTCGGCAGGCATCCATCTCGCCGCGATCCTGCGCGCGTGGCGGGCCACGTCACGACCCTGCGAGATCGTCGTCGTTCGCAGCGATGATCGCAGCGCAGGGCTGACGTCGGGTTCGGTCGACGCCGCGCTGACGCGAGGCCCGCTCGACGGAACGCGCTTCCGGTCGGTGGTGGTGGATCGCGAGCCGCGCCTCGCCGTGCTGCACCGTGGCCACCCGCTCGCCCGACGTCGGCAGGTGTCGCTCGCACAGCTGAGCAGCGATCCGCTCGTGGCCACCAGCGTGGGCGTCACCACGCCCGCGCTGTGGCCGGAGGGCGCGCGGCCCGTCGTCGCCGCGGAGGTGGCGACCGTCGACGACTGGTTGGTGTCGATCGCCGCCGGCGCCGGCTTCGGCGTCACGGTGGCCTCCACCGCGCAGCTGCATCGCCATCCGGACGTGCGCTACGTGCCGGTCGCGGACGCGCCGCCGGTGCCGCTGCTGCTCGCCTGGCCGCGACGGGGTGCTCATCCGGTGCTGCCCGAACTGCGTCGCGTTGCCGTCGACGCCTTCGACGGCTGACGCACCCCGCGATCGCGGGGATCTCGCGTCACGCCTTGTTGTCGAACGCGCGTTCGTCTAGAGTTCGTGCATGGCGGATCCACTGGTCACGATGCACGAGCTGTTCGACCAGCTCGCCGCCATCGACCTCACGATCCTGTCGACCGATCAGCTCGGTGGCCTGGCGATCGGTCTCGGTCGCGGGATCGACCGGCTCACCGCGTTCCACGGCAAGATCGTCCACGCCGCCGACGAACGACGCGCCTGGACCGGTGACGGCGCACGCGACGTCGAGGAATGGCTGTCGAACAACACCGGCACCTCGAAGGGGTCGGCGAAGTCACGCAAGCGGTTGGGCGAGGCGTTGGAGAAGAACAAGAAGCTCGACGACGCCGTCAACGACGGCGAACTCTCCGCGGCCGCTGCCGAACAACTGCACGACGCGGTCACCAACCCGCCGGCCGGCACCGACCCCGACGACGTCGACGATCTGATCGACGCGGCCAAAGGGTCGAAGCCACACGAAGCACGCCAGACCGCGGATCGGTGGCGCGAGATCCACTCGAACGAGACTCCCGAGGAACGGTCCGAGCGCAGGTTCGCGAAGCGGTCGCTCACGTCGAAGCCGGCATCGGATGGGCTGGTCGAATCGACCCTGGTGCTGCCCGAGCTCGAGCACCGGCAGGTCATGAACGCGATCAACGCCGCCGCCGGCACCCACTGCGACGGCGACGACCGCACCCACGCCCAACGGATGGCCGACGGACTCATCCAACTCGCCAAGGCACACGCCTCCGGTTCGGTCACCGGTGGTCGCGAGAAGCCGACGATCCTGATCGGCTGCACCGCCGAGACCATGGCCGGCCTCTCCGACGAACCCGGCTGGACCAGCTACGGCGACCGCATCCCCGCCGACGTCCTCCGTGTGTTGGCCGAGAACGCGATCCTCCGCCGCATCGTCCACACCGGCAACACGATCATCGAACTCGGCGACAAGGTCCGCTTCGCCACCGACGCACAATTCCAGGCGCTGATGATCCGCGACGGCGGCTGCCGCTTCCCCGGCTGCACCATCCCGGCAGCCTGGTGCGAAGTCGACCACCTGATCCCGGTCACCGACGGTGGCCTGTCGAACCTCGACAACGAAGCACTGTGGTGCAGCTTCCACCACCACTTCAAACACCGGCCCGGTGTCCACGTGATCGGCGACGCCCACGACCTGTCACTGCAGCTCCCCGACGGCAGGCTCATCCACTGCCCGCCCAGAGGCATCCACACACGACGAACCCAGGCGGCGGCCTGACGCTCGACACAACAAGCCACACCCCAGCCACACCGGGGACCACGTCGAGCAACCACCCTCAGCGGTGCAGCCACACACGGCTGCACCGCACACCCACGCCCCGGCTCAGCGGGTGGCGAGTTCGAGGAAGCGGTCGCTCGACACCGGGTTGGCACCCATCGCCCGCACGTCGGTGATCACGGCCTGGTCGTTCGTGACCACCACCACCGGCACGTCGTCGGGCAGCGCGGCCACCTCGGCCCGGATCGTGTCGTCGGCGATCACGCCCTCGGGCG
>WBZM01001248.1_pt1 | contig 19325 bp, 20 predicted proteins | sample 5204271 | NCBI WGS metagenome assembly WBZM01 (sample SAMN12344346, study PRJNA552823) | activated sludge metagenome | biome: Activated sludge suspended growth; feature: Nitrification reactor; material: Wastewater; isolation source: activated sludge from nitrification reactor of wastewater...
GCTAAAGCCGCTGCAGGAAACGCCGATACAGCCGTCAAGGCGAGGAGCAGCCAGCCCTTACGGCGCATCGCTCGGGCCCCCGCGCGGATTCAGTTTCGCCAGCAGGCCGGCGAAGGCCGGGCCTGCCGGTGCGGCCGGTGCCGCGCCCTCGACGGGCGCCATCGTGTGCAGCGTGGTGATGCTCGAGGGCGTGACGCCCAGCACCAGCCAGCGCCGCTCGTCGCCGGAGCCCACCTCCACCGTGACGAGCCGCTGGCTCGCCGACAGCGGCAGCACCGCCACGTGCTTCATCAGCGTGCCGCCACCTGCGCCGCCGGCCGGCGTGCGCTTGAGCAGCCACAGCGCCGCCGGGATCAGCGCGAGGATCGCGACGAACCAGAGCAGCGAGCTCATCAGCGACGAATTCATCTCAGCCCTTGCTCAGGCGGCGCATGCGCTCGCTGGGCGTCACGATGTCGGTCAGCCGGATGCCGAACTTGTCGTTCACCACCACCACCTCGCCCTGCGCGATCAGGTAGCCGTTGACCAGCACGTCCATCGGCTCGCCGGCCAGCGCGTCGAGCTCCACCACCGAGCCCTGGGCGAGCTGCAGGATGTGCTTGATCGGGATGCGGGTGCGGCCCAGCTCCACGGTGAGCTGCACCGGGATGTCCAGGATCATGTTGATGTCGTTGCCGGCGTTCGTCGCCGTGGTCGGCGAGAAGCTGGTGAACGACGCGGGCGCCACCTGCTCGGGCTGCACCTCGCTGGCGGTCTCGACCGCGCCGCCGGATTTCGATTCGGCCAGGGCGGCGGCCCACTCGGCGGCCATCGCGTCCTGTTCGGTGTTCTCAGCCGACATGGCTTTCTCCCAGCCAGGTCATGTTCGACCCGGTCAACATGCGTTCGACTTTCAAGGCGTACTTGCCGGCGCTGGTGCCGTACTGGCAATCGAACACCGGCACGCCCACCACCTTCACCTGGATGTTCTTCTCGAGGTCGAGCTCGATGAAGTCGCCCGGCTTGAAGGCCAGCAGCTGCTCGACGGTGGCGTCGGCATGCGCCAGCTCGGCCACCAGCTCCACCTCGGCGGCCTGGATCTGGTTCTTCAGCAGGTTCACCCAGCGGCGATCGGGCTCGTTGGAGTCGCCCTGCATCGTCGAGTACAGGACGTCGCGGATCGGCTCCAGCGTGGAGTACGGAATGCAGAAGTGGATGGTGCCGCTGGTGTCGCCGATCTCCAGCGTGAACGAGGTCGCGACGACGATCTCGCTGGGCGTGGCGATGTTGGCGAACTGAGGCTGCATCTCCGAGCGCTGGTAGTCCAGCTCCAGCGGGTAGATGCCCTGCCAGGCCTTCTTGTACTCGGCGATGATCACCTCGACGAGGCGCGTGATGATGCGTTGCTCGGTGGGCGAGAAGTCGCGGCCCTCGATGCGGGTGTGGAACTTGCCGGCGCCGCCGAACAGCGCGTCGATCACCGCGAACACCAGCGTCGGGTCGCAGACGATCAGGCCCGAGCCGCGCAGCGGCTTGACGCTGACGATGTTGAAGTTCGTCGGCACCACGATCTCGCGCAGGAAGGCGCTGTACTTCTGCACCTTGATGCCGCCGATGGCGATCTCCGGGCTCTTGCGGATGAAGTTGAACAGCCCGATGCGGATGTTGCGCGCGAAGCGCTCGTTGATGATCTCCATCGTGGGCATGCGCCCACGGACGATGCGTTCCTGGCTCGACAGGTCGTAGGAGCGGATGCCGCCCGAAGGCGCCTCCTCCTGCTCGAGCTTCTGGCTCTCGCCGGTGATGCCCTGCAGCAGCGCATCGACCTCGTCCTGCGAAAGGATCTGCTGATTCATTTCACTGAATGATGAAATTCGAGAAGTGCACGTGCTTCACCGGCAGCTCGACCTCGGCCTTCTTCTTCTTTTTCTTCTTCGGCTTGGCGTCGGCGTTGTCGTCTTCCGCGTCGGCTTCCGGGTCGTCCATCTCGACGCCCAGCGGCTTGACGACCTCGCGCATGATCTCGTTGGCCAGCGCCTCCTTGCCCTTGCGCTCGAGCAACTCGGCCGAGGTCTTGTGCGCCAGCACCATCAGGATGCCGTTGCGGATCGCCGGCATGTAGGCCTTCAGCGTGTCGGCGGTCTTCGCGTCGTCGAGCTCCAGCGTCACGCCGATCTGCGCGTAGCGATCGACTTCCTTGTCGGCCAGGTTGACGATGAACGGTTCCAGCGGCAGGAAGGCCGGCGGATGCGAGGCATCGTGCTTGGCTTCCTTCTTGTGCTTGGGCGCAGCGCCTTCCTCGCCGTCGGCCTCGGCGGCGGCAGCGGCCTCGGCGGCCTTCTTCTTCATGTAGAAGACGGCGCCCCCGCCCCCGCCGGCCACGACCAGCAGCGCGGCGGCGATGATGATGATCAGCTTCTTCTTGCCCTTGGCGGGCGGTGCGGCGGCAGCTTCGGCGCCGGGTGCGGCAGCGGCGGACATCGGCTCTCCTTGATGAGCGGGCACGGCCTTTCGGCCGGCCAATGCAGGTGATTCTGGAGATCGGGCATGGCGGCGATGCGGCGAAAAGCGCGGGAAATCCGGTCAGTCCGCCGCCGCGGCGCGGCTATGCGTACAAGTCCACGCCGCCGGCCCGGCTGCGCCAGGCGGCGCGTGGCGGGGCGGCGGGGGCGTCGGCGCCGGAAAGGCCACCGATGCGGCGCCTGTCGGCGGCGCCGTCGCGGCGCTCGGCGTCGCGCGAGGCAGCGCCCTGGCCGGCATGCTGCGACACGCCGCCGCCGGCCAGCGTCAAGCCGGCGTCGCGCAGCGCCGCGGCCAGCTCGGGCAGGCTCGCCTCGATGGCCGCGCGCGTGGCGGCGGCCTGCGCGCCGAAATCGATGCGGGCCTTCTCGCCGTCGAGCGCGATCTGCACCGACACCGGGCCCATCTCGGCCGGGTTCAGGTGCAGCTCGGCCTGCTGCACGCCGTCCTGCGCGAGCAGGCTGACCTCGACGCCGAAGGCGGCGGCGAACTCGGGCGCTTCCATCGGCACGGCGATCGGCACGCTGACCAGGCCGCCGTCGGCAGCGGCCGCCGCCGACGGGTTGGCGGGCGTGGCGGTGGCGGCGACCGGCTCGAAGCCGGCCGGCAGCGCGAAGCCCACCGGGCCGTCCTTCGCCGCCGGCTCGCGCGTCGCCGCGGCCGCGGCGGCAGCGGCGGGGTCGTCGCGTGCCGACGATGCCGCAGCGTCGAGGGCGGGCGTGCGTTCCGCGCCCTTGTCGTGGCCGCGGCTGGGCAGCGTGCCGTGGCCCGCACGGCCGTCGGCCGGTACGTCGGGGGCTGCCAGCGCATTGGCCGCGGGGCGCGCCGCGCGGCCTTCGCCGCGTTCGACGCGCTCCAGGCCGTCGCCGTCGGGCAGGGTCTTCCGCGCCTCACCGGTCGGCGTGGTGGCGGCCTCCTCGACGGGGCGCTGCCAGTGCGCGAGCCAGGGCATCAGCGCGGGGTCGACGGCCGGTGAGTCGCTGGCATCGTCCTGGCCTTCCATCTCGTGCTCGGCCTTGCCGACCTCGGCCGCCTCGCGGCGCGCCTCGCCCTGCGTGCCGCGCGCGACGCTGCGCGCAGCCTGGCGCGCGCGGGCCTGGCGGGCGTCGTCGGGACGGGCCGGCGCGTCGGCGTCGCCGGCCGGCTCGGCCGGCTCGACCGGCGCCTGCAGCGCCATCATCTGCGCGAAGTCGCTGCTGCCCTCGCTCGGGGGCGTTGGCCCGGGGCTGGCGGCCCGTGCGGGTGGCACGTTGCCGGAGCGGATCTGCGCGATCGTCATGGCGGGCCTCAGAAACGGGTGGTGGCGGCGGCCAGGCGGTTCCAGGCGGCACGCGTGGCGAGTTCGTCCATCGTGCGCTGCTCGCGCTGCGCGCCGAGCTTCTCGATCTCGGCGACGCGCCGCTCGATCAGCTTGAGCACCGAGGCCACGCGCAGCTCCTGCTGCTGCAGCGTCTCGCCGGCGCGCTCGAGCTGGCGCTCGGCCTGCACGACCACGCGCTCCTGGTGCTCGAGCGCCTGCGTGAGCCGCGTGACGAAACCGTGGTAGCTGTGCAGCAGCTGCACCTGGCCGGCCTGTGCGAAGCGCTGCGCCCAGCGCTGCTCGTAGTCGCGCCGGTAGGCCTTCAGCTCCTCGGCCTGCGTGCGCGCCGCCTCGAGCGCGCGCTGCATGTGCTGGCGGTGAGCCAGTGCCTCGTCGCGCTCGCGCTCGGCGTGCGAGAGCAGGGCGGCCAAGGGTTCCAGGTCGTTCATGGGGGCCTTGTCGGTTCGTGTTCTTCAGGCTCAGGCGTTGCCGATGACGGCGCGGAGCTGCTGCACGCTCGCCTCCAGCGACGCGTTCTCGCGCATGTCCTGCTGCAGCAGCGCGCGCATCGCCGGGCCGAGGCGCACGGCGGTGTCGAGCTCGGCGTCGTGGCCCGGGGCGTAGGCGCCGAGCTGGATCAGGTCGCGCGCCTTGTTCAGCCGCGACAGCAGCTGGCGCAGCCGGCGCGCCGATTCGAGGTGCGGCTGCGCGGCGACGTTGGCCATCACGCGCGACACCGACTTCTCGACGTCGATCGCCGGGTAGTGGCCCGATTCGGCCAGCTCGCGCGTCAGCACGATGTGGCCGTCGAGGATGCCGCGCGCCGCGTCGGCGATCGGGTCGTTGGTGTCGTCGCCTTCGCTCAGCACGGTGTAGAAGGCGGTGATCGAGCCGCCGCCGGCGGTGCCGTTGCCGCTGCGCTCCACCAGCTGCGGCAGCTTGGCGAAGCAGCTTGGCGGGTAGCCCTTGGTGGCCGGCGGCTCGCCGATCGCCAGCGCGATCTCGCGCTGCGCCATCGCGTAGCGCGTCAGCGAGTCCATCAGCAGCAGCACGTCCAGCCCGCGGTCGCGAAAATGCTCGGCGATCGCGGTGGCGTAGTTGGCGCCCTGCATGCGCACCAGCGGCGGCGCGTCGGCCGGCGCGGCCACCACCACCGAGCGCTTCAGGCCTTCCTCGCCGAGGATGTCCTCGATGAATTCCTTCACCTCGCGGCCGCGCTCGCCGATCAGGCCGACCACGATCACGTCGGCCTGCGTGTAGCGAGCCATCATGCCCAGCAGCACCGACTTGCCGACGCCGGTGCCGGCGAACAGGCCGATGCGCTGGCCGCGGCCGACGGTGAGCATGGTGTTGATCGCGCGCACGCCGGTGTCCAGCGGCTGGCGCACCGGCTCGCGGTCCATCGCGTTGATCGGGCGGCGGATCAGCGGCTCGTTGTGCACGTGCTCGATCGGGCCCTTGCGGTCCATCGGGTGGCCGTGCGAATCGACCACGCGGCCCAGCAGGCCGTCGCCCACCGGCAGGTGCAGCGTGCGGTCCTCGCCGCGCCGCCACGGGTGGCGCAGCGCGCCGAGCTTGAGCGGCACCACCGGCGTCGGGCGCGGGATCACGCGCGCGCCGCTGGCCAGGCCGTGCACGTCGCCGGTGGGCATCAGGTAGGCGCGATCGCCGTTGAAGCCCACCACCTCCGCCGTCACCGGCGGCGCACCGTCCATGCGCACCTCGCACACCGAGCCCACCGGCAGCCGGATGCCCGAGGCCTCCAGCACCAGGCCGGCCACGCGCACCAGGCGGCCCACCGTCTCCAGCGGCACCGGCTCGGCGGCGAAGTTCTGCAGGTCACCCAGGAAGCGGTGCCAGTGCTCGGTGGTGGCGAGCGCGCGCTCCTCGAGCTGCGAGCTGATCATGGCTGCGCCTCCTCGCCGGAATCGCCCGTGCCGGCCCAGTCGGCCTGCGAGCCGAGCGCCGCGGCGGCTCGGCGCCAGCGCGACTCGATGCTCGCGTCGATGATGCCGATGTCGGATTCCACCAGGCAGCCGCCGCGCGTCACCGCCGCGTCGGCCACCAGGCGCGCACCGCGCGCGTCGAGGATCTCGGCGGCGCCCTGCGCCACCAGCGGTTGGTCGTCGGGGTGCACGCGCACGGTGACGTGGCGCGCCGACAGCAGCAGCGCCTCAATGGCTTCCTGCGCCACCGCCGCCACCTGCTGTGGATTCGCCTGCAGCTCGCCGCGCACCACCTGGCGCGCCAGCGACACGGCGGCATCGGCCAGCGCGCCGGCCATGCGCTGCTGCAGCGCGTCCATCTGCGCCGCGTAGCTCTGCATCAGCGCGCCCATCTGCGCGGTGGCCTGCTGCGCGAAGCTCTGCTTGAAGCTCTCCAGCGCGGCCAGGCCGTCGCGGTAGCCGTCGTGGTAGCCGCCCTGGCGCGCGGCGCGCAGCGCCTCGACCTGCTGCTCCTCCGGGCTCATCTGCGGCTCGGCCGCGGCGGCCGTGGCCGCCTCGTCTTCGCCGCCCAGCGAGCCGGGCGTCCAGGCCGCGAAGGAGGAGAGCTCCTCGCGCGGGATGAAGCGGGTGTAGGCGTTGGCGCCCTTGCCGCCCCCGGGCGGCGGCGGCACGTTGCGGATGCGTTCCTTGGGGCTGCTCATCACAGGAATTCGTCGTCACCACCACCGCCGAGCACGATCTGGCCCTCGTCGGCCAGGCGGCGCACGATCTTGAGCATTTCCTTCTGCTCGGCCTCGACCTCGGAGACGCGCACCGGCCCGCGCGACTCGAGGTCCTCGCGCAGCGTCTCGGCGGCGCGGGTGGACATGTTCTTGAACACCTTCTCGCGCATCTCGGGCGTGGCGCCCTTGAGCGCGATGACCAGCGATTCGCTCTGCACTTCCTTGAGCAGCGCCTGGATGCCCTTGTCGTCGATCTTCTCCAGATCGTCGAAGGTGAACATGTTGTCCATGATCTTCTGGGCCAGGTCGTTGTCGACTTCGCGGATGTAGTCGAGCACCGCGGTCTCGACGCTCGAGCCCATCAGGTTGATCATCTCGGCGGCCGTCTTCACGCCGCCCAGCGAGGCCTTCTTCAGGCGGTCGCCGCCGGCCAGCACCTTGCTCATCACCTCGTTGAGGTCCTTCAGCGCCGAGGGCTGGATGCCGTCGAGCGTGGCGATGCGCACCATCACCTCGTTGCGCTGGCGCTCCGGGAAGGTCTTCAGCACTGAGCTGGCCTGGTCGAAGTCGAGGTGCACCAGGATCGCCGCGACGATCTGCGGGTGCTCGTTGCGCAGCAGCTCGCCCACCGAGCCGGCGTCCATCCACTTCAGGCTCTCGATGCCGGTGACGTCGGCGCCCTGCAGGATGCGGTCGATCAGCAGGTTGGCCTTGTCCTCGCCGAGCGCCTTGCGCAGCACGCTCTTCACGTACTCGTCGGTGTCGGTCACGAGCATGCTCTGCTCGCCGGCCACCGAGTTGAACTTCTCGAGCACGCCGTCGACGCGCTCGCGCGGGATGGTCTTCAGCTTGGCGATGGTCTCGCCCAGGCGCTGCACTTCCTTCGGCGCGAGATGCTTGAAGACCTCGGCGGCCTCTTCCTCGCCGAGCGACATCAGCAGGATCGCCGCGTCTTCGATGCCTTGGTCGTCCATGGTCGCGTTCTCTCGTCAGGCGGCTTCGCCGCTCACCCATCCGCGCACAATGTTGGCCACCGCGGCAGGGTTCTCCTTGGCCAGAGCGCGTGCGGCGTCGAGGTGCTGGCTGCTCTGCGGCGCGGGCAGGGCCGGCAGGTTGCCGCCCTCGGCGCCGGGCAGCGCGGTCTCGTCGTCGACCACCGCGGTGAGCTGCTGGCCGGGCGCCGGCGCGGGCGGCGGCGCGAGCGCGGCCTTCATCGCCGGGCGGATCATCCCGAAGAACACGATCAGCCCGAGCAGCGCCAGGCCGGCCGGCACCGCGGCGGCGCGCAGCATGTCGATCACCTCGGGCTGCTTCCACAGCGGCAGGTCGACCTTCTCGATCTTCTCGACCTTGAACGGCGCGTTGATCACCTTCACCGAGTCGCCGCGGTCCTGCTTGAAGCCGATGCTCTCCTGCACCAGCGCGGTCAGCTTCTGGATCTCGTCGCTGGTCAGCGGCGTGGTGGTGGTCTTGCCCTTGGCGTCGGTGGTCGTGCGATGGTTCACCACCACCGCGGCGTTCAGGCGCTTGACCATGCCGGTGGCGTTGCGCGTCACGCGCACGGTCTTGTCGACCTCGTAGTTGGTCACGGCGTCGCGGCGGCTGTTGCTGTTGCCGCCGCTCTGGGCGCCCTGCAGCGGCTGGGCGGCGCCGGTCAGCGGCGCGGTGGCCGGCAGCGGCGGCTGGTTGGAGGTGGCGCCCGGCACGCCCGAGGGCGCACCGCCGGTGCTGCCGCTGCTCTCGCTGACCTGCTGGCTGCGGATCGCCACGGTGGCGTCCTTGCCCTGGTTGGGCGAGAACTCCTCGGAGGTCGCTTCGCTCTGCGAGAAATCGATGTCGGCGGTGACGGTGGCGCGCAGGTTGTCGCGGCCCACCAGCGGCTCGAGCAGCTCGAAGATGCGCTTCTGGTAGCCGCTCTCGACCTGCGCCACGTACTGCAGCTGCTGCGCGTCGAGCCCGGCCTGCGGGTTCGCCTGGTCGCCGGTGAGCAGCGCGCCGGTCTGGTCGAGCACGCTCACGGCCTTGGGGTTCATCTCGGGCACGCTGGACGACACCAGGTGCACGATGCCGGCGATCTGCGCGCGGTCGAGCGTGCGGCCGGGGTAGAGCGAGAGCAGCACCGAGGCGCTCGGCTTCTGCTGCTCGCGGAAGAAGCCGTTTTGGTTCGGCAGCGCGAGGTGCACGCGCGCGCTCTGCACCGCCGCCATCGAGGTGATCGAGCGCGTCAGCTCGCCTTCGAGCCCGCGCTGGAAGGTGAGCCGCTCCTGGAACTGCGTCTGGCCGAAGCGCGCGCCGTCCATCAGCTCGTAGCCCACCACCGAGCCCTTGGGCAGGCCGGCAGCGGCGAGCTTCAGGCGCGCATCGTGCACCTTGGCGGCCGGCACGAGGATGGCGCTGCCGCCGTCGGCGTGCTTGTAGGGCACGTTCATCTGCGAGAGCTGCGCGATGATCGCGCCGCCGTCCTTGTCGGACAGGTTGGCGTACAGCACCTTGTAGTCGCCCTGGCTGCTCCACATCGTCATCGCGACGGCCAGCGCGGCCAGGCCGGCCACGCCGACGGCGAACATCAGCTTGGTCTTCGCGGGCATGGCCGCGACGCGGGCGCCGAAACCGGCGGGCTCCACCAGGGGCAGGGCGGCGTTGGCGTTGGCGCGGGCGGGAACGACGGCGTTGTCCATGGGTGATCGGTGCAGTCCACGGGCACGAAGGCGCCCGTATCGAAACCGATTGTTCGAGAACTTGAGGCCGGCGAATGCCGCGAACAGCCCCGCCAATCGCGGCCAGTTCCAGCCCATGTCGCCGCGGGCAGTGACTACAGTCACGCCATCCCCCCATGGTGAGGGCATGCCATGAACGTCACGCTGAAACCCTTCGATTTCGCCCAGGCGGCCGCCAAGGCCGGCCTGGCCACCAACGGCCAGCCGCTGAAGTCAGCCGGCCGGGTGGAAGGCGGCGGCTTCCAGGCCGCGCTGACGCAGGCGCTCGGCTCGGTGAGCAACGCGCAGAACCAGGCCTCGCGGCTGCAGCGCGAGGTGCAGCTGGGCAATCCGGAGGTGAGCCTGGAGGAGACGATGGTGGCCATGCAGAAGGCGCAGATCGGCTTCCAGGCCACGCTGACGGTCCGAAACCGGCTGGTCTCGGCCTACAGCGAGATCATGAACATGCAGGTGTAGGACTGGGCCCCCCAGTCGCTACGCTCCTGCCCCCGAGGGGCGCCGTCCGGCATGGGGCGGCCCGGCGCCGGACCGTCTGCGCTCACGCCTGACGATCCAGCTTCTCTCCGAGCAACGGCACGGTTCCGTAGGGCGAGGGCTGCTTCGAGGCGGGCTCCAGCTCGCGCGAGAGGCGGCTCAGCCACGGAAAGCGCGGCGGCACCGGCTGCTGGGTGGTCTCGTCGATCTCCACCAGCGAAACGGCATTGGACCGGGCAGCCTGTGCCTGGCCCTGGGGCTGGGACGTGGCCGGATCGGCCGTTCTGCTGGTCGTCGCCGGCAGCACGACGCGTCCGACGCCAGAGACGTGGTTCACGCTCATGATGCGCTCCTGGTCGGGGCGAAAGTCGCTATGCCAGGAGATTCGGCATTCCAAAGCCGGACTTGAGGGGCAATTCCCCCAAGCTGCAACAAAACGTGACGGAAGTCCGGGGCGCAGCGCCGGGCCGGCGCTGCGCTAGTCGAGCGACATCAGTCGGCGACGCTTCTGCGTCTGGTCGATGAAGCGCTGCAGCGTGCGCTCGGCATCGGCGCCGAGCTGCACGAACTCGCAGCCGAGCCGCGCGCCGCGGGCTTCGGCGTTCAGCACCGAGACATGCTGCAGCCGCAGATTGACCAGCACGCGCGTGTCGGCGTCGAGGTCGAGCTGCACCTGGTTCATCACCATGCCGGGCTGCATCGCCGGCACGTCGTCGGGCAGGAACAGCGCGCAACCGCCGATCGACACGTCGATCACGCGCAGCGCGAGCTGCATCTCGGCGATGGCCGGGTGGCGCACGCGCGCCACCGGCGAGGTGCGCAGCAGCGGCCGCACGCGGAAGGCGTTGCGGCGCTGGAAGCGGAACAGCTCGCGTGGCAGACGCGCGCTGATCGCGCTGCCACCCACGCCGCGCACGAGCACCAGGCCCTGCACGTCGAACTGCACCTTGATGCTGTCGAGGTAGCCCACGGCCACGGCCTCGTCGCACTCGATCAGGCGCTGCGTCACCGGCGCGTTCGCGTCGGCGCTGAAGCTGAGCTGGCCGCGTGCCGGGTCGAGCGACCACAGCGTGGTGGACAGCATCGCGCCGTTGCTGCCGTTCAGGTTGAGCAGCACGTTGCCGTCCTGGAACTGCTTGAGGATGGCGACGATCTCGCGCGGGGCGGTGATGCGGAATTCGTCGAGCCCGCCGTTCTGGGCGGACAGCGACTCCAGCGGCATCGGCAAGGTTTCCATGTCGATGACGGTGCGAAGGTCAGTGGACGGTCTTGGTGCGGCCCGCCAGCAGCGCGTCGAGCTGCTCGAGCCAGGGCTCGGCGAGATGGCGGATCTCGGCGTCGTTGACGAGGATGCGCTGCATGATGCGCGACTTCAGCTGGGCTTCCTCGCTGGGCAGGTTCTGCTGCGCGGCAGCGTGCTTGAGCTGCGAGATCAGCACCGCGCAGGCGCCCTCGAGCTTGACCACGGCGTCCCAGTTGCCGCCTCGGGCGGCTTCGAGCATGTCCTGGCTGGCCTTCTCGATGGCCTCGTAGTAGTTGAGCAGTTGCGACGGCATGGCGTGCGTTCCGGTCGGGTTCAGGGGTGTCGGGCCGTTCACTGCGCCTTGGCCGTCACTTGCGGGCCGATCTCGGCCCATGCGTTGCGCACCGGTTCCATGAGGCGTGCGCACTCCTCCAGCGCCTCCAGGTCGTTGTGCAGGTTGGCGTGCGTCAGGCGCACGCCGATGTAGGCATACAGCGCGTCGAGGTCGGCCGCGATCTTGCCGCCGTCCTTCAGGTTGAGCGCCGCCTTCAGGCCTTCCTCGACGATGCGGGCGGCATGGCCGATCGCGCGGCCCTTGGCCTCGATCTGGCGGGCCGCCATCGCGCCGCGGGCGCGGGCCACCGCGTCGGCGAAGCCTTCGAACAGCAGGTCGATCAGCTTGTGCGGCGTGGCGTTGGCGGTGGCCGTCTCCAGCCCGATCTGCTGGTAGGCGCTGGCCATGGACTGCAGTGCGCGCGGCGGAGCGAAGGTGGCTGCGAACATCGTGGGCCTCGGAGCTGGTTGACTTGCTTCCGTTATCGGCCCTGCACGAGGTGACTTGAGTGGGGCGATCGCGCGGGAAGCGCGGTGCGCGAGGCCCTGTTCAGGCCTTGTTCCAGAGCGTGATCTGCTGCGACACGTAGCTGTTCAGGCCGTTCAGCTTGCCCAGCTGCGTGTCGAGTGCCGTGTACTGCTTCTCGAGGCGCTTCTGCGTCTCGTCCAGGCGCTGCTGCATGCGGTCCTGGTCCTTCTGGTTGCGCTGCAGCTTGGCGTTCAGGCCGTCGGTGCGAGAGCTCAGCGAGCCGTCGACGCCGAGCACGGTGCTCGCCAGCACGCGGAAGCGCTTGCCGAAGCCGTCGAGCGTGGCGTCGGTGGTGCTGGAGTTGGAGAACGCCGCCTTCAGCTCGGGAAGGTTGGCGATCGCCTTGTCGAGCTTGGTCGAGTTCACCGTCAGGCTGCCGTCCTGCTGCATCTCGAAGCCCATGTCCGAGAGCCGCGCGAACACGGTCGAGGCGCCGCTGGAGCCGCCCACCATCGCGCGAAGCTGGCTCTGCAGGCCGACGATCGAGCTGTCGCCCTGCAGCGGGCCACCCTTCTTCGCCGCGGCGTCGTACTTGGTGGCCGTGACGATGGTCTTGGCCAGCGTCGTGTAGCTGGAGGCGAACTCGTTCAGCGCCTTCTTGAGCGCATCGGTGTCGGGCGCCACGTCGACCGTCACCGGCCCCGCGGTCTCGGCGTTCAGCGTCAGCGTCACGCCGTCGAGCACGTCGGTGAGCGTGTTGCTCTGCGAGGTCACGGGCAGGTTGTTGATCGTCGCGGCGGCGTTGGCCGCCGGCTGCGAGGCCGTGGCGCCGCCGGTCTGCGTGGCGGCGTTGAAGGTCAGCCCGTCCAGGCCCGTGCCCGTGACGGTGGTCGTGAAGGCGTTGTCGGTGCCGGTGGCGTTGGCCCGCATCATCAGGCGCGCGCCGGTGCCGGTGTTCAGGATGGACGCGGTGACGCCGGCGCCCGCCGCATTGATCTTGTCGCGGATGGCCGCCAGCGTGTCGGTGCCGTCGATCGTGATGTTGAACGGATCGCCGCCGCCGGCGCGCTGGATGGTCAGCGTGCCGGTGCCCAGCGTGGCGGTGCTGGAGGCCACGGCCGGCGCGGCGATGGTCTGCGCCTTGGCCAGGCTGGTGACATCGACGCTGTACTGCGCCGGGCTCGCGCTGCTGCTGGTGGCGATGCTCACCGCGCCGTTCGAAGAGGTGCCAGTGGTGGTGCGCCAGAAGTCGGTGGAGGCGAGCTTGGCCGCGGCGTCGCGGAAGCTCGACAGCGCGCTCTTGATCTTGCCCACCTCGGAGATCTCGGTCTGGATCTTGGACTGCGCGCCCTGCAGCTTGGTCAGCGGCTGCTTCTCGATGGCCATCAGCTGCGTGATGATCGAGTTCACGTCGAGGCCGCTGCCGATGCCAGGTGAACTGATGGTGGCCATGGGAATGCCTCTTCCTGAAAGTGCAACGGCGCCGGCGCGAAACCCTCACGGTGCGCTCGGCGCCTGGTGCGAGCCCGTGAACCCGCTTTTCGGCGGATATCGGGATCTCGGCGGCCGCGGCCCCTTCTTGAGCCGCGGTGCGTGACGAAATGTCAGCCCTTCAGCAGGTTCAGGACCTGCTGCGGCACCTGGTTGGCCTGTGCCACCATCGCCGTGCCGGCCTGCTGCAGGATCTGGGCACGCGAGAGGTTCGCGGTTTCCGCCGCGAAGTCCGCGTCCATGATGCGGCCGCGTGCGGCGCTCTGGTTCTCGCCGGTGATCTGCAGGTTGCTGATGGCGAACTGGAAGCGGCTCATCGCCGCGCCGTAGGTGGCACGGCTGGTGGTGATCGCGTCCAGCGCACTGTCGATCGCCGAGACGGCGGTGGAGGCGGCGCCCGAGGTCAGGATGTCGCCGGTCACCGTGCTCACCGTCGAGGTGGTGATCGTCATCGTGTCGCCGTTGTTGGCGCCGACCTGGAAGGTCTGCGCGCCGGCGCCCGAGCCGACGATGGCGGTGCCGTTGAACTTGGTCTGCTGTGCGATGCGGGTGACTTCCGCCGACAGCTGCTGGAATTCGGTGTCGAGGTTGGCGCGGTCGCCGGTGCCGTTGCTGCCGTTCTGCGCCTGGATGGCCAGTTCGCGCATGCGTTGCAGCACGTCCGTCACGGTGGCCAGCGCGCCTTCGGCCGTCTGCGCCAGCGAGATGCCGTCGTTGGCGTTGCGGATCGCGACGTTGATGCCGCGGATCTGCGCGTTCATCCGGTCCGCGATCGCCAGGCCGGCGGCGTCGTCCTTCGCCGAGTTCACCCGCAGGCCCGAGGAGAGGCGCTGCATCGAGGTGGCCAGGGAGCTCTGCGAGGTGTTCAGGTTTCGTTGCGCGTTCAGCGACGAAACGTTGGTGTTGATGGTCTGCGGCATGAAAGCACTCCTGAAGGATCCGTGTGGCTGCCGGATCACTCGACCGGCGACTACAGGCCCTCTCGAGGGTTGGCCTGTCAGACGGATTCTTCGGCAGCTGCGCAGCGCAGGGTCCGGCGAATAGCGGCGGAAAAGCCGTTCAGTTCGGGGCCGGGTTCAGGGGCCCAAAGGAAAAGCCGCCCCGAGGGGCGGCTTCTCCGTGCGACGCGGTGACTCGATCAGCGCAGCAGCGAGAGCACGTTCTGCGGCAGCTGGTTGGCTTGCGCCACCATCGCCGAGCCGGCCTGCTGCAGGATCTGGGCACGCGAGAGGTTCGCGGTTTCCGCCGCGAAGTCCGCGTCCATGATGCGGCCGCGGGCGGCTTGCTGGTTCTCGCCCGAGATCTGCAGGTTGCTGATCGCGAACTCGAAGCGGCTCATCGCGGCACCGTAGACCGAGCGGCTGGTCGTGATCGTGTCCAGCGCGGTGTCGATCGCGGCGACGGCCGTCGAGGCCAACGCAGCGGTCGTCAGGCCGCCGCCGACGGTCGTGACCTGCGAGGTCGTGATCGTCAGCGTGTCGCCGTTGTTGGCACCGACTTGGAAGGTCTGCGCACCGGCGCCGGAACCGACGATGGCGGTGCCGTTGAACTTGGTCTGCTGCGAGATGCGGGTGATTTCCGCCGACAGCTGCTGGAATTCGGTGTCGAGGTTGGCGCGGTCGCCCGTGCCGTTCGAGCCGTTCTGGGCCTGCACGGCCAGTTCGCGCATGCGCTGCAGCACGTCGGTCACGGTGGCCAGCGCGCCTTCAGCGGTCTGCGCCAGCGAGATGCCGTCGTTGGCGTTGCGGATCGCGACGTTGATGCCCTTGATCTGGGCGTTCATGCGGTCGGCGATCGCGAGGCCGGCGGCATCGTCCTTGGCAGAGTTCACGCGCAGGCCGGAAGACAGGCGCTGCAGCGAGGTGGCGAGCGAAGCACCGTTGGTGGTGGCATTGCGCTGCGCATTCAACGACGACACGTTGGTGTTGATGGTCATGGGCATGATGAAGACTCCTGTCAGTGGTTAAGACTCCAGTCGTCCGCTGTGTCTTGCAGTGCGTCGTGCTGCTCAACCATTGGCCGGCTAACCGGACACGGTGCTGATGCCAGAACCGTTGCGAGGGTTATCGGAGGCGAGCTGAAGAAACTTGAGGGGCGGCAAGAAGGACTTCGGAACCTGTCAAGCGGTCGATCGTGGAAATAGCACGCCGAACCGCCTCTTCTTCCGTGCATCGGTTGCAAACCGTTGCGAGTCGGCGCGGAGCGACAATCCCGCGCCATGCCCTTCGCCCTTGCTCTGGTGCTGATCGCGCGCAACGAGGCCCGCTGCATCGCGCGCTGCCTGGACAGTGCCCGCGCCCATGTCGACGAGATGATCGTGCTCGACACCGGCAGCACCGACGCCACGCGCGAGATCGCCGCACGAAGCGGTGCCCGCGTGTTATCGGCCGAATGGCCCGACGACTTCAGTGCCGCGCGCAATCTCGCGCTCTCCCATACAGAAGCGCCCTGGCGCCTCGTGATGGATGCCGACGAGTGGATCGCCTCGGGTGCCGAGTGCCTCGCCGCGCTGCGCATGCGCGAGCCCGCGATCCTCGGCCTGGTGCGCGTGGACAGCGAGGTCGACGGCGAGCGCGGCGAGGTGCTGCACGCGCCGAGCTGGATCCCGCGCGTGCTGCCGGCCGGCGTGCGCTACGAGGGCCGCATCCACGAGCAGCCGGTGAGCGCGCTGCCGCGCGAGCGGCTGCCGCTGGTGATCGGCCACGACGGCTACCGCGAACGCGAGCGCGCCGCCAAGGCCGGGCGCAACGAGCGGCTGCTGCGCGTGGCGCTCGCCGAGCGGCCGGGCGATGCCTATCTTCACTACCAGCTCGGCAAGGATCTCGAGGTGCATGCGCGCTACGAGGAGGCGCTGCCCTTCTATACAGAGGCCCTGCAGCGCGGCGACGAGCGCGCCGCCTGGCGGCACGACCTGGTGGTGCGGCTGCTCTTCACGTACAAGAAGACGAAGCGCTTCGGCGAGGGCATCGAACGCGCCAGCCTGGAGATGGAGCGCTGGAGCGATTCGCCCGACTTCTTCTTCACGCTCGGCGACCTGCTGCTCGACTGGGCGCTGGCCGAACCCACCCGCGGCGCGGAGCTGCTGCCGCAGATCGAGGCCTGCTGGCAGCGCGCCGTGGCCATCGGCGAGCGGCCCGACCTGCCCGACAGCGTGCGCGGCCGCGGCAGCTTCCTCGCCGCGCACAACCTCGCGGCCTTCCACGAGAGCCTGGGCCAGGGCGCGCAGGCCGCGGCCTGGCGCGAGCGCGCCGCGCGCTGGCGGGCCGAGGCCCGGCAAGAAGAATAGGGCGACGCTCCCGGCGCTTTTCCGCGCCTGGGCCGGGGGCGAGGCGGCCTACGCTCGCCGCACCATGGCCCTCGCCCTGCCCGAACCCACCCCGCCCGCCTCCGCCTCGCCCGCGCATCAGCGCGCCTGGCGGCAATGGCAATCGGCCCAGACCCACGCCCAGCGCGAGCACTGGGGCGACGCCGCACTCGGCTTCGAGCAGGCCTACGCCGCGCACGAATCCAGCCCCTATGGCCTGGCTGCGGCGCATGCGTTGATCAAGGCCGGGCGATCCGACCTCGCGCTGCGCCGCACGCAGAGCCTGCGCGCGCGCGACCCGCGCCTCACGCTGGCCTACACGCTCGAGTCGCACGCGCTGCTCGAGCGCGGCCAGCCCGAGGCCGCCGCGGCCTGCCTGCTGGCGCTGCCGGCCGATGCCGTGCGCGACCAGCCCTGGTGGGTGTCGCTCGGTGCCGCGCTACAGCGCTGCCGCCGCTTCGACGATGCCATAGGCGCCTACATGCAGTCGCTCGCGCTGAAGATGGACGATCCCACCGTGCACTTCCGCCTGGGGATGTGCTTCAAGGACAAGGGCATGAAGGCCGAGGCCGCCGAATGCGTGCGCACCGCGCTCACGCTCGGGCTCGAGGGCAGCGAGCTCGCCGCGCGCGCGCAGCTGGTGTTCCTCGAGCGCGAGGCCTGCCGCTGGCAGGCCGCAGCACCCGAGCTCGAGCGGCTGCGCCAGGCCATCGCCGCCGCGCCGGACGAGCAGCCGGCGGAGACCATGCCCTTCCCGCACGCGGTGTTCGTCGACGATGCGCTGGAGCAGCGCAAGGTCGCGCACCTTTACGCCTTGCACGTGGCCAGCCGCGTGAACCCGCTGCCGCGTCGCGTGGCGCGTGCGCACGGCGGGCGGCTGCGCATCGGCTACCTCTCGGCCGACTTCCACCAGCACGCCACCGCGCAGCTGATGATCCAGATGCTGGAGGCGCACGACCGCAGCCGCTTCGAGGTGACGCTCTTCTCCGCCGGCCCCGACGACGGCAGCGCGATGCGTGCACGCCTGCAGGCGGCCAGCGAGCACTTCGACGATCTGCGCGGCCTGCCGCACGTGGCGATGGCGCAGCGCATCCGCGAGCGCGGCATCGACATCCTCATCGACGCGAAGGGCGCCACCTACGGCACGCTGATGCCGGTGACGGCGCATCGTCCGGCGCCCGTGCAGGTGAGCTGGCTGGGTTTCCCCGGTACCAGCGGCGCGAACGAGGTCGACTACTTCATCGGCGACCCGGTGACCACGCCGCTGGAACACGCCGCGCACTTCACCGAGAAGCTCGCGCAGATGCCGCTGTGCTACCAGCCGAACGACGCGAAGCGCGCGCTGCCGGCGCCGAGCACGCGTGCCGACTGGGGCGCGCCGGCGACCGGCCCGCTGCTTGCCGCGTTCCACCAGTCGTACAAGATCTCGGCTGAGGTGTTCGACAGCTGGTGCCGCATCCTGCACGCCGTGCCCGACGCGCACCTCTGGCTGCTGCGCTGGAACACCAACGTTCAGACCACGCTGGAGGCGGCAGCGCGCGAGCGCGGCATCGATCCGTCGCGGCTGGCCTGGGTGCCGATGCTGCCGCTGGAACAGCACCTCTCGCGCCTGGCCTGCGCCGACCTCTATCTCGATGCCTGGCCCTGCAATGCCCACACCACCGCCGGCGAGGCGCTGTGGGCCGGCGTGCCGGTGGTGACGCGGCTCGGCGACACCTTCGCCCAGCGCGTCGCGCCCAGCCTGCTGCGCGCCGCGGGCCTGCCGGAGCTGGTGCACGAACGCATCGCCGACTACGAGGCCGGGGCCACTGCGCTCGCGCAGGACGCATCTCGCCGCGCCGCGCTTCGCGAACACCTGCGGGCCCAGCGCAGCGGGCGCCTCTTCGACGGCGAGCGCTTCGCGCGCGACATCGAAGCGCTCTACGAGCGCATGTGGGCGAGGGCGGTGGCGGGGTTGCCGCCGGAGCATCTTCCGGCGGAGGGCTGATCGTTGTTCTCTCGCCCTTCTTGCCTTGTCGATCCTGAGGCGCGCGGCGCCGGTTGGGCGGGCAGGGCTGTGCGCGGCCCGATATCCGTGCTCGCCCTGCCCGCCCAACCGGCTCCGTGCCACCGCTCGTTGACCTTCGGGGGGGCTTGCCTCCGGGAGCCCCCGGCCAAGCCGCGCGCCACAGGTTGATTGAACAGATGGACGCCGCCACCCTCACCCGCAAGGGCGTCGAGCTTCAAGGCCGAGGCCAGCACCAGCAGGCCGTTCAGTGCTTCATGCAGTCGCTCGCGCTGAAGATCGACGATGCCTTCACGCACTACCGCCTCGGTGTCTCGTTCCGCGACTGCGGCATGAAGCTCGAAGCGGCCGAGTGCATCCGCACCGCGCTGGCGCTGAAGTTCGACGACGAGCTGTTCGCGCGCGGCCTGCTCGCGTACATGGAGCGCGAAGGCTGCCGCTGGGCCAGCGCCGAGGCCGAGTGGCGTGCGCTGGAGTCGGCGCTCGATGCCCGGCCGGAAGGCGCGCCGCTGCAGGTGAACCCGTTCGTGCACGCCGTGCTCTCCAGCGACCCGCTGCGCATCAAGCGCGTCGCCGAGCACTACGCGCGCTTCTTCCAGAGTTTCGTGAAGCCCTTGCCGCCGGTGCGCGCGAAGGCCCATGCCGGGCCGCTGCGCATCGCCTACCTGTCGGCCGATTTCCAGCAGCACGCCACCGCGCAGCTGATGGTGCAGATGCTGGAGGCGCACGACCGCAGCCGCTTCGAGGTGACGCTCATCTCCGCCGGCGCCGACGACGGCAGCGACATGCGCCAACGGCTGAAGCGCGCCTGCCACCGCTTCG
>WBZM01001876.1_pt1 | contig 19325 bp, 10 predicted proteins | sample 5204271 | NCBI WGS metagenome assembly WBZM01 (sample SAMN12344346, study PRJNA552823) | activated sludge metagenome | biome: Activated sludge suspended growth; feature: Nitrification reactor; material: Wastewater; isolation source: activated sludge from nitrification reactor of wastewater...
GGGGCGCTCTGGTGGTTGAGCAACCGCACCCGGGGTGATGAGGCGCAGACCGTGCTGCGCGCGGTGCTTCCTGCCGAGTTGCTGGAATAGACGGGGCTTCCGAAACCGTCTGATAAGGTTACTGCCGCAACTGGCCGTCTTGCACTTGCACAGCCCCGAGTTCGACACTTTCGAGGCACACTTTTGGGTGACCCCCCAGCAATGGTGCGGGTTTCCGGGCGGCAGATCGCCAAACGCTAGATGCATGGATTGTTGATATTTCGATCCAAATGGCCCGGCCACTGGAGTTTGATGCTTGGAAGCAACAGAACCCAGACGCATGATGCATCAACCACTGTGACACTGAATTGATGTATCGCGCTGAACAACATCCTGAAGCGGAGGTCCTCAGAGAGGAGAACGCCCGCCTGATCTCGCTACTGGAAACACACGGTATCGAATGGCGTTTGCCGCCTCCGCCTGCTGCACCACCTCCAGAACCCGAGCCGTCGCGACTCACGACCGGCCAGAAGGTCGCACTGTTCCGCCGCCTGTTTCGGGGTCGTACCGATGTGTATCCCGTCCGCTGGGAAAGCAAGACCACCGGCAAGTCTGGCTACTCGCCGGTCTGCGCCAATGAATGGCGTCCCGGGGTCTGCGAAAAACCCCGCATCAAGTGCGGCGACTGCAGCAAGCGACTGCTGCTACCGCTGTCGGACTCGGTGATCTATGACCACCTGGCTGGTGAACACACGGTCGGGGTGTATCCCCTGCTGGAGGACGACACCTGCCATTTCCTGGCAGTGGATTTCGACGAGGCCGAGTGGCGTGACGATGCGCGGGCATTCATTCAGTCCTGTGAAGAACTGGGTGTGCCGACCGCCCTTGAGATTTCCCGGTCAGGCAAGGGCGCGCACGCGTGGATGTTCTTCGCCAGCAAAGTTTCGGCCCGTGATGCCCGTCGCCTCGGCACCGCCATCATCAGCCACACCTGTGCCCGTACCCGGCAGCTGAAGTTGGCGTCCTACGACCGTCTGTTCCCCAACCAGGACTCCCTGCCCAAGGGCGGTTTCGGCAACTTGATCGCGCTCCCGTTGCAGAAACGCCCTCGAGAGAACGGGTGCAGCGTAATCGTCGATGCCGATCTGCGTCCTTACCCGGATCAGTGGGGATTCCTGTCCGGCATTCAGCCGATGGCAGCACACGATATTGAGCCCACCATCTTCAGGGCGACGGGTCATGCCCATCCGCTCGATGTGACGTTCATCGATGACGAGGACTTGAAGGAGCCCTGGAGGCGATCAGCCGTGAAGAAACTGGCCGGTCCGATGCCGAAGTCGCTGACGGCAACATTCGCCAACCTCATCTATTTCGAGAAAGCGCAACTGCCGCAGGCACTGGCCAATCGGCTGATTCGCCTGGCCGCGTTCCAGAATCCGGAGTTCTACAAGAAACAGGCGATGCGCTTCTCGGTCTGGGACGAGCCACGCGTGATCGGCTGCGCCGAGAACTATCCCAATCACATCGCACTTCCACGTGGCTGCCTCGACGCCGCCTGTGATCTGCTGCGGGACAATGGGATTACCTGTGACTTGATCGACGAACGATACGCCGGCGCCGCTTTGGATGTTGGCTTCGCCGGCACCCTGCGCCCGGATCAGGAGGTGGCCGTGACGGCCATGCTCGATCATGATGCCGGTGTGCTTTGCGCTCCGACCGCCTTCGGCAAAACGGTGACGGCGGCGGCGATGATCGCCCGACGGGAAGTCAATACGTTGGTTCTGGTGCATCGCACCGAACTACTCAGGCAATGGCAGGAGCGTCTGCAATCCTTCCTCGGAGTCGGCAAGGGCGTGATCGGTACCATTGGCGGCGGCAAAGCCAAGCCGACTGGCAAAATCGACATCGCCGTGATGCAGTCGCTGTCACGACAGGGTGTGATCGACCCTGTTGTCGAAAACTACGGCCATGTCATCATCGACGAGTGCCACCACATCGGCGCAGCCTCATTCGACGCGATTTTGAAAGTGGTCAAGGCCAAATACGTGCTCGGCCTGACGGCAACGCCGATTCGCCGTGACGGTCAGCAGCCGATCATCTTCATGCAGTGCGGACCGATCCGTTACACGGCGGCCAAACCGACCAGCGCGCCACACGATCTGGTCGTGGAGCCACGATCAACCTTCACGCGGATCGATTTGCCGCCAGAGGCAGGCATTCAGGATGTATTCCGGCATCTTGCAATCGATCGGGTACGGACCGCCGCCATTGCCGCCGAAGTCCGGGATGCCTATCAGCAAGGCCGCAAGGTTCTCGTTCTGACGGAACGCACAGAGCACCTCGATGCGATCCTTGCTGCCCTGGACGGGCAGGTACCGGCGCCTCTCGTGCTGCATGGCCAGATGTCGAAGAAGGAGCGGGCCGCAATCATCGCAGACCTTGACGAGTTGCCGCCCGAGGCGCCGCGAGTTCTGCTTGCGACCGGGAAACTCGTCGGTGAGGGATTCGATCATCCGGCACTCGACACGTTGGTACTGGCGATGCCAATCTCGTGGAGGGGAACCCTGCAACAATATGCTGGCCGCCTCCACCGCGAGCACGCCACCAAGACCGATGTGCGCATCATCGATTTCGTCGATACAGGACACCCAGCGTTACTGCGGATGTGGGATAAGCGGCAGCGAGGGTACCGGGCAATGGGCTACCGGGTTGTCGAACATCCGCAGGAGGCCGCAGACTTGCTCACTGGCCCCAATAGCGAGTAGTTCGGCAGTAAACTCAGCACCACCACCATTCAGCGCCCAAACCTTCCCGCTTGAGCGCTTTCATTTGCAGATTGCGCAAGCCGCGCGGGCTTCCGCCGCTCGCCCCGATTCCTCCCGCGATCGGGTCTGCCTTCCCCGGCAAGGCGTGAAGAACCTTAAAATAGGCGCGTGTCCTTCCTGTCCCGCGTCGTCCGACGCCTGTTCCCGCTTGTCCTGATCGGTCTTGCCCCACTGGCGTCGGCGGGCGGCCCCGACCTGCGCGCGCCCGAGGAAATTGCCGAAGTGCTGACGCCTTTCCTGCCCGAGGAAACGGCGCCGGGGGCGGGCGGGCAGGCCAGACTGCAAAGGCTCATCACCGAGATACTGTCCACCGAAGGCTATTTCTCGCCGCAGATTGAATTCGCGGAGGTCGACGGAGACTTGCGCATCGATGTCGACCCCGGCCCGCGCACCCTGATCGCGAGCGTGGATGTTACGGTCGACGGCCCGCTGGAGGAAAAGACGCGGCGGGAACTGATCGCCGGCTGGGCGCTTCCGGTCGGCCAGCCATTTCGCCAGCAGGACTGGAACAACGCCAAGCAACGGGTGCTCTCCAGCCTGCTGGCCGAGATTCATGCCGGCGCCCGGCTCGTCGACAGCGAGGCGGTCATCGACCCGGAAACCCGTGAAGCGCGCCTGATGGCACGCTATGACAGCGGCCCGCCTTTCCGCATCGGCGAACTGCGGATCGAGGGACTGGAGCGCTATCCGGCGTCGCTGGTCGAGCGCCATAACCTCACGGTCCGCCCGGGCGCTCCCTTTCGCGAAGCCGATCTCAATGCCCTGCAGACGGCACTGCAGTCGACGCCGCAGTTCAGGTCGGTCCTGGTCACCATCGATCGTGACGCGCCGCCGGATGCCGAAGGGGTGGTGACTGCGCCGGTCACCGTGCGCCTGAGCGAGCGCCCGGCGCACCGCCTGTCCTTCGGCGCCGGCGTCAGCTCCAACACCGGTTTCAGGGTCGAAACGAATTTTCAGACGGCCGACCTCTTCGGACAGGCGTGGGAGCTCAATACCGGCCTGCGCATCGAGCAGAAGAAGCAGACCGCCTACGCCGACATTCTCTTCCCGCCTGATGCCGCGCAGCGGCGCAACAGTGTCGGGGCAATGGCGCAGGCCACAAACATCGAGGGCTTGCGCACCGAGCGCGTCGCCGTCGGCGGCCAGCAACTGTGGCGGCGCGATGAACTGGAATACCGCCTCTCGTTGACCTGGCAACTCGAGCGGCTGATGCCGGATGGCGCGCCGGAGAGCCTCAGCCGTGCCCTGGTCCCGAACCTCGCGCTGATCTGGCGCCGACTCGACGATCCCTTCAACACGCGCGATGGCATCGTGCTGCACGGCGAGATCGGCGTGGCGAGCAAGGCGGTGCTGTCGGACCAGAACTTCGTTCGCCTGTACGGGCGTTATCAGCAGTTCTTTCCGGTCGGGCGGCTGGACACCCTGACCCTGCGCGGCGAAGTCGGCTACACCATCGCCGATTCGCGCAACGGCATTCCGCAGGAGTATGTCTTCCGCACCGGCGGCACCGGGACGGTGCGCGGCTACAGTTTTCAGAGCCTCGGTGTCAGCGAGGGGTCGGCCACCGTCGGCGGCCGCTACATGGCCACAGCCAGCGCCGAGTACACCCACTGGGTGGACGAACAATGGGGGATCGCCGCCTTCGTCGATGCCGGCAACGCTGTCGACAACCTGAGCGATGTCAGTCTTGCGGTCGGGTATGGCGTCGGCGGCCGCTGGCGGACACCGGCCGGACCGATAGGCATCGACGTCGCCTACGGGCAGCGCACCCAGTCATTCCAGCTGCACTTTTCGCTGGCGATTCCGTTCTGACATGAAACGCCTGCTCCCGCTCCTCTTCACGACGGTCTTGCTCGCCGTCGCCGCCGGCGGAAGCGGCATCTGGCTGACCTGCACTGAAAGCGGGCTGGGGGCGCTCGCCCGTCTCGCCGTCTCGGCGAGCGGCGGCCGGCTGACAGTGGAGCAGCCGTCAGGCCGCCTGCTCGGCCCGCTGGCATTTGTCCGCGTCATGTGGAGCGAGCCGGGGACGGAAGTGATCATCGAAGGCCTGCGCATCGACTGGTCTCCCGGAGCCTTGCTGGAGAAGCGGCTGTCGATCGCGGAGCTGGCCGCCGCGCGGGTGGCAATCGAGATCGCCAGTTCGGACGAGGCCAGCGCGCCGCCGTCGAGCCTGCGCCTGCCGCTCGCGGTCGACGTCAAGCGGATAGTCATTTCCCGTATCGATTACGGCAAGCTGCTCACCGCCGGCGACTTGCAGGCGGCGTATGCCGGCGATGGCGCGAGTCACCGCCTGACCGGGGTGCGCGGCCATTTCGGCAAGACGGCGATTACCGGCGAGATGACGCTGGGCGCGGATGCGCCGTTGCCCGTGCAGGCCGGAGCGACGCTTTCCGGTCAGCTCGACGAACAGCCGGTGCGCCTGGTAGTCGATGCCGCCGGCCCGCTGGAACGCATCGTCCTGAAGGTGGTGGCAGAGGAAGGATTGCGCGGCGACGGCGAGGTCACGCTGACCCCCTTCGCCCGCCATGCCTTTGCCGAGGCGCGACTGGCGCTGACGGATGTCGATCCCGCTGCCTGGATTGACGGCGCGCCGGTCGCCCGCCTGACGCTGCGTGCGCAGATCAGGCCGGATGAGGGGCGGAATGGCGCGCTGGGCGGTGATTTCGATGTCGGCAACAGCATGGCCGGCCTGCTCGACCGCCAGCGCCTGCCGCTGGAGAGCCTGAGCGGCCGCTTCGACTGGGCGGACGACGGCGCGCGCCTCGCCGGGCTCGTCGCCCGCCTGCCGGGGCAGGGGCGGCTGAGCGGCAGCGGCAACTGGCGGGACGGCAGCCTTGACCTCGATCTCGAAGCCAGCGGCTTCGATGCCGCGCAACTGGCGAGCGTGTTGCGGTCGACCCGTCTCAACGGGCCGATTTCAGCCGTCATCGCCAGCGCTCGCCAGGAGTTGTCGCTCAGACTCGGCGATGCCCGCTTCGTCCTCGCTGCCAAGGCCACCCATGAGGATGGACGGGTCGCTCTGTCGCAACTCGAACTGGCAGCCGGCGAGGCGCGTCTGACGGCGCGCGGCGAACTCGATACCGCGCGCGAAATGGCATTTTCTGCTACCGGCGAACTGGAGCGCTTCGATCCCAGCCGCTTTGCGCGGGTACCGGCGGCGCTGCTCAACGGCAGCCTTGCCGCCAGCGGCCGCCTGCGCGCCGCAGGAAGCGGCCCGGGGGCGCAGCCCCGTCCCGTCGTCGAGGCGCAGTTCGTCCTGCGCGACAGCCGGCTTGCCGGCCAGCCGCTGACCGGGCGCGGCGATCTCGTCATCGACTGGCCGCGCATTCCGCGCGCCGACGTGCAACTGGCTGCCGGACCGAACACGCTTTCCGCGCGCGGCGCCTTCGGCCAGCCCGGCGACAGCCTGCAGGTCGACATCGACGCCCCGGCGCTGCCGCCCTACGGGATCGACGGCAGCCTGACCGGCCGACTCCGGCTTGCCGGCACGCCGGCGCAGCCGACGCTGGCTGCGGAGCTGGCGACGCCGCGCCTCGGCCTGGCTGGCGTCGGGCGCATCAAGGACGCCAGTCTGACAGCCGATCTCGGCAGCCTGCCGGACAGTCCGCTGCGGATCGATGCGCGGGTGGGGATCGTCGATAGCGCCGACCAGCCGGGTCTGCTTCGGAAGCTAGACGTACATGGCGAAGGCACGCGCCGCCAGCATCGCCTGCGCTTCGCGGGAGAAATCGCCGGCAGCAATCTCCTGAAGCTGGTCTTCGAAGGCGGCGTTGGCGACGACGCCCGGCAATTGCAGTGGTCGGGCCGGCTTCTTGAAGGCAGCCTGGCCGCCACGGAGCGCTTCCGTTCGTTCGCGCTGACCCAGCCGGCGCCGATCACGCTGGGAACCGCGGCGTGGAGCGTCGGGCCGCTGCTGCTCGTCGGCGATGCCTGGCAACTGCGCCTGCAGGCCGATGCTGGCGCGCAGCGCCTTCGTGCCGAAGTGAGCGGTCACGGTTCGCGGCTGGGCAAGATCAGCGGCCAGCTCGAGGCGGCGATGCTGGATGCGTGGACGCTAAACCGGCGGGCCGCCTGGCAGGGGTCGCTGCGCGCCGAAGTCCCCGACCTTGGCTGGGTCGGCGAGTTGCTCGGTGAGACCTGGAAGAGCGGCGGCCGTTTCAATGGCGAGGTGAAGCTGGGGGGCACTCCCGAACATCCGCTGGCGTCGGGGCAATTCCGCGGCGAGGAACTGGCGCTGACGCTGCCGGAACAGGGAATGCGCCTGACCAATGGCGTGCTCGATGCGCGGCTCGACGACAACCTGCTGCGCGTCAGCCAACTCGCCTTCGACAGTCAGCTGCAGCCGGCGCCGCGCACCCTGCAAAGGGCGGCCGGCGACGTGCTGGCGGAAATGGCGGCGCGGTCCGGACGTCTTGAGATTGCCGGTCAGATGCGGGTCGACCGCGCCAGTGACGGGGCCACGCTCGATCTGCGTCTGGATCGGGTCGGCGTCTACCAACTCCCCGGTCAGTGGATGCTGGTCTCCGGAGACGGCAATATTTCCCTGGCCAACGATGCGCTGCGGGTTCGCGGACGCCTGGCGATCGATGCCGCCTTCTGGCAGATGGCGCCGATGGGCGCCCCGCGGCTCTCCGACGACGTGGTGATCAAGACCGCCGACGGCGCGTCGGTGGCGACCGGATTCCGGCCACGGCTCGATCTCGACGTGGATACCGATCTCGGGAAGAATTTTCACTTTGCCGGCCTCGGCCTCGAGGCCCGTCTTGCCGGCAGTGTCCGCCTGCGCGCCGAGGGCCGCGACCTGCCGCGGGCCAGCGGCAGGATACGCACACAGGGCGGGCGCTACGATGCCTTCGGCCAGCAACTCGAGATCGAGCGTGGCATCCTGACCTTCCAGGGCTTGCTCGACAATCCGGCGATCGACGCGCTGGCGGCCCGCCGCGGGCTGGCGGTGGAAGCCGGCGTCCAGATCACCGGTACGGTGCAGCGGCCGATCGTCCGGCTGGTTTCCGACCCCGATGTGCCGGATGTCGAAAAACTGAGCTGGCTGGTCCTCGGCCACGGCCCGGAGCAGGGCGGCGCCGGTGCCGCCGGGCTCCTGCTGTCGGCGGCCGGCAGCCTGTTCGGCAACGACTCGGGCGGCCTCATGCGGCAGATCAAGCAAGGCTTCGGCATCGACGAATTCAGCGTGCGCCAGGGAACGATCGGCGACAGCGGCGGGCGCCAGATGGGCAGCCGGGTGGTCGGCGGCAGCTTCAACACGGCGTCGGGCACCGGCGATCAGATAGTCAGCGTCGGCCGGCGCTTGTCGCGGAACGTGCTGCTTTCCTACGACCAGGCGCTCGGTCGCGCGGGCAGCGTGGTCAAGCTGACCGTCAACCTCAATCGCCAGGTTTCGCTAATCGCTCGCGCCGGCACTGACAACGCGCTCGACATGCTCTACACGATCACTTTCGGCGGGCCGATGCCGCGTGCGGGGCGGGCCGACTCAGCCCGGTAGCGGTTCCGCGCCGGTCTCGGATGCCGGCATGACGCGCACCGGCACCGCCTCCGCGATGTTGAGGTGTACATCGCGCTGCGGGAACGGGATCGCGATCCCGGCCGCGGCCAGGCGTTTTTCCATCATGAAGCGCAGGTCGCTGTCCACGCGGCGGCCCGACATGTTCGGGCCCAGTTCGACCCAGAAGACCAAAGCCAGCAGCAGTGCATTGTCGGCGAAATCGTCGAGAAAGACTTCGGGCGCCGGGTCCTTGAGAATCTGGCCATGCTCCTCGGCACAGCCGATGATGACTTCGGTGGCCTTGCGCACCGGCGACCCGTAGGCGATGCCGATGCGGATCTCGCGGCGAATGCGTTTGTTGGAGTAGGTCCAGTTGACGACCTGGCTTTCGAGGAAGCTAGAATTCGGCACCAGCGCCTCGACGCCATCGAAGCTGCGCACCGTCGAGGCGCGCAGGTCGACGGCGGTCACGTAGCCGGTCGTGCCGCCGAGGGCGATGATGTCGCCGACGCGGATCTTGCGCTCGAAGAGGATGATGATGCCGCTGATCAGGTTCTTGATGATCGTCTGCGTGCCGAAGCCGATGCCGATCGCCAGCGCGCCGCCCATGAAGGCGAATACGGTCAAAGGAATACGCGCGAGATTGAGAATCAGGACGATCAGGACGACGGAAACGGCGATCATGATCCAGCGGCGGGTGACGCTGGCCAGTTGCTCATCGACGCCGAAACGCGTCACCATGAGGCGCGCCAGTCGGCGCGAGAGCATGGAGCACACCCAGTAGGCGAAAACGTAGATCAGCAGGACACCGATGCTTTTGCCGACGGTCACGCCGTAGGCCGTGGTTACCGTCTTGCCTTCGACGACCGTCGAATCCTCGACGGCAAACAGCTCGAAGTTCCAGACCGTCTTCAACATGGCGCCGGCGTTGGCAGCAGCGAGCTTCCAGTCGCGCGCGGCACCCTCCTTGCCGGAAAACCCCATATCGCCGAGTTGGCGCGTCAGTACCCGATTGAGCCGCTCGCCGGCCAGTTCGACACGCTGGAGCCCCCGCAGGCGCTGCCTGAGCGTCTCGAGGATGGCCGACTCGCGGGCCGTGGCCTCCGCGTCGAGCAAGGCGTCCTTCAGGCGCACCTCTTGCTGGTCGATCGCTGCCTGTGCTGCTGACGCCAGTTCCCGGATCAGCGGCATCCGGGCATCGACTTCCGTCTTCATCTCGCTCAGCGCGGCGAGGGCGGATGCCTTCGCCGCCGGGTCGTCGCCGGTGAGGGCGACATAACGATGCGTCCAGGAGTCGATGCCGTATTGGACGACCGTTTGCATCCAGTTCAGCACCATCATCTCGACGCGGCCGGTTTCAAGCATCTCGTCAAGCAATTTCAATTGCTGGTTGGTGGCGAGATCTTCGCCCTTCGTGGCAAGCGATTTGGCCAGTTGCTCGCGCTGGGCCAACAGTCGCGTATTGGCGGCAACCCGACCATCGAGCTCCGAGGTCAGCTTGTCCAGGGTGGTACGGAGTTTTGCCTGCCGCGCTTCCACGTCGACCTTGTCCAGCTTCTGCTGCGGCAGCACGCGCGCAACCAGGCTTTCGGTTTCCTTCGCGAAGAGTTCCAGGGCCTGGATCTCGTCCAGCACACCTTGCAGGCCGATCCCGACATTGACAACTTCAGCCTCGGCCAGTTGCAGCCGCAGCGCGGCGATCTCCCGCGCCTTCCGCGCCTTATCGATGTCCTGCTCGCCCTTGGCCCGGGCCAGCTGGTCCTCGGCAAGGCGCAGCGCTTCGCCGGCGCGCCGCTGGCCCTCGATCAGCGACTGCTTCTGGCTTTCCAGAATGCGCTTGTTTGATGTCCGGTGCTTGAGGCGGTCGCGCACCAGATCGAGTTCGTCGCGCAGCGCATCGACACGGAGCGCCGGATAGGGCGGCGGGCCAGCGAACTCGGCGATCTGCTCCGACCTGTCCTGCAGTTTGGGCGCCGATTTCCTGAGACCTTCTGCTTCGTCCAGAAGGTTGAGGCGTTCGCCGTAGGTGGCAACGAGACGATCGAGCAAGCGCTGGTGTTCGGTGGTCGGCAGTTGTTCGGCGTCCGGTGCGGCGCCGCTCTCGATCCGTCCGGCCTCCTGCTGCTTTCGCGCTTCGGCCAGATGCTTTTCTGCGTCGGCTCTGGGGTCGACCGCAGCAGGCGCTTCCGCGGACTTGACAGCCTCGCTCTTGGGCTTTGCGGAAAGCAGGTTGGGTATCTGCGCCTGGCCCGGGCCGGCGAGGAGCAGCAGCGCCAGTGCGGCGAAAAGGCGGATGCCGCGGGAGCGGCGGTAGAGAGAGTCAGGAGTCACGGGGAGGGGCGGTCCAGGCGGGTTGTCCGGTTCCTTGCTCGCCAACAGCGCCGCGCGGCCGGTTCCGGATACGGGAGGCGGCAAATGACGGCAGCCCGGCCCGCCGAAGATTGTCGCTCCGACGGCAAGAGTCGTTCTGTGCCGATTGCCGCCAGCGCACGGCAATTCATCGCAGCGACGGCCGCAGAGCCTCGAACTTCGACAGTATTGTCCTGGTCGCCAGCGACAAATTGAAGTCCGAGGCGATGGCGGCGCCCTTCAGGAAAACCAGGCTCCGGGCGTCATCGGCTGCAATCGGATGGCCTTCGGCAACAGCGAAGAATACCTGATGGATATTCGACGGCGACTCATGGGAGAAAAGATAGGTCAGGGCGCTGGCGACCAGGCCCGTCTCTTCGTGCAGTTCGCGGGCAGCCGCGGCGATCGGCAGTTCCTCGTGTTTGATCCCGCCTCCCGGAAGCAGAACCAGGTCCTGCTTGTTTATCGCGAGCAGGATGGCATCTTCAACCTCCACAATTACGGTCGCCCGGCACCGCTTCTGGTCCACCAGGTTCAGCCCTTGTTGCTCTCGCCGGGGGCTTTGCCTGCGGCGATTTCACTGGCTCGGGCGGCTTCTTCTTTCTCCTCTTCCGCGGAGAACGCCTTGGCGCTGTCGACCACGGTCGCGTTGGCGATTGCGCTGCCGATTCCCTTGGCCGCGTCCCCGGCCTCGCTCGCCAGTTCCCTGGCCTTTTCAACCGTCGTGCTGACGCCTTCAGCAACCGCGGTGCCAGCTTCGTGCGCCAGTTCCTTCGCCTTGGCACCGGCCTCTTCGACGATATCGACCGCAGCCCCTGCCAGTTCCCTGGTCTTTTCCGCTGCCGCCGTTGCTGCTTCCTTTGCCTTGTCCAGAATGCTCATCTCTATTGCTCCAATTGAATAAGGTTACAAACGTTCATCGTTGGCACAGGCAGTCGGGAACATCCAGGCCACTCGCTTTTCCCTGACGCTATGGCTCCCAACCAACAATGTGCGAGAACCGGAACCCGCGGGTTGTCGCGGCAACCTCCACAGTGCCGGGCCGTCACTGCATTATAGGCAAGTCTTCCGCGGTCATGTGCTGCACCCGCGGCATGGGCTCGTTGCAGGGCGTTCGTCGGTCGGGGGCCGGCCAGCAAGAGCCGCGACAGCGCCTGGCGTCGAGCGCGATGCCGGCTGTCCGGTTTCCCTGGCGCCGACCGTCAGTGGCGCGTGGACCTCACTCGGCGTCGCCCGCCCGGGTCATCTTGTCGGCCACGACTTCCCAGCCGCCGCCGATCGCCTTGTACAGGTTGATCATCGCCTGGAACTGGACCTGCTGACTCTGCGTGTACTGCAACTGGGCATTGAACAGGCTGCGTTCGGCGTCGAGGACCTCGATGAAGCTGGTGTAGCCGTTCTCGTAGCGCAGGCGTGCCGTATCCGCATACTGCTGCAGCGCGGCGACCTGGCGCTTCTGCGCCTCCAGTTGCTCGCGCGTGCGATCCTGATCGACGAGCGCGTCGTTGACTTCGCGGAAGCCCTGCTGGATCGCTTTCTGGTAAGCGAACAGCGCCTGCTGCTGGCCCGCCTCGGCAGCCTCGACCTGGCCGGCGATGGCGCCGGCGGTGAAGATCGGCATCGTGATCCCGCCCCCGTACTGCCAGACCCTGGACTGGCTGTCGAACAGGTTGTTCAGGCTGGTGCTGCTGAAACCGAACAGGCCGGTCAGCGATATGGTCGGGAAATACTGCGCCTTGGCAGCGCCGATCTGGGCATTGGCGGCGATCAGTTTCTGTTCGGCTTCGCGGATGTCGGGGCGGCGTGTCAGGAGTTCCGACGGCAGGCCGGCCGGGATGCCGGGCAGCAGCAGTTCGTCGATGGTCTTGCCGCGCGGGATCGGGCCGGGGTTCTTCCCGAGCAGGACGCTCAGCCCGTTTTCCTGCTGGGCGATGCTCTTCTCCAATACCGGGATGGTCGCCAGCGCCTCCTCGTACTGCGAGCGGTTCTGGCTCAGTTCGAGCAGCGAGATGATGCCGCCCTCGTAGCGCAGCTTGAATATCTCGTAGGATTCGCCGCGCGCCTTGGCGGTCGCCCGGGCGATCTCGAGCTGGCGGTCGAGGTCGCGCAGGTTGATGTAGCCGCCGGCAGCACTACCGACCAGCGACATGATCACCCCCCGGCGCGCATCCTCGCTGGCCAGCAGCTGGGCGCGGGCAGCCTCGGTCTGGCGGCGGATGCGGCCCCAGAGGTCGATCTCCCAGCTCGCGTTCAGCGCCGCCGTGTAGGTATTGTAGACTTCACCACCCCCGGCGCCGACGACCACCGCCGCGACATCGCGCTGCCGGCGGGCCTCATAACTGGCCCCGACCTGCGGGAACAGCCCGGAGCGGACAAATCCGTAACGACCGGCAAACTCGTCTACCCGCGCGCTGGCGATCAGCAGGTCCTTGTTCTCGCGCAGTGCGACGGCAACCAGGTCGTTGAGCACCGGGTCGCCGAACTGCTCCCACCATGCCGTGTTGGCGAGGTCGCGGACGTCCTTCTCGTCGAGGCGCCAGGCCGCCGGCGCGTCGACCGGCGGGCGCACGTAGTCGGGGCCGACCATGCAGCCGCCGGCCAGCAGAGCGATCAATGCCACGGCGATGGGTTTACGCATGGCCGTCTCCTTCCTTGCCGGCTGCCGGTTTGACGCCCGCGCCGCCGCTTTCGGCCGGCAGCGGATCGGTCTTGCCGCGGTGGCTGAGCTGCTCGATGACGTAGAAGCTGACCGGGATCATGAAGATCGCGATGCCCGTGGCCGCGAGCATGCCGCCGATGACGGCGCCGCCCATGACCTGTCGCGAAATGGCACCGGCGCCGCTGGCCAGCGCCAGTGGCACGCAGCCGAGGATGAAGGCGAACGACGTCATCAGGATCGGCCGCAGGCGCAATTGCGCGCCCTTCAACGTCGCATCCGCCAGGGACAGTTCGCCCTTTTCGTATTCCATCTTGGCGAACTCGACGATCAGGATCGCGTTCTTGGCTGCGAGACCGATCAGCATGACGAGGCCGATCTGCGCGTAGACGTTGAGTTCCTGGCCACGTAACAGCAGCGCCGCGAAGGCTCCAGCGACGGCGATCGGCGTACCGAGCAGCACCGAGAACGGTAGCGACCAGCTCTCGTACTGGGCGGCGAGAATCAGGAAGACGCAGAGCAGCGAGAAGGCGAAGATGGCGACCGGCGAGACGCCCTGGGCAGCTTTCTGTTCCTGGAAGGACATGCCCGAGTAATCGAAGCCCATTTCACTGGGCATGGTTTCGTGGAAAACCTCCTCGAGTGCGCGCATGACCTGCGCCGAACTGAAGCCGGGCGCCGCCGAGGCATTGATCTGCGCGCTGCGATACAGGTTGAAGCGCATCGTGAACTCGGGGCCGGCGATATTGCGCACCGATGTCAGGGCCGATAGCGGTACCGGCTGGCCGTCCTTGTTGCGGACGTAGAACTGGCCGACATTCTCGATGTCTGTGCGGAACTCGCCCTCGGACTGGATGTAGACCTGCCACTGGCGGCCGAAGCGATTGAAGTAGTTGATGAAGCCGCTGCCGAGGAAGGACTGCAGCGTCTGATACACATCCTTGATGTTGACTCCCTGCTTGAGCACCTTGTCGCGGTCTACGTCGATGAACAGCTGCGGCACGACCGGGCGGAAGGTCGTCGAGATGCTGGCCAGTTCCGGACGCTTGCGTGCCGCCTCGAGGAACTTGTTGGTCTGCTCGGCGAGGAATGCGATGTCCTTGCCGGCACGATCCTGCAGGATGAAGGTGGCGCCGCCCGAGACACCGACCCCCTGGATCGCCGGTGGCGGGAAGGCGAATCCGATGGCGCCGCTGATCCCGCCCAGGCGCTTCGAGAGTTCGGCCTTGATCGCGCCGTATTGCTCTTCCGGCTTCTTGCGCTTCGACCACTCCTCGAAGGTGATGAAGAAGAAGGCGCTGTAGGTGTTCTGCACCTGGCTCAACAGGTTGTAGCCGACCACGGTGGTAACGTACTTCACGCCGGGGACGTCCTTGATCAGGTCTTCGGCCTGACGGGCGATTTCCGAAGTACGCTGCAGCGAGCCCGCATCGGGAAGCTGCACGCCGGCGAAGACATAGCCTTGGTCTTCGTCGGGCAGGAAGCCGGTCGGCAGTGTCTTGCCGAACAGCCCGGCCAGGGCGGCGAGGCCGGCGATGAAGATCAGGCTGACAAAGCTCTTGCGGATCGCCAGGCGGCAGACGCCGACGTAGCCGCCGGTGACCCGGCCGAAAACCTCATTGAACCAGTCGTAGAATTTCTGCAGCGGCCCGGTACCCTTGACCTTGGGCCGGAGCAGCAGGGCGCACAGGGCAGGACTCAGGGTCAGCGCGTTGAAGGCGGAGATGACGACCGAGATCGCGATGGTTACCGCGAACTGCTGGTACAGCTGGCCGGTAATGCCGGGGATGAAAGCGGTCGGCACGAAAACAGCGGAGAGGATGACGGCGATCGCGATGACCGGTCCGGTCACCTCGCTCATCGCCTTTAGGGTCGCGTCCTTCGGCGACAGGCCTTCCTCGATGTGGTGCTCGACCGCCTCGACGACGACGATGGCGTCGTCGACGACGAGGCCGATCGCCAAGACCAGGCCGAACAGCGACAGGGTGTTGATCGAGAAGCCGAACAGGGGGAAGAGCATGAAGGTGCCGACCAGCGAGACCGGCACGGCGAGCAGCGGGATCAGAGTCGCCCGCCAGCCCTGGAGGAAGATGAAAACGACGATGATGACCAGCACCAGCGCTTCGAACAGCGTGTGCTGGATTTCCTTGATACCTTCGGTCACGGCGAGCGTGGTGTCTAGGGCGATGACATAGTCGAGGTCAGGCGGGAAGCTCTGCTTGAGCTTCTCCATCAGCGCCTTGGCACCGTTGGCGGCATCGAGGGCGTTGGCTCCGGGGATCTGGTAGAGGGCGATCAGCGCCGCCGGCTTGCCGTTCAGACGGCCTTCCATGTTGTAGGTCTGGGCGCCGAGTTCGATCCGGGCGACATCCGAGACGCGGACGATCGAACCGTCCGGATTGGCGCGCAGGACGACCTTGCCGAAGTCCTCCTCGGTCACCAGCCGGCCCTGGGCACGGACGGCGTAGGTGAATTCCTGTCCGGGCGGCGCTGGCTGGGCACCGACCTGGCCGGCCGGGTTGACGGTGTTCTGGGTCTGGACCGCGTTGATGATCTCGGGAATCGTGATGTTCAGCTTGGCCAGCACGTCGGGGCGTACCCACAGGCGCATCGCATACTGTCCGGCGCCGAAGACGGTGACGCTGGCGATCCCCTTGATCCGCGTCATCTGGTCGTTGATATTAATGTACGAGTAGTTGGCCAGGAAGATATTGTCGTAGGTGCCGTTCGGCGAATACAGCGCGAACATGAGCAACGGCGACGACGTAGACTTCTGCACTGTCACGCCGTAGTTGCGCACGTCCGAGGGGAGTTGTGACTCGGCCTGACCCTGACGCATCTGGGCAAGAAGCTGGTCGGTATTGGCGTCGGTACCCAGCGCGAAGTTTACGTACAGCGTCGATTGCCCGTTGTTGGCGTTGATCGAGTACATGTAGTCCATGTTGTCGACGCCGGACATCTGCTGTTCGATCGGGGTGGCAACGGCCTGCTCGAGGGTCAGGGCGTCGGCGCCGGTATAGGTGGCGTTGACCTGGATCTGCGGCGGAACGATGTTCGGGAACTGCGCGATCGGCAGCCCCGACATCGAGACGAGGCCGACGATGGTCATCAGGATCGAGATGACCATGGCCACGATCGGCCGGTTGATGAAGAACCGTGACATGGCGGCTTATTCCTTGGCGGCTGGTGCGGCGGCTGCGGCCGGTCCGGGCACGGCCTTGCCGGGGGTCCCCGTTGCCGGAGCCGCCGGAACGAACGGTTTGGTCTCGACGGTCATCCCCGGCCTGACCTTCTGCGTGCCCTCGGCGATGACCCTTTCGCCGGGCTTGAGGCCCTCGGCGATCAACCAGTCGCTGCCGATGCGGTCGCCGACGACGACCGGGCGGATGTCGACCTTGCTGTCGGTGCCGACGATGGCGAGCAGGAACTTGCCCTGCATCTCGGTCACCGCCCGCTGCGGCACCAGCAACGCGCCCTTGACCACCTTCATCGTCGCCCGGATCCGGCCGAACTGGCCGGGGCGCAGCAGGTTGTTGGGGTTGGGGAAGAGCGAGGCGACCTTGAAGGTGCCGGTCGTCACATCGACCTGGCGGTTGAGCACAGAGACCTTGCCCTGGTGCGGATAAGTCGAGCCGTCGACCAGGATGAGGTCGAGCGGCACGTCTTCCGGAGACTTGCCCGCTGCGCTGGCGGCGGTCGCCACCTTGAGGTATTCCTGTTCGCTGATGTTGAAGTAGACCTTGATCGGGTCGACCGACGAGACCGTGGTCAGCTCGGCGCCGCTCGGGCTCAGCAGGTCGCCGATCTGCGCCTTGGCGATGCCGGCGATGCCGGTGATCGGCGAGGTAATCCTGGTGAAGCCGAGATTGAGCTTCGCCGTCTTCAGGTTGGCGTCGGCGGCCTCCAGTTCCGCCTTGGCCGACTGGAAATTGCCGGTCGCGTCGTCGAGATCCTTCTGGCTGACGGCGTTCTTCTCTGCCAGCGGCTTGATGCGGCCGAGGTTGGCCGAGGTCGTGTCGAAACGGGCGACCTTCTGGGCGCGCACCCCCTTGGCCTCGTCAACCGCCGCCTCGAAGGTGCGGGGGTCGATTTCGAACAGCAGTTGACCTTTCTTGACGAGGTCGCCTTCGCGGTAGTTCTGCTTGATCAGGTAACCGGTCACCTGCGGACGGATCACCGCGTTGATGTTGCCGTCCATCGTTCCCACCCATTCCATGTAAATCGGCACGTCGCGCTGCATCGCCTCGACGACCTCGACCACCGGGGTAGCGGGCGGCGGCGCCTTCCCCTTGTCGCAGGCGGTGGTGGTCAGCAGGGCGATGCCGGCCAGGCCGGCCGCAGCCCACTTGAACCGGCGGCCGACGGGCGAAAGGGTGAATGGGTTAGGTGTCATGACTGCTCCTGTCTGGGCAAATTCGGGGTGGCTCGCCGCTTCCGTTGCCGCGCCAATCCCGATCCGAAATTGTGATTCAGCCGTTGCGGGCCTGCTGGGTCACCGATTGTAGTGGAAAACGGGTTCAGGTATCGCATCCGGGGGCGCTGGCAATGCGCCACCTTGCTGGTCCGAAGATGACCGCTCCCGGCAGAGAGTGGCGATTGGTCGGTGCGCCCTTGCAGCGGCATCCGGGTCAGGCGGAAGCTGGCACGTCGGACGCTGTTCGCGGCATGGCGCGCACGGCGACCCCGGAAGCAGGGCAGTCATCAGGCAACGGCTCACAGGTAGCGCATGGCGTCGTGGTAATTCATCGACGGTGGCGGCGGCAGCTCGCTTCGCTTGAGGCGCCCGATGACAAAGGCCCTGTACTGCGGCGTCGCGCCCTTCAGTTCGATTACGGAGAAGTCGACTTCGGCGCCCGACGCGGTGTTCGTCTCGTCGAGCACCACATTCATCGAACTCAGGCGAATGCGCCTCGGCTCGATCGACAGGTACTGCTGCGGGTTGTCGAGTACGTTCTTGAGCGTTTCCAGTTCGCCCTCGAGAACGGCCTCACCGCCGCCCATTGTCTCCAGTTGCCGCTCGTTTTCGAGGAGTTCCGCCTGCAGTCGGGCCTGCTGACTGGCTTCCGCCGGTGCCTCGCCCAACATCGACCCCAGGCCCGGACCGTGTTGCTGCAGCAACCGGAGGCGCGCCCGGATCAGCGATTGGCTTGCCTGCAATTCCTGGCGCCCGCTGCGTTCCGAGCCGATCTCCGACAAGGCCCGCGAAATGAGATATTCGAAAATCTCGACACCGATGACGCGGCGCAAGACCGCTTCATCAGGGCCACACAACCGCATCTTGTGGTCGGAAAAGTTCATCGTCATCTGCGCCACATCACGCTGGACCCTGTCCCCTTGCAGCCCCAGACCGAAAACCCGCTGTTCGGTGAACGCCATGCCGAGAACCAGATAGGCCTCGTCGAGTTCGGGAAACTTCTCGAACAGCGTGCGCAGGCCGTCGGCGCGGGCAAGCACGTCCTTCATGTCGGAAGGCGAGACAAAGAATGCGCGCAAGGCCGCATCGCCAGACCATGTCTCGGTCGAGATGCTGCGGACGGCCGGAAGCAACTTGCCCAGTTCCTGCAGGAACCTGATCGTCGTCTCGACCGAGGGCGCTAGGTGCTTGTGGCAGTTCGGCACGAGTTTCAGCCGCGGGTTGGTGAGCGTGACGGCCTTGTCGACTGCCCATCGCACCATTTCCTCGGACACCCGATCCGTTTCGAAATGGCCGGCCCGATGCCTGAACCAATCGAGAATGCCAATGCCTTGTCCCTCCGTTTACGAGTTCCTGATCAAGCCACCAACCGCTGCAACTGCTTTCCCGCCACGCGCGCTTCAGTCGCTCAGAACTTTCCCGGCACCCATTTGTAGGGATAATCCGGTTCCTTGTAGCTTCCCGCCTTCTGCCGCGCCGGCAGCACCACCTTCTCGCGCGGCAGGTCCTTGTAGGGAACGTGGTCGAGCAGGTGGCTGATGATGTTGAGGCGCACCCGCTTCTTGTCGTCCGACTGCGCCGCGTACCACGGCGCCCAGGGGG
>WBZM01001878.1_pt1 | contig 19290 bp, 17 predicted proteins | sample 5204271 | NCBI WGS metagenome assembly WBZM01 (sample SAMN12344346, study PRJNA552823) | activated sludge metagenome | biome: Activated sludge suspended growth; feature: Nitrification reactor; material: Wastewater; isolation source: activated sludge from nitrification reactor of wastewater...
GCACAGGACTTTTCCTTCATGGCCGGCTCGATGGGCATGTATGTCGGCAACGCGATCGTCGCCGGCGCCGAGCGCGCGGTGAAGAAGAAGCTGCCGTTCGTGCTGTTTTCCGCCTCGGGCGGCGCGCGGATGCAGGAGGGGATTCTCAGCCTGATGCAGATGCCGCGCACCACGGTCGCGGTCCAGATGCTGAAGGAAGCGGGCCTTCCCTACGTCGTCGTCCTGACCCACCCCACGACAGGCGGCGTCACCGCCAGCTATGCGATGCTGGGCGATGTGCAGATCGCCGAACCCAACGCCCTGATCTGCTTTGCCGGCCCCCGCGTGATCGAACAGACCATCCGCGAGAAGCTGCCCGAAGGCTTCCAGCGCGCCGAATACCTGCTCGACCACGGCATGCTTGACCGGGTGACGCACCGCAAGAACCTCAAGGACGAACTGGTCACGATCCTGCGGATGCTCACGCGCCAGACGCCGGCGGTGAAGGGCGACCTGCCGGCACCCCAGCCCGCGGCCGGCTAGGGCCGCGCCCGGGGCCTTCCCCTTTTGCCCTGGTCCAAATATCCTCGGGGGTGAACCCCGGATGAAATCCGGGGGAGGGGGCAGACGGCCCCCTTTTCTTCCTTGCGAAAGGCACGACATGTCCGCCACCGGCACCGACCTGATCCTGCAGCGGATGATGGCGCTGCATCCCAAGATCATCGACCTGACGCTTGACCGGGTACACCGGCTTCTGGCGGCGCTTGGCCATCCCGAACGTTCGGTGCCGCCGGTCATCCACATCGCGGGAACGAACGGCAAGGGATCGACACAGGCCATGATGCGCGCCGGGCTCGAGGCGATGGGGGGCCGCGTCCATGCCTATACCTCGCCGCATCTTGCGCGCTTCCATGAACGCATCCGCCTGGCGGGGGAACTGATTTCCGAAGAATATCTTACGGAAATTCTGGAAGAATGCGAAAAGGCCAACGGTGGCGCACCGATCACGTTCTTCGAGATCACGACCTGCGCGGCCTTCCTGGCCTTTGCGCGCACGCCGGCCGACTGGACGCTGCTTGAGGTCGGCCTTGGCGGCAGGCTCGACGCGACCAACGTTGTGGACCGGCCGCGGCTGACCATCGTCACGCCGGTCTCGATCGACCACCAGCAGTATCTGGGCGAGACGCTGGCCGAGATCGCAGGCGAGAAGGCCGGGATCCTCAAGCGCGGGGTTCCCTGCGTCGTCGGCCCGCAGGAGGCCGCAGGGCTTGAGGTGATCGAGGCGAGGGCGGCGCGGCTGGGTTGCCCGCTGCTGGTGCACGGCCAGCACTGGCGGGCCTGGGAAGAGCGCGGGCGACTGATCTTCCAGGATGAGAACGGGCTGCTGGACCTGCCCTTGCCGAACCTGCCGGGGCCGCACCAGATCGACAATGCCGGTGCGGCGCTGGCGGCGCTGCGCCACCTTGGCGCCGATGAGGCCGCCTGCGAGGCCGCCGTTACCCGCGCCTACTGGCCGGCGCGCATGCAGCGTCTGCGCCACGGGCCGCTGGTCGAGGCGGCGGGCGCGTGCGAGCTGTGGCTCGACGGCGGGCACAACCCCGCAGGCGGCGAGGCGGTGGCCGCGACGCTGGCGCGGATGGCGGCAAGACCCACGCACCTGATTCTGGGGATGCTCAACACCAAGGACATCGCGGGCTATCTGAGGCCGGTCGCGGCGCAGGCCGCAAGCCTGACCGCCGTGTCGATTCCCGGCGAGGCCAACACGCTCTCGGCCGAGGAAACGCAGGATGCCGCGCGCCGCGCCGGGATCGGCGCCGATACGGCGGAAAGCGTGCTCGCGGCGGTGGCGCGCATCGCCGCGGACGACCCCGGATCGCGTATCCTGATCTGCGGCTCGCTCTATCTGGCCGGCACGGTCCTGCGCGAGAACGGCTGAGACCGCGCATGGCCGAACAGGCTCTGTGCGGCCACGGCGTCGCGCCGGCGGCCGGCGCGGACTATCTGACGGGCTGCACCTGACAAGCGGAGTTTCCCATGCCTGGACTGGAAATCGGCCTAGACACCTTCGGCGACGTGACGCTTGGGCCGGACGGCCGGCTTCTGCCGCAGGATCAGGTGATCCGCAACGTCATCGACGAGGCGGTGCTGGCCGATGAGGTCGGGATCGACTTCATCGGGCTGGGCGAACACCACCGCGACGACTTCGCCATTTCGGCGCCCGAGGTGGTGCTGGGCGCCATCGCCGCGCGCACATCACGCATCCGGCTGGGCACGGCAGTGACGATCCTGTCGTCGGACGACCCGATCCGGGTATTCCAGCGGTTCTCGACGCTGGACGCGATTTCGGGCGGGCGGGCCGAGGTGATGCTGGGGCGCGGGTCGTTCACGGAAAGCTTTCCGCTGTTCGGGTTCGACCTGAACGACTACGAGACGCTGTTCGAGGAAAAGCTCGATCTGTTCGCTGCGCTGCTGAAGGGCGGCGAGGTCAGCTGGAAGGGCACCGTGCGCCCGCCGTTGAAGCGCCAGCGCGTCTATCCGCCGGTGAAGGACCGGCTGAAGACCTGGATCGCGGTGGGCGGCACGCCCGAGTCGGTGATCCGGGCGGTGCATTACGAACTGCCGATGATGCTGGCGATCATCGGCGGTAGCCCGGCGCGGTTCCGGCCACTTGCCGACCTCTATCGCCGCGCCTTCGAGCAGACCGGCGGCACCCTGCAGCCGCTGGGTGTGCATTCCCCCGGCCATGTCGCCGACACCGACGAACAGGCGCGCGACCAGCTTTGGCCCGGATATCAGAAGCTGCTGACGCGGCTGGGGCGCGAGCGCGGCTGGGCGCCGATGGCGCGCGACCATTACGAACAGGAAATCGCCCACGGCTCGCTTTATGTCGGATCGCCCGAGACGGTGGCGAAGAAGATCGCGGCAACGGTCAAGACCCTGGGGTTGTCGCGGTTCGAGATGAAGTATTCCTCGGGCACGACGCCGCACGAACAGATGATGCGGTCGATCGAGCTTTACGGCACGCGCGTCGCGCCAATGGTGCGCGAGATGGTGGGCTAAGGCGGGTTTCGCCTGTCACCCGCCCCAGCCGGCGCCCTGCATTTCGCGCAGGCGGCTGGCGGTGCGTTCGAATTCGAAGCTGCCGGCGCCTTCGATGTAAAGGCGTTCGGGTTCATCCGCGGCCGAGGCGATGAGGCGCACCTTCGCTTCGTAAAGCGCGTCGATCAGCGTGACGAAGCGCCGGGCCTCGTTGTAGTTCTCGGACGACAGGCGCGGGATGTCGTCGATCAGCAGAAGCCGCACCGCACCGCCGATCGCCAGATAGTCGGCCGGGCCGAGCGGGCGGCCGCAGAGTTCCCAGAACGAGGCGCGGGCGACGCCGTTGTGGAAGTGCGGCAGTTCGAGCACGCGGCCGTTCACCGTCAGCCGCAGGCTGCCGGCTTCGTCGCCGCCGGTCAGTTCGCGCCAGATCGCATCGGTCGCGGCACGCGTCCCCGGCCCGCCGGGCGCAAACCAGACCCGCGCGCCGGCCAGACGGTGCTGGCGGTAATCGGTTTCGCTTTCAAGCTCGCGGACCGCCATGCGGTCCTTGATCAGCGCGATGAAGGGCAGGAACAGCGGTCGGTTGAGGCCGTCCTTGTAAAGGTCGTCCGGCACGCGGTTCGAGGTCGTCACCACGGTTACGCCCCGGTCGAACAGGCGCTGGAACAGCCGGCCGACGATCATCGCGTCGGCGATGTCGGTGATCTGCATTTCGTCGAAGGACAGAAGGCGGAGCCCGGCCGCGATCTCGTCCGCGACCGGCAGGATCGCGTCATCGGCGCCGGTCTTGCGCACCGCATGCAGCGCGGCCTGGATTTCCTGCATGAAGGCGTGGAAATGCACCCGCCGCTTGGCGGCAATGGCGGTATTGGCGTGGAAAAGGTCCATCAGCATCGACTTGCCGCGCCCGACCCCACCCCAGAGGTAAAGCCCCTTCACCCCCGGCGGCGCCTTGGCGAACAGCCCGCCGAAAAGCCCCGGCTTGCGGCCGTTCTGCGCCTCCAGCCCTTCGCGGATGAATTGCAGCAGGGGCAGTGCGGCGCGCTGGGCGGCGTCGGGGCGCAACTCGCCCGCGGCGACCTTGCGGTCGTAGATTTCTGTCAGCGTTTCCGACATGCCCATCCGATAGCGCGGCCCGGCGCGGCTGTCACCCCCGTGAAGCAGGGCCGGAATTGCGACCATCACAATTTGTAATTTGAACTTGCAGGAAGATCACATCATGTTGCGCCCGAACAGGAGTCCCCATGTCGCGCAACGCCCCCCTTGTCACGCCGGTCCTGATCGCCGGCTGCATCGTCATTCTCATCAGCTTTGCCATCCGCGCGAGTTTCGGGGTGTTCCAGATCCCCATCGCGCAGGAATTCGGCTGGGCGCGGGCCGAGTTCAGCATGGCGATCGCGATCCAGAACCTGGCCTGGGGCTTCGGGCAGCCGATCTTCGGCGCCTTCGCCGAGAAATGGGGCGACCGGCGCGCCATCGTGCTGGGGGCGGTGCTATATTCCGCAGGCCTGCTGCTGTCAGCCTATGCCACGACGCCTGAGCAGCATCAGGTGCTGGAAATCCTGGTGGGCTTCGGCATCGCCGGCACCGGCTTCGGCGTGATCCTTGCGGTGGTGGGCAGGGCAACTGCGCCCGAGCACCGCTCGCTCGCACTTGGGATCGCCACGGCGGCGGGGTCGGCGGGGCAGGTCTTCGGGGCGCCTACGGCGCAGTTCCTGATGGGATTCTTCCCGTGGCAGACGGTGTTCCTGATCTTTGCGGGCGTGATCCTGCTGACGCTGTGCGCCCTGCCGATGATGCGCGCGCCGGAACGCGCGAGCCGCGAGGAACTGGCCGAAAGCATGGGCGGGGTGCTGCTGCGCGCCTTCCGCGACCCGTCCTTCACGATGATCTTCCTGGGGTTCTTTTCCTGCGGCTACCAACTGGCCTTCATCACCGCGCATTTCCCGGCGCTGGTGACCGAGATGTGCGGGGCCATCGACCCGAGCGGGATGCTGGCGGGCATGGGCATCACCACGACTTCGGCGCTGGGGGCGGTGTCGATCGCGGTGATCGGCCTGGCGAACATCATCGGCTCGATCACGGCGGGGTGGCTGGGCAATCGCTATACCAAGAAATACCTGCTGGCCGCCGTCTACACCGGGCGGACCATCGCATCGGCCCTGTTCATCATGCTGCCGATCACCCCGGCAAGCGTCCTGCTGTTTTCGGTGGTGATGGGGGCGCTGTGGCTGGCCACCGTTCCGCTGACCTCGGGGCTGGTCGCGCATATCTACGGCCTGCGCTACATGGGCACGCTTTATGGCATCGTCTTCTTCAGCCACCAGCTCGGGTCGTTCCTGGGTGTCTGGCTGGGGGGGCGGATGTACGACCTTTACGGCGACTACACGCTGGTGTGGTGGATCGGCGTCGGCATCGGTGCGTTTTCGGCGCTGATCCACCTGCCGATCCGCGAGCGGGCGCTGGGTGCGCCGGCCGCGATGCCGGCCTAACCCTTGAGGTAGGTGTCGAGGATATAGCGCGCCGTCATCAGGTCGAGGTGCGCGCCGCCGCCGTTCTTGGCGACCGTGATGTCTTCATCCGAGTCGCGCACATAAAGCCCGTCGGGCAGGTCGTAGAAATCGGCACGGATGCGGGCGGGGGTCAGCGCGCCTTCGGCAAGCGGGATCATGATCTCGCCGATGTGGCCCATCGTCGTCGCGCGGGAATCGACGTAGACGCAGGCGCGGCGGAAGGTATCGCTATCGGCTTCACGCATGTCGGGCCGGTAGGCGCCGATCAGGTCGAGGTGGGTGCCCGGCTGCAGCCATTCCCCCCGGATGATCGGTTCGGTTGCCATCGTTGCCGTTGCGATGATTTCGGCCCGTTCGACGGCATCCTTGAGATCGGGCTCCACGATGGCGCCGGTCTTTGCGGCAAAGGCGCGGGCCGCCTCGGGATTGCGGGCCCAGATGTGGAAGCGGGCATCGGGGAAGGCGGCCGAATAGGCGCCGACCATCGCTTCCGCCACCGCGCCGGCGCCGACGATCAGGATGTCGCGCGCATCGGGGCGGGCCAGCATGCGGGCCGACAAGAGGCTGTCCCCGGCCGTCTTCCACTTGGTCACCAGGTGAAAGTCGACCAGTGCCGCGAGCGTGCCGTCACCGTCGGAAAACAGGTTGACCGCGCCGTTGATCGTCGGCATCCCCTGCGGCCCGTTGCCGGGGAAGACGGAAGCCGCCTTGACCGCAAGGCCCAGCCCGTCGATCCAGGCCGACCGGGTCAGCAGCGTGTCCTTGCCGCGATAAAGGAAGGTATCGGCCACTTCGGCGCGGGGCAGCGCATGGCCGGCGGCCAGCGCGTCGGTCAGCGCGATCCAGTCGAGCCGGGGCTCGATCTCGGGTCCGACGATGGTGATGGTCATGCGGCCTCCTCGGGCGAAAGCAACCCCGCATCCACCAGGCGCGCGGCCCAGCCTTCGGGGGTGGTGAACAGGTGGGTCTGCCAGCCACGGGCAGAGGCGGCGGCGATGTTCTCGGCGCGGTCGTCGGCAAACAGAAGCGCGCCGGGCGCAACGCCGCCATCGCGTTCGACGATTTCATAGATCAGCGGGTCGGGCTTGATGACGCCCAGGTGGCCCGAGACGAAGGCGCGGTCGAATTCCGACAGGAAGTCGTACTGCGTCCGGGCATAGGCAAAACTGCCGATGCCGAAGTTCGTCAGCGCAAAGACCGGCACCCCCCGCGCGCGCAAGACCCGCAACAGCCGGACCGAGTGCCCGATGGCGGGGCTTGCCATGTCGATCCAGTTGTCGTGCCAGAGCCGGATCATGTCACGCCATTGGGGGTAGGCTTCGGCAGTGTCGTAGATCGTCTCGCGGAAGGGTGCGCCGCGGTCGATCAGGTCGTTCATGCCGTGCAGGTCCACCTCGGCGAACATGCGGGCGCGATCAGCCGGGGCCATCACCGTGTCGTAGAATCGTTCGGGGCGCCATTCGATCAGCACGTTGCCGATGTCGAAGACGACGGCCTGAGGTTTCATCGGGGATTGTCCTTCATCGCGGCGCGCAGGGTGCGGTCGAGCGCGTCGAGAAAACGGGAACGGTCGGCCTTTGTAAACCCCCGCCCCCCGCCCTGCCGGAACGGGTCGGCGGCGCGCAGGTCGGCCATCAGGTCGCGCGTCGCCAGCACGTTGCCGATGTTGGCGGCGGTCAGCGCGGTGCCATCGTGTTTCAGCACGCGCGCCCCGGCCGCCACCGCCTTGGCGGCCAGCGGAATGTCACCCGTCACCACCACGTCGCCGGGGGCGGCGCGGTCGGCAATCCAGCGGTCGGCCTCGTCAAGGCCGCCCGGCACGAACACGGTTTCGACCAGCGGATGGTTCACGGGGCGGATGCCCCCGTTGCAGACCAGAACGCAAGCCACGGCCAGCCGTTCGGCCACGCGGACGCATTCGTCACGCACCGGGCAGGCATCGGCATCGACGTAAAGCGTCACGCGTGCAGGGCCTCGGCGTGGAAGGCGACGTGATCAGCCATGAACGTCGAGACGAAGAAATAGCTGTGGTCGTAACCGGGCTGCATGCGGAACTGCCCTGCCTGCCTGCGCGCCATCATCGCCTGCGCCAGCGTTTCCGGCATCAGCTTGTCAAGGAACGGATCCTGCGACCCCTGGTCGATCAGCACCGGGCCGTCGAAACCCATCTTGCGCATCAGAAGCGTCGCGTCATGGGCCTGCCAGCGGGTCTCGTCCGTACCGAGATAGGCCGTGAACTGCTTGCGCCCCCAGTCCGACTGGGTGGGATTGGCAATGGGCGAGAAGGCCGAGACCGACCGGTACCGCCCCGGCAGGCGCATCGCCAGCGTCAGCGCCCCGTGCCCGCCCATCGAATGGCCGGTGATCGCCTGGCGATCTTCGTCCACCGCGAAGTTGGCCGTCACAAGGCGCGGCAGTTCGTCGGCGACATAGTCCCACATGCGGAAATGCGGCGACCAGGGTTCCTGCGTGGCATTGAGGTAGAACCCCGCCCCCTGCCCCAGATCATAGGCCTCGTCATTGGCCACGCCCTCGCCGCGGGGCGAGGTGTCGGGGAACACCAGCGCAATGCCCTGATCGGCGGCCCAGGCCTGCGCACCGGCCTTGATCATGGCGTTTTCGTGGGTGCAGGTCAGGCCCGACAGATACCACAGCACCGGCACCGGGCCCTCGTTCGCCTCGGCCGGCAGGAACAGGCCGAACGTCATGTCCACGCCACAGACGTCGGAGGCATGGGTATAGACGCCCTGCACCCCGCCGAAGCACTTGTTTTCCGATACCGTCTTCATTCTTGTCGATCCTTCTTCGTTATCCGGTGCCGACCAGCGCCACGACCGCGGTGACGGTCAGGAGGCTTGCGGCGGTCGAGACGAGGATCGCCGCCGAAACCCGGCGCGGCGCGACCCCGAAATGCTGGGCCAGCATATAGACGTTGCCGGCGACGGGCAAAGCCGCGGCGGCGACCATGGCACCGGCAGCGAAGCGGTCGACCGGAAAGATCCGGAACGCGGCCACGCCCACCGCTGCCGGGTGCAGAACAAGCTTGGCGAAGGCAAGCCAGGCTGCGACCTCGATCCGTTCGGCCGACTTCGCTGCCAGCGACGCACCGATCGCAAACAGCGCGCCGGGCGTTGCGGCCGCGCCGAGCAGCAGCAGGAAATCGTCGAACGGGCCCGTGACCGGCAACCCCGCGACCGACCAGCTGAACCCCGCCGCCATCGACACGATCATGGGATTGCGGACGAGGCCCGCCGCCAGCGGCACCAGCGCCGACAGCCGCAGATGGCCTTCGCGCGACGCAGCGACGATGAGGGTGATGAGGCTTGAGAACACGAACATGTCGAGGGTCAGCACCATCAGGACAGGCCCGGCCGCCGCCTGGCCCAGAAGCGCGATCAGCAGCGGCACGCCCAGAAAGCCGGTGTTGCCGGAAATGGCGGCATGGGATTCCATTGCCGCCTCGGCGAGGGGGCGATCCCTCAGCCGAGCGACGGCGAAGACGACCGCATAGACCAGGAAGCTGCCTGAAAGATAGGCAAGCACGAACCAGACCTCGAAGATCCGGGCCAGGGGCAGTGTCGCGGCAAAGCGGAACAGCATCGCCGACAGCGCAAAGAAGAAGACGAACCGCGTGAGCCAGGCCGTCGCCTCCTGCGGGAAGAACCGGATGCGGCCGGCGAACCAGCCAAGGCCGATCAGCGCAAAGAACGGCAGGGTTTTCAGAAGGATCGCCAGCATCGCCCCCGCCTATCATGGCCGCGCGCATGCTTCTAGCCGCCGCCGATCAGAACGCCAGCCGCGAAGACCAGCGCGCCGCCAAGCACGACCTGGAAGGCCGCGCGCAGGAACGGGGTTTCCATGAAGCGGTTCTGGATCCAGGCGATGGCCCAGAGTTCGACAAAGACGATGGCGATGGCGATGGTGGTCGCCGTCCAGAAATCGGGGATGAGATAGGGCATGGCATGGCCAAGCCCCCCCAGCGCCGTCATCACGCCCGAGGCAAGGCCGCGTTTCCACGGACTGCCGCGGCCCGACAGCACGCCGTCGTCATGCGCGGCCTCGGTGAAGCCCATCGAGATGCCGGCACCGACGGACGCGGCCAGCCCGACAAGGAACGTCGTCCAGGGATCCTGCGTGGCGAAGGCCGTTGCGAAGATCGGCGCCAGAGTGGACACCGATCCGTCCATCAGACCCGCCAGACCCGGCTGAACCCACGTCAGCACGAACTGGCGGTGCGCGGCACGGTCTTCCTCGCTGCGGGTGCCGGCATCGAGATGCGTCGCGGTCAGGTCGCCGGCCTTTGCTTCGTGCCGCGCCTCGGCCGCGGCAAGGTCGCCCAGCAGCCGCCGCGTTTCGGCATCCTGCGTGCGTTGCGCAGCGCGGCGGTAGAAACCGGCGGCTTCGCGTTCCATCGCCTCGGCCTCACCGCGCATCCGGTCAAGGCTCAGGTTCTCGATCAGCCATACCGGACGACGGGCATAGAAGCCGGCCACATGCTCGCGCCGGATCAGGGGAATGACCTCGCCGAATCGCGCTCTGTGCCGTTCAAGCAGCCAGTGGCGGTGGGTATCCTCTTCCTGTGCCATGGCCTCGAATACCGCGGCTGATGCCGGATAGTCCGCGCGCAGCCGCTGGGCATACATGCGGTAGATGCGGGCGTCGTCCTCTTCCGACGAGATGGCGAGCGCGAGGATTTCCTGCTCGTTCAAGTCGTTGAAATGTCGTCGGGACGCGATGCCAGGGATCATGGCACTCTCCTTTCTGGAATGATTCTAAAATATCGGCCCTGCTGCGCGGCGACAAGGGGGGGTACGACCGCCGCGCTTGGGAGTTGCCGGGGCCCCGGATGGCGCGGCATCCTCATGGAATAGAATGGACATATTGCCCCGGCGCCCGAACCACCGGTGCCATCATTGGAGAACATGCGTGAGCGCGGATGGTGCCGCACCCCGGAAGGGGCGGAAGTTCAACCAGGTTCTTGACGGTGCACGAACGGTCTTCCTGCGGGACGGTTTCGAGGGCGCCAGCGTCGACGAAATCGCCCGGGTCGCCGCAGTGTCCAAGGCCACGCTTTACAGCTATTTCGCGGACAAGAAAGTTCTGTTCGCCGCTGTCGCCAAGGCTGAATGCCGCCGTCAGGCCAACGACCTGGTGGGCACGATCGACCAGACGCAGCCCTGCGAGGCCGTGCTGCGCGAAATCGGGCGGAGGCTGATCTCGTTCCTTGTTTCGGATTTCGGCATTCGGATGTTCCGCATCTGCGTCGCGGAAAGCGACCGGTTTCCGCAGATCGGCCGGGAATACTACCAGTCCGGCCCGGCATTCGTCCGGCAGCGGATCGCAGCCTATCTGGCAAGGGCTGTCGAGCGGGGCGAACTGGCGATCGACGATGTCGATCTGGCCGCCGACCAGTTCGCACAGCTTTGCAAGGCCAATGTCCACCCCCGCCAGGTGTTCGGGGCGGGGGGCGCTACAGCGCGCGCCCAGAAACGCACGCTGGACGGTGCAGTTGCCATGTTCATGGCCTGCTACGGCAAGGCCGGCCCCGCCGCGCCGGCTGGCCCTGCGGCCAGCCCCGGGTCAGATGCGCCAGCGCGGCAGTCGACCTGACAGGCGGCATCACGACGGCGGTTCCCGGCGCAACCGGGCCGCGGCGGCTTCGGTCCCGGCCTGACGGGCCAGCCGGTTGAGCACGTCGGCCCGCCCGAACGAGCGGCCAGCGGCCTGTCGTTCCTGCAGCATCCGCGCGCGCGCCAGCGCAAGAGCCGCGATACCGGCCTGGCGCTGCCGGGACAGGCGATCAAGCACCTGTTCCCCTCGCGCCACATCCAGGATGTCGGCGCTGCGGGCGACGGTGGCCCGGACCTGACCGGCCGCCCTCTCGATGCCGTCAAGCCGGTCCTGCGCAGCGGCCTCGGCCACCCGGGCGGCCGACAACCGGCCCAGATCGCGTTCCTTCAGAAGGTCCGCGATGCGGCCGAGGGCGGCCAGAGCCTCTGTCCTGCTACGCGCGGTCATTTCACCGCGCCGTCGCCGCCGCGGCCGCGGGCCCGGCGGCGCGTCGCCTCGGCGAAGCGGATGGCTGCGGCGACCGCCGCATAATGTTCGGGCCGGATTTCCTGCCCGATCTCGACCGAAGCATGAAGCGCGCGGGCGGCCGGCGGGTCGGACCGGACAGGAACCCCGGCACCGGCCGCAAGATCGCGGATGCGCAGCGCGACGGCATCGACCCCTTTGGCCACGCAGACCGGCGCCTTGCCGCCACCGCGTTTCCAGCGCAGGGCGACGGCAAAATGCGTCGGATTGACGATCACGACATCGGCCTTGGGCACATCGGCCATCATGCGGTTCATCGCGATTTCGCGGGCACGCTGGCGGCGGTGACCCTTCACATGGGGATCGCCCTCGGATTCGCGGTGCTCATCGACGATTTCCTGCCGCGACATGCGGTTGCGGCGAAGGAAATCGAACCACTGCCACAGGACGTCAGCCACGCCGACAGTCGCCGTGACGACGGCGACCGCCGTAGCGAAGGAACGGGTCTGCGCCAGCATCAGCACGGTGCCGGCGGCGGGCTCGAGCCGCTGCGACAGCAGAATCTGCGGCAGACGACCGTGCAGGAACAGGCCGAGAAGCGCCCCGACAAGCACAAGCTTGAGCAGCGACTTGGCAAATTCGGCCAGCGCGGTGCGGCCGAACCGGCGGCCGAAGCCTGCAATGGGGTTGATCCTGGACCACTGCGGCGCAAGCCGCCGGGCCGAGGGCGCGAAGCCCCGCTGGGCGGCAAGCGCGATCAGAAGGGCAATCCCCGGCAAGACGGCAAGGGGCAGGACCGGAAGGGCCATGACGGCGATCTTTCTCCACACCATCGGGCCGGAGCCGCGCGCAAGCAGATCGGCCTGCGCCAGCAGATCGCGGGCGGCGGTCGCGGCAGCGATGACGGCAGCCCCGCCGGCCGCCCCGGCCCCCAGCACCAGCGCCCCCATCACTACCGCCGCATTCGCATCGGCCGAACGCAGGATCTCGCCGCGCAGGCGCGCGTCGGACAGTTTCTTCGGTGTCGGATCGAAGTCGCGATCGGCGTCGCTGTCCTGCATCACGGCCCCCCGAACGGATCGCCAAGAGCGCCGCCCAGCGCCCCCGCCCAAAGCAGAAGTCCGGAAGGAAGTGTCAGCGCCGCAAGCACAAGCATGCCCAGCGCCATGGCGGGGGCGCCGATCATCGCCACCATCAGGCCCGGCATCGCGCGATTGATGGCGCCAAGCGCCAGGTTGTAGAGCAGCCCGGCAATGAGGAATGGCATGGCGAGTGTGAAGGCAAGCGCGAAGCTCTGGCCAACGACGGCCACCCCCCATTCGCGCATCAGGGCAGCCGACGGCACATCGCCAGCGGGCCAGACCTCGTAAGTCAGGATCAGCGCGCGCGCCGCTTGCCCGGCCAGCCCCCACATCATGGCCAGCGCCAGCGCGGACGATACCATCAGGTGCGACAGCGCGGGCATGGGTTCGGCCCCCGCCCCTGCAAAAAGCTGGGCCAGCGAGGCCGACTGCGCCGCAATCGTACCCGCGGTCTGCAGCGCCTGCACAAGAAGCCGCAGCACGATCCCAAGCGACAGGCCCGCCAGCGTTTCGGTAGCCAGATAGACCGGAAAGCGCGCGATCCCCCCGCCGCCATCCGGCACAAGGGCGACGACAGGCGCCACCACCAGGGTCAGCGCGACCGCGAGCCCGAGCCGCACGCGCACGGGGATTACGGTTTCCCCAAACCCCGGCAGAAGTGCGACAGCGGCGGCGACCCGCAGGAAGACGATGCCGCCCTGCCCCAGCATCTGGAACCAGAGCGCGGCCAGCCGGGGTTCCAGCTCGGTCATGCCGGCACCAGGCCGACGACGGCAGGGCGCGCGTCGGTTCCTATCTCGTCGTAGGACAGGACGGGGGCGGCGATGCCGCGAGCCGACAGCACCGCACGCAGGAAACGCCGCCGGCGCGATGACGTGATGACGGCCGGGAAGATGCCCTTTTCTCCGGCATGGGCAACCCGGTCGGCGACATTCGCCGTCAGGCGGTTGAAATCCTCCGGCGGAAGCGTGACTTCGCCGCCTCCGCCGCGCTCGGTCTCAAGCTGGCTGGCCGCGAAGGCTTCTTCCCATTCGGGGGCAAGCTGCAGCAGCGGCAGCGACCCGTCCGCGCGCCGAAGCTCGGCGACAAGCTGGAAGCCCAGCCTGCGGCGCACATGTTCGCACACCGCCTCGGGGCCGCCCGCGCCGCGTGTCTCGGCAATGGCCTCGAGGATCAGCGTGAGGTTGCGCACGGACACCCGTTCTTCCAGCAGAAGCCGCAGCACGGCAAGCAGAAGATCGACCGGCACCTTGTCGGGGATCAGTTCGTCAAGCAGACGGCGCATCGCCTCGGCCCGCGCAGCATCGCTCAGGTTGACAGCCTCGTCCAGAATGCGCCGAAGCCCCCGCAGGGTCAGAAGGCGGGGAAGGTTCCGCCGGATGGTTTCCAGAAGATGCGTGGCCAGAACCTCGGCCGGACCCACGACGGTAACGCCCGCCAGTGCCAGCCGTTCCTGATCGGATTTCACCACCCACCGCCCCGGCGCACCATAGACCGGTTCACGCACGTTCTCGCCGTCGCAGCCAGGGTGTTCCTCGGGCGAAACAAGCGCAAGCGCCCGGTCCGGCAACAGCCGGTCGCGCGCCTGTTCGACACCATGCACGCGGATCCGGTAGCTGCCGGTCGGCAGACCGGCATCGTCGGTCAGCCGGATCTCGGGCAGGATCACTCCGAAGGCCGCGGCCACATGGTTTCGCATGTTGGCGATGCGCAGGTCGAGCCCCGAGGCCGGCTCGAGGACCATGCCGACGAGGTCTGGCGCGAATTCGACGTGGATGTCGTCAAGATCGAGAATGTCGCCCATCGTACGCTGCCTGGGCTGGGGCGCCGGCTCTGCGGCGGCGACGGGCGCATCGTTCTGCCGGCGCTGCGCCGCGCGGGCCGCAAAGCCAAGAAGGACGGCCCCGGCCATGAACGGCACGAAGGGCAGCCCGGGGACAAGGGCGAACACAGCCATCAGCGCCGCCACGGTCAGCAGCGCAGGCGGATACCGCGTGAGCTGACGCAGCAGATCCCGGTCGGTCGAACCGGTCGTGCCGCCGCGCGCCAGCAGGAGCGCCGACGCGATCGAGATGATGACGGCAGGGATCTGGCTGACGAGCCCGTCGCCGACCGTCAGAATCGCGTAGGTCTCAAGCGCATGGCCGATCGCCATCCCGTGGGCGAAGACGCCGATCAGAAGACCGACGACCAGATTCAGCGCCGTGATCATCAGCCCGGCCACCGCATCGCCCTTGACGAACTTCGATACGCCGTCGAGCGATCCGAAGAAGGTCGTCTCGGCCTGTTCGCGTTCGCGCCGCGCCCGTGCCTCGGCGTGGTCGATGGCGCCGGCGTTCATGTCGGCGTCGATCGCCATCTGCTTTCCCGGCATGCCGTCGAGAGCAAAGCGCGCGCCCACTTCGGCCATGCGGCCCGCGCCCTTGGTGATGACGATGAAGTTCACGATCATCAGGACGCCGAACACCACGAGGCCGATCAGCACCGAGCCCGACATGATGAACATGGCGAAACCCTCGATGACATGGCCGGCCGCGTCGGTGCCGGTGTGACCCTGCCCGATGATGAGCTTGGTCGACGAGACGTTGAGAGAGAGCCTCAGCATGAGGGATGCGAGCAGGATCGTGGGGAAGGCCGAGAAGTCCAGCGGACGCTCGATGAACAGGGTCACCGTGAACATCAGGATCGCCAGTCCGAAGGATACCGCAAGCCCCGCATCCAGAACCCAGTAGGGGACCGGCAGAATCATCATCACGATGACTGTCATCAGCGCGAGTGCCAGAAGGACGGTCGGCTGGAATAGCGCGCGGGTCAAAAGGCCGGGCATCAGTCGACCCCCTGCGGGTGCCGCTCGCCGATCAGCGGCGCCGCAGCGGCCATATCCGCACCCATCGGCACGAGAGAGCCGTTTCCGAAGGTGCCGCCGGCGACAAGCAGAGGGTAGGAGTTGAACCGGGGTTCCGCATTGCCCGGCCCGCCGTCCTGCGCCATGCCGTTCTGCGCCACGGCGTCCTGAGCCAGCACGATATCGGGGATTTCGGGTATCGTCCCTTGGCCCCCGGCATGGGGCGGCGGCACCGCCGTATCGGCGGCGCCAGCGCCCCCCAGCGATGCAAGTATCCGTTCGAATCGCGCCTTGTAACGGTCGGCAAGTTCGGGAGTCCGCGAATGATAGGCACCGGCCGCCGCCGGCCAGGATCCGGTCTCCTCGTAAAGGCTCCGCAAAAGCCGGGCGGCGTAGAGCGCGTTGGCAGCCGGATCGAACATCTGGTCGAGCGAGGCGAACGCGTCGCCATGCCATTTGTAGTTGATCTGAAAGCAGCCGACGTCGAAACTGCGCGCGCCCCGCTTGAATTCGCGGAAGACGAAGGCCCGCGCGTCATCGGCGGTGTCAAACCAGTGGCCGGCGCCTTCCATGTTGACGGTCCAGGGCCAGGGACGAAATCCGCCCTGCTGGCGACGGCCGGTTTCTGTCAGGGAAATCGCCCGCAGCACATGGGGCGGCACCCCCGTTTGCTGCGCGGCGTCGAGGGCCACGGTGTCGCATATCCCGGCGATATCGCGCTGCGCGGATTCGGCCGGATCGGCGGTGACGGCCAGGCAGAGACAGAGTGCCGCGACGAGGGTGCCGATCGGGCGCAATGGCGCGATCATCCACAGGCGGTTGTCGGCAGGCATGGGTTCACCCCGCGTTAAGGCACCGTTCTGGCGGCACGAACCGGGATAGGGGCGACCCGTTGAGATTCGGTAACCGCCTCCGGGCGCGATGGTTGCCCGCAGCGCGGCGGCGATCCCCGGCGGCCCGCAACTATCGGCTGCCCACATCCGGTTCCGACGCACCCAGCAGGAGGTCCAGCGCGGATTGGGCAGCCTGGCTGCGTTCCAGAAGGGCACGCCCCGCCGCAATCGGCCCCGTGGCCGGACTGGCAGGAGGCTGCGAAGGGCCGGACTGCGCACCGGGATGCGCACTGCCCGGCCCATGCGGTGCAGCCACATCGTCCGCAGCCACCGGCGCAGCCGGCCGCACGACCGTATGACGCCGCGCGTCCAGATCAGCCCTGGCGGCAGGATCGCCATCCTCCGCCCGAAGCCAGAGCGACAGCAGCCGACCCGCTGTTCCTGGCGGTGTGGTGCCCAGTTCTGCAAGAGCTTCCTGCCGGAATCCAAGCCGGGCAAGCCTTCGTGCCAGGGCAAGCCGCACCTCATCCTGCCCGGTGCCAGGATCGAAGCTTTTCCGCTGGGCGAAATAGACGGTGATGAACCGGTCATCTTCCGCGCGCTCGGCCAGGGTGTCGAACAGCCGTTCTGCAGCCTCCTGCACCTGGCCGGCCCGGCCACCGGCCGGCAGGTTGCCTAGCGCGGCAAATGCTGCGTCGAATTCCGCCGCCGATGCCAGCGCAAGGGCATGCGCAACCGCCATGTCAGGGCCGAGCGGTCCCTGCCGGAGCTCAAACGCAAGCGTTCCCAGCAGCTCGGTGACGGCGGGCGGCACGGTCTGCCCCAGATCGGCGTGCGCACGCTGTACCAGCATGGCGGCCCCGGCCAGTTCGATGCCCTGCCCGTGCAGAAGCGGTTCGGCCAGAGCCAGGGCCTCGCGCGGATGACCGAAGGCAAGAGCATTCTCCGCCTGCAGGAGCCGCGTTGCCGGATCGCTTTCGCCGGGGGCGCGCAGGACCGCATCCTGCACGACCGCCGCCGCGGCGCTGTCGCCCTGAGCCCGGAAGGCCGAAGCAAGCGGAGCCGCGAGTTGTCCGCGCAAGGACGGCGGCAGGCGAGCGAATGCGCGCAGGACCGCATCCCGGTCCGGCGTCGAACCTTCTGCGCCAAGCATTGCCCACAGCGCCCCGTCGTCGCCGCAGTCCGCCCAGGACGCTGCGGGCGAAGCCGGATCCGGCGCGGGAGCGTCGACGATGCGTGCGATTTCCGCAAGAACCGCCGATGTCGCCGTCTCGGGCCCGAAGGCCCGCAGCACGAGGGCGGCCTCGGCCCCGAAACCAAGGCCGAGATACACATGCGCAAGCGCGGTGACCCTGGCCGGATCGGGGCGGTCGAACTCACCCACCAGGTCGGCCCGTGCATCCGATAGCTGACCGGCGGCAGGGCTGTCCGCGGGCCCGTCACCGAACGAAAGAAGGGACGGATCGGGGCATTCCGGGGCATGGGCGGCCGGCTCTGCCCCCGCAAGGGCATCCATCGCGGTTTCCGCCGTGACGGGCAGCGGGCCACCCGGCTGCGGCGCGGTTCCGGGCATGGGCGGTGCCGCCGGGTGACCGGAACCGGCTTCGGCCGGTCGCGCACGCCGCGCGTCGTCGCCCCGCTCGTCGGCCCAATTCCGTCCGGGTTCGACCAACCCTTGCGACATCGCACGACTGATCTGCCATTCGAGCAACCGCGCCATGTCGCCCATGCGGCCGGCCCGGGGCTGCGCCGGGTCGCCGGGGCCGGTGACACCGGCCGGCGCGGCCCGATCCAGCCAGCCCGCCCCGATGCCGGCCGCCATGGGGCCGCCTCCGCGCTGCCAGAGGGCGGGAAGGGCCACGGGTGGTTCGCCCGCCGGCCGGGCCGCCGGCTTGGACGCTGAAACCGGTTTCTCGAAGGGCGAGCCGGGATCGGGGGCGCCCTCGGCCACGTCGATGACCAGCACGCCGGATGGTGTGGAGAATGCATTCACATGGCAGTCGCACCCCGGCGTGATCCGCAGGGCTGTGCCCGCCTCGGACACCTGCACGGCAGCAACGCGATCCTGCGGAATGAGGCGGTAGACCTCCGATGCGTCAAGTTCTATCCCGTCGCCGGAAATGACGAGGACATAATCCTTGCCGTCGCGTCCGAGCCGCCACTTCGATGGGGCCGCAAAAGGCAAGACAAGCCGCGCGAAATCGGGGTGGTTGCCCGACCTGATCTTCACCGTCTGGGACAGAACCGGGCCGGCAAGCAGGGCAAGGATGATCGCTGCCGCGACGGGCCACCTCATGCTGTGCCCGCCTTCGTTGCCTTCAGCGCCTCTTCGAGCGCCGCATAGCTTGGCCGGATATGATGCGGCGTATTCTGGCGCCCCACCTCGACGCAGATTTTCGCCGGATGGTTGTGCAGGTTCGCCACCAGAACCTCGCGGATCAGCTTCAGGAAGTGGCCGTCCTCCTCAGTGACCGCCTTGACCCTGACAGCGAAGGGGCCGACGATTCCGTAGGCGAGGAAGACCCCGAGGAACGTTCCGACCAGCGCACCGCCGATCATCTTGCCAAGAATTTCGGGCGGCTGGTCGATCGAGCCCATCGTCTTGATCACGCCCAGAACCGCCGCGACGATCCCCAGCGCCGGAAGCCCGTCGGCGATCGTCTGCAGGGCATGGCTGGAATGCAGCGCATGGTGCGCGCTCGCCTCGATCTGCTTTTCCAGAACCTCCTCGACCTGGTGGGGATCGTCGTAGTTCATCGCCGCCGAGCGCATGGTGTCGCAGATGAGTTCGATGGCCTCATGATCGGCCAGAATCCTGGGGTATTTGCCGAAAAGCGCCGAGTTTGCCGGGGCTTCGATATGTTCTTCCACGGCCACCGGGTTCTGGCGTGCCATCCGGATAAGCTCGAACAGCAGGCAAAGCAGATCGCGGTAGTCGTCCGGCTTCCACTGCGGCCCCT
>WBZM01001142.1_pt1 | contig 19274 bp, 26 predicted proteins | sample 5204271 | NCBI WGS metagenome assembly WBZM01 (sample SAMN12344346, study PRJNA552823) | activated sludge metagenome | biome: Activated sludge suspended growth; feature: Nitrification reactor; material: Wastewater; isolation source: activated sludge from nitrification reactor of wastewater...
CCAGAGAGCAGGGAAGACTCTCCACGTCCACACCCGGCCGGATCACTGGCAGTCATGGCTGACTCTGGCCGCTCTGATCGTGGTGGAGATCCCCCTACGGAGGGGCGGGAACCGGCTTCGGTTGAGATCGAAGCGAAGGCCCGGGAGCTGGACGGCAAGGCTTCTTACGAGAACGAGAACTTTGACCGCAACGTTGAGAAGCGCGGCCTGAACAGTCCCGTCGATCAGCAGGACCGGATGCGATGGGCGACGGCAGCCCGTGTGTACGGCGAAGCCGCCGATGCGCTCCGTTCCCTGCTTGACCCTAAGGAGGAAGCATGAGCAGTCAGAAGGACCAAGACGAGTTCACAGCGCTTCAGGAGTCGAATGACGCCCGGAGCATCGAAGAGATGATCTCGGACGACCGTTACGAGGAGTGGCCCATAGAGAAGGTTGAAGTGGGCGAAGACAACAGCTACTCGGTCACATTCGACCGAAGCACCGGCACGACCCTCACGATGCCAGAAGGCAAGTCGGTGAAGGTGGGCGACATGCTCCGGCTGTACCCGGGCGGGTTTGGCTGCATGCGCCACGGCTTCGCAATCAACGGCGAGGTCATTGAGTGGAAAACGCCGTGGGAGCGTTTCGCTGACCGCGTGAAGTGGCTCGCGGACTACGACCGGCGAAAGCGCGAGAACTTCACTAAGCGGCAGGCCGAACTGGATCGAAAGTACGAAGCTCTACCGGCTCCGCTGAAGGCCCGAATCGACCGCTTCCGGGCCGCAGATCAGAAGTTCCGCATGGATGCCGAGGCATACGAGATGGCGGCGGTCTGGGATGCGCCGAAGATCGCTGAGGCCCTGCGACCGGAGGTTGACGCCGGGGAAGATCCCGAGGTCGTCGTCAACCGATTTCGTGACCTTTCGTTTGAGGAACAGAACGCGAAGGTGCCCGGTCTGGACCAGGGCCATTCCGGAAACACGTTCGGTGGTGCGGTGATGCTGGCGTACCGGCTTCTCGCGGGGTTGGAGTGCTGATGAGTGACCGTCGCCTAGCCCAGAGGCAGCAGCCTGACACCAGCGTGGACCCAGTCGGCTTGATGGTGTGGTGCCTGGGGTTCACCGAAGGGGTACCTGACCCCGGGCAGCTGCCCTCACCCGGTCTCTGCCCTCCGGGAACTGGAAGCGAAGGTGCTCCAATCACCAGAAGCTCTCAGTCACCGGCCAACCTGCCAGATCCATCTACCTGAAAGAGAACCGAATGACTGACCAGATCCCTGACGAACTGAAGAATCTCCGGGTGAAGATCTCCACCCTGAAACCTTATGACCGCAATGCCAGACAGGGCGACATTGGAGCGCTGGTGACTTCTCTGGAGAGGAACGGCCAGTACCGCCCCATTGTCGTCAACAAGAAGGGCAACGTGATCCTTGCCGGGAATCACACCTATCTGGCAGCGAAAGAACTTGGCTGGACCGAGATCGCCGCCACCTACGTGGACGTGGACTCGGAGACCGCAAGGCGGATAGTCCTTGTGGATAACCGGTCCTCCGACCTTGCCTCCTACGACGAGACCGAACTGACCAGTCTGCTCCGGGAGATCGCTGAGACCAGCGGGGTTGAAGCTCTCGCCGGGACCGGCTTCGACGGCGACGACCTTGACGGGCTGATAAAGGACACCACGATCCCGGACTTCGTTCCCGAGTACGACGACCATCTCTCTGACCGGTCCCGGGATAGCAAGGCAGAGGTCGAATGTCCCGAGTGCGGCCACACCTTCAAGCCATGAAGAAACCGTCCGTGGTGTCGCTCTTCGCCGGGTGCGGCGGCTCCAGCATGGGATACAAGCTGGCCGGCTGCTCGGTGAAGATGGCGGTGGAATGGGAAGAGATCCCGGTTGCCAGCTACCGCAAGAACTTCCCCCGAGCGAAGGTTCACCACGGCGACGTCTGCGACGTCACCGGGGATCTGGTCATGGAGCAGACCGGGCTGAAGAAGGGTGAACTGGATCTGCTCGACGCCTCGCCGCCATGTCAGGGCTTCTCGACCTCCGGGCTGCGGCATCTTCACGATCCCCGCAATCAGCTATTCAGGGAGTTCGTCCGGCTGCTGGAGGATCTCCAGCCGCGGTCAATGGTCATGGAGAACGTGGCCGGTCTGACGAAGGGCAAGATGAAGGCGGTACTGGCTGAGATGCTGGCAGAGATGGACCGGGTCGGATACCGGACCAAGACCGCCGTCCTGAAGGCCGACTGGTACGGGGTGCCGCAGAAGAGACCGCGGCTGATCGTGACCGGCACCCGGAAAGACCTCGACTGCCAGCCGGTTCTCCCGAAACCGAGAACCGCCCCGATCTCTGCCCGGGCCGCTCTCCGGGGAGTGGAGAATCAGACCTACCATTCCGGTCTCTCTCCGTCCCTGCTGGCCTGCTGGCAGCTGTCAGAAGCCAACAACAAGAGTCCGGACGATCCGCGGCTCGGTGGCCGATGGTTCAACTTCTTACGGCTCGACCCGGGGAAACCGGCTCCAACCCTGATTACCACCCCGAAGATCACCCACTGGGACCAGCCGCGGCTGCTGACTATCGAAGAGGCCAAGAGACTCCAGAGCTTCCCGGACGACTTCCAGCTGGTCGGCACCTACGGTCAGCAGTGGAAGCAGATCGGAAACTCAGTCCCGCCTCTGCTGACGAAGGCCATCGCGGAAGATCTGCTCAAGGTGCTGCCCCGGTGAACTGGGGCTGTCTGGTCTCGCTGCTGGTCTGCTGTCTGGTCTGGCTGACTCTGGCCGCGGTCGTGCTCCAGCTGGCCGGCTGCTGACCTCGAGCAGAGCCAATGACCCGGCCTCCACCAGAAACCGGGTCACCGTTGAGGCTCTTGATTCCCCGGGATCTCTGGCTGTCAGCCGTCGCTTGCCGTCGCTTCGACCCCTGAGAATCTGCTGGAGCCTATCCCAATCCTGAGCGCTCCAGTTCTCTTCAGAGTCTCTCTTCTCTTTCAGCGCTTCACCTTTGATCCATGAACCTAGATCCAGAGCAGGGCTTGGCAGCCTCTAAGCGCCAGAAGCACTCAGCAGCTGCCGACCATCCACGAACTGAGTCCGATCGCTTTAGGTTGGCTGTCTCTCTCGGTCTGCCGCTGTGACTGGCTGCCCCTGACTGGAGCAGTTACAACCCACCAGACCTGCCTGCGAGATACAGAGCCTCTCTTCTCTACGACGAGAAGACCTACACGGTTCCGGCCCCAGCTGCCTCCGGTCTGGATCTCGTTGGCTGGCGGCTGCGCAGAAGATCAGGCTGCGACTTCTTCCCGGCTACGGGGCGTCGGCGGCCGGTCAGTAGCTTCCGCCGATCATTCTGGGTAGGATCTGAGGATCTTCAGTCTTCACATACTCGAAGATACCAGCACTGGATCTCCCTCCGCTGGCAGTCTCAGAAAGAGCCGCTCTCTCCATAACCCTGAGGGCGGCTCTTCTGCTGACTGGACCCGGAAGCTCTGAGAAGCCCTGAGAGGTCAGAATGGCTGGTCTGGCAGCAGCGGCCAGATCAGCGCTGGAAGCTCTCCCACGGCCAGCTGGTAGCTCTCAGCTGGCTGATTCGGGGTGAAGCTCGGACCAGAGAGCCAGCAGGAAGATCATCGCCCGGGCTGCCCGGAGATCTTCTTCCCGGGCTGCCGGGTCACCGTCCCGGAGTCGCGGCTGGAGAGACTGCCGCCACCAGACCAGATAGTTCCGCAGATCCGCGGCTTCCTGATCGGCCTCGACCGGCAGAGAAACCGGCCGGTCTTTCAGCAGGACCTCTCCGGGTAAGGCCCGGGAGTCAGCGAAGTCGCTGAGACTGGTCGCTGCTGACAGGGGAACCTGAGCGCTCTCCGCAGCCGTGGCCGTCAGAGAGCGCTCGTCTAGCTGGTTCCTCTTCAACTACAGATCGCGGTCCCGGGCCAGAACCGGGACGGTCGGGGCGTTCGGGATCCGCCAGACCGCGGCAGCGGTCAGGACAGCGATCACGAAGTCCACCAGCGGCTGGTCAACAACGATGCCACTGGACGCGAGCAGCAGGACCAGAGCACCAACCAGAGCGGTGATTGCCTTGCGATATTCAGCTGCCTTGTTCATTGGATCTCTCTTCCTTCTAGTTGAGCGTGAAGCAACGGTAGTTGCCGTCACCGAGCAGGTCAATTACACCGGGGTCAATCGGTGCGGAACCGTGGCCGATCGTCAAGTCACCCGGGCCAACATAAGCCTCGACATGGAAGCCGGTCCCGGTGCCGTAGATCACATAGCCGAAACCAGCTGCCCGCATGTCGCTCTCGGAACACTGGTGCCAACCGCCGTGACCGCCGACCTGAGTGCCGGTATAGCCGCCGCTCCAGTCAGCCCCGTTCGGATCCGGCAGGTTCGCCGCTTTGCAGACCGAGGTCAGCCACTGAGAGCAGTCCGATCGCTCGTCGTAATCCTCCCCGGTGAAGACCTTGTCGACGTTCCAGCTGCCGGTCTGGTCATAGAAGTTCACGCGCTTGCCGGTCAGACACCGCTTACTGGAGAGCAGAGCCGCAGTCCGAAACCGTTGTTTCTCGGTGCCGCCGGTGACCTTGTTGTTCACCACGTCCACCTTGACCTTGTTCTCCCTGATCCACTCTTGGATCTCGTCGCGCAGCTGGTCGGCCAGCCGGTCGAGCTTCAGCACGTGCCGCTTCAGAACCTTGATCCGGCCGACCTTGATCCGGGCCAGCGCCCGAAACTTGTCGGCCTTCGCTTGCCGCTTGATCGCCTGCCCATCCAGAGCAGCAGCAGCCTGATGATTCCCGGCTGCTCTCTCCCGGTCTGCCCGGGCGCGAAGATCCAGAGCGGCTTCATGGGCACGATCGGCCTTCCGATCCCAGACCTTCCAGCGCCGATACTGCCAGCTGATCCGCCGTCGCTTTGAGACGATCAGATCCAGAACATTCGAGAGCTTCTTCTTCAGAGTCTTCATGTAGGGCATCCTAGCCCCCGGCTCTGAGGTCAGCTAGTGAACGGAATCGGGATGCTGATATTCACACCCTGCTGGTCAGAGACCGGGTTGGCCGCTTCGCAGTCCTTGAACGGGCTGCCCGGGCTGAGAGAGTAATAAGGCTCGATGCTGGAGAGCTTCCGCTGGATTGCCTTCTCCTTCTGGACAATGTTGCGCTCGATGCCGACCAGATTCTCTCCGTGAGCGCCGATCCATTCGAGGTCTGTCACGCCCATTGCTCTGAGACCGGCTATATCCGCGCGCTCTGCCCGGGCCGTTCCCCTGAGCCGCTCAATGTCACCCCGCAGATTCTCTATGTCAGCTGCCCGGTTCTCGTTGGCTTGCTTGCAGCTGAGAATGTGATCGGCCCGGTGCTGCTCACCGTAGTTCTTGACTTCGTCGGTGAAGTCCAGCATGACAATCACTCCGAAGGCAATCGCCGCGAAGAGAGTCAGGACAGCACCCCGGGTCCGCCAAGGCGTTTCGTTGTGTGCCTTCTTCAGAGTCGCCATCAAAGCGAAGGACCCCACGCGGCAAAGCAGATTGCGGCGGCAACAATCAGAGCGGTTGCAAGGTAGGTTCTGGGCCGGACCGCGAGAAAGGCATCGAGCAGATCCAGCAGTGCTTCGACCAGAGAGGCTGCCGCGTCAGCAGTCCGGGATCTCATGCTGCGGCCACCAGTAATTCGATATTGGAACGCTCGCGCTGCTGCTCGTCGCTCCGGCGAGTGATGCGTTCCGAAGTGGACTCCTCCTCCACCGGCGGCGGGTCGTCCGGCGGGTCGGCGGGGCCGCGCTTCGTTGAGTACCGCTCGACCGCCGAGTCCACTACGGGCAGGGTCGCCAAGGTGCCGAAGGTGCTGGTGAGGCCAGCTCCAATTTCGGCCCCGAATAAAGTCTGCGCGATCAGCTGAAAGATCAGGCCGAAGATGCCTGCGAAGCAGACCACCACCCGGAGTTCGTCGCGGCTGAACCGGCTCACTCACCGGACCCCCCGGCCTAAACGATCGCGGTGTATTTCCATGCGGCTCCTGTCCAGAAATAGGCCCGGTTGTTTGTGCTGTCAACGACCATTGTGCCGGGTGCCCATGTCGCCCGGAAAATAACTTCGGTGTCGCCCGCGTCATAGGGGACGGTGAGGGTCGAAGGGGCGGGCGGTGCGCCCGCCAGGCTCTGTACCTTGGCAGCGGACTCGACACTACTCGCGCGGCGTTCCACGTCGGCCAGCCGGGCGGCGGCCTGCCCCTCAGATGCGCCGGTGATATTTCGCGGGTCAATTCCCATGTCAGTCCTCCGGCACTAGGGTCAGGTCGTAGGAGGCCATGCCCTCGGCGCTCAGTTTCACGTCGACACCGTACACCCGGAACAAGGCGTTGAACCGGATGCCGTTCCGGGTCTTGGCCCTGCCGGTAACTATGTCGCCGATCTCGTAGTCGGTATTGAACTTGTATTGACCGTTCTCGGCAGGGGTGAAAGTAATCAGCTGCCGTGGCTGCTTCCTGACCGCCAGGTGCTCGCGCAGAAGCTCGGCCCTCGCGGCGACACCACTTATTTCGCTTGACAGGACCGCCTCATGTATGCCCCGCGCGGTAACAGCCGACAGACTCTCGGCGCTAATCACCGCTTCGGTCGTTTCGGGGAAACCGGGCGGGAGACTCCACCCGCGCGTCATAAGGCCCTCGCGACTCACCTGCCGTTTGTACGCCTTGATATTGCGGCGGCCGGTGCCGTACTCAAAAATCGTGTTCGGCCTAGTGGTGCCGAGGGCCGACGCGGTTTCGAGGTCCGCGATGGCGGTGCTAGCGACCGGCACGACCCCGCCGCCCATATCGCCGAAAGGGTGATAGTGATCGAACTTGAAGTCGTAGCCGGAAAGGGTGCGGCTCAATTCGAGCAGACATTCGGTGAAAGGCTTGAACCGCCAGGCGACATAGGTGCTGCCGACACTCACGCCGCTGCCTTGCCGGACCCCGGTGTCGCCGTCCGAGTTGAGGCTGAGCAAGATCGACATGACGATCGTGTGTTTCGCGACCGGCGACCCGGCCGTACCGATCACTTCGCCGGGGCCGCTAGTGCCGACGAGGCGATGCGTGAGCCGCCAGTAGGCCGCGTCCGCGACCGTGACCACGAGCGACCCGGCGCTGGTGTCATCGGCCACCTCCTCAACACTCACGACTTCCATATTGACCCGCAGCGTCTTGTCTTGGAATAGCTGGACAAGACAGTCACCTTGGAGCAGGGTCGCGGCCCTCGGATGATTCAGCGGAATCTTGAACGACCCGGTAGTCATGCGGTTCAGCGCGAACGAAAACGAGCGGTCAGAGGCGTTGCGGATCTCGCCCTCGACGGTGCCGGTGTAACTACAAACTCGCAGGGTCCATTCCGACATCTAAACCCACGCATCCTTATAGGTCAGGGTCAGGGAAGTTGCGCCGCTCGTGCCGGTGCCGACAAGATAGAAATCGTTGACCCCCGGCTTCAAGTCCCACCAGTTCGAGGTCGTGAAGTTCATCATCGAATACACATTCGCCCCGGCTTGATTCACGATCTCGCCGGTGCCGGTGTCAATCTCGATCCAGTTGCCGCCGGTGATCGCGGCGGTGAAAGACATGGATTGTCCGGTGGTCTGATTGTAGATAGTCGGGTTGGTGATTGGCCCGGTGATCCGCATCACGACCGGGCTGTCAGCGTTGCCCCGATTGAAAGCCATCGCCCGAGTGCCTTCTTCGTAAAGCCACTTTATTTCGTGGGCGGACAGCGCCCGATAGAACACCGCGACACTCCGCATCTTTCCGTCAAAATGCTCGAAGCCGCGCGCCCCGATCACAAGATTCGGCGCACGACCCCACTTCACCGTTGAGGTCTTTGTCGAGACAGCCGCCCCGTTGATATAAAGGGTCGCGCTGTCAGTCACTTCGTTGAACACCAGCGCCCAGTGAACCCATTGATCGGAGCCGGGCCAGGCCCCGGTCCAGGTCTGCCCGCCGTAATTGCCGTCAGGAAAGAAACTGACATTGTTGCCGCCGCTGTCAATCCGGAGTATCGCGAGGGCGTTGTCGCTGCCAATCAAAGTGTGATTCGCGCCGCTGCTATCGCGTGTCGCCCATCCGGCGAAGGTCCGGGTCGTGCCATTCGCAAAGCAGCCTATGTCTGAAACTGATGCGTTCGGGGTTCCCATCCAACCTGCCTCGCCGCTGCCGAGTTGAGTGCTGATAGGAAAATCCCAGCCCGTCGTCGCGGACTGTTCCATCACTGCCCCGCCCACTAGGTAGTTCAAGCCGCCACTCGCCGAGGCCGCCCGAGGCCACATATAAGCGTTCACGCCACCAGCCGAGAAATTGGCGGTACAGCTCATCTGTTGCCAGCTAGAGGTAAGGTTCAGAACCGGACCGGCGTGTAAATTCAGAACGGCTCCGGCTGAGTTTTGCTCAGCAATAACCATCTGGACCGGCCATCCAACATCGGCCCCGGAATTAGCCTTGACATAGCACCAGGCCGTATATGGAAGGCCGCCTGTCAGAGCTTGCGAAAGGTAGCCCCCGGCATAAGTGTAGATCCCGGCTCCGTTTGTCCCGTCCGTTGTGACTCGGGCACAAGCGCTTTCGTAGGCGGAATCGGTCGTGATCCGGGACACCGAAGCGTTCTGCGTCGCCCAGCTGGAAGTATCTACATTGAAGTTCCAATTCAGAACAAAATTGCGGCGGGTCTTGAATCCGGTCAGGACGCTGTCGTTAGTTCCGTCGAAGTCAGTAGCGGTATTGTCGCCCCGCGCCAGCGCCCCGGTGACCGCCCCAATGGTGAGGCCGCCCAGAGCGGCCCCGTCGCCGCCCGAGCCGTAGCTGCCGCGGTTAGATAGGCCGCCGCTACTGCCGAGCGTCAGGAGTTCAGCGGGGCCAAGAAACATTGCGGCGCTGTCATATTCGCCGCTGCCAGCGTGGCCCCACCCCGAAGGGGCCGCCTCGGAGCCGCGTGAAAATGATCTGGCGGCCGCCCCATACAGGCGAGGGTCAGCGGCAACAAGGCTGATCTGGAAGGTCTTGAGTCTCTGACCGGCTATCCGCGGTGGCTGCTGCCGCCGCACCTTCACCGCTACCGGGTCGCCCCCGGTTGGTGTCCAGCTGAGAGTGGCATCTGCCCGCATCGCGTTGGTGGCTCTCAGCAGATTGGAGATCAGGACATTCCGGGCAGCGCCGATCTGGTTCGGGTCAATGATCCCGGACAGTACGATTGGTCGGCGACCGTGGAAGAAGTCACCGTGGATTCCGCCGTCCCCTTCGACAATCAGTTCGGCGCTCTCCCGGGTGTCTGGACCGTCCAGCCCGGAGACTTCCTCAGTGAAGCCAACGAAGTCAGCCTGACTGGAATCGTTGAAGCTGACCGTGATCCCGTCCGGACCGGTCAGCCGGTAAAGAATCCCGGTCTCTACTCCAAAGGGTGTGACAGCCATCAGTTCACCCTACCTGCGTCTTCAGTTCCCAAGCAATGCCTGCCGACCAAGTGTGAGGATCCGGCGGCGGGGCCGCGTAATTGTTCACGATGCTGACTTCCTTGTTGCCGCCCGGGCCAGTAGAGAAAGACGGATCCAGACCAGCCATGCCGCCGCCACCAGCTGCCCCGAGGATCCCGAGGTCGCCATCGGACTGACCAGCACCGAAGTAGCGCAGACCAGCCGTGGCAGTCAGCCCGGTGACCTGGCCCCCGGCACCAATGAAGTTCTGGCCGAAACTCCCGAAGAGACTGGCTCTCTGCTCATCCAGCAAAGCCATCTGAGCGGCCACCCCGGCAGCAATGGATTCCGGGTCGTTCGGATTGTTCGGATCGGAGTCCGGGTCGTTCGGATTGTTCGGATCGGAGTCCGGCCCCTTCACCTGCCCGCTCATGGCAAGCACCGCGTCCCGTTCAAGGCCAAGCTCTTTCAGGTCAAGGGCGTTGTCCTTGTTGTCCAGCTCGAGGTCGGGGATCGCGCCGAGCAGCGCGTTCAACCCGGACTGCCAGGTGTTTGCCTGACTGGTGAACCGGCTGCGCTTCGTGGGGTTCATAGCGTTGCCAGCTGCGCCAGCTGCTTTCTTCATCGCGCGTATTGCCCGCTCGATGGGTCGGCGCTGCTTCTTGATCCACGCGATCAGCTGGTTGACCGCGTCAATGATCTGCTGGCGCATGGACCGCAGCCGGGAAAGTTCACTCAGCCGCTGGTCAACCGCACCCTGATCCAGCGTGATTGACCCGTCCTCATGTTCAACAAGGAACTCCTCCTCGGTGAAATTGAAGTCACGGTCCATCTGACCGTACTCCCGCTCCAACCTGCTGATCCGGTCGGTCTGCGCATTGAGGTACCCCTGCCAGCCCGCGGGCACCTTCTTCATGGCCTTGTTCATGGCCTTCTCGGTGCGGCGTGCCTTGCGACGGTCAATCGGGTCCGGTCCACGGCCGCCCCGGTTGAACTCGACCTTCCGGCCGGTCAGGGACTCCAGCGCCTCGACCGCCCACCCGATGTTCTTCTGCCGGTCCCCTTCCTGCGAGATCACCCACTCGTCAAGGTTGCCTTCACCGGCAACGAAGAACTGAGCGCCCCGCAAACTCGGGCCCACCTTTCCGCCCTGCGCGAGCGCGGGGATGTTGAGGGTCACCGGACCCACCTTCACGCTGTCACCGAAGATGGTGTTTGAGTTGATCCAGCTGGCGATGCTGGAACCAATGTCCGCAACGAACCCGGACGCGGCACTGATGCCGTTCATGATGCCGTTCATTAGGGCGGTTCCCATGCTGGCACCCGCGGACAGCATCGCCCCGGCAAACCCGCGCACCGTGGACACCGCGCTTGACAGCACCGACCTGATCTTGCCGGGTATGTCCCGGATCACATTGAACGCGGTCACCACCCCCCGAGCGAGGTTTGACGCTGCGGTACGGGCACCCGACACCCGAGCGCGTACAGCGTCCACCACCGCCGCCAGGGCATCACGAACAATGTCCTTCGCGCGGTTCCAAGCATTCCGAAAGAAGTCAGACAGCGGTGCCCATATCCGCGAAGCGACTTCACGAATCGGGGCGGTCTGCGCTCGGAGTATCCCGACCACCCCGAGCAGCGCACCCTTCACGAGATCCTTGGCGGCCTGCCACATGGCCCCCCAATCACCACGAAGCAGCGCACCGACCAGCCTCACGACACCACGGATCACAAGGAACGCGCCCCTAAATATCTGACCAATAGCGGGGGCGGTTCGCTTCATCACCGCCACCATGAAGTCCATCACACCCTTGACTACCTTCCCGATGGCCTGTAGGTCTTTCGCCATCTGGCGGCCCTCCTTGCCACCGAATACCTCACTGAACGACGACCCGATTTCCTCAAGCACCGGCTTGATGCCGTTCCACAGGGTTGACACCGCGGCCGCTATCGGGGCGAGCAGCTTCCCAAGCTCCTTGAAGTCACCCTCCATGAGCGCGGTCAGCGCGTCCGCTACAGCTGACACCGCGGGTGCCAGCTTCTCCCCTAGCGCCTCCATCAGATTGTTGAACGAGTTGCGGGCACGGTCAACAGCACCGGGAAGAGTCTTGCCGTAAGCCTCGGCGCTGCCCCCGACCTGCCCCTGTAGCTCTTTCAGGATGAGCTTCTGGGCACCCATAATGTCGCCGGACTCCACCATGCGCTCGATGACCTTTTTCTGGTCCTCCGAGAACTGGATGCCGACCCGGCTCATGGCGCTGACGCCGGCGATTGGGTCGTTGAGTGCCTTGCCGAGCATGATGCTGGCGGCCGGCAGGTCCTTCCCGAAGGCGCGGCTCACATCGGCGGTGGCCTGTACCGCCTGATTGAAAATATCGTTGTTCTTGCCGGCCTCGTTGCGAATGTTCTTGAAGGTCAGCAGCACATTCGCGCCCTGCATAACCGCTTCGTCATCGAGCGCGGCCTTCTTGCCGATGGCCTCCGACAGGCCCTCCACCTCGCGGGCGGTCACATTGGCCACGCCGCCGGTGGACTTCAACACCGCGTTCAGCTGCGCACCGACCTCCTGCGCCTCGGCCTGCTCGTCGTACATGGTCTTGAAGGCAATCGCTGCCCCGCCGACCGCTGCGCCTCCGAGGAGAAACTTCGCATTCGCGGCCAGTCCCGCCCAAGCTCCGCTCAGACGGCCAGCGCCCTTCTCGGTCCGGCCCTGCTGACGATCGGCATCGTCCAGCGACCGCTTGTAGCTGGTGACTCCGCTGGTATCCGCCCGGGTGTCCAGCTTCGCGGTAGCACCCTTCTTCGCTTCCCGCTGTGCCTGATCCAGTTCCCGGCCGTACTTGTCGAAGCCGGCCAGATCCGGGTCAGCATCCAGATCTGCGGTGATCTTCTTCCGGGCTTCCTGCTGCGCACCGTTGATCGCCCGGTCATACCGGTCAAACGGATCGGAGTCGAATCGCGCGGTCAGTAGCGCTTCAATGCGCCCGACTTCCATCAGCTAGTTCCTCCTGCGGGTCGCGTCTCTCTGAGCGGCCAGTGCCTGCGCCCGCTGCCAAGCGGAGTTGCCCCTGCCCTGAGTCGGGTCAGCTGCCCCCGGCCCGGTATCAGGAATGTCATACCCAAGGCCCCGGAGGATCGCAAGCCGGTAGTTATCCTCCGCCTCGTCATGTTCGCCTATCCGTTCGGCAAGCTCTCTGACTTCGCGCCAGGGTGTTCGGTGGAGACAGTCGGCTCGACTCCAGCCGTAGGCTCTGGCGAGCCGGTCGGTGATTCTGGAGTAGATGGCACTATCGGTTCCGGGATCGCTGTCTGGCTCTCCTGCGGCTCCTGACGGCCTCTCACTGCCGCTGCTGCTTTTCCCAAGCTGTCACCGGACAGAGCCTCGGAGACCTGCTCGATTGCGGCAACGGCAAGCTCCAGCAACTGGTCAATGCTCGCTTCGTGGAGAAGCCGCTTCCCTTCCTTCGTCAGGTACTCGTCAACGGTGCCATCCTCGTCGGCCCGCTGGAGTTCTGAGTTCGGGGCAATGACCAGAGCGAGAAGCTCGACCAGCTGCTGCTCAACATGCTTGAACGCAATCGGGAAGACAGCCAGAATGACCTCCTGCCGCGGCGGATCCTGCGGAACCCGGATGCTGCCACCAGCCTGCTCGAAGTCTTCATCCGAGAAAAGCGGAACGCTCTTGCCGTCAATGGTCCGCTGGAACCGTGGCAGCTTCGCGATCTGCGGGGTGATCGTCAGGGCCAGGTCGGTGGCGTAGCGCTGCCGGAGTTCGGCCAGAGCTTCATTGACCTGCGGCATCACTTCGCTGGCTTCAGCGACCAGCCTCCCGGCTCTCACGGCCTTGAAGCCATTGAAAGCCGGGACAGTGACCTGCCGGTCACCGATAGTCAGCTGGCTGGTCATACGGTGTGCGCTGCGGTGTCGCCGCCTGTGCCGCCAGTCTCGACCGTGATCCTGACGGCCGGCTGCCCGGTGACTTTCCGCATCTCGCCATTCAGAGCGACCTCGATCGGTCCTCCGTCCGGGTTCGGACCAATCGCCAGATCCGGTGACCACTTCACCCCCGGGACCTCGATCTTGATGGATTCCCGGGTGGCACCGGAGCCGCGCGCGAACTCTGCCTCGAAGCCGCCCGGGATCGGCCGGTCAGTCTTGGGCTTCGTTCCGTTCGCGGGGCTGGCGGTCCCATAGATGATCGTGTTGTAGACACCGAGAGAAGCGGCGTCCAGCATGATCGTGGGACCTTCCATCGTCACGGAAGCAGCAGCGCTGACAAGGTCGTAGAAGGTGACTGAGTCACCCTGCCACGGTGCCATTCCGGCATCCAGAACAATCGCGAACTGGCTGGCTGCCCGGAAGACAGCACCGTCAATCTCCAGCTTGCCGGTGACGTCCGTGTAGAGCAGCGGTTCCGCGACCTCCAGATCAACCCCGGCCGGGTCAGCGGCGATCTTCTCGCCCGGATCGAGAGAGACAATCGTGGGCGTGATCTTCACGACCTTCGAGGCGGTGCTGCCCTCGATCCGCAGACTGGTGATCTTGCAGTCAGCGAACCGCTGCCGGATAATGTCCACCAGACCGACCCGCTTCCAGAAGGTGCACCAGAAGCCGGTGTTGGCGAGCGGAATGAACTCGTACTTGGGGGCAGCTCCACCGCCACCGGCGGTGAAGGTCTCGCCGCCGAAGAAGAGCCAGAGCAGGTAGGCGGTGCTGTTGGGCTGCGCGTGAATGACCGGGCTGCCGCCGCCCTGAAGGGTGTCCACGTAGTCGGTGGCGTCACCGAAGCGGTCAAGGTCAGAGAAGTTCTCTGAGCCATCGGCCCGGGTGATCTCGAGGTTCCCGCCGACCTGCTGGAGCCGCTTCGTGGCGGTCGTGGCAACGGTTCCCTTCGCGGTTTGCTTGGCTGCCCAGAGGGCGTAGATGTTGGACTCGATGCTCATTCAGACCCCTCCGGGTTGGATTCCGCTGCCAGCTGCTCGAGGCGGCTGGTCAGTGCTTCGACCACTGTCTTCCGTGGTCCTTCTGGCCGGCTGTTCTCTGCGGCCAGTTCAGCTTCTGCCTGCTCTGCGGTCAGGTCACCGGCACCGTCCACGATCTCCTTGGCGGTTGCCTTCGGGGGAAGACTCGGGGTGCCTTCCCGGACCAGAGCCGGGTGGGACGTAAGAGCGGTAATCAGCCGCTCGTCGTCCGTGGTGATCTTGCCGTTCCCGTCTTCAAGGGCCACGGCCAGATCGAAGAGTGTTCCGTCTGTCTTGGCGAGATTGCCGCCGAAGGTGCGGCGGTCAAGATCTCCGCGAAGCTCGAAGCTAACAGCTGAGTCAAGATCCTCAAGCGGAGTCTCTTGGGTCAAGTCGCTCATTCAATTTCCCCCTTGGGAAAGTTGTCCGTTGGCGCGACCGTTCGCACCAGTCTGAAGGTCAGGGTAGCACCGAGTCAGGCGGCTCGCTCGAATAGATACCCGGCCACGAAGTCGAATCCTTGATCGTCCGAATAGATCAGATCCAGTGGCCGCTCCAGTCGCGATTCGACTATCTGAAGGCCAGCCATGTCCCAAGCGCGCTGGTCCACCAGCAGCTGACGGATCTGGTCGTCCAGCTGAATGGCAGCTGGTGCCGTGGTGGACCGGATGCGAATATCCAGACCATCGGTGCGCAGCACCCCGGCATCCCACGGTGCCCGGGGGATTCCGCTGGCAGGGTAGAGAGCGACGACCACGGTCTGGCCCTTCTCGGTTGCTGATCCTTCTCCGGGTGCCGGGACTCCGTTCTTGGGGGATCTCCAGCAGGGTGGCAGCGGTCCCGCGACTCTCGGATCTCGGACCAGTTCCTCTTCGATCAGGAACTCTCTGAGAGCTTCAATCAGTAGCGGCATTAGCTGAGTGCCCTCCGGTACGCGGCAGCCAGTCTGCGCTCTACTTGGCCGGCCATTGCCCGCATTGGATCTTCCAGATACTTCGCTTTGCCGCCCCGCGGGTGCTCATAGCTGCGCTCTTCATGCTGCCGCGCCGCGTAGGGGGTGTTGAAGGTGATCCGGGCCTCGATCCGATCACCGAGACTCTGGACGTCCTTGACCGCTGACCGGACCAGCGTGGACTTATCCCGGGGGGTCTGTCTCTTTGCCTCTGCCAGCACGTCGGTCATGATCGCATTCACTTCCCGCTCGATAGCGGAACGGATCTTCCGAGGGTCTGGAGTGTCAACGCGGTCAGCCATTGGGATCTTCCGTGAGGATATTCAAGTCGCATCGGCAGTTCGGATGGAAGGGCGGATATTCCTCCAGAGTCTCATAGCCTTCCCGGTCGCCAAGACTGAAGACCTTGTCAGCGTAGGGACTGCACTCGTCGCAGAGCAGTTCGTCACCGATCACCAGAACCTCGACCAGATCGAAGCCATCAGCGACCGCGGTGTTGATGTTCCCCCGGGTGATGGCCTGAGTCGTGTTGGTCCGGATCACCATTTCCGCGTACCGGGACAGGCTCCAGTTCCGGGCACCGCCGGGACCGGCTGAAAGTCCCTGCTGCTGGAGCAGCTCGATCAGGTCCTTCGTCGCGTCCCGGAGAGTGTTGCCCTGAGCCAGCTGCTGACTGGCCGCTTCCAGACCGACCCGCCGATAGACGTCCTCGATCCTCCGGCCAACCTGCTCTGCTGCCCCGTTCAATCCTTCGGAGAGATTGTCAGCGAGAAGCTCCAGAGCTTCCCGGTTCTGGCCGGTGCCGAAGTCCGGGACCGGGTTGCCAGTCGCCAGAGCAGCCGCGGTCGCGCCCTCAATGTAGGCGGCAGTGGTCAGCTGGGTCGCAGCCGGGACTGCCTCGTCTTGAAGGTCAGACAGAATCTGCCGGACCGAGTCCAGCCGCTTCCGGCGATACCGGGCAGATCCGAGATTGCCCTTCTCCAGATCCTCCGCGAGAACTTTCCTGAGCCGCTCTTCTGCTCGCCGGTAGATCGCTTCCAGAGCCTGCTCCTGCCGCTCCAGTTTCGTTGACCGGGCCATCAGGTGGGCTCAGACTCAGCCACGCTCACTCCCGGGATTCCGGGCGGGGCTGAGTGCGTAGTGACTGCCCGGACCGGCAGCTGGAGATTCACGTCACCGGTCAGCAGCTGCCAAGTCACGTGGAGGGTATCTCCGACCGAGACAGCTATCTCAGCTGGCAGAGTGACCAGCCGGACCGGGATCAGATCCGTCCGGCCGTCCGAGACCTCGAGCCTGCGACGGTCCCGCACGTAGGCATCGCAGTCACCCTCCCAGAGAGCAGGTCCTTCTACTGCCGGGTCGTCCCAATCGTCAGCACTGACCGGCCGCGTGATCTTCGTCAGTCGGGCGTTGGAGTGCGGAAGTGCCACTGGTCAGATCCTCTGCCAAGTCGGGTCCAGATCTCCGCGAGGGTTGGAGGTCGTGGTCGTCAGCCGGACCAGCTGCGGCGCTTTCCTCAGAGCGTTCATGGTCTGCGGCCCGATCCTTCCGAGAGTGCCCTTGGTGGAGAACTCCGGGCCGCTGATCTCGGAGTGCTGGCCGCGAATGAAGAAGCTCGGACCCATCTCCTGCCGATATTCCGCCTGCGCGCAGCAGGCAGCTGTCAGGGCGGCAGACTCGATCTCTGAGAGATCCTCCGGGTTGAAGCGGTGGCCGTTCTCCAGAACTGGCCGGCCAACAACGGCAATCGAGTCCAGATCCTCTTCAGCCTTCCGAATGAGAGCCAGTGCCGCGGTATCAGACAGCTGGCCGCTGGTCTGGCCGGTGAAGTCTCGCAGCTGGTCAGCGGTTGCGTAGGTCGGAGTGAATGGCACTGGTCAGCTGCTCCTTCTGGGTTGCGGGTTGAAGCTGCGCCGGGGTCTCAGGATGGAGAGGGGGCGACCCCGGCGCTGTCAGCTTCAGGTGGTCAGGAAACGGATTCGGTCGGAGGGAACTCCTTGACCTCTTCCTCCTGCGCCACGGTGGCAGGGTCCGGCTTCTCGCTGTCCGGGAGATCCCGGACCACGGAGCCGGGGGCGACACCGTCACCCGGGGGGAGAACCTCCGGCGGTGCGTCCGGGTCCTGCTTGATCTCTGCCTTCTTCTTCTTGGCTTCCGCCATGTTGAACCTTTCTTACTGCGTCGTCTTGGGCTCGGTCAGCTGGATCAGCTGGCGTCCACGATGGCGACGAACATGCGATCGCGGTCGTGGATGGCGTAGCCAATCCGCATCTCCCACTGGAGCGCGGTCTTGCCCTGCTGCCAGAGGTGATGGAGAGTGCCGCCCACGTCCACGGTTGCCTGATCGCTGGCCCGGACGATGATGTCCGAGCGGATCGCGGCGACCGAGTGCGTGAAGTCACCGACGATGCCGACGATCTTCGTGGCCGCGGCAGTCACCGAGAACTTGGACAGGTTGCTGGAGTAGCGGAGACCGACTCCGTAGAGCGCATCCGGTTCCTTGCTGAAGCCGTCCGTGAAGACCGGCCGGGTGGCATTGTCACCGGAGCCGCGAGCGTCACGCAGACGACCCTTGCCATCGGTGGCGAGGATGATGCCGTTCGCTTCGCCGCCGTTCTCTTCGATCAGCGTCATGGCCGCGGAGACCGCGGTCGCGATGGCATCGCCGCCGCTGCCCAGTTCGACGGTCTGGGTCGTCTGACGCAGACTGTTGTCGAAGCTGGTGGTCAGGTTGGTGCCGTTGGCCTTGCCGATCATGTGGGCATCGCAGAGATCCGCGAAGGCCGCTTCGACGTCAGCGTTGATAAGCACCGTGGGATCTTCCTGCGCATCTTCGAGCAGTTCCCGGGTGTAGAGAACGGTCGTGCCGATCTTCTTGATGTTGACGACCATCTCCGCCAGTTCGGCACCAGTGGCGACCGAGGGGCCACCTTCAGCGATGAACGCGGCGGTCGGACGACCGGCGTAGACGGTGTACTTCTCGCGCTTGCCGGGAACGCGGTTGATCTGCGAGAGATCCAGTGCCGCGCTCTTGCGGTTCACGGTGTTGATGAGAGTCTGGCCGTAGCTGTCGCGAACGACGTAGCCGCCAGAGGCGTCGGTTCCTTCGAGAAGCGGGATTGCGTTGGGCATGATGGGTCTCCTGAGTCGAGTCGGTTGGATGCTGCTCTGGACCGAGTCGGTGGTGACGCCCCGCGGCGAATGGTCCTTCTAAGTTGCTGGTGCTGCTGGACTGCGGTGGCTGGTGGAGATCGTCAGTGGTGACGCCCTGCGGCGGAAGGTGATCTCTAGGGCCTGCTCGCAGGATAACACCGCCCGGAGGCGTAGACAACCAGAACTGGCTGGAAGTGGCTCCAGTCGCAGCTGGTGGCTCTGAGTGGCGCTCTGGTTCGGTCAGCCGTGGAGCAAGGCGGTTTGAAAGGACCAGTCTCCATCAGAACCTGACCGGCCGGGACTTCGCTCGCTCTTCCCGTTCCAGTATCGCCTTGATCGCCGCCTCCGCTGCCATCCTCCCGAGGTTCCGGGTTCCGGCTTCTACTTCCAGCAGCTGCTCCGCTGACAGAGGAACCTGGACCGCAATCGCCCCCCAATGCTTTGCCCGGTCACTGGAGCCGGGACCACACTCAAAGAGAATCTGGCAGTTCCCGGTGACTGGCTCCACGACCCGGCCAACCTCTACCGGCGGCAACCAGCCTTGCTCCGCAAGCAGGTCGACCATGTCGTAGCCGGTCATGGACTGGACAGCCTCATATTTCCGGCGAGCTTCCCGACTATCCCGGCGGCCTGTCACTAGCTGTCTCCCATCACAAAGTCTGTGACTGCTGCCTGCGCTTTCAGAGAATCCACCGGCCCCGGGCGGCACTCTCTATGGAAGCACCCGCCAAGAGTCTTTTCCTGTGGAGCCGCAGCATCAGCCGGATCAACGTCCAGAGCCTCACCACAAGACC
>WBZM01001879.1_pt1 | contig 19267 bp, 11 predicted proteins | sample 5204271 | NCBI WGS metagenome assembly WBZM01 (sample SAMN12344346, study PRJNA552823) | activated sludge metagenome | biome: Activated sludge suspended growth; feature: Nitrification reactor; material: Wastewater; isolation source: activated sludge from nitrification reactor of wastewater...
CGGTTCCCCGACCGGCGGTGAGAACATTCCGGTGGTCGTCACCTATCACCCGGCCTATCTGTTGCGAACGCTGCACGACAAGGCGCGCGCCTGGGAGGATCTGTGCCGCGCCCGCGCGCTGATGCGGGCCGCCAAGGGGACGGCTGCCGGGCTCGATCGCGCAGCGGGTCCGGATGCCGCGCCGACGCCCTAGCAGCCTGTCGGACTTTGGGCTTGCTTCCGACCGGATATGCTAAGATCATGCCTGTTGAAGCAACCGAGGTCCGGCATGTCCCACTTCATCGTCACCGACCGTAAGACCGACTACCTGCTACCGCCGTCACTGGATGATTGGCTAAACCAGGATCATCTGGCGCGCTTTATTGTGGAGGTGGTCGACCAGCTGGACCTGTCGAAGCTGACGCGACAGTACGCTGGACGTGGGTCAAAGGCGTACCATCCGGCGACCCTGCTGGCGATTCTGGTCTATGGCTACGCCACGGGTATTTTCTCCAGCCGCAGGCTGGAGCGGGCAACCTACGATTCGGTGGCCTTCCGCTACATTGCCGCCGGAAGCCATCCCGATCGCGACAGCCTGGCGACGTACCGCCGGCGTTTTCTGGACGAACTGAGCGAGCGGTTTCTGCAGGTGCTGGCGATGGCCAAGGAAATGAAACTGCTCAAGCTGGGTCACGTCTGTCTTGACGGCACCAAGATTGAAGCCAACGCCTCAAGGCACAGCGCGCTCTCGCACGGACACATCGAAAAGCTGGAAGCCCAGCTCAGGGCTGAGGTGCAGGAACTCTTCAGCTTGGCGGAGCAGGCGGATCAAGCCGACGTTCCGGACGGCGTCAGCCTGCCCGAAGAAATCAAGCGCCGTGAAGATCGGCTGGCGGCGATGGCCGTGGCCAAGGCGAAGATTGCTGCCCGGGCCGAGGAGCGCTATCAGCGAGAGAAAGCCGAGTACGACGAGAAAATGGCGCGGCGCGCGGCCAAGGAAGAAGCGGCCGGCAAGAAGTTGGGCGGCAAGCCGCCGAAAGCCCCCGAGCCCGGCGCACGGGACACGGACCAGATCAATCTGACCGACGAAGAATCGCGCATCATGCCGGTGGCCGGTGGCGGCTTCGAACAGGCGTACAACGCCCAGGCCGGCGTTGATGCGGCGACGATGCTGGTTGTGGCGGTCGGCGTAGCGCAAGCCACCAATGACAAAGAGCAGGTCCAGCCGATGCTCGCGACGCTCAAGGCACAGGCCGAGGTACTGGGCGCCGTGGAAAGTGTGATCGCCGACAGTGGCTTCTGCAGCGAGAAGAACATCACGGCGTGCGAGGCAGCCGGCATTGATCCAGTAATCGCGGTGGCTCGCGACGAGCACATCCTGACTGGCGGGAACGGCACAGCGAACCGGCACCGCTGGCGGCGAATGCGCCACCCGTGCAGACCCTCTCGCATCGCTTGAAGACCAAAGCGCGACGAGCACTCTATGCCTTGGGCAAGCAGACCGGCGAGACGATCTTCGGCCTCATCAAATCGGTCAAGGGCGTTCGCCAGTTCTCGCTGCGCGGTTTGAAGAAGGTCACGGGGGAGTGGACGCTGGTCTGCCTGGCGTGGAACTTGAAGCGCATGGCCAAATTGCGTCCACAGTAGGGAAGAACCAGGGGAAAACCGTCGAAAAGTCCGGAGACTCGACGAAATCCGGCCTTTTCATTCCGCATTGTGAAACTTGCCGGCTTTTCAAACCTCAAGTCCGGCACGCTGCTAGCGCGCCTCCTCCAGCTGCCGGAATTCGAACAGGTAGTCACCACCCTGTTGATGACCGGCTGACGGGGCGGCGCCGTATTGCGGTTCTTGCCACAGCACGTCCAGGACATCGCGCCGAATCTGCTCGAAGATGTGGGTTCCCGCCCGCCAGTTCTCCACTTCGAGGAGCCTTCGCGCCAGCTGCCAAGCGAAGAACGAGTGTCCGAAAGAACTTCCATCGGCAACCGGTTCGTTCCCGCCCGACGTCATGATCACGACCGAGCGCCGAGCGAGAACTTCATCGGGATTGATTTCTTTGCCACTCAAGCCGACTTCCTTCTCTCCGGCAAAGGCTCCCGCATAGCAGCTATCGGAAATCATCACCACCTGCTTGGCCGTCACGCTGGCGAGCATTTTGGAGACGTCGATGTTCGAGATCCAGTTGGTCGGGTTCTTCGCCGACGCGTCTGTTGGCAGCCAATAGCCGACGCCGCTCGCAGTTTGCTCGCCGTGTCCCGCGTAATAGATCATTACGCTGTCTCTTGCGCTGACCTCCGCCGAGAGCTGATTCAGCGTGCGAACCAGATCGGCCTTGGTGGGATTCCTGACTATCCGGGCTTCATAGCCCAGTCTCTCGGCAAACAAGCTGCCCACCATTTCGACATCGGCTACCGCGTTGTCGAGGCGCGGGACGGTTCGGTCGGCGTAGTCGTTGACACCGAAGAGAACGGCGACCTTACGGCCGATTTGTGGCAGCCTGACGACTTTGACTCGGCGAGCGCCTTTCGGCAGGTCCCTGTTCGCCATCTGGACGAGCAACTCGTCGCGCTGTTGATCGGTCACCCGGCATAGCCCGGAATCGACATGGGCCAGGCTCGCACAAAGACGCACTTCGGCCAGGCCAGGGTCCTCCTCGACCTTGTTCAGCGCATCGGCGAGCAACTTGCGCTTGAACCTTCGGCGCGCGTCGAGCGCTGCCTCTATTTCGTCCGGAGTCATTTGCGCCAGATACAAACTGCCGAAACTGGGCATACGTGCTGCTGTCTGAGCTCGGTCGATGGCAAGGGCGGCCTGCTGTGTTCTTGCTGCTGCGCCTTCGCCGGCGTCCGGCGTTCGTGCCGCGGCTTCCTCCGCCTTGCCCGACTTCCCGACCACCAGCATCGACGTAGTCGTTTCGTCCGCGATCCCTGTTAGCGTCGCCGACTCGATCAAGCTGGCGTACTGCGTCGTGGCCGTTGTATCGATCACCCCGCCGCCACCTTGATCCTGCCAGGGGAGTGCCATTTGGATCGCACTATTGGTGCCTTGAACAGACGCGGCAACGGCTTCGTCTCGTAGCGCCTCGGAAACGAGTGCGGCGACGAGTGTCAGGGCGCCTGCATTTGTTGGAGCCTGGGCGAACGCGTAGTTCTTGGCCGCGAGACCGCCACCATGGATCGGGTAGACCCCCGCGCGCGAAGAGTAGGTGGTCGCTGTCGTCCATACCAAGGTGCCGCTGGTATCGGTAGCAAGGGTGTCGCTGCCGACAAAGCCGACGACCGCTCCGCCCAGACCACTAATTTCCGCACCTGTGGTTCGGGTGATCAGACTGGCCACGTAGGTCAGTGTGGCTGGCGTGATGTCGGCACTAGCGCTGGCCGTCGTGTTCTGCAGGGCGTAGTTGCCGGCGTCGGGGCCGGTGAGGGCGATGTCGGCGATGTCGACACCTTTGGCGGTATCGACGTTCTTGTCACGGAAGGCCGCGGTCTGGCGAAAAGACACGGCGTCGCCGACGATGAGGTCGACCGAGCTACCGCTGCCGGTGGCCGTGGGGTTGCCATCGTAGACCTTGTGGTCGGCCGTGTAGGTAGCGGTGAGGGGTTTGGCGCGCACCGTCAGTTCGTTCACGCTGGTCGGATCATCGGCGAATCGGTACCCGAGGCTGCTCGAGAGTCCTCCGGCGAAGCTTACGTCGTGGATCCCTGCCGCGAGATTGCCCGAGGATGATCTCGGTCCGGCCATGCTCCAAGTTGCCCTGCCAGTGAGTCCGGCAGTCGCGGCCGTGTCGCCGTCGATGAAACCGGTAAAGGTCGGGGTGAGGCTTGGCATCTCGCCGTAGGTGATCGTCTGCGTGGCGGGGTTGACCGCGAGGGTCGGTGCGATGCTGTAGAGGAACCAATTGCCGGTGGTGGCGTAGGCCGGAAGGACACCAGAGCCATAAGGCTGATCGTACTGCTTGCTATAGAGCGTAAAGCCTTCACTGCTCGTGGTCGGGTTGGCGGCATAGATTGCCCAGTGACCGGGAGTCGAGATCGCAGCATCGCCGGCGTTGTTGATCACGTCGCCACCAATCGCCGCGAGGCTGACGCTGGCGGCCTGGCCGACACTGGCGGAGCGGAGCGTCACGCCGCTGGCAATCGTCAGCGTCGGCGTGCCGGGGTCTCTAAACGCGGCGTTGGCGGCAGGATCACCCGCGACAGCGCTGAGGATGCCATCGAGAGAGACGGCAGCCTGAAAATCGATGTGGCGCCCCGCTCGCAGCTGGAGTCGCCCGCCAGCACCGCCACCCGCGGAGAGCACCGGAGTGCTGACCGTGATGTCGTTGTCCGCTTGCAAAGTGACCAGCGTGCCGGCGTTGAGCATCGTAGTGACGACTGCCGGCCTGAGGAAGCTGGTATCCGGAACCATTGTCGAGACGCCGGTGAAGAGGTAGACCGAGCCGATGGGAGCGGCACGTCCGACCTCCAGAGCGCCAACCGCCAGGCGGTCACCGTCAAGGGCCAACGAGTAGCCGAACCAGTCGGAGTCCACTAGACCGGGCATACCGAGAGCGTCTGCCGGATTGACAATCCTTCGTTGCCAGGTGAGTGCGGAAAAATCCGTTCCGACACCACTGAACAGGTGTGCCGCGCCGCGATCGAGCCCGCCCGTATCTTCTTGGCGCGACCCGACCGCGAGCCGGTCCCCGTCGAGGCTGACCGATAGGCCGAACTTGTCGGCCGCCACCCGCCACGGTGGCATCCCGTTGCCGTTGTACAGTTTTCTCCGATAGGCGAGGCCCGAGAAGTCCGTGCCGACGCCAGTAAACAGCATCGCGGAACCGGACCCAGTGGTGTTGTCTTGCGGCACTCCGACGACCAACCGATCTCCGTCGAGTGCCACTGCGTAACCAAACTGAACATTGTTGATCATGACGGGCATGCCGCTGGCTCCCGTGTTGGAGGTAACCACGCGTCGCCAAGTGAGGACCGAGAAGTCCGTGCCGACGCCCGTGAACAAATGGACCGCACCCGGCGCGTCGATAAAACCGGGTGCGCCGACCGCCAGCCGGTCGCCATTTAGCGCAACCGCCGTACCGAACAAATCACCTGCCCGCAAAGCCGGCATGCCGCTCGCGCCGAGCTGCGAAGTCAGCTTTCCTCTCCAGGTCAGCCCCGAAAAGTCCGTTCCAACGCCCGAAAAAAGGTGAACCTCACCGAGCGACGGGACAGGGACGCCGGCACCAAAGTGTCCTGGCGCGCCGACGACAAGCCGGTCGCTTTCGAGCGACACGGAGGTACCGAATCGATCCCGCTGATTCGAGGTGTTCAGGGTGGGCATGCCGATCGCACCCATACCGGAAGCGAGTTTCTTCTGCCAAGTGAGGCCCGAGAAGTCCGTGCCGACACCGGTAAATAGATGCACCGCACCGCCCTGATCGATCGGGACTCTGTCGAACGGCGCGCCGATTGCGAGGAGATCGCCTTGCAGCGCGACCGCAGTGCCAAAACGATCCCCAACCTGCAGGCTGGGTTGCCCGCCGACGCTTCCCGAAGTCACCTTTCTCGCCATCGTCAGGCTGTCCGGCAGGCTGTCAGTGATGATCAGGTTCTTCGGGTCGAACAGCACACTGCCACCTGGCCCGACCTGCAACTCGCCCGTCTGGCGGATCGTTCCTTTCGACGAGAGTTCGATTCGCCCTCCGTCCGTCGCTTGTAGGCTGCCGTAGTGCTCGCTGCTCTCGCTCGACCAGACGACCACCTCACCACCACGCCCAGCGCTAACCGTGCTCGCTGCCGCATTGGCCTGAACCTCGCTGCCCACCCCGACGACAACCTCGCGCGCATGCGGCAAGTCGCTGCTACCCTGCCAGCCACCGCCGAGATGGATGCTGCCGCCCTGCTGGCCGCCCGAAGTATCGACGTCGGCGTTGAGCAAGAGAACCGAATCGCCAGTTACTTCGATCTGACCGCCGTTCTCTCGGCCAGCGGCTGAGAAGGTCGAGGAGAAAGCGACCATGCCGCGGCCCTCTACATGGATGCTGCCGCCCTGCCGACCGTCGGCACGCAGGCTGCCACCGGCCATGCCTTCGAGCTTGCCGGTGGTGAGCCAGATGCTGCCACCGCGGCCGAGGGGATCGGAGACGTCGACGGTGCCATCGAGGTAGGTACTGCTGCCGGCGGTTAGCGTAATCCGGCCGCCCGGCGCCTTGATCTCTCCCTGCTGCAGGATCTGGTCGGCGGCGACGCTGACTTCCTGGCCACCGATCTTGCCGCGGTTGTTCACGGTGTTGGCTTCGAGATGAACGCTGCCGCCCGGGGCGGTGGTCTGGCTCCCCTCACTCAGGGTCACGGCGTCGCTTGCGCGCAGGACCATGCGCCCCGCAGCGTCGGTGCCGATGCGATCGGCGCGGACGATGCCCTCCTGGTTCACGATGCTGCCGTGCAGGTCGATGCTGCCGCCGCTGGCAACCAGCGTGCCGACATTGACGGCTTCGTTCTCGGGCGCATTGACGCGGACGATGACGTTGGGCAGGCCGGAGTCGATCAGCTCGATGCTTTTTCCTGCGGCGAGAACGATGTTTCCGCCGGGCGTTTCAATCAGGCCTTCGTTGCGCACCTTGTCGCCGAGCAGCCAGACGCGGCCGCCAAAGCTGGTGCGGATCTCGCCGTGGTTGAACACCTCGGCGTGGCCGGCTCCGCTGGCGGCGGCAAAGTTGAAGCGGTTGGCGAGGAAGTCGGCATTGGAAATGTCCAGGGTCGAGGCGACGAGTCCAGCGACGTCGATGCGAGCGTTCTGGCCGAACAGGATGCCGCGGGGGTTGATCAGCCAGACGCGGCCGTTGCTGCTCAGGCTGCCGAGGATCTGCGAGGGGTCGGCGCCGGTGACGCGGTTGAGCACCTGACTGCTGGCGTTCTGTTGCTGGAAATGAACGCCGTTCGGGGCGCCGACCGAGAAGCTCTGCCAGTTGAGGATGCTGTTCGGGCTGTTGGTCACCGTCATCCTGGCGCCGCTGGTGGCGATCGTCGCGCTACCGTGGATGACCGTCGCGCCAGCGGGCAGTTGCGCGTACGCGGGCGCCAGAAAGGCGTAGGTGAGCACGGCACCCAGCGGCCGCCGGGCAAAGCGCGCCGCCTGGCCGATCCGTCGCAGGCGGGCGCTGTGGGCTGAGGCTGGGGCGAGCTTGGCGAGCGGTGGGCGGCGGTCCATGGCGGTTCCTTTCGGAGAAAGGACGGGAGAGTTCAGGTGGAGGGAAGCATCATTCGGCTGGCTGGCAAGGCATCGGAAGGTGCCCCGACAAAGTCAGAAGACAAAGTTGAGTGCGATATTGCCGCGATTCTTGCCCGCCGGCGTCTGCGGACCGTCTTCCAGCGTACGCGCAACGTCGAGCCTGCCGGAGAAGTACCGTCCAACAGCAAAGCGAACGCCGACGCCGACGCTGGACAGCGAACAGCGCGTCTCGGTGCCGGCACAGGGCCAACGGTAGTGATTGGTCACCTGTCCCCAGTCCAAGAAGACGAGGGGCCGCAGGCTACCGTTCTCCAAGCCGATGGCCTGGCGCAGGTCGGGCGCGAGTCCTTCAAGATCGACGTAGAGGCCGGAGTCGCCGGTGACCTCGCGTTCGCGATAGCCGCGCACGGTCGAGGCGCCGCCGAGGCCGAACTGCTCGACCGGGACCAGGGCGTCCGGGCTGGACTGAGCTGACAGCCTGCCCTGCAGGCCGAAGCGGTCGGTCGGGGCGAAACCGGCGAAGGCGGAGAGGCGAGCAATCGAATAGTACTTTTCGGCGCGCGGGCGCGCCGCCTTGAAGTCATCGGCGCTGCTGCCACCGGCATTCTGCGCCAGCGCGCCGACAAATCCCCAGGCCTTTTCAGGAGTCTGTACTTGCCCAGTGTAGGTGAGGCTCAGCGGCAGGACGGCAACGCTGACACCGGCCGTGCCGCAGCCAGCGGCACCGAGAGCGCCGAGCCGGCAGTCGTTCTGGAGGTCGCGCCAGTCAAGGCCGAGCGTGAGTCGGTGGTCGTACTCGCCGAGGCGTTCGAGATACCGGTTGCCGCGCAGGCCGGCGATCTTTCCCTTGCCGGTGAATTGCAGGGGGCCAGCGACGGTGGTGGTGTTGCCGTTGTCGACGCTGGAGTAGGCGACAAAGGCGTCGATGCTGGCGGCGTGACCGTACAGCGGCAGTCGGTAGCCAAGGCTGTAGATCTGGACCAGATTGAGGTCGGTGGGCGAGGTCTGGTACTGGAAGGTACCGATATGGTCGCGGTTCCAGAGGTTGGCGTGCTGGAAACCGATGCTCAGGCGGTAGTCGCCGGTCGACGGATCGCCGGTGTTGTCGAACCCGATCAGCACCCGCAGCGGCGATTCTTCGGCGACTTCGATGCTGGCGTCGACGTCGCCGGGTTTCGCCCCGGCGATCAGGACGACGCGCAATTCCTTGACCGGGTTCTCGTTGGCCAACTGGATGTCGCGGTCGATGGCGCGCACACGCGGCGTCTCGCCCTCGCGCAGGTTGGGCAGGCTTTGACGGATGTTGGCTTCATCGTAGCGTTCGTTGCCGCTGATCTTGACCTGCGCGAGCTTGCCTTCGACGACGCGAATGACGATCTCGCCGCCGACAAGGGGCTGCTCGGGGATGTAAGCAACGACACCGGCATAGCCTTCCTGACGATAGGCGTCCTGAATCGCGGCGGTGGCCTGGCGCAGGTCGGCGGTGGTTCTCTCGCCGCCGACCAGAGACGCGACGCGCTCTGCCAATTCACGCTGGGGCAGCAGGCTATTGCCCTCGATGCGCACCGCGCGAACCGGGATCTTCGGGCTCGCGGCGGCTGTGTCCACCATTGGGCTTTGGGCCCGCGTTGTCGACGGAGGACACGCTATGCAGGCCAGAGTGATCAGCAGCCAATAGCCGTGCATCGGGGCACTCATGTCGTTCCTTGAACGCCGCCGCCGGAGCCCGTGGATCCCGGCCAGGAATTGCCGCAAGTCATTATGCGGCAACGCTTGGCGAGGAACAACCAACCGATGCAGGGCGATTGGATGAATGTCATGCAAGACGGAAGAGCTCTCCCGAAAAGTGTCGGAGAATGCTGCGAGCAGACGCCGGATGGTGAGTCAGCCGTTGCGCTGGACCGGACAGCTAGGCAAGAGATCGAGGACCAACTGGCGCACAACGGCGAGGTTATGCGCGGCATGACCGGTGCGGGCGCGCATCTGGTGTTCACCTCGCGTGTTGATCGCGAGACACGTCAGACCGGCGCCCGTCAGCAGCATCCGACAGCCGACTACCGAAACCGGCGCGCTTGCCGCTCAACATACTCCGCGCGCGCCGCCACATTGTTGCTACGCGCGGACTACGAGCCGCACGGTTGTCCATCACGCACACGGAAGCAGAACGGTTCGACAAGGCTGGTGTGCTCCCAGGGAATCTGTTTTCCCTGCGTTTCAATCAGAACATCGCCGCGCACTCGCCGGAAGAGTTCGTCGTGTGTCAGTCCGGGAGTCTCGATATGGCGCAACAAATGTTTCGTATACACACTGTTGCGATCTGCTCGGGAGTCGAGCGAAGTGCGCCCCGGGGTTGTCGAGTAGGCGACCAGGGATCCGCCGCTGACCGTTCTCGGTCGCGCCAGACCCTGGAACGGTCGCGACGGGCTACGCATCTTGATCTGGCGGCCGTCTCGATCAACTGCCAAGCTGTTGGCATAGGGGTTGTCACGGCACGCATCCAGAATGTAAAGGTTGATCCCGCTCGGAACCTGCGACAGGCGCTCGAGCAGGTGATCGAAACGGAATGTCTGGGTTGCGATCACCGACGGGTTATTCAGGGCAGCGTCGATCGGAACCAGGTACGTCCCTCCCTGATATTGGAAGGCGTGCCCGGCGTAGTAGAAAAGGCGCACGTCGTAGTTGGGCGCGCGGTGAACGAGATCCTTCACCGCTTCCAGCAACTCGCTCAAGTTCGTGTTCTTCAGCAGTGTTACTTCGAAGCCAAGCCGGCGCAGCTTTGCTGCCACTTCGCGCGCGTCGTTCTCCGGGTTTTTCAGCCCATTGTTTGAATAGGCAGCGTTGCCAACGACCAAGGCAACGCGGCTTCCGTCGTCGGCACGCGCAGCTTGCGGTGGTGCAACAGCAGTCCACAGCACAAGGAGAGTGCACAGCCATTCTCGCGGTGACAGCAAGAACATCAGATATCTCTCCTTCCCAAAGTACGGCGCTCCAAGCACGCGAGTAAGCGGTTGTACTCCTGGTTGCCGCGCCCACGCGCAATTGCCCCCCACGGCGATTTGACCTGACACCACCGGATTGACCAAGTGGTCATCGTGTCTTCCCTGTTTGCAGGCGGCACGGGCGACTGTCCTATCCCCGGAATTTCTCAATCCAGTTCGGGAACCCTGGTGACAAGTTCGGCGCTGCTCACAATGGGGCTCTGACGCAATTGATCGATGATCTCATTGGCGCGCTCCGGTGGTAGGAAGACATAGTAGTCACCCAACTGACTGGGGCCACCAGCGATGGAGCCGCGAACACCGACGAGCAGCATGCGAATGTCTGCTTCCCGGGTCTGCGGGCGGAAGGTGACGCGGGCGAAGGGGCCAATCCAGTCGCTCGCGGTAGTCGACCGGTACTCGGCGTAGCGCGTTTCGACCAGACTGAGGTCACGCTGCAGTGCAGCGATAAGCACGGCTTGCACGACCATGATGCCGACTGCCGCGCAGGCGGCCAAGCGGGGGACCAGGCGGTTTCCACGAAACCAGTCTGTCAGGCGTTGCCAGAAATCGCCGGTTAGTTCTTCGTGGTCGGCACGGATTCGCTGCAGGAGCTTTGCCGGGTTGGGCGCCTGGTTAGGGATCGGACGCCACTTGTGTTTGGCGGCTTGGGCGAACGCGCGATACGCTTCCACGCGAGCCGCAGCTTCGGGACACTCGGACAGATAGCGCTCGAAGCGGGCAGTTTCGGTCGGGTCCAGCGTTCCTTCGACAAACCACGTAAGGCTGGCTTCAAAGACCTCATTGGTCATTGTTACGCTGCGGGCGGAATCGGACACCGGCTTACCTCCTCAGTGCTCGTTCAACGCAAGGCAGCATTCGAGCAATCGCCAGTCGGACCCTGGATTTCACTGTGTTGAGGGGCACGCCCAAGACCTGAGCGACCTCGCTGTGCGACATCCCTTCGATATGTACCAAGTACAGGCATTGTCGCTGCTCGGGGCTCAGTCTGTCGGCACAACGCAGCAGCGCTTCCGACCGTTCTGTGAGCAGAAGCATGCCCAGGGGATCCGCACCAGGGTCAGCAGGCTCTGCCTTGTGCTGCTCCTCGCCTTCACAGTCGCTCTGGCCGTTGGCTTCGTCAGTGGCGTGGAGGAATTCCCAGCGCCGCTCTTGACGGAGCCGGTGCAGCGTCTTGTTCCACGCGATGGCATGCAGCCAGGTCGAGAACCTGCAGGTGCGATCAAACCGTGTCGGCTGTTTCCAGACCTCCCAGAATGTGTCCATCACGATCTCCTCTACCCATGCCGGGTTCGCAGCAGTGGTGGCGCGGTGGCTCACGAACCTCATCAGCCGCGCCGCGTACTCGCGAAAAAGCGTTGTCAGAGCGCTCTCGTCGCGGTTTTCTATGCGGACGAGCAGCTCCAGGATCTCGGGCTCGGTCACGGCGGTAGGCGGTCAGCGATCTGCCCAGGAGCTTCGTGGTCCGGTAAACGACGCCACCTGCGGCGCCGATCCTCATCGGTGGTGCTGCAAACTCGAAGCTCTATCACTTAATTGCTTCCCAGGCAGCTAACGGGTCAAGAAACTTGTTGGCGAGGCGGTGCTGGTCATTCGCGGTCCTCCGCACGGAGTTTGCCCCGGCAGCGGGGTCGGATGGCGTCCGCGCCAGCAAGTCCGGCGAAGGCGGAGCACGACGCGCTGCCCGCTGACCTACGTCCAATAATAATATCCGCGTGCTCCCGCCAAGTCTATTCCAACCATTGCCTTGGCCGCTCTACGGGCCACTGCGCCGCAGGGGAACGAGCGAGCAAGGGTCTCGCCCGTCGACATCCAGCGCCGCGCGATATCTCGTACCGTGCCGGCGTTGGCAATCGCAGCCCGGTCGTAACGGGTTCTACACGCTCTTGCGCGAACACGTTGACCCGCTATCACTGGGCGCGCAATGAAGGCAACAAACGGGAGCCACAACGGGCAACGCTCCGTGGTAGCAAGAATGGCCGCCACGAGGTGACCATTTCGGGGCAAACACGCCAGTCCAGGAGGCACGCGAGCACGGGAAAGCAGGAGAAATCAGCAATGAAACAATCCATTACCGTAGTCAGCCAGGAACCGAGCCAGTTGCGTTCGAGTCGCTGGAGCATCCTCCTGACGAATTTCGGGCTGACCAGCCTGATCATTCCCCCGCGGATGATCCTCACTGCCGAGGGCGTTTGTACCCAATGCACCCGGATCTTTCTATTCCCGTGGGTGAAAGCGGTCGAACACGCTGCCTACAGCCGAATCGCTTCGGTTCGGCATAACCGCGGTTTTATCTGGGACAGCATCGAGATCGAAACCGCGGGCGGTTCGAACTACCTGGAAATTCGCGGATTGCCGAAGAGCAAGGCGCGCCATGGCGTTGCACGCTTGCGCGAGCGGATGGCGAGTGAGTCTGGCCGCGTGTTCTGAGGCAAACGAAATCATCGTGGCGCGAGTGTCCGAGAGCGGTACTGGCGAGCGATATCACGGTCAATGAAAGGAGTACGAAATGGGCTTTTTTCGAACGCTGGCAAGGGTCAGTGTTGGCGCGGTCGGAGGGACGATTGGCGCCGCAGTCGGTGGTCCAGTCGGCGCTGCCGTAGGCTTCGTCGTCGGGGCGAGTGTCGTGCCTGGCTCCGCTGCCAGGACTTCAACACGTGTGTGCCGCGAGGAGCAGCAGCGCATGGCCAGGGAATACGAGAGGCGGCTCATGGCTGGCTGGGCGAGCAGCCCGATGAATCCGAACAGCCCGATCTCGCGCGCCCGCAGCATGCAGCAGGCGACACACAAGCGGATTCACAGGAACTTCCATCGTCCCCACCGTTAGGCGCCAGCCGGCGAGAGCCGGTTTTCCGGGCGTTCGAGCTTTCACCACCGACGCCAGACGACACCGGACTACAGGAGATCAGGATGAAAAGGCAGATTACGATGGCCCTGACGGGAATGGCACTTTCATTCCAGGTGCTCGCAGCATCGCCGGCAAGCCGCCAGGCGGTCGAGGAGTTGCTGGTGGTAGCCAGAGTGCAGGAAATCGAGACACAAATCGAGCAGCAGATGAACGAGTTGTTCGCCGGGGCTCTTGCGCAAACGCAGCTTGCTCCGCAAGACGAGGCCATTGCGGCGAAGTATTGGGCGCGACTGAATGCGGTGCTTCGCCAGCAGCTCTCCTGGGAAGCGCTGAAGCCACAGTACGTCGCGGTCTATACGGCAGTGTTCACCGACCAGGACGTTCGCCAGTTGATCCGGCTCTATCGTTCGCCTTTGGGTCAGCGTCTGCTTGCGGCAACACCAAGATTGATCAACGCCTCGGGCGAGATCATCTCCGCCAAGATGGCTATCGTTCTTCCCAAGGTCGAAGCGATTGTGCAGGAGATGGCTGCCGAGCTGGAGCGCAGCACCGAGTGACGTGGCTGCACCGGGTTCGGTGCGGCGCTGTGCGGCGCGCGTTCGCGAGGTCGAGGTCACGGTCTCGCAGGGCGAGCATGGCGTAGTCTTTGATGAAGGCGGAGGATCTATGAACGCAAGATTGAGGGTGGCCGCTGTCGTGCTGTCGTCGATGTTTGTTTCGGCAACTGCCAGCGCTGGTGCGGTGATCGTTGGCGCGAACGGATTGTGCCTTGAGGTCAGTTCCTTTCCCGCTGGCGACGGCGACCACGGGCAGGCGGTGTTCGCCGGGCCCTGTTCTGGCGGCGCAAGCCAGCGGTGGACATCGTACGCGGGACAAATCCGTGCGTTCAATGGCATGTGCCTCGACGTGACCCGGTTCGCCGCCGGCGACGACGGACAGGGGCGGGTGGTCATGGCGTGGCCGTGCCATGGCGGGCTGAATCAGCGATGGTCAGTGACCCCTCTTGGAATTCGGAGCGCAACCGGCCCCTGTCTTGATCTGACACGGTATCCGTCCGGATCTGGCGATCAGGGCTTTGAGGTACTCGCCTGGCCCTGCCATGGACAAGAGAACCAGCGCTGGGCAATTGCCAATCCTGACGGGCCCGGCCGAGCGCCGCCGCTGGACCGGTCTCCTTCATCTCCAGTGGCGACGCCCGGGCAGGGAGCGGATGAAATCGTCAGCGTCGCGCAAGTCGAGAATCTGCCTGCGTCGGTCACCTTCCGCATTCGCTATCGCTACTCGGGGAGGTACTCGGATCCTGCTGTACCGCGGCGGGCGGTTCTCGGCGTCGTTCCGACCGGCGACGGAGTGATCGGGTCAGGGATTGGATTCACTCCCGCCCTTCTGGCGCCCGGAGCGCACTACGCTGTCGTTCGCGTCAGCAAGACGACGCCGGGTGTCGTTGCTACGGAGGGCTTTCGTTTCTACATGTATACCTGCGAAGGGGAGAATTCGTGCAGCAACTCGATGACGTTTCATGCCAGGGAACTCGCGGGCCATAAGACGTGGAACCCTTACTGAACGCCATTTGAGTGCTGGCCCGGGGCGCCTCGCGCGGCGGGCGCCCAATCGCTCTCTCAGGCGGACGCACGTTCTTTTCCCTCCTTCGCGTCCTGCCATTGCGGCGAGAAAACACGACCGAGTCGCCCCGTCCCGAGGTGGCTCGGCCGCGAGGGAGAATGAACACGAGCAGCGCCGCGGCTATCGTGCGGCAGAGATGCAGACAGATCCACGCTCATTTCGACCAACTTCCGGTCGAACGCGCTCAGCGACATGCGAAAGCGGGACCGCAAGCGAATTGGGTTGACCCGCTAGCCCGGAAACAGCAATTAAAGAGGGGAGAACGGTCGCTTCCGACGACCGCATCGGGGGGCAAGGGTGCACCGCAGCACTCCTTCCAGTATGCCGACGCGGAAGCTGACACGGACCAGGGCAACCGGGCGTCTGCCGGGTCGCCAGTGCGGTCAACCCCGCCCGGCAATTGGCGCGACGCCGTGAGGCGCCACCTGGCAGTCAGAACGGGTGGCAACAGAATGCAGACGGCGACGTCGGCAGATGCGCAACAGCAGATAATCGGAGGCTACGATGAGCATTTCTCGCTGGAACAAGACAGGGGTTTCGATTACTGATCCGAATTGGCTGGAAAAGGACCTCGAAGTGGGTAACGTCGTGAACAGCCCGACAGCGGGCTGGCAAGCGGAGGGTCTCTTGCGGACGGACGGCTTCAGGTTTCCGATCAGCCAAGGCGCGGCCAGCAGTTACTGGCATGAAGGACAGTCGATCAGGGCACCCGGAATCGTCTCCGCCACTAAACAGCCGGTCGAGGCAACAGTTGGCGCAGACGCGGCAGTACCGTCGCAGGCTGGACAGGTGGCCAACGTGGGGGTCCCGCTGGCTTCCGGACCGGTTGCGATGGCGATGCCCACACCATTGCCGCCGCCCGCGATTGACGCCGAGGCTCAGTGGCATCTGACCGGATCAGCAGGAATCAATCTCGGCAATGTCTGGGACGACTACACGGGACGGGGAGTACGTGTCGGCGTTTTCGACGAAGGCGTGGACAGCACGCACCCGGACCTAGCCAACACGGTCGGCGGACAGCCGGTTCGGTCTGACGTTGTTGACTGGTTGACCGGGGAGACTGCGGATAGCCACGGTACCGCGGTGGCGGGTGTCATTGTCGCCGAAGACAACGGTCAGGGTGTCGTCGGAGTGGCACATGACGCAACCCTCGTATCGATCTATGATTTCACTCGCGCGCGAGCCGATGCTTTTGCTCATGCTGAAAGGGTACTCGATGTGCTGAACAACTCCTGGGAATTCGGTAGGTCGTTCACCCCCTTTATCGACAACTTGGCGTCCGAAGCTTTCGAACAGGAGGCTGAAGCGCTTCGGAGGGCGGCGCAGCAGGGTCGCGATCCTGATGGGCCGGAGGGTGTTCGTGATGGACTGGGTACCGTCATCGTTTTCGCCGCGGGAAACCACCGCGACTGGGCGTACGAGGTAAGTTTAGGTTCGGATACGTTCCACTACTACGACAACACCAACTACCACAATTACCAGAACAGTCGCTTCGTTACGACCGTGGCCGCTACCGACAGTAACGGCATGGTCGCCTCGTTCAGTACACCAGGTGCGTCACTTCTGGTATCGGCACCTGGGATGGGGATCCGGACCACCGACCGCGTTGGCCAGGTCGGCTATAACAGCAAGTCGACCGCGGAGGGAGGAGACTATACGTTTGTAAACGGAACGTCATTTGCTGCACCCATGGTCAGCGGAATCGCCGCGCTGATGCTCGAGGCCAATCCGAACCTCGGCTACCGCGACGTACAGAAGATCCTGGCGTACAGTGCGCGGCACAACGACTCGGAAAGTTCTGGCTGGAGCTGGAATGGCGCGTCGAACTGGAACGGCGGCGCGATGCACTTCAGCCACGACTATGGCTTCGGCCTGGTGGATGCGCATGCGGCGGTACGGTTGGCGGAAAGTTGGACGGATTCGTCAACCTCAGCCAACGAGGCTCACCGCTCCGTCGATTCCTCGCCTCGTGCACGAATTCCCGACAACGACACCTCCGGTCTCCGAAGCACCGTGACGTTGGGGGAAGGCGTGGTGGTAGAGCGCGTCGAAGTTGCCGTCGATATTTCGCATGAATACAGAGGTGACCTGGAGTTGGAGTTGGTTTCTCCGTCGGGAACGAGGGCTGTCTTAGCCACCCGTCCAGGTGCTGGAACACATAACCAAGCTGACGAGGACAACATCAACTTTACCTTCGGCGCAACCACATTTCTTGGGGAAAGCAGTGGGGGCAACTGGACCCTCGTCGTTCGTGACGTCGCTACGTCCGATGTGGGCACATTGAACAACTGGACTCTCCAGGCGTTTGGATCCTCGACTTCTGCCAACGATACTTACGTCTACACCGACGAATTTGGCACCCTGATGAACGCCCAGGACGGCCGCGCTTTTCTCAACGACACGGATGGCGGCGTCGACACCTTCAACGGTGCCGCGCTGACCGGCCCTGTCAGGTTGTGGCTCGGCGCGGACGTCGAATCGAACGTGGCTGGCAAGAAGCTGGTGGTGGCCCCCGGTGTGATCGAAAACGCGATCAGTGGTGACGGCGACGATGAGCTGTTTGGCAATTCGAGTGCGAACCAGCTCAAGGGGGGGCGCGGCGACGACACACTCTACGGTGGCGCCGGCAATGACACAGTCGATGGCGGAAGAGGAAACGATACGGCAGCCTACCTCGGAGCCAGCTCCGGTGTACATGTCGACCTGAGCTATAGCGCACCACAAGCGACCGATGGTGCGGGCTCCGACACGCTGATCAGCATCGAGAACCTCCTCGGCAGCACGTTCGACGACACTCTCTCTGGTGACGCGAACGGCAATGTTCTCTGGGGCTCGTCCGGTAACGATACGCTCGAAGGCCGCGACGGCAACGACACCCTGGACGGCGGAGAAGGGAACGATACGGCGTCCTACGCTTCGGCAGTGGGTGCGGTGCGCGTCGACCTGGCGACCGCTACCGTCCAGCAAACCTCTGGCGCCGGGTCGGACATCCTGATCAGTATCGAGCACCTTGCCGGAAGCGCCTATGGCGATACGCTGTTCGGCAACGGCGGCGCCAACAGACTTGATGGTGGTGACGGCGACGATCGGGTCGACGGCCGCGGCGGGCACGACACGCTCGACGGAGGTCTCGGCAACGACACTCTGGAAGGTGATGATGGCAACGACGAACTCTGGGGAGGCGGCTGGTCAAGTCCGACCGGTGGCAGCTTCTACGGCCAATGGCGGATCTATTATCACAGTGAGGACTTCCTTTATGGCGGAAGCGGCAATGATACCTTGGCTGGTGATGAGGCAGTTGGTGGCGAGTACGGCCTTCACCAAAAAGGAGCCGATTACCTGGATGGGGGTGACGACAGCGACGTTCTTTATGGCATGTATGGGTCGGACACGCTGCTTGGTGGCGCGGGAGACGATATGCTCCACGGTGGCGCCGGTAACGACACACTCGACGGCGGATCCGGAGACGATAGCGTCGAGGGCGGGGATGGGATCGACACCGCTTCGTACGCCTCGGCCACGTCCGGCGTAGACATTCGCCTCTACCAGACGGGACCACAAGCCACGGGTGGTGCCGGGTCGGACACCCTGATCAGCATCGAGAACCTGATCGGCAGCGCGTTCGACGACAAGCTCAGCGGCACCAACGACAGCAACCGGCTGGAGGGCGGCGCGGGGCGCGACCGCCTGAATGGTAGCGGTGGTGCGGACATCATGGTCGGCGGTGACGGGAACGACCTGTACTACGTCGATAACGTCGGCGATGTCGTCACCGAAACCAACTCCAGTCTCGTCATCGGTGGCGTTGACACCGTAATCAGTTATCTTGGCGCTTACACCTTGCCGGATCTGGTCGAGAGCCTGGTCGTGTTGGCCACGGGAGCGGCCAACGGCACCGGCAACGATCTCGACAACACGCTCTCTGCGGGTGCAGGCAACAACGTCCTCGACGGCGGCCACGGCACCGATACCGCGTCGTTCGGCTATGCCACCGCCGGCGTTACTGTCAGTCTCGCCGTTGCCTCAGCGCAGAACACCGGTGGTTCGGGCTTCGATACCCTGTTGCGTATCGAGAACCTCGATGGCTCTCGCTTCGCAGACAGGCTGAGCGGGGACGTGAACACCAACACGCTCTGGGGCCGAGCTGGCGATGACACACTCGACGGCGGCGCCGGAAGCGACATCCTTGACGGCGGCGAAGGAGTCGACACCGCATCGTATGCCTCCGCGGCATCCGCCGTGCGTGCAGACCTCGGCATCTCCGGTATCCAGAATACGGCTGGCGGGGGGGCCGACCGCTTGATCGGAATCGAGAACCTCTCGGGCGGGAGTTACGAAGATGCGCTATTTGGCAACAGCGGTGCAAACCGCCTGGAGGGCGGGAGCGGCAACGACACGCTCGATGGCCGGGCGGGAGACGACACCCTGGATGGCGGCAGCGGTATCGACACCGCTTCGTACGCCTCGGCCACGTCGGGCGTTGAAATCCGCCTCTACCAGACGGGACCACAAGCCACGGGTGGTGCCGGGTCGGACACCCTGATCAGCATCGAGAACCTGATCGGCAGCGCGTTCGACGACAAGCTCAGCGGCACCAACGACAGCAACC